>Ga0193947_1000044_pt1 | contig 23584 bp, 19 predicted proteins | sample FRT_01_MG_FD_161267 | JGI IMG/M metagenome (GOLD analysis project Ga0193947, IMG submission 161267) | Sediment microbial communities from the Broadkill River, Lewes, Delaware, United States - FRT_0-1_MG | ecosystem: Environmental > Aquatic > Freshwater > River > Sediment | place: USA: Delaware... | reverse complement strand
GAGTCATTTCAGGAGAGCCCAGCAGCCTGGCGGCGGACGCGTTGTTGAGGCGGATGCGGTTGTCGCCATCGAGGACGACGATACTTTCGCGCAGGTGCTGCACGATGTACTCGTTGAGTTCGGACAGGTTCTGCAGATCCACGCCGCGCTGGCGCGCCAGGGCTTCACTCTCCTGGATGCGGCGGGCAAGTGGGCGCACCGCAAGCGACATCGAGAATATGATCGCCGACAGAACACCTGCCGCCGGGTAATTGATAGCGTCCGCCGCTGCGGTGAATTGTGCGAATACCTGTTCGCCGAGTATGCCGAAGGTGGCCATCGCACCCACGATCGCCGGTATCTGTCCCGGCAGCACGAGGCTGCCCGCACCCACGAAAACGATGAGAAGCCCGCCCAGGCCGCTGCTGATACCACCGCTGGTGTGCATGAGCGCAACGACCATGACGATATCGACCAGCACCTGTACCGCGGCCTGGAGGCTGGCCCTGGCCCAGCGTTGCCGCAGCGACGTCGCGAAGATGATGGCCAGCAGCAGATAGATCGTGGCCGTCGTGGCAAACGGAATCGGGTATCGATCGCCGAAGATGCGCGGTTCCCCGCCCATGAAAAACAGGCCCAGCAGCAGCGCCGCGACGAGCAGGCGAAAGACGTTGAGCGTGATGAGCACGCGCCAGGAGAGGTCCGGCTCTTCGACGGCCTTCTGCAGCAACGCCTCGCGGCTCATGCGTATGGTTTGTTTGCCGGGTCTCTCGGCGCTGGCCTGATCCATGGGCGGATTATCGCGGATTTCCACCATCAATGCCTTGCACAGGTCACGTTGCTTTGCGTCCGCGGCCGGATTGCTACAGAATACGCGGGCCTGCAATAACAACAAGACCGACAATCCCATGAATCTTCACGAATACCAATCAAAACGTTTGTTTGCCGACTTCGGCATCCCCGTGCCGCGTGGCATTCCCGCCGAGACCGCCGATGCCGCGGTTGCCGCGGCGGAAGAACTCGGTGGCGAATTATGGGTCGTAAAGGCCCAGGTGCACGCCGGAGGCCGCGGCAAGGCCGGCGGCGTAAAGCTCGCGCGCAGCACTGACGAGGTGCGTGAACATGCAGAAAGCATGCTCGGCAAGCAACTCGTCACCCACCAGTCCGGGCCCGAGGGCTTGCCGATCAACGTCGTGTATGTGGAGGAGGGCTCCTCCATCGATCGCGAGCTGTACCTGTCGATGCTCGTTGACCGCGAGGTCAGCCGCGTGGCGTTCATCGCGTCGGCGGCCGGCGGCATGGACATCGAGCAGGTTGCCGAAGAGACGCCCGAGAAGATTTTCACGATCGCGATTGCGCCGGACGCCGGGCTGCAGGATTACCAGGCGCGCCAGCTGGCCTTCGGTCTCGGGCTCGACAAGAAGCAGATGCGTCAGTTCGGCAACCTGGTCAAGCGACTCTATACCCTGTACCAGGAATGCGATGCCAGCCTCGTCGAGATCAATCCGCTGATCACAACCGGTGAGGGTGACGTATTGGCGCTCGACGCCAAGATCAACATTGATGGCAGCGCGCTGTATCGCCAGCCGGATGTCCTGAAAATGCGCGATCTTTCGCAGGAAGACGAGCGTGAGCGTGAGGCGGCCGAGCACGACCTCAATTACGTGTCGCTGGACGGCAATATTGCGTGCATGGTGAACGGCGCAGGGCTCGCCATGGCAACGATGGACATCATCAAGCTCCACGGTGGCACGCCGGCGAACTTCCTCGACGTAGGTGGCGGCGCCACGAGCGAGCGCGTGACGGAGGCGTTCAAACTCATCTTGTCGAACGAGAGCGTTACGGCGATTCTCGTCAACATCTTTGGCGGCATCGTGCGCTGCGACCTCATTGCACAGGGCATTGTCGACGCCGTGAAGGGCGTTGGCGTCAAAGTTCCGGTCGTTGTGCGTCTCGAGGGCACGAACGTCGAGAAGGGCCGGGAGCTTCTGAAAGAAAGCGGTCTCGACATCATCACGGCAAAAGACCTCGCGGACGCGGCACAAAAAGCCGTGTCGGCCACAGCCTGACGGACAAAGCAATGAGTATTCTGGTCAACAAAAACAGCAAAATCATCTGCCAGGGCATCACCGGTAACCAGGGGCAGTTCCATACCGAGCAGTGCATCGGCTACGGCACCCAGGTCGTGGGCGGCGTAACGCCGGGCCGCGGCGGTGAGGAGTCTCTCGGCGTGCCCGTATTCAATACCATGCGCGAAGCGGTCGCCGAGACGGGCGCGGACGTCAGCATGATCTACGTACCGGCGCCATTCGCAGCCGATGCCATCCTCGAAGCAGCCGACTCCGGCGTGAAGCTGGTCGTGTGCATCACCGAGGGCATCCCGGTCATGGATATGGTCAAGGTCAAGTCCGCATTGCGGGACTTCGATTGCCGTCTCATCGGGCCGAATTGCCCGGGCATCATCACGCCGGAAGAGTGCAAGATCGGTATCATGCCGGGCTTCATTCACAAGAAGGGGCGCATCGGCATTGTCTCGCGCTCCGGCACCCTGACTTACGAAGCCGTGTACCAGACCACCCAGAATGGCCTGGGGCAAAGCACCTGCATCGGTATCGGCGGCGATCCCGTGCGCGGTATGAACTTTATCGACTGCCTGGAACTCTTCGAGGCGGATCCCGATACGCACGGAGTATTGATGGTCGGCGAGATCGGCGGCTCTGACGAGGAGGCCGCAGCCGATTACATCAAGGCGAACGTCTCCAAGCCCGTTGTCGCTTACATCGCCGGCGTCACTGCGCCGCCAGGCAAGCGCATGGGGCACGCCGGCGCGATCATTGCCGGCGGCAAAGGCACCGCCGACGCCAAGTTCGAGGCACTCGATGCGGCCGGTGTGGCGACGGTTCGCTCACCCGCAGAACTGGGCAGCAAGATGCAGGAGATTCTTGGCGGCTAGCACTGCTCGAGGGCAGGGATGAACAATACGGTCACCGTCGCGCTTGCGCAGCTCGACCTCGTCGTCGGCGACGTCAAAGGTAATACCGCGCGAATTCTCGAGTCGGCCGAAAAAGCCCGCGATGAACTGCAGGCCGATCTTGTCGTATTTCCCGAGCTGAGTATCTGCGGCTACCCGCCCGAAGACCTGTTGTTTCACGCCGGTTTGCGCCACGCGGTCGAGCGCTCGCTCGATGAGATCCGGGCGGGCGTGAAAGGCATCGCCGTTCTTGTCGGGTTTCCGGAATATCAGGACGATGAGATCTTCAACAGCTGCGCGGTGATTGCCGACGGCAAGTATCTCTGTCATTACCGCAAGCGTTGCCTGCCCAACTACGCGGTTTTCGACGAGGAGCGTTATTTCACGGCGGGGAAATCGGCGTCCGTCTTCAAGCTCAACGGCATCCGCATAGGCCTGAATATTTGCGAGGATATCTGGCGACAGGCGCCGATCTCGGCCAGCAGGGCCGCCGGGGCCGAGGTTGTCGTCGCGATCAACGGTTCCCCGTATCAGACACACAGCCAGGAAAACCGGGAGCGTGCTGCCGCGGCGCGCGCCGGCGAGAGCAATATACCGGTCGTCTACCTCAACATGGTCGGTGGCCAGGACGAACTCGTATTCGATGGCGGCTCTTTCGCGATGGCGGCCGACGGCGACATCCGGTTTCGAGCGCCGCCCTTCGAGGAGGGCCTGTACCGCGTGGTCCTGCACGGCTCCGGCAGCGGGGTCGAACCGGAGCAGGGCGACGTCGCCGAACCCCTGCCGCTGGAGGCAAGCGTATACAACGCTCTCGTCACGGGAACCCGCGACTACGTCCGCAAACACGGTTTCCCGGGCGTCATCATCGGGCTGTCGGGCGGCATCGATTCGGCGCTGGTTACCGCTGTCGCCTGCGATGCGATCGGTGCCGACAAGGTCCGGGCGGTCATGATGCCGTTCCGCTACACGAGCACGATCAGCCAGGAAGATGCCGCAAAGCAGGCCGAGACGATGGGTTTTCGTTACGACGTCGTGCCGATCGCACCGATGTACGACGCGACGGTGCAGCAGCTGGAGACCATCTTTGCCGGCCGCGAACCCGACGTCACGGAAGAAAATATCCAGGCGCGCTGTCGCGGCATGATCCTGATGGCCATATCCAACAAGACCGGCCGCATGTTGCTCACGACCGGCAACAAGAGCGAGATGGCGGTTGGTTACGCGACGCTCTATGGCGATATGGCGGGTGGCTTCGCACCGATAAAGGACTGCTACAAGTCACTGGTCTATCGCCTCGCGCGTTACCGCAACAGCCTGGGCGATGCGATTCCCGAGCGAGCGATCACGCGTGAACCATCGGCGGAACTCCGCCCCGAGCAGAAAGACAGCGACTCGCTGCCCGATTACGGGGTGCTCGACCCGATTCTCGAAGCGTTCATCGAAAAAGACATGTCGGTGGACGAGATTACGGCGCTCGGTTTCGACAGGGCGATCGTCGTACGCGTCTTGCAGATGGTGAAGCACAATGAGTACAAGCGGCGCCAGGCGCCGCCCGGCATACGCATCAGCAGCCGGGCCTTCGGCCGCGACTGGCGCTATCCGATCACGTCCTGGTACCGGTTTCCCGGCTAGGAATCCGGGAAATTCAGCTCGAGAACACGCCGCGCGTCGGCGGCGAGGTCGTTCATGCCGAGTCCCTCGTACGCCGCAATCATGATGCGCAGCGATTCCACATTACTCTCGGCGCCGTTGTAGGACTCGAGCGCATTCTTGGCACGATTCGCCGCGGCGACATACGCGCCGCGGCGCAGGTAGTAGTCAGCGACCTCGGTTTCGTACGCCGCCAGGCGGTTTTTCAGGAACACGATGCGCTGCTGGGCGTCGGGCGCGTACTCGCTCGCCGGATAACGTTCAACGAGACGGCGGAAAGCCTGGTAGGCCTGCTCGACGTCCTTGGGCGGGCGCTTGTCGGTGTTCTTGCGGAACCAGCGCTCGAGCATGCCCGGATCGTCGTCGAAATAGGCGAGGCCCTTGATGTACAGGGCATAGTCCACGCGCGGGTGAATCGGGTTTTCGCGCATGAAGGTGTCGGCCGCTTCGACGGCGAGTTCCGGCGCGCCGCTCTTGTAATACGCGTACATCAGATCCAGCTGGATCTGCCGCGCGACGTCGCTGAACGGGTAGCGGGCCTGGATCGCTTCCAGTATCTGGATGCCCCGGCGGTAGTTGCCGTTCTGGATCGACGATTGCGCCTGCTCGTAAGCTTCCTGCAGATCCTGCGCCGCGTCGAACGCCTCGTCATTGCTCGCGCAGGCGGATAATACCGCGAGCGTCGCGAGCAGTACTGCCCGGCGGGCCTGCCGCTGCAGGCGCACGGAAATTCGCGGCATAGTAAGGAAATCGATCATGTCTTCGCGGGCCGAACCAAATCGGCGAGTATACCGTAAACTCCCATTTCGACGATGACTGAACAACGCACCCAGCTTACCGAGCGCATACCCGACGAGCTGGCCGGTCAGAGATTGGACCAGGCCCTTGCGCGGATGTTTCCGGATTATTCACGTAGCCGCCTCAAAGCCTGGTTGCTCGACGGCGCCGTGCTCGTCGACGGCGCTGCATGGCGGCCGCGCGACCCGGTTCTGGGCGGTGAGACCGTCGTCGTGACCGTGATTGCCGACGCTGCTGTACGCGCCGAACCCGAACCCATGCGACTCGACGTCGTCTATGAAGACGCCGATCTCCTGGTGATCAACAAACCCGCAGGGCTGGTCGTTCACCCCGGAGCGGGAAATGCAAGCGGTACCCTGATGAATGGCCTGCTGGCGCATGCGCCGCAGCTGGAATCGGTGCCACGCGCCGGCATCGTGCACCGCCTCGACAAGGACACCAGCGGCCTGTTGCTCGTTGCGAAGTCGCTGCCGGCACATACCGCGCTGGTCCGGGCACTCGCCGAGCGCGCGATATCCCGCCAGTACCTGGCGATCTGTAACGGGGTCCTGACCGGCGGCGGTAAGATTGATGCGGCTATCGGCCGCCATCCTGTCGATCGCACCCGAATGGCCGTGCGCGATAACGGCAGGCCGGCAGTGACCCATTACACGGTCATGGAACGATTTCGCGCCCATACCTGCGTCAAGGTGGTGCTGGAGACCGGCCGGACTCACCAGATCCGGGTGCATTTCGCGTATCGCAGGCATCCGCTCGTCGGCGATCCCGTTTACGGCGGACGGCTCGCTCTGCCGGCGGGTGCGTCAGAGGCGCTTCGCGACGCGCTGCGCGGATTCAGGCGCCAGGCCCTGCACGCGGCAAGGCTCGAACTGCTGCACCCGGTAACCCGTGAAGACCTGGAGGTCGAAGTCCCTCCCCCTGACGATTTCCAGGAGTTGCTGCGAGTGCTGCGGGAGGACATCCTGTGAGCATGCAATGGATCAGGGCCGAATGGCCCGCACCCGCGGGCATTGTTGCGGGCACGACTACCCGCGACGGCGGCGTCAGTGGTGGCGCATACGCGTCGATGAATCTCGGCGCCCACGTCGACGATGACCCGGCGTGCGTTGTCGAGAACCGGCGCCGGTTCGTTGCTGGCTGCGGCCTGGAAGCGGAGCCCGACTGGCTGACGCAGGTGCACGGCACCGCCGTTCGTCGGGCCGGGGACACGGTGCCGCTCGAGGCGGATGCGGCGGTCGCGCGAGAACCCGGCGCAACCGTGGCGGTCCTGACCGCCGACTGCCTGCCGATACTGCTGTGTGCGCAAGACGGCGAGGAAATCGCAGCGATCCACGCGGGTTGGCGGGGACTGGCGGCCGGCATCGTGGACGCAACGCTTGCAAGCATGCAGACGCCGCCGGGGCATCTTCTCGCGTGGTTCGGCCCGGCGATCTCGCAGCCTGCGTTCGAGGTGGGTGACGAGGTCCGCGCAGCTTTCTTGGCCGGTGATTCCGGGGCAGAGGCCTGTTTCCTGCCAAACGAGCGTGGCCGCTGGCAGGCCGATCTCTATGCGCTTGCCCGGCGCCAGCTCGACGCTGCGGGCATCGGCGCCGTCCATGGCGGTGGCCTTTGCACCGTCGGCGACACGGCGCGATTCTTCTCCTACCGGCGGGATGGCCAGTGCGGTCGGATGGCGACGTTTATCCACCTGGAACGGTGAATATTTCCCGCAGGACCCGGCTCCGAGCCGCGACCTGTCGGGGCATCAATCGCGCTTCGAGAAGCGCTCCAAAAGCTCGAACTGGCCTGTATCGGCGGCGGCCTGCGGCCGCCCTGCGGATATTTGTGGGAGGCAGGCGTTGAATTTGTCGGCCGAGGCTCAATTTCTGGTGCAGATTTGAGTAACCCGGATCTCAGGGGCGAGACATGCGTCTGGACAAACTGACAAGCAAATTTCAAATGGCGCTGGCGGATGCGCAGTCGCTGGCGGTGGGCCAGGACCACCAGTTCATCGAGCCTTCGCACCTCATGGTCGCGCTGCTGGACCAGCAGGGCAGCAGCGTGCGCGGACTGCTGACCAAGGCTGGCGCGAACGTCAACCTGCTGCGTTCGCAGCTCGGGGAAGCCATCGACCGATTGCCGAAAGTCGAAGGTGCCGGCGGTGACGTACATTTCAGCAACGACCTCGGCAAGCTGTTCAATATCACGGACAAGCTTGCGCAGAAGCGCGACGATCAGTACATCTCGAGCGAACTTTTCGTGCTGGCAGCGCTCGACGACAGCTCGCCGCTGAAGAGTATTTTCGAGCAGGCGGGCGCGGTGCGCGGCGCCGTCGAGAAAGCGATCGACGAGCTGCGCGGCGGCCAGCAGGTGGACGATCCTAACGCGGAGGACACTCGCCAGGCCCTCGAACGCTACACCGTCGACCTGACGGAGCGCGCCGAACAGGGCAAGCTCGACCCGATCATCGGCCGTGACGAGGAAATCCGGCGCACGATCCAGATCCTGCAGCGCCGCACCAAGAACAACCCCGTGCTGATCGGCGAGCCCGGCGTCGGCAAGACCGCGATCGTCGAGGGGCTCGCCCAGCGCATCGTCAACAACGAGGTGCCGGAAGGGCTGCGCGGCAAGCGCATCCTGTCGCTGGACATGGGCGCGCTGATCGCGGGCGCGAAGTTCCGCGGCGAGTTCGAGGAGCGCCTGAAAGCCGTTTTGAACGACCTGGCCAAGCAGGAAGGCCAGATCATCCTGTTTATCGACGAGATGCACACCATGGTGGGTGCGGGCAAAGCCGAGGGATCGATGGACGCCGGCAACATGCTGAAGCCGGCGCTGGCGCGCGGCGAGCTGCATTGCGTGGGCGCGACGACGCTCGACGAATACCGCAAGTACGTCGAAAAGGACGCGGCGCTGGAGCGTCGTTTCCAGCAGGTGCTTGTCGAGGAGCCGACCGTCGAGGACACCATTGCGATTCTGCGCGGCCTGAAGGAGCGTTACGAGATTCATCACGGCGTCGAGATTACCGACCCCGCGATCGTGGCGGCAGCAACGCTGTCGCATCGCTACATCAGCGGCCGCAAGCTGCCGGACAAGGCGATCGACCTCGTCGACGAGGCTGCGTCACGGATTCGTATCGAGATCGATTCGAAGCCCGAATCCATGGATCGTCTCGAACGCCGCATCATCCAGCTCAAGATCGAGCGCGAAGCCCTTAAAAAGGAGTCGGACGACGCATCGAAGAAACGCCTCGACGATCTGGAAACCCAGCTGGGCGACCTCGAGCGCGAGTACGCGGATCTTGAAGAAATCTGGAAATCCGAGAAGGCCGCGATGCAGGGCACGGCGCACATCAAGGAGGAACTTGAGCGCGCGCGGCTGGAACTTGAAACCGCGCACCGTGCCAACGATCTGGCGCGCATGTCGGAGCTGCAGTACGGCCGTATCCCCGAGCTGGAGAAACAGCTTGCAGAGGCGGCGGGCGCCGAGCAGCAGGAAACGACGCTGCTGCGCAATAACGTCACTGAAGAGGAGGTTGCCGAAATCGTCTCCAAGTGGACCGGCATACCGGTATCCAAGATGCTCGAGGGCGAGAAGGAAAAGCTGCTGCAGATGGAATCCGTGGTGCAGGAGCGGGTCGTGGGACAGGAAGAGGCCGTGGCGGCCGTCGCCAACGCGATACGCCGCTCGCGCGCCGGGCTTTCGGATCCGCGCAGGCCAATCGGCTCTTTCCTGTTCCTGGGCCCGACCGGCGTCGGCAAGACGGAGCTCACGAAGGCCCTGGCGAGTTTTCTCTTCGACACCGATGACGCGATGGTGCGGCTCGACATGTCGGAGTTCATGGAAAAGCACTCGGTCGCTCGCCTCATCGGCGCACCGCCGGGCTATGTCGGCTACGAAGAGGGTGGTTACCTGACGGAGGCCGTGCGCAGGCGCCCCTACTCGGTGATTCTCCTGGACGAGGTCGAGAAAGCGCACCCGGACGTGTTCAACGTGCTGCTACAGGTGCTCGATGACGGGCGCCTGACGGACGGGCACGGCCGCACGGTCGACTTTCGAAATACCGTGATCGTCATGACGTCGAACCTCGGGTCGCAGATGATCCAGGAAATGGCCGGCGAGGAAAATTATGACGCGATGAAGCTTGCGGTGATGGACGTCGTCGGGCAGCACTTCCGGCCGGAGTTCATCAACCGCGTCGACGACGTGGTCGTGTTCCACCCGCTCGGCCGGGAACACATTCGAAAGATCGTCGATATCCAGCTTGGTTACCTCCATGACAGGCTCGCGGAGCGCGACATGCGGATTCACCTGTCGGATGCCGCGCGCGACAAGCTCGCAGATGCCGGGTTCGATCCCGTTTACGGCGCGAGGCCGCTGAAGCGGGCCATCCAGCAGCAGGTTGAGAATCCGCTCGCACAGGAGATTCTGCAGGGCAAATTCAAGCCGGGTGACGTGATAGAGGTTGGCGTCGAAGAGGATCGGCTCGACTTCCAGAACGCGGCATAATTCGCGGTCAGGAGTCGCGGGCCGAGGCCTGCTCCTACGGTGTAACAAGACTGTAGGAGTGCTTCTTGAAGCGCGAAACCCGTCAAATATGTCGCGGTTCGAGAACCGCTCCTACTATAATCCGGCAAACTCCTGGAGATAGGAATCCATGCCCATCTACGGATACGTATGCAAGAACTGCGAGCACACGCTCGACGTCCTGCAAAAAATCTCGGACGATCCGCTCGTCGATTGCCCCGAATGCGGCGAGTCGCAGTTGAAGCGCCAGCTTTCGGCACCGCGCTTTCGCCTGAAGGGCTCGGGCTGGTACGAAACCGACTTCAAAAAAGACAATCAGCGAAACCTGCACGGCGACAAGGAACCGGCGAAGAAAGGTGATGCAAAAAAGGACGACAAGCCTGCGGCGAAAGCGGCGAAAAAGCCCGAAACCAAGCCTGCTGGCGACAGCAAGTCCAGTGCCGGATAGTCGAGCGCCATGAAAGCCCTGCGTCGCTACATCGTTGCCGGCATCCTGGTATGGCTGCCGCTGGGGCTAACCATTCTGCTGCTTCGATTCGCGGTCCGGCTGATGGACCGCTCCCTGCTGTTACTGCCGCCGCAATACCGGCCCGACAACCTCCTCGGTTTCCACATTCCCGGACTGGGCGTGATACTGACGGTGATCCTGTTGCTTATCACCGGCGTGCTCGCCGCCAATTTCGTGGGACGCGCGTTCGTCGGCGGCTGGGAATCGCTGATGGACCGCATCCCGGTCGTGAGGTCTGTCTATTCCGCTGCGAAGAACTTCGCCGAGATCGTCTTCTCGGACTCCAGTAATGCGTTCAAGAAGGTGCTCCTGATCCAGTATCCGCGCAAGGGTATCTACAGCCTCGCCTTCCAGACGTCGGCGCAGCTGGGGGAGGTGCAGGGGAGGACCGGCGAGGACGTGACCTGCTGTTTTGTGCCGACGACGCCGAACCCGACGTCGGGCTTCATTATCATCGTTCCCAAGAAAGACGTCACCGTGCTCGACATGGAGGTGGACGAGGCGCTGAAGATGATCATCTCGCTCGGTGTCGTCGTGCCGCCCTGGCGCAACCACGAGACGCGTGAGCTGCCGCTGGATCCACCCACCAAATCCGGCGAGGGAGGCTGACCACGTAAAGCAGGGGCGCCTTGCGCGGCCGTCGCTCAGGCCGTACCATTCCGCCTCTTTTTTCAGGGCCGTCAGTATCATGCGCAGCCACTATTGCGGACAAGTTGACCAGTCCATGATCGGCAAACAGGTGTCGGTGTGCGGCTGGGTGCACCGCCGTCGCGACCACGGCGGCGTCATATTCGTCGATCTGCGCGACCGCGAGGGCCTCCTGCAGGTCGTTTTCGACCCGGACCGGGCGGATATCTTCGCCGAGGCCGAACGGATCCGTGGCGAGTTCGTGCTGGCGGTGAAGGGCAAGGTCCGCGAACGGCCCGAGGGCACGATCAACCCCAACATGGCCACCGGCCACGTCGAGGTGCTGGCACAGGAGCTGGAGGTTCTGAACCGCGCCGAGACGCCGCCTTTCCATCACGACGAACAGGCCAACGAAGAGCTGCGTCTCAAGTATCGCTACCTGGACCTGCGGCGTGAGGACATGCTCGGCAACCTGCGTCTCCGGCACCGGGTAACCCGCGCCATGCGCGACTACCTCGACAACGCGGGCTTCGTCGACGTCGAAACGCCCATGCTCACCCGCGCAACTCCGGAAGGGGCGCGCGACTATATCGTCCCTAGCCGGACTCACCCGGGCAAGTTCTTCGCGCTGCCGCAGTCGCCGCAGCTGTTCAAACAGCTCCTGATGATGTCGGGGCTGGATCGCTACTACCAGATCGTGCGTTGTTTCCGCGACGAGGACCTGCGCGCCGACCGGCAGCCGGAGTTTACGCAGCTCGACATCGAGATGAGCTTCGTCAACGAGGAAATCGTCACGGGCGAAATGGAGTCGCTGATGCGGCATGTCTTCAAGGCCGTGCTCGACGTGGAGCTGCCCGATCCGTTTCCGCGTATGAGCTACGCGGAGGCCATGCAGCGTTTCGGCTCCGACAAGCCCGACCTGCGCATCGATCTCGAATTGATCGAAGTTGCGGATCTTGTCGGCGACGTGGAGTTCAAAGTATTCGCGGGGCCGGCGAACGATGCGGAAGGACGCGTTGCTGCACTGCGCCTGCCGGGCGGGGCCGAGATGAGCCGCAAGGAACTCGACGACTACGGCGACTTCGTCGGCCGGTACGGTGCCAAGGGGCTCGCGTACATCAAGGTCAACGACGCTTCGGCGGGACGCGAGGGACTGCAGTCGCCGATACTCAAGTTCCTGCCTGACGCGGCCGTCAACGGTATCCTTGAACGAACCGGCGCACAGTCCGGCGACGTGATTTTCTTCGGCGCCGACAAGGCCAGGATCGTCAACGAGGCGCTCGGCGCCTTGCGTGTACAGCTCGGCGAAGACCGGGGGCTGGTCGAGGAAGGCTGGGCGCCGCTCTGGGTCGTGGATTTCCCGATGTTCGAGCGGGCGTCGCAGTCTGCGCGCTGGACCGCGCTGCACCATCCGTTTACTGCGCCTTCGGTCAACGATGCCGACGCGCTGCGGAACGACCCCGGCAACGCGCTGTCACGCGCGTATGACATGGTGCTGAACGGATCGGAGATCGGCGGTGGATCGATTCGTATTCACGACCAGGACATGCAGTCGGCGGTATTCGAGCTTCTCGACATCAGCCCCGAGGAAGCCGAGGAGAAATTCGGCTTCCTGCTGCGGGCACTGGAATTCGGGGCGCCGCCGCACGGCGGTATCGCGTTCGGCCTCGATCGCGTGGTGATGCTGATGGCCGGCGCGGAGAGCATTCGCGACGTGATCGCGTTCCCGAAGACGCAGTCGGCTCACGACCCCCTGACCAATGCGCCGGGCGCTGTATCCGCGGAACAGCTCAAGGAAGTCGGCATCCGCCTGCGCACGCCGCGTGCCGACTGAACACTGCCGGCCCGAATCCGTTCTCGTCGTCGTTTGCAGTGACGAACATTCTTCGTACCGCTGGTTGCCCGTCCCTGAGGCTGCCGAAGCGTTGTGGTCGTGGACAAATCGGGATGCGCTTTGGAACCTGGGACTGACGTGAATTCGATCGATACAGTCGTCTGTACACACGGCTTGTGGGCACACGGCACGGGCATGTACCTGATCAAGCGGCATCTCGAGCGCGAGTACGGCATGACGGCATACGTGTTCAATTACCCGTCGGTTACCAAGACGCTCGACGAAAATGCCGGCCGGCTGGCGCGATTCATCGAGGAGAACGGTATCGAGCAGGCTCACCTGGTTGGTCACAGCCTGGGCGGCCTCGTCATCCTGCGGATGCTCGCGAATCAGTACTCCGATATCCCCGGGCGGATCGTCTGCGTCGGATCGCCGCTGCGCGGTTCACGTGCCGCCACGATTCTCAATGCAAAAAGCTGGGGTGAGCACCTGCTCGGCGTGTCGGTGCCGCAGGGGACGGTTCACGGCGCCGCCAACGAATGGGCGAACGATGTGACCGCTCGCCGAGAAATCGGCTCCATTGCCGGCTCGATCCCCTTCGGAGTGGGGCACGTTGCAGGACCGTTCGGAGAACCGAACGACGGCACCGTCTCAGTCGCAGAAACGCGGCTCGACGGCGCTAAAGATCATATCGTCATGCCGACGACCCACACGGGCATGCTGATATCGCGCAACGTGGCCGAGCAAATCGGGAGCTTCCTGCGCCGCGGGGAATTTCTGCGCGAGGAGTAAGAGCGGGCCCTGGCCAGCGAACCCGTCGCGGTTCGAGAACGGCCCCTACAGGTCTTTCAGCTTGTACAGTGCCTCGAGTGCCTGCCGCGGCGTCATCGCATCCGGATCCAGTTCATCCAACGCATCGCGGAGCGTATCCGTCGGCGGTTCCCCGGCCCGTCCCAGCGGCAATTGCGCCTGCGGGCTTTGCGTGAGCGCTGTCTGGTTGGACTCCAGCGTTGCGAGATAATCGCGGGCGCGCTGCACGACATGCTTCGGCACACCTGCGAGCGCCGCGACCTGCAGGCCGTAGCTCTGGTTGGCGGGCCCGGGCTTCACCGCGTGGAGGAACACGAGCCGGCCGTCATGCTCGGTCGCGTCCAGGTGCACGTTGCGGCACGCGGGCAGTTCATCGGCCAGCGCGGTCAACTCGAAATAGTGGGTCGCGAACAACGTAAAGGCGCGCGTCTTCTCGCCCATGTGGTGCGCCGCGGCCCAGGCCAGCGACAGGCCGTCGAACGTGCTGGTGCCGCGTCCGATTTCATCCATCAGCACAAGGCTTTCTGCCGTGGCGTTATTCAGGATCGTTGCCGTCTCAGTCATTTCCACCATGAACGTGGAGCGCCCGCCGGCTATGTCGTCGGACGCGCCGATGCGCGTGAATATGCGGTCGATCGGCCCGATGCGCAGCGAGTCTGCCGGCACGAAACTGCCGATGTGCGCGAGGATCGCGATGAGGGCGGTCTGCCGCATGTAGGTCGATTTGCCGCCCATGTTGGGGCCGGTGATGACGATCAGCCGTTGCTCGTCGGTCAGGGTCAGGTCGTTGGCCACGAAGGGCGTCTCGATCACCTGTTCGACGACGAGGTGCCGTCCGCCGCTGATCTCGATGCACGGTTCGTCGCTCAGCTCGGGCTTCGCAAGCCGCAGGCTTTCCGCGCGCTCGGCGAAACACAGCAGCACATCCAGTTCGGCGATGGCGAAGGCGGTCTGCTGGAGGTCGCCAAGCGCCTCGTTCAGCCTGTCGAGCAGCTGTTCGTAAAGGAGCTTCTCGCGGGCAAGCGCGCGTTCCCGGGCACTCAGCACCTTGTCTTCGAATTCCTTCAGCTCCGGCGTGATGTAGCGCTCGGCGGCTTTCAGCGTTTGCCGGCGAACATAGTCGTCGGGTGCCCTTGATGCATGGCCCTTGCTGATCTCGATGTAATAGCCGTGCACGCGGTTGTAGCCGAGCTTGAGCGTGGCAATACCGGTACGTTCTTTCTCGCGCGCTTCGAGATCGAGCAGGAACCGGTCGGCGTTGTCGGCGATGCCGCGGAGTTCGTCGAGTTCGTCGTCGAAGCCGTCCGCGATCACGCCGCCGTCGCGGATCAGCATCGGTGGGTTATCGATGATTGCATCGTCTAGCAGCCGTTGTTCGCGATGGTGCGGAACGATGCGTTCGCGCAGGTCATGCAGCTGCGGGGATTGTATGGAGGATAGTGCCGAGCGCAACGCAGGCAGGCGTGACAGTGCCTCGCACAGCTGGCGCAGGTCGCGGGGTCGCGCGGATCGCAGCGCGACGCGGGACAGGATGCGTTCGACGTCGCCGATGCCGCGCAACAGGGCCTGCAGCGACTCGACAGCGTCGCCGGTGAGCATCGACTCGACGGCCTGGTAGCGGCCTTTCAGCGTGACAGGATCGCGAAGCGGTCGCTGAATCCAGCGTCGCAGCAGCCGGCTGCCCATCGGGCTCTGGCATCGATCCATGACCCCCGCGAGCGTGTGCTGGTCGTGTCCGCTGAGCGACGCGTGCAGTTCGAGGTTGCGGCGCGTCGGTCCGTCCATGATGACCGCGTCTTCGCGCCGTTCCACCGTGATGGCCTGCAGGTGCGGCAACGACGCTTTTTGCGTATCGCTTACATACTGAAGCAGTGCGCCGGCGGCCGCCACGCCGCGCGGGAACGAGTCGCAACCGAAGCCCGACAGGTCGCGCGTGCCGAATTGCCGACACAGCAGGCGGGTCGCTCCATCCAGCTCGAAATGCCAGGGCGGACGTCGCGTGACTCGCACGCCGTCGCCGAAACGCCGCGCATCGACCTGGTCTTCGTCGACGATGAGCTCGGCCGGCCGCAGCCGTTCGAGTTCGCCGGCAACGGCTTCGCCATCCGCCACTTCCGTCATTCGGAAGCGGCCGCCCGCCAAATCGAGCCATGCGAGACCGATGGCCTCGCTGTCAGCGAACATCGCCGCAACCAGGTTGTCGCGGCTCTCTGACAGCAGCGCTTCGTCGGTAAGCGTACCCGGCGTAACGATGCGGGTGACCTTGCGCTCGACCGGGCCCTTGCTCGTGGCCGGGTCACCGATCTGTTCACAGATCGCGACCGACTCGCCCTTTCTGACGAGCTTCGCGAGGTAGCTCTCCGCCGCGTGGTAGGGCACGCCGGCCATCGGGATCGGGTTGCCGGCCGACTTGCCACGAGAGGTCAGGGTGATGTCGAGGAGCGCGGCAGCGCGTTTCGCATCGTCGTAAAACAGTTCGTAGAAGTCCCCCATGCGGTAGAAAACGAGCATATCCGGATGCTCGGCCTTGATCGCCAGGTACTGGCGCATCATGGGGGTGTGGGCTGGGCTGACTTCGGCTTTCATATTATTCTTCTCGGCAATGAAAATACTGCATGTCGAAACCGGGCGCCATCTTTACGGCGGACCGCAACAGGTCATCTACCTCGCCCGGGCGCTCGGCGACATGGGCCACGACAACCTGATCGTGTGCCCGCCCGGGTCCGGCATCGACAATGCGGCGCGCGAGGCCGGCATCCCGGTACGCAACCTGTTCTGTGCCGGCGATCTCGACCTGCCGTTCGCCTATCGGCTCACGCAGTTCATCGGCCAGACCAGGCCGGACATCGTGCATTGCCACAGCCGCCGTGGTGCCGACGTGCTCGGTGGACTCGCGGCGAGCTTTGCCGACGTCCCGGCCGTCGTTTCGAGGCGCGTGGACAATACGGAGATGCGCCTCGTTGCCGCACTCCGCTACCGGCCCTTCAAGAAGGTGATTGCCATTTCGGAGGCCATCGCACACGAGCTTCGTGATCGCGGCGTCGAGGAAGAGCGGCTCGCGATCATACGCAGTGCAGTCGACGTCACGCGCTTCGAGCAGGGCGGCAACTGCGCAGCGTTTCGCGACGAGTACGACGTGCCGGGCGGGGCTTTGCTGATCGCGGCGGCGGGGCAGCTGATCCCGCGCAAGGGCCATCGCTACCTGCTGCAGGCGGCCGCGGAGCTCGGGGCGGATGAGGACAGGTTACGCGTGCTGATCTTCGGGGAGGGGTATCTTCACAATCAGCTGCAGACGCAGGCCGAGGCCCTCGGCATCGCAGACATTGTTACACTCGCCGGGTTTCGCGAGGATCTCGACGACTACGTCGGCTGTTTCGACATTTTCGTTCATCCCGCGCTCGCGGAGGGGCTCGGCGTTGCCGCATTGAAGGCGGCGGCAGCCGGCGTACCGGTCATCGGTTTCGAGGCCGGCGGGATCAGGGAGGCGGTCGTCCACGACGAGACGGGCATCCTGGTGCCGGCGGAAGACACCGGCGCGCTTCGGCAAGCAATCGCTCATTTGATGAATGACAAGGATCTGCGGACGCGCCTCGGCCAGGCAGGCAAGAAAAGAATGCAGAGTGACTTCTCGATCGCTACGATGGCCGAGAAGCACGTAGCGCTATACGAGTCGGTTATCAATGCCTGACGATCCCGCCATCAGCGAACTGGCGACTGCGCTTGTCGGCGAACTGAACCGGAATAACAAGGCCGTGGCGACCGCGGAATCCTGTACCGGGGGCTGGATCGCCAAGGCATTGACGGACGTGCCGGGCAGTTCCGGCTGCTTCGGCTACGGCATAGTCAGCTACAGCAACGGCGCAAAGGAATCGATCCTGGGAGTAGAGAACCGCACGCTTGTCGAACACGGCGCCGTCAGCGAGCCGGTCGTGCGCGAGATGGCGGAAGGCACATTGAGACTGAGCGGTGCTGATATTTCAGTCGCCGTCAGCGGGGTCGCCGGGCCGGATGGCGGCAACGACGAGAAGCCGGTTGGGACCGTGTGGTTCGCGTGGTCGATGCGCGGGCCCCGTGGCATAACGACCGACACGGACCTGCAGCGCTTCGAGGGCAATCGCGAAAGCGTCCGCATGCAGACGGTGATTCACGGTCTCAAGGGCGTCCGGGGGCGGTTGCCGACGTGAGCAACAGGCGCCTGTTCTTTGCATTGTGGCCGGACGACAGGCAGCGGGACCGTTTGCGTGACCACATCAGCCCGCTCGCGAAACTCGTCGAGGGGCGGGCGGTCTATCGCGGTGACTGGCACGTGACCACGGCGTTCATCGGCGATTTCCCGGAAGCCAGGCTGCCCGAGTTGCAGTCTCGCGCAGCGCAAATCCCGGTCGAGCCGTTTCGCCTGCGTTTCGACCGCGTGGAGTTCTGGCCACGGCCGAAGGTGGCCAGCCTCGTCGCGGCGATTGTGCCGCCGGCGCTGCAGAGCCTCGTCGACGCGCAGAACTCCCTGCTCTCGGACCTCGGCATCACGGTGGAGGACCGGGCCTACCGGCCGCATATCACCGTGGTGCGCAGGGCACGGCCTTTTGAAACGCAGCGGCTGGCGCAACCGGCAGAGATCGAATGGACCGGTTTCGAGCTGGTCGAATCCATCTCGCAGCCCGGCGGAGCGACATACCGCCCGCTGAAACAATAGCTTCGGCGTGAAACCTCGTTTTTATCCAAAGTGCCCGGAATCGGAGGCTGCGCCACTATTGGGTTTCCGGCATAATACTGTATATAATCACATGATATTTTCCACCGACTGGATGGCAGCAAAAAATGGATGACAACCGCAAAAAGGCACTCGCCCAGGCACTGGGCCAGATAGAAAAGCAGTTCGGCAAGGGTTCCGTCATGCGTCTTGGCGACGGTACGATGATCGCCAATATCGAGGCAGTGTCCACGGGCTCGATCGGCCTGGACGTTGCGCTTGGCATCGGCGGCGTGCCCAGAGGACGGGTTGTCGAGATTTACGGCCCGGAGGCGTCCGGCAAGACCACGCTGACCCTGCAGATCATTGCCGAGGCACAGAAGATGGGCGGCACGGCGGCCTTCGTTGACGCCGAGCACGCGCTCGACCCCCAGTATGCCGAGAAACTCGGCGTCAACGTCGACGAGCTGCTCGTGTCGCAGCCCGATACGGGCGAACAGGCGCTCGAGATCACCGACATGCTGGTGCGTTCCGGCGCCGTGGACGTGATCGTCGTCGACTCGGTCGCTGCGCTCACGCCGAAAGCGGAAATCGAGGGCGAGATGGGCGATTCGCACGTCGGCCTGCAGGCACGCCTGATGTCGCAGGCGCTCAGGAAGCTCACCGGCAACATCAAGCGCTCCAACGCCATGGTGGTATTCATCAACCAGATTCGCATGAAGATCGGCGTCATGTTCGGCAGCCCCGAAACGACGACGGGCGGCAACGCCCTCAAGTTCTATTCCTCGGTGCGGCTCGACATCCGCCGCATCGGCGCGATCAAGAAGGGCGACGAGGTCATCGGCAACCAGACCCGCGTCAAGGTGGTCAAGAACAAGGTGTCGCCGCCGTTCAAGATGGCGGAGTTCGAGATCCTTTACGGCGAAGGCATTTCTCGGGAAGGCGAGATTATCGAGCTCGGCGTCCAGAACGGTCTCGTCGACAAGGCCGGTTCCTGGTACAGCTACGGCGACGACCGCATCGGCCAGGGCAAGGAAAACGTGCGCGAATTCCTGAAGACGAACCCGGACGTGGCGGTCGAGATCGAGCAGAAGATTCGCGAGAAGCTGCTGCCGAAAACCGTCGCGGCGCCTGCCTCGGACGACGAAGAGGCCGTCGCCAAGGAAGCCTGATTAGCCTGCAGTAGGAGCGGTTCTCGAACCGCGATCGGTTCAGGAATTCGCGCGCCGAGGCGCGCTCCTACGGTAACCCGGAGCTATGTCCGACGACGCAATCGAAGCTCGCAAGAAAGCGATGGACCTGCTCGCGCGCCGCGAGCATGCGCGCGGCGAACTGGAACGGAAGCTGGCTGCCGCGGGCTTCGATGCGGACATCGCGGCCGATGTCCTGCAGCGGCTCGCGGATGAAGGCCTGCAAAGCGATCGCCGCTTTGTCGAGTCGTTCGTCCAGTCCCGCATCAACCAGGGCAAGGGCCCGCTGCGCATTCACGCCGATCTCGGGCAACGGGGGATCGCCACAGGCCTGATAGACGAAATTCTGGAAGCGGCGGGCGAAGACTGGTACGCGCTCGCAAAGGAAACCCGGGCAAAAAAGTTCGGCCGGTCGCGGCCGGTGGAGTTTCCGGAAAAGGCACGCCAGATGCGCTTCCTGCAGTACCGGGGATTCGAACCGGACCAGATCCAGGCGGCCGTCTCCTCTTTCGAGGATTAACGCTTAATCCGGCCACGCAAGTCCCGTACACTAGCGGGTTTGAAAACCGTAGCCCGGTCCCGATATCACCCTGATGAAACGCCTTTCCAGCAATGAATTGCGCCAGGCCTTCCTGGACTTTTTCGCCGAGCGCGGCCACGAAGTGGTCGCGAGTTCGCCCCTTGTACCTGGAAACGATCCTACCCTGCTGTTCACCAACGCCGGGATGGTGCAGTTCAAGGATGTTTTTCTCGGAATCGACAAGCGCAACTACAATCGCGCGGTGACGTCACAGCGGTGCGTCAGGGCGGGCGGTAAGCACAACGACCTCGAGAACGTGGGCTACACGGCTCGCCACCATACGTTCTTCGAGATGCTCGGCAATTTCAGCTTCGGTGACTACTTCAAGCGCGAAGCCATCCAGTACGCGTGGGACTTCCTGACGAAGACGCTCGAACTGCCTCCGGAGAAACTCTGGGTCACCGTATTTAACGATGACGACGAAGCGGCGGCGATCTGGCTCGACGAAATGAAGATCGATCCCGAGCGATTCACGCGCATGGGCGAAAAGGACAATTTCTGGGCGATGGGTGATACCGGCCCTTGCGGTCCCTGCAGCGAGATCTTCTACGACCATGGCCCGCACGTCGCAGGCGGCCCGCCGGGCTCGCCGGACGAGGACGGCGATCGATACGTCGAGGTATGGAACCTGGTCTTCATGCAGTTCGATCGCTCGGCGGACGGCACCATGCAGCCCTTACCGAAGCCATCTGTCGATACGGGCATGGGGCTCGAACGCATGGCCGCGGTCATGCAGGGGGTACACAGCAACTACGAGATCGACCTGTTCGCGAACCTGATCGAGGCGACCGCGAAGACCGTCGGTGTCGAGAATGACGGTTCGAGTTCGTTGAACGTCATTGTCGATCACATCCGCGCCTGCGCGTTCCTGATCGTCGACGGCGTTTTGCCCGGGAATGAGGGCCGCGGTTATGTGCTGCGCCGGATCATTCGCCGCGCCATTCGGCACGGCAAGAAACTCGGCACCGACGAGCCGTTCTTCTACAAGCTCGTGGGTCCGCTGGCCCGGGAGATGGGTGACGCATATCCCGAACTGTCGAAGGCCAGTGCGCATGTCGAGAAAGTCCTCAGGAAGGAAGAGCTGCGTTTTGCCGAGACGCTGGACCAGGGTATGGAAATTCTCGAGGGTGCGATCGAGGAACTCAGCGGTGAGCAGATTCCGGGCGAGATTGTCTTCAAGCTCTACGATACCTACGGTTTCCCCGTGGACCTGACAGCCGACATAGCGCGTGAACGCGGCCTGGCCATCGATGAAGACGGTTTCGAGGCTGCCATGGCCGAGCAACGGGATCGTGCGCGTGCCGCGAGCAAATTTGCCGCCAGCACCGAGGGTGCGATCAGGACCGACGCCGAAAGCGAGTTCTCCGGCTACGAAGGCACGGAAGCCTCCGGCGAAATCGTTGCGCTCTACAGGGACGGCTCGCTGGTCGATGCACTGGCAGCCGGCGATGAGGGCGCCGTCATATTATCGTCGACGCCTTTCTATGCAGAAAGCGGCGGTCAGATTGGTGACACCGGCATCCTGGCCGAGACCGGCAAGATCTTCCAGGTCGTCGACACCCAGAAGAGCGGCAACGCGATCGTTCACTACGGGGCGGTAGAAGAGGGCCAACTCAATGTTGGTGACGCGGTCGACGCGATCGTCGACGACGAGCGCCGCCAGGCTGTCCGGCTCAATCACTCGGCAACGCACCTCATGCATGCGGCGCTGCGCACGGTGCTTGGTGAGCATGTACAGCAGAAAGGTTCGCTCGTTGCGCCGGATCGCCTGCGCTTCGATTTCTCTCACTACGAGCCGGTGACGCCGGAGCAGATTGCCGAGATCGAACGGCTCGTCAACGATGAAATCCGCAGGAACGTCGCGGCCGATACGCGCCTCATGAGCTACGACGACGCGATGCAGTCAGGGGCCATGGCGCTGTTCGGCGAGAAATACGGCGACAAGGTGCGGGTGCTGCGTTTCGGCGATTTCTCCGTCGAGCTTTGTGGCGGCACGCACGTCGATCGCACGGGCGACATCGGGGTATTCAAGATCACCTCGGAAGGCGGTATTGCATCGGGCGTGCGTCGCATCGAGGCGGTGACCGGGAAGGGGGCCCTAGAGTGGATCGATGCTCGCGAGCAGGCCCTGGCCGAGGTGGCCGGCTTGTTGAAAAGCCATCCCGATCAGGCCGCAGCCAGGGTTGAGCAGCTCCTCCTGCAAAACAAGGATCTCCAGAAACGTCTTGCGACAGCGAGGCACGCGCTCCTGACGGGAGAGGGCTCCGACCAGGAAGACGAAATCCAGGAAATTGCCGGTATCAAGGTCCTCGCGGCCCGGTTGCATGGTGTGGATGCCGGTCTGCTCCGCGAGGCCGTCGATCGGGCGAAGGACAAACTGCAGAACGCGGTCATCGTGCTGGGCACCGTGGAAGACGGCAAAGTGCTTCTTGCGGCGGGCGTCACCAAGAACAACACCAACCGCATTCGTGCCGGCGACCTGATCAAGCCAATCGCCGAGCGGGTTGGCGGCAAGGGCGGGGGACGCCCCGATTTCGCCCAGGCTGGCGGCAGCAAACCGGAGGCGCTGGACGAGGCACTGGGCGCCGTTTCAGACTGGGTCGCGCAACACCTGGCCTGAGGGACTGTCCGAAAGCGGACAACGCGACTAAAGTTTCGCTTGTACCTGTGGGCATACGTGCCCAGAATCGGCTAGTATTACAAGCGTTTAGGACGTACGACGCGTACAAGAACGGGGAATAAGCCCGCAAGGCAGGAGTAGGAAGCTATGCTGATTCTGACGCGACGCGCTGGAGAGACGGTCATGGTCGGGAGCGATATCACCATCACCGTACTGGGGGTCAAGGGGAATCAAGTGCGTATCGGCATCAATGCGCCGAAAGACGTTGCTGTGCACCGCGAAGAGATCTACGAGCGAATCCAGAGCGAAAAAGCCGCTGAGAAGGCAGAGAAAGCTGTGGGGGGCGAGTAGGGCCGCTCAGGCTTTACCGGGACCTATCGTCTGAGTAGTATGTGCGGCCGGCCGTATGCGAGCCGTGCCTGGCATATTCGGCCCGTCAACAATTTCGGAGAGATGGCTGAGTGGTCGACAAATCGGCAGGACAGCCGATTTGGACGCGCGAAGCGCGCCCGGAGGGCGAGGGGCAGGATGCCCCGAGTCAAAGCGCTCCATGCGCCTGGCTCGAATTACAATGTGAATTTCGGAGAGATGGCTGAGTGGTCGAAAGCGCTCCCCTGCTAAGGGAGTAAGGGTTAAAAGCCCTTCGAGGGTTCGAATCCCTCTCTCTCCGCCAGAAAATAAAAAGGCCCCTTCACGGGGCCTTTTTGTTTTCTCGCCGAGGGAGGGCTGGATGCAGATCGCTGTTCGACTCACGCAGCGCCGCAGGCGCCAGTGAGGGCGCGCAGCGCCCATCCCTCTCTCTCCGCCATCAAAAAAAGGGCCCCGAA
>Ga0193947_1000042_pt1 | contig 24133 bp, 25 predicted proteins | sample FRT_01_MG_FD_161267 | JGI IMG/M metagenome (GOLD analysis project Ga0193947, IMG submission 161267) | Sediment microbial communities from the Broadkill River, Lewes, Delaware, United States - FRT_0-1_MG | ecosystem: Environmental > Aquatic > Freshwater > River > Sediment | place: USA: Delaware... | reverse complement strand
TAGCGTCCGCTGGTCCGCGCGGCGAGCGTGTACGCGGCGCAGCTCGCGCACGGTCTGCAGCAGCGGAAAGCCGGGCTGTTTGCCGTCGTCGAACCAGTGAATGGCTTTGCGAACCTGCGCAGGACTGAGGTTGAGACGGTGCATGACGAGTCGCGCCGCCCGAATCTCCTCCTCGCTGACGCGGCCGTCGGCCTTTGCGACGTGGCCCATGCACGTGAACAGGGCACGAACGTATTCCTCGGAAATGCGGCTCGACGCCGGGCCCAGGTCCTCGAACGCATGCCGATGGGCGGCAAATCCGCGATCGAACTGGCGGCCGGCAAAGTACCCGGCCGCGACCGACAGGATCTTCAATACCGGCGAGACGAGCAGAACGCCCACCACAGTGCCGACGAAGGTGCCTATGATCCTGCCCCAGTACAATCCCGCTCCCGACGGCGCCGCCGAATGTCAAACGGCCATCGTATCGCTTGCGGCGCGGCATGCCTACGCCCATCGCTTGCCACGGTACATTCGAACAGCGATCATGCCCGTAGCGCCTCCAGACGAGCACGCCTATGACTGACAATGCCGGTGCGATTTTCGAGTCTTCGATACCAGGCTACCCGCTGATCGGCCGCGGCAAGGTCCGTGACATCTACAGCATCGACGACGAGCACCTCCTGATCGTGACGACGGACCGGCTGTCTGCGTTCGATGTCGTCATGCCGGACCCGGTGCCGGGCAAGGGCGAAGTGCTCACCCGGATTTCGCTCTTCTGGTTTCGCATGATGGAAGACATCATCGAGAACCAGCTTACCTCGAGGTCGATCGACGAATTCATAGAGGATCCTTTATTGCGGGAGCAGCTGCGGAGCCGCTCGCTCGTCGTCAAGCGCCTGAAGCCTTTACCGATTGAGGCGGTTGTACGAGGCTATCTCATCGGCTCGGGCTGGAAGGACTACCAGGATACCGGCAAGCTCTGCGGCATATCGCTGCCACCCGGTCTGCGCCAGGCGGAGCGGCTCCCCGAAACGCTGTTCACACCAGCGAGCAAAGCGGAAGCCGGTGCGCACGACGAAAACATCTCCTTCGAGCAAGTCATCGACCTTGTCGGCGAGCGCCTCGCCTCCCGTGTGCGGGATGTTTCCATCCAGATATACGAGGTCGCCGCAACTCACGCACTCCAGCGCGGTATCATCATCGCCGACACAAAGTTCGAATTCGGCCTTGATGACGAGGGTCGGCTGTACCTGATCGACGAAGTGATAACGCCTGACTCGTCGCGCTTCTCGCCCGTCGAGGAATACAAGGTCGGCATTAGCCCGCCGAGCTTCGACAAGCAGTTCGTGCGCGATTATCTGGAGACGCTCGACTGGGACAAGACTGCGCCGGGACCGGAATTACCCGCGGAGATCATCAGTAAAACCGCCGAAAAATACCAGGAGGCCCTGCGCAGACTCACGAAAGTCTGACGACGGGAGTACATTGTATCGTCCATCTCGCAACGTTCCGGCCCTGCCATGAAAATTAATCCCGTCGAGCAACTGAACGAACTCGTATGGGGCGATATGCTGGCCCGTCATGGCTTGCCGGGCCGGGTGCTCAGCACGATCCTGCGCTACGTGTACGCGGTGTTGCGGGACTTCTTCAGCGGCCAGCTGACGATGCGGGCGATGAGCCTCGTCTACACCACCCTCTTGTCGATCGTGCCGCTGCTGGCTTTCAGCTTCTCGGTTGCAAAGGGCTTCGGCATTCACGAACAAATCCAGGACCAGATGTACCTGTTCCTCGAGCCGCTTGGCGATCGCGGCGCAGAAATCACCGACAAGGTGATGTCGCTCGTCTACAACGTCGACGGCCGTGTCCTTGGCGGAGTCAGTCTCGCGTTCTTCATGTGGACTGCGGTGTCCATGGTGCAGAAGGTGGAGGAAAGCCTGAACTACGTCTGGTATGTCTCGGAGCCGCGGAGTTTCGCAAGGCGATTCACGGAGTACATGGCCGTTCTCATGATCGGGCCGATCGCGATATTCATTGCCATCGGCATGATCACCGCGCTGCAGAACCAGTCGATCGTCCAGTACCTGCTGCAAAACCAACTCATCGGGCCGTTGTTTGTCGCCACGGGCAAACTGACACCGTACTTTATCGTGGCGGGTGTATTCGCGTTCCTCTACTGGTTCATGCCGAATACGCGCGTCCGTGTTCTGCCGGCCCTGCTCGGCGGGCTGGCCGGCGGTTTCATCTGGGCCAGCATGGTCATCATCTTCACCACGTTTATCGCCACTGCATCGGCAAGACAGGCCGTCTACGCAAGCTTTGCAATCGCGATCGTTACGCTGATCTGGCTGTACCTGAACTGGCTCACGCTACTCATCGGTGCGCAGCTTGCGTTTTACATCCAGCATCCGGAGTACCTGCGTATCGGCCGGCAGGAGCCGCGGCTTTCCAACTCGATGCGGGAGCGCCTGGCACTTAATATCATGCTGCTCGTGGGCCGGGCATTTCGGGACCCGCAGCAATCCCTGAGCATTGAGACCCTGAGCGACGCCCTGCAAATTCCGTCGTTGACGCTCGAGCCTATATTGCGCGATCTCGAGGACAACAGCCTGCTGACGACGAACGAAAAGGACGAGTTACTCCCGGGGCGCGAGACCGCGCAAATCACGCTGCGCGAGATACTGGATGTCGTGCGTAGCCAGGGCGGTACGGGTTCGTGGCGCGAGCCACGCTGGGAGAAACACGTGGATGATGTCGGCAGGCAGCTCGACGAAGCAACCCTGTCGACAGTCGGCGAAACGACACTCGTCGACCTTATCGACAAAGCGGAGCAATAGCCCTCGGGATCAGCTTCCAGCGACGGTCATCTCGTCAACCAGTATCGACCCACAGCGAATGCCGCCGCGCAGATCCTGATCGCGGCCAACCGCGACGATACGCCCATACAGTTCGCGCAGGTTCCCCGCAATCGTCACCTCGTGCACCGGGTAAGTTATTTCGCCGTTCTCGACCCAGTGGCCGACGGCACCCCTGGAGTAATCGCCCGTCACGGTGTTGACTCCCTGCCCGATCAGTTCCTCGACGAGCAGCCCGGTACCCATCTCGGCCAGCAGGGCTTCCAGCCCCGGCGCGTTCCCCGGCACGATCAGGTTCTGCGCACCGCCAGCATTTGCCGTGGTCTCGAGACCGAGCCGCCGTGCCGAGTAGCTGCCAAGGATATAGCCCTGCAGCACGCCGCCGGTGACGATGTCGCGGTCGTAGGTCGCTACTCCCTCGCCGTCGTACGGCGCACTCGCCAGCCCTTTTGGAATGTGGGGCCGCTCCTCGATGTTGACGAAGTCCGGAAAGATCTTCTCACCGGCTGCATCCAGCAGAAATGAAGATCGCCGGTATTGCGCGCCGCCCGAGATAGCGCCGATGGCATGCCCGATGAATCCGCGCGCGAGTTCGGGAATAAGGACGACCGGCGCGCGCGTGGTCTTTATCTTCCTGGCTCCCAGCCTCTGCAGCACACGCGTCGCCGCTCTGACACCGATGCTCTCGGCGGTATCCAGGTCGGCAGGGTCACGCGCCGAGCTGTAGTAGTAGTCCCGTTCCATGTCGCCGTCTGCGGTCCCGAGAACCGCGCAACTGAGCGTATGACTACTCCTCGCGTAACTGCCGACGAAGCCGTGGGTGTTCCCGTACGCGCGCACGCCGCGGTTCGTCCACACCGTCGCGCCTTCCGAGTTGGAAATACATTTGTCATAGCCGAGCGCCGACGCTTCACAAGTTGTCGCGAGTTCGATGGCAGCCGTCGCATCGAGTTTCCAGGGATGATCCAGGTCCAGATCAGGCACGTCGGCGCACATTCGATCCGCGTCTGCGAGCCCGGCGTATTTGTCCTCCGCGGTGTAGCTGGCAAACGTGCATGCCTTGCCGACCGCCTCACGGATCGCATCGCCCGATATGTCCGAAGTGCTGGCGCTTCCCTTTCGGGAGCCGCAGTAAACAGTGATACCTATACCGCGGTCGTTGGTGTACTCGAGACTCTCGACGTCACCCAGCCTGACCGTTGCGGCGAGGCCGACGTCATGGCTGACTGCAACCTCGGCCTGGTCCACGCCGCGCTTGCGCGTCTCTTCAAGCGTGCTGGCAATGATGTCCTCGAGCTCTGCCGGCCCGAGCGATTGCGCTGCCTGGAGCTGTCCCATGCGGTCGTTCCCTGTAAATCAGCGTCGGCCGATCGGGGTGCGTGTTAGACTTCCGCCCCGTTTCGATACACACGGTCCGACTTCGACAAGCCGAGTAGCTTAGCCGGTGACCCAGCCAAAGCCCAGTAAATCTGCGCGAAAAAGAGAGCAGCTCGAACTGCAGGCGCTCGGCGAGCAGCTGATTGGCCTGTCCGCCGACGAGCTGTCGGCGCTGCCGATCGACGAACGGCTTCGCGAGGCCGTCATCGCCGCGGCGAAGATCCGGTCACACGGCGCGCTGCGCCGGCAGAAACAGCTGATCGGCAAGCTGATGCGTCACTGCGATCCTGAGCCGATCCGGCACGCCCTGGAGGCCCGCGTTGCCGACGAACGCCAGGCGAAGCGCGTCTTCGCCGACGCGGAACGCTGGCGCGACCGGATCACGGCTGGCGAGGATGATGCCGTCGCGTCGTTTTGCGAACTGAGCGGCGCCTCTGCGTCCCCGATCGAAGAGCTGCTCGGCAGGATGCGCAGTGCGCCAAACGAGCGTGTCGAAAAGACGCTGCGCCGGCAGCTGTTTCGCGAAATCCACGACGCGCTGATCGCCGCGGCGCGGGATGATAGACTTTCGCGATGACATACCAGGTCGGCATCATAATGGGGTCGCGTTCCGACTGGGACACGATGCGTCACGCGAGCGAAACACTCGAGACACTGAACGTGCCTCATGAAGTCCGTGTCGTGTCCGCACACCGCACGCCGGACCTCCTGTTCGAGTACGCGGAGACAGCGCTCGAGCGGGGGCTCAAGGCCATCATTGCGGGCGCCGGTGGTGCAGCGCACCTGCCCGGCATGACCGCGGCCAAGACCCGCGTTCCGGTCATCGGAGTACCGGTACAGTCCAAGGCGCTGAGCGGCAAGGACTCCCTGTTATCGATCGTGCAGATGCCGGCTGGCGTGCCCGTGGCATCGATGGCAATCGGCAAGGCCGGCGCCATCAATGCGGCGCTGTTTGCCGCCGCGATCGTTGCCAACGAAGATTCGGCGGTCGCAGCGGCGCTCGATCAATTTCGCCAAAGCCAGACCGATGCGGTACTGGCCGACCCGGATCCCCGGCGTTAACGTTTCCCATGCGTGTCGGCATTATTGGCGCCGGGCAGCTCGGGCAGATGCTCGGATTTGCAGGGCGCAGCCTGGGCATCACCTGTCGGTTCCTGGATCCTGCCGATGCGCCGCCGGCAGCTGACGCCGGTGAGGTAATCCGGCGCCCGTTCGACGACGCCGAAGCACTGGCGGAGCTCGCTGCCAGCTGCGACGTCATCACTTATGAATTCGAAAACGTGCCCGTGGAGGCGCTGCTCCGCATCGCCGACCGCGTCCCCGTGTTTCCGCCCCCCGAAGCACTGCGCAGCGCACAGGACAGGCTCGACGAAAAACGGCTTTTCGACGAACTGCAGATTCCCCTGCCGCGCTACCGCGCCGTCGATACGCTGGACGACCTGCGCGCAGCCGTCGACTCGATCGGGTTACCGCTGGTTCTCAAGACCCGCCGCTTCGGCTACGACGGCAAGGGCCAGTACGTCCTGAAGACCGGCAAAGATATCGACGACGCCTGGCGTAAGCTGGGTGGCGCAGCGCTCATTGCCGAGGAATGGCTGGACTTCGACTACGAGGTCTCGGCGATCGGCGTACGCTCTCCCGGCGGGGAGTCCGCCATCTATCCTCTGACGCGCAACGAGCACGCGGCCGGCATCTTGCGGCGATCGCGCGCCCCGGTCGATGCGCCGGACCTCGCGGAGAAGGCGGAGTCTTACATAAACGCCCTGCTGGCCCGCCTCGACTATGTCGGCGTCCTCGCACTGGAGCTGTTCGTGGTGGGAGACCGCCTACTGGCCAACGAGTTCGCGCCACGTGTGCACAATTCCGGGCACTGGACCATCGAGGGCGCCGAGACGAGCCAGTTCGAAAACCATCTGCGCGCAGTCACGAATCAGCCGCTCGGCCCGACCGCGTGCCGTGGCCACGCCGGCATGCTGAACCTGATCGGGTCGATCCCGGAAGCTGCAAGGCAGCTGGCAATACCGGGCTGTCAGCTGCACGATTATGGCAAGAGCCCCCGCGAGGGGCGCAAGCTCGGCCATATCACGGTCGTCGCCGACTCGGCGGCCGCGCGAGACCGGCAGCTACAGCAGCTGGAGGCTGTTCTCGGAAAACTGTGACGCAGTCCACCCGCGCAGCCGGGACCCGGTAATGGCGACAGGCGTACAAAAGCAGGTAAACTGCACGAGTTACACGTTGCAAGCTTCTGAACCGGCAGAGAAAATACCCGATCACGCAGACAAACGAACACGATGTCATACCTCGAGCACTTCAAACTCAAAGAACAACCGTTCAGGCTGACGCCGGATCCGGCCTTCGTCTACTGGAGCAAGCAGCACTCCCGGGCCAAAGCCTACATGGAGTCCACGATCTGGCTGGCAGACGGCTTTGTCGTCATCACGGGTGAAATCGGTTCGGGAAAAACCACGCTGCTGCAGTCGTTTCTTGAAGAACTCGACGACAGCGTCGTGTACGCGGTCGTATCACAGACCCAGCTCACCGCGACGGAGTTCCTGCAGGCGGCGCTTACGGAATTCGGCTTCAAGCCCTTCGACAAGCGCAAGGTGGAGCTGCTCGACATGCTGAATATGTTCCTGATCGAGCAGTACGCGAACGACAAGAAAGTCGTATTGATCGTCGACGAAGCGCAGAACCTGTCGCTCAAGGTTCTCGAAGAAATCCGCATGTTGTCGAACATCGAGACTCACAAGGAAAAGGTGCTGCGCATCATCCTGGCCGGCCAGCCGGAACTCAGGGAGAAACTCGACTCCCCGAAGCTCAAGCAGCTCGCGCAGCGGGTGCGGCTGCGCTTCCATCTCGGCGCGCTCGACAAGCAGGACACCCGCTCGTACATCAGCCATCGCCTCAGGGTTGCGGGTGCCGCTTCCGAGGACCTGATACCAGCGGACACCCTGGACGTGATTTATCGATACACGGGCGGCGTGCCGCGCCTCATCAATACGCTGTGCGACACCGCCCTGCTCTGCGCGTTCGCCGACAATAAGCCAGCGGTCACCATGGACGACATCATGGCGGCGGTCGGCGAACTCGACTGGGATGAGCACGAAAGCAACACCGGCGTCTACGAACAGCTGCAGCAGATCGCCAACCGGCGCCCGGGGACGGAATCACATGTCATGCAGATCGAGGTGCGTACCAACGGCGAAACGGAAGCCATTCATACCTTTCCGCCGGGCAGGGTAATCGTAGGGCGGTCACCCGACAACGAGATTTACATCAAGAGCAAGTTCGTCAGCCGCCACCATATGCAGCTGGTCTGCGACCCCGAGCGCTGCATCATCGAGGACCTCAACAGCACCAATGGCGTGTTCATCGGCGAGGCCCAGGTCAAGAAACGCGAACTCGAGAGCGGCGACGTGATTTCACTGGGCGTCCATGAACTCGTGTACACGGACATCGGCAGGAGTGCGACTGACCAGGTCAACACGCACCCGGACTTCGAGGATACTCATGACGACGTTCCTCCCGTTTTGCGCGAGAGCCCCCCAAGCCGGAAACAGGGCTAAGCGCTAGTTGCCGCGGCGCTGCGTAACCCGCGAATCGCGCCTTTTAAGCAGTACGACGAGCCCGCCCACGAGGCAAACTACGCCCGTTACGAAACAGATAGTGGGCCAGTACCAGTGGGTCACGTACATCGACGCGCATAGCGAGATTACGCCTACCAGCAGGTAGAAATACGGCAAGCTCTCGTAGATTGGCTTCGAAATCCACATGGCGCCAGGTCGTCAACTCCGGGCGATCCATTGTCCACGGCCGCCCCGCCGCCGTCCAGTGCCGCGCGGCGAGCGCGGTCAGGCGAGCCGGAACAGGCGCAGCAGCTTTGCGAGAATCGAGTCAGATAGCCCGTCGACCGACAGGTCGGGCTCGAAGTCAGCCTTATCGCCACGGACACCCTGCGCGAGCGTCTGCGTCGCGGCATCCATGTCTTTTTCCGTTATTGTGCTTTCGAACGCCATGATGCGAAATCCTCCTTGAGACGCCCGACAAGATACCGAAGTCCGCGGTGCAATGCGGTGAGCCAGCTCACAAGCCTTGATGTCGCTTGCATACCGACACTTATGTCAATCGTCGCATCGCAGCGACACTGTCGCTAAGCCGTCCCGCCGACCGTCAATTCGTCGATCTTCAGGGTCGGCTGCCCGACGCCGACCGGTACCGACTGGCCCTCCTTGCCGCAGGTACCGACACCGGCGTCCAGCTGCAGATTGTCGCCCACCATCGAAATTTTCGTCAGCGCGTCCGGGCCGTCGCCGATCAGCATCGCGCCCTTCACGGGCGTCGTGATCGCGCCGTTTTCGATGAGATAGGCCTCGCTCGCTGAGAACACGAACTTGCCGGACGTAATGTCGACCTGCCCGCCACCGAAGTTCGGTGCATAGAGCCCTTTACTGACCGAAGCAATGATCTCCTCGTGTTCATGCGGACCCGCGAGCATGTAGGTGTTGGTCATCCGCGGCATGGGCAGGTGCGCGAACGACTCCCGGCGCCCATTGCCCGTGGGTGCAACGCCCATCAGGCGGGCGTTCAGCTTGTCCTGCATGTAGCCGCGAAGCACGCCATTCTCCACCAGGACGTTGTATTGCCCGGTCGTGCCTTCGTCATCGATCGCGAGCGAGCCGCGACGATTCGGCAGGGTGCCATCGTCGACGATGGTGCAGTGCGGCGGCGCAACACGCTGGCCCACCTTGCCGGAAAACGCCGAGGTTCCCTTGCGGTTGAAGTCCCCTTCCAGTCCATGACCGACGGCCTCGTGCAGCAGGATACCGGGCCATCCCGGCCCGAGCACGACCGGCATCGTGCCGGCAGGGGCCGGCACCGCCTCCAGCGCAACGATAGCCTGCCGTACGGCTTCCTGCGCATACTCCATGGGCAGGTTCCCCTCGAGGAAGTAATTGAGGTCGGAGCGTGCACCGCCGCCCGAATAACCCTGCTCGCGCCGGCCGTTCTGCTCCAGTATCACGCTGACGTTGAAACGGACCAGCGGCCGTACATCGGCAGCGAGCGTTCCGTCCGAACCCGCGACCAGCACGAGGTCCTGGCTGCTCGTCATACTGATGATCACTTGCTCGACACGTGAATCGAGCCCGCGGGTTGCGGCATCAATGCGCGCGATCAGCGCTGTCTTGTCCGCATCGGGCACGGTCGTCGTCGGGTCCACAACGGGGTACAGGGGCGTCGGGGAACCGCGGCGCCACGCGGACACCTGCTTGTCTTCACCCTGCCTCGCAATCGCACGTGCGGCGCCTGCCGCCTGCTCGAGTGCCGGCAACATCAATTCGTCTGAATACGCGAACCCGGTTTTTTCCCCGCTGACGGCCCGCACGCCGACTCCCTGGTCGAGGCTGAAGCTGCCTTCACGGATGATGCCGTCCTCCAGCGTCCAGCTCTCCTGCCGCGACACCTGGAAATACAGGTCAGCGTAGTCGACACCGCCGCGCAGCACGCTGCCGAGGGTCCTGCTGAGGTGGCGTTCCTCCAGCCCTGCCGGGGCCAGCATGTCGGCCATTACCGAATCGATGGGATCTGCTGCGTGGTTCAAGTCGTGCTCCTATAAGCGGCGGTTCGCGAGTGCCGGAAAGCTCTCGCGCAGCTTGTCCGGGGCCCCTGGGTCGATGTCCGCGACAACGGCGCAGTTGCCGGATGCCTGTTCGGCCAGTATGCGTCCCCAGGGATCGACGATGAGCGAATGGCCGTAGGTTTCGCGGTTGTCCGGATGCGTGCCGAATTGCCCCGGAGCGATGACGTACGCGAGGTTCTCGACCGCGCGCGCGCGCAGCAGCGTATGCCAGTGCGCGGCGCCCGTTACGACCGTGAAAGCCGAAGGAACCGTGAACAGGGTTGCGCCATCGCCGACGAGCGTCCGGAACAGCTCGGGAAAGCGGACATCGTAGCAGATCGTCAGACCGACGCGCCCCGCCGGCGTGTCCACCGTGGTCGGATCGTCGCCCGCATACATCGAATGCGACTCGCGGTAGGACTCCTCCCTGTCCGGCAAGTCGACATCGAACAGGTGGATCTTTCGATAAATGGCCCTCGTCTCGCCCTTGTCGTCGACGACGATGCAGGCGCCGTAAACGCGCTCCGGTTCCGGTGACGCCAGCGGCATGCTGCCGCCAATAATCCACATGCCGTGGCTTGCCGCGGTCTCGGCAAGGAAATCCTGTATCGGACCGCTTCCGGGCTGCTCCGCATAGCGAGACTTGTCGCGTCCGCGCTCCGGCATCAGGGCGAAATTTTCGGGCAGCACCGCGAGCGTGCAGCCATCGCGCGCGGCGTCGCCCAGCAAGTTCCCGGCGAGCTCGAGATTCTGCTCCGGATCGGCACCGCTGTTCATCTGGATGGCTGCTACTCGCATGATGGACTCCCTTTTATGCATGCCCGCGGCACCGGATTCTACTCCGACTCGAGGATGCACCCTGCCACTTCGGCACGCGATGCGAAAGCCGCCGCATTCGTACCCTCGATCGCCGGCGCATCCCATGGCCCGTCGATGGCGTAGTACACCTGCCCAACTTCCTGCAGCGGCTTTTTGAAGATCTGCGAGAGGATCAGCAGGGCGGCTGCGACCTGCGGCCCAGCGACGACGGCACCCACCACGGGCAGCGTGTTGCCGAAGTTGGCGGCCACGACCGCCGCCTGTTCGTATTCGCGCTGCGACAGGCTCGCGCGCCCGATGATGGCGATATTGGCGGCAGGACCCTCCAGCACCAGGTTGCAGGTGTAGGCTTCGCCGTCGACGATGCGGAACGTGCCATCGAGCTGGTCGAAGCCGAAGCCCTTGTCGAACACGTCGGTGAAATCCAGCGACAGGCGGCGCGGCAGCGCGACAATACTCATCAGGCCGAACAGGCGTCCCGCGCCCGGCTCGATCTCGTCGAGCTGACCGGCTCCAAAATTCACCTGCACATCGCCGTCGAGCGTTTCGAACACGTCGGTTCGCGGCCCGCCCGACCAGCTTACGTCGAACAGCAGCGTCATGTCGTCACTGACGATGCCGGGCGCGTAATCGAGGCGCTGCATTGTCGCCTTGACGTCGGTACTCGTGAGCGTAGCCATGAGATGGCTGCGATAGCCGGTCGGATCAGTCGCGTCGACGACCCAGCGGGCATTGCCGACGACATCGAAGCTGTCATCACGAGCAATGAACGATTCCGCGACCAGCCCCTCATCCGTCCGGGCAAGCCGCGTTTCCATGGCCCCGAGAAAGCGCTTGCCCAGCGCGAACTCGCCCGCCTTGAGCGTTATCGGCGGCAGCGTTCGCGGGTCGATTTGTTCACGATCGTCGCTGTCCGGCTGTATGGCATCGTCACCAGGCAGGATCAGGCGCTCCATGTCGAGAACCACGTCACGATCCGACCCGAAATCGTAGGGCACGAATACGGAACCCGTCACCTGCTCGCCCTCGAACTGCACCAGCCAGTCGCGCGCGCTGCGATCGACCCGCACGCGATGATTTTGCAGGTGCTGGCCGAGCAAACGAAGGCTCTCTACGTTTACATCGATGGAGCGGATGCGATCCGCCGTACCCGTTCGCTGTTCATCACCGCGGGACAGGCGCAGCCATTCATCGAGCCTGACGCCGGCAACATTACCGCGAATATGCAGCCCGCGAGTCTCCGCGGCCGCTAGTTCCGCGCCGCCCAGCGCCAGTGTGCCGCGTTCGAAATCCCAGGCATCACCGTCACGCGCGAACGCAATGTCCCAGCTCACGCCGCCATCGGCTTCTCCGCCGCTCGTAATGCGTTGCCCTCCCGGTATGAATTCGATATCGCCCGACAGCGCCGCAGCCTCCGCGGCCGGCTTCAGGAAAGGTTCCGGAAGGTCGACAGCGAGGCCGACGAGTTCGCTGTTGACTCGCACCGTGAATGGCGTGGGTTGAGCATTGCCGCCGCGCGGGAACAACAGATCGACCGCGTAATCCGTCTCGCCCTCGACCAGGCCTGCAACGGGCAATCCGAGTCCCTCGGTCAGGCCTGGCGCATCGATGCTCCCGCGGGCGCGGGCAATAATCTGGAATTCGGGCAACTCATCAGGCGCGTTGTCGAGTTCGATCTGCACGGGACGGCCGAGAAACGTTCCCCCCAGGGCCTCGCTGGTAACGCTCTCGCGGTCGATGATCACCACACCGTTCAGCCCGTTCACGGGTGGGTCGAAGCCTTCCACCTGCAGGCTGCCCTCGTTGGCGACGATTCGCGCGGTGATCGTGAAGTTTTTCCAGTCCGCTATCGGCACCATGAGATCGAGATTCAACGCGGCATCGCCGGATACGCGTATCCGCCGCAGATGGCCGCCGAACAGCCTGGCGACGGGGCTGCTTTGGACGTAACTGTGCAGCGACTCCAGCGTGCCGGTCGAGTAGGAGTCGATCGTCAACACCGGCTTCCGCAGATCGTCGATTTCGACATTCGCGTCCACGACCTCCCGACCTCGATTGATCGAACGGTTGCGTTCCGTGTAAAGGCGCGTGTTGTCGAGAACGACGTCCATGTCGATGATCTCGGCCGCCGGCCAGTCCGGTAAAAACCGGAATGTCGTGTCGCGCACGTTCGCCTCCAGCAGAAAGCGCCCTTCGCCGCCGTCGAACGGGAATTTGTCCAGTGGACCGTGAAGCCGGGTCGTGCCGCTCGGAATGCTCCCCGAGACCAGCGCGCTCTGGAACCAGTCGTACAGCTTCCGGTGCATGAGCTGTCCGGGAATAAAACGCTTGGCGGAGCCGATATCGGTAATGCTCCAACGCGACACGAGGTCGATGACCGGCGCCTTGCCTTCATCCAGGATCAACTGGACGTTGCTCTGGCTATCGAGGTCGGCATTGCGGATCGCTATGTTGTCGGACAGCACGGTGACCCGATCGCCGCTGCGACGCCATATCACCGTGCCACTCGCGTTGTCTATCGGCACGGATTCGGTCAGGTGGCTGCCAAGATCGACAACCATGTCCCTGGACCGGATCTCGAGCCGGCCGCCCGACCAGTCCGCTCTCAGCCGCCCCGTAAATCCGCGGACGCCAGGGCGGTCGTTGTACACCGCGATGCCGGCATTCTCGAGATCTGCAGAAATCGCGTAGCGCGGCGAGTCCGTGAGTATGTCGGAGATCGTGGCGACCAGGTTACGAACGACACCATCGGGGGCAAGGCCGTCGAGCATGTCCTTTTGCTCGTCTTCGAGCAGCGGCGCGAATAGCTGCAAATCGGCAAGGTCCAGGTAGTCGCCACGGGCGTCGAGCATCACGATGGCACCGTCGCGGTCGACACTCGTTTCCAGCTTGAGGGACGACTCGGGCCAGCTTCCCGATGCGGTTGTGATCTGAAATTCATCAGCAACCGCCAGCCAGCCATCATCGTCACGGTGATACTCGAGACGGCCCACCATCGAAAATTGCTCGCGCGAGCCGATGCTCACCTCGTCAAGTGAGAACTCCGCGGCGGCGCTCTGGATATGTCCACCGATCCAGGCGAGCGATGCATCGATGTCGCCACTGCCGGACGACAACGGCCAGTCGCGCGACTGGTCCAGGGCCGCAACCTCCTCGAGATTGAGCTCTCTTGCGTCCACCTTGATATCCCAGCCACCACCGTTGCCACGTCCATCCAGCAGCTGGGTCGCGCCGACGCGTAACTGCCTTCCCAGTGAATCGGGAAGCGCGATCATGGCATCGAGAGTGAGCCTTTGTTGCTCGCTGCGCACACTCAGACGGCTGATCTCGAACGCCTTCGATTCCTCGTCACCCGGCAGGATCAGGGCCAGGGCCACCTCTTCGGCGATCACTTCGATATCACCCAGATTACCGCCTGCGCCTGGCGGTTCGACCGGCAGGTCCTTGAGGGCAATTCCCTGTATCCACCATTCGCCATTCGGCAGCTGGCGCACTTCCAGGTCGGTGTTGCGAATTACGACACGATTGACGACCAGCTTCCGGTCGGCAACGAGGCGGGTGAGCGCGACGCCTATGCTCACCTGTTCCGCCGCAATGACGCGTGACAATGGCGCGCCGCGGGTCAGTTCGGCGTCATAGAACTCGAGTTGCGGACCGCTCAGGCCCCAGCGGGCGTCCATGCCGGAAAAATTGACCTGCATACCGATGGCGGCACTCGCCCAGGCCTTGATCTCGTCCTGGTACTCGGGCAGCCGCGGCAGGAAAAGCCTGAACAGTCCCACAGCGACCGCGAGCAGGATAACGACGCCCGCCGCCAGGTAGGCGAGGTACTTCAACAGGCGTTGCAGAAAGTTCTTCATCCGAATCCGTTTACCGAACTACATCAGTACGACGTCGAACTGATCCTGCAGATAGAGCGATTCCGTCTGCAGTCGAATCGACTTGCCGGTCTGTTCACTGAGCACCGCGAGGCTTTGCGCCTGCTCGTCGAGCAGCAGTTCGATAACGTCCTGGTGCGCGAGCACCAGCGCTTCATCGAATTCGAACTGGCGCGCCTGGCGGATGATCTCGCGAAAGATCTCGAAACAAACGGTCTCCACCGTCAGGACGAATCCGCGCCCCTCGCAGCTCGGACAGTCTTCGCAGAGGACATGCTGCAGACTTTCACGCGTGCGCTTGCGCGTCATCTCCACCAGCCCGAGCGGCGAAACCGGCGTGATCTGATGCCGTGCGTGATCGCCTTCGAGCGACTGTTCCAGCAGCGCAAGGACATTTTCGCGATGCGACGCCTCTTCCATGTCGATGAAATCGATGATGATAATCCCGCCGAGGTTTCTCAGCCGCAGCTGCCGGGCAATCGCCATTGCCGCCTCGAGATTCGTCTTGTAGATCGTCTCCTCGAGGTTTCGGTGGCCGACGTAAGCCCCTGTATTCACATCGATTGTCGTCATCGCTTCCGTCTGGTCGAAAATCAGGTAGCCACCCGACTTGAGCGGAATATTCCTGTCCAGTGCTTTGCGGATCTCGTCCTCGATGCCGTGCAGATCGAAGATCGGGCGCCTCCGCTTGTAGTGTTCCAGCCGCTCCTCGACGCCAGGCAGGAACGTCGCCGCGAATTCGTGCATGGCGTCGAAGTCCGGCCTGGAATCGACCAGTATCGTTTCCACCTCACTGGTTACGAGGTCCCTCAACACGCGCAGCGGCAGCGCCAGGTCCTCGTTTACAAGGTGTTCTACATCACCGTTCCTGCACCGTTCCTGAATGACGCCCCAGAGCCTGACGAGATATTCGAGGTCGGCTTCCAGCGCCTCCCGCCCCGCGCCCTCCGCGACCGTGCGTACGATCGCGCCGCATTCGAGGCCGTGCTCCGCAAGCAACTCCTCGACCAGCAGGCGCAAACGCTCCCGCTCATCGTCCTGATCGATACGCGCCGATATCCCGACACTGGTGCTGCGCGGCAGCAGGACGAGGTGGCGCGATGGCAGCGTAATAAAGGTCGTCAACCGGGCACCCTTGTTGCCGAGCGGATCCTTGACGACCTGCACGAGGAGCCGGTCTCCCTCCCTGACGAGGTCGCGAATGTCCGGCAGGTCTTCGGCCGCGGCGTCGTTTGCTTCCTCGTTTCGCGCAATGTCCGAGACATGCAGAAACGCCGTCCGCTCCAGGCCGATCTCGACAAAGGCCGCCTGCATGCCTGGCAGCACGCGCGATACGCGGCCGTTGTAAATATTGCTGATCAATCCGCGGCGCGCCGTGCGCTCGATGAATATTTCCTGCAGGACCCCGTTCTCTAGCAGCGCCGCCCGCGTCTCCGACGGGGTTACGTTGATCAGGATCTCTTCTTTTGGCGACTCGTCGCTCATTACGCGTCCTTTAGTTCAGCAGGCGTTTCGATGCCGGCCGACCGCAACAGTTCCGCAGTCTCGCGAATCGGCAGGCCGACCACCCCTGTGTAGCTCCCGGCGATCGACTCGACGAAAGCGCCGCCGAGCCCCTGTATCGCATAGGCGCCGGCCTTGCCGAGGGGCTCCCCACTTTGCCAGTAGTCGAGCGCCTCGTCAGGACCGATCTCGCGAAATCTCACTTCGGTCACGGAGAGCACACTCTCCGCCACGCTGCCCGATCGCACCGCAACGCCCGTCATCACCTGGTGGCGGCGCCCGGACAGCATTGCCAGCATGCGCAAGGCGTCTGCCTGGTCCGCTGGCTTACCGAATACCTCGCCATCGAGCACGACGGCCGTGTCGGCACCGAGAACCACCTTATCGGGCTCCGGCGTCACCGCGCAGGCCTTTTCCACGGCAAGCCGCACAACCATGATATCCGCCGTTTCGCCCGGGTGCTGGCGTTCGTCGATGTCGACGCCCGCGGCCGTGAAATCGAGTCCCATTCGCTCGAGAATCTGGCTGCGCCGTGGCGACGAGGAGGCGAGATGGAGCTTCGGAACCGGCATTGCAGACTCGGCCGGACTTCAGGAGCGGTGGTAGGGGTGGCCCGACATCAGCGACCACGCTCGGTACATCTGTTCAGCAAAAATCACCCGCGCGAGTCCGTGCGGCAGGGTCAGATTCGACAGTGACCAGACGAAGCCGGCCCGCGCACGGCAGTTGCCCGAAACACCGTCGGGACCGCCTATGACGAAGCAGAGATCGCGGCCGTCAGCCTGCCACGCCGACAACTTCGTCGCGAGGTCCTCGCTGGCAGGCTGCTTGCCTTTTTCGTCCAGCAACACCATCTGCTCATCAGCGGAGATTCTTGCGAGTAATTGTTCGCCTTCGGATTCAATAGCGCGTTGCGCGTCTTCGGACTTATTGCGTTTAACCGTTGCGATGACATCCAGCCTGAACTTCCAATGGGGCGGGAAGCGCCCGGCATAGATTCGGAAGGCATCTTCGACCCAGGCCGGCTGGCGCTCGCCGACCGCTAGCAGTCGGATATGCATGGCAGAATGCTCCCGAATCTCTGTGCTGGATACGCCTTACCGTTCTGTCGCGGCAAGATCCCCGGCCGGACGCAGCGACCAGAGTTTTTCCAGGTTATAGAACTCACGTACTTTGGGCAGCATGACGTGTACCAGTGCGTCCTGCAGATCGAGCAACACCCATTCGCCGCCGCTCTCGCCCTCCACGCCAATCGGCTTGTGACCCGCTTGCGACGCCTTCTCGATCACGTTTTCGACCAGCGCCTGCACGTGCCGCGTCGACGTACCGCTGGCAACGATCATGTAGTCGGTTACAGTCGTCATATCGCGGACATCAAGCTTGACGATGTCTTTTGCTTTCACGTCCTCGAGCGCTTCGACGACCAGGTCGCTCAGTTGCTCGCTATTCATGCGTGCTGCTCATCTTCATGCGGTATCGGCCTCCTCTGTTTCTGGCTGGTTTTTTGCGTAACACGAACTCTCCATTATTACCGCCCGAACGGAATCGGGCATCAGGTAACGCGGATCGTACCCTCGCGCTACGAGGTTTCTGATTTCGGTCGACGCGATCTCCAGCTGCGTCACTGCGTGAATGTAGACACGACCCTGCAGCTTCTCACAGAGATCAGCGGCCTGCTGCGTCCGCCGTTCTCGCAGGAGTTCGCCCAGCGCGCCCTCGCCGGGAGCTCGCCATCCCGGTCTGTGGGCGACCACAATGTGGGCAAAATCCAGTATTTCATCCCACCTGTGCCACGTGGGCAGACCGAGAAATGCGTCCATCCCTGTAATGAGACACAACGAACGGTCCGGAAATTCCTCCCGAAGGCTCACCAGCGTGTCGATTGAATAAGACGGGCCTTTTCGCTGCAGTTCACGATCGTCGACGACGAATCCCGGCTCGTTCCGCGTGGCAAGCTGCACCATGTCCAGCCGCAACATCGCCGGTGCAAAGGTCACACCACGATGCGGCGGGTCACCGCAGGGGATAAATCGCACTTCGTCGAATTCCAGCATCTGCAGCAGCTCGAACGCGGTTCGCAGGTGACCATAGTGAATCGGATCGAACGTGCCACCGAAGATGCCGATCGGCCTCATCGGCGACGTGCTCCTGCCCGCGCCCTGCTCATGCCGCCTTCTTGCCGGCAAAGGCAAGTCCGAGCACGATATCGTTCGCCAGCTGCCACGGGTCTGCACGCAGCTGGCCTTTTGCCGCGGCATCGCCCTGGCCGACCGCTTTTAGCAGCCGATGAAAAGCGCCTGCGGGAGCGCGACTTACACAACTCCTCACCAGCCCCTGCCGGTTTCGCCAGACCCTGGCCTTCTGCATGGCAGATCCCAGATCGATGCGCTGCTGCACGGCGTCAGACAGGCCGGCAAGCAGTCGCAGCTCCCGGCCGAGCGCCCAGAATACGATGACGGGTTCCACGCCTTCGGCACGCAGCCCGGCGAGAATCCTGACCGCACGCCGCGCGTCGCCCGCGAGCGCAGCATCCACGAGCTTGTAGACGTCGTAACGGCTGCTGTTTGCCACGGCGTTCGCAACATCTTCGGCGGTGATGGGCCCTTCCCCGAGCAGCAACCTCAGCTTCTCGATTTCCTGGTTCGCCGCGAGCAGGTTTCCTTCGACCCGGTCCGCGATCAGACCCGCCGCTGTACGGTCCGGCTGCAGCCCTGCCGCACGCATGCGTGCGGCGATCCAACCCGGCAGCTCCCTCACGCCGACCGGCCAGACGGGCAGGAAGATACCGCGTGCGTCTATCGCCTTTACCCACTTTGACGAAGCGGCGCCCCTGTCGAGCTTCGGCGCGCTGACGATCAACATGAGTTCGGGCCCGAGCCGCTCGAGCAGCTCGACGATCGCGCTGCTGCCCGCCCTTCCCGGTTTGCCGGTCGGAAGCCGCAGCTCGATGATCCGCTGCTCCGCGAACAACGAGAGGTTGGAACTCGACGCAGACAGGCTGCCCCAGTCGAACCACTGCGTTGCGACGTGCGACTCCCGCTGCGTGAAGCCTTTTTCTCTCGCCGCGGCACGGATACTGTCCAGGGCTTCTGCAACGAGCAGGTGTTCGTCGCCCGTAACGAGGTAGCAGGGCGCCAGGCTGTTCTTGAGGTAGGAAGAGAGCTGGTTTGCCTGAATTTTCACGCAATCAGTCGTTGCTGCTGTTGATTTTGATCATACAGGGGCGCGACTCGATGGCAAGCTCGCCGGACGGCTCAGCCGACCTGATCCAGGCTGATCGATTCGCCCTCGAGCAACACCGGGATACCGTTGCTGACCGGGTAGGCGAGCTTCCCGTCATCGGTAACGAGGGCTTCACTGAGCGGTTCCGACACCATGGCACCGTCGCGGTTCGCGAGCCCGCCGGACTCGATCGCCGTATTGATGCGGGCAAGCATGTCGCTCCTGGCAACGTTGAGCCCCTTGTGGGTCACGGGGCAACGAAGGATCGTCAGCAGGCGTTTGTCCATTGATTCCTCGAAAACGGCATTCCGGGACCAGCAAGTCACTGTTTTCAGGGCCTTGCCGTCAATATTGTTATATTATATCATTTCATTTCTGCGGCGCCGCGTGCGGCGCTGTTCCAGCATAACGGCATACCCTCATGAATCAAACACCCGCGAATTCGACGGACTGGCTCGATGGCGCCGCGGTCGGGCTCTCCGGCCTGTGCCTGCTGCACTGCCTCGCGCTGCCGTTTTTCGTGGGCGCGCTGCCGATGCTGATGCCGTTCACCGAAAGCCACCTGCACGCGCAGATGCTGTATTTCGCAGTTCCGCTGAGCGCCGTCGCGATCGGCATCGGCTATGCGCGGCACCGTAATCCGCTTGTCGTGCTCGCTGCATTCGCAGGCCTGGGCCTGCTGGTCGCCGGCGCGACGATCGCGCATGGCAGCCTGGGCATCGTTGCCGATCGGCTGTTCACCGTGAGTGGATCGCTGGTCCTCGCGGCTGCCCACCTCTGGAACGGCCTGTTGTCCCGAAAGCACCGCTGCCTCAGCGTTTGCGACTGAGTACGGCGGCGAGCTCGGCGTTCCTGCACGCCTCCGCCGCGGCAATCGCCTCCGGCAAATCCGCGCGCAGCGGCCGAAACGTCTCGTCGATCAGCCGACAGCGCAACATCAGTTTGACCGCACCGACCTGTTCCCCGGCTTCCAGCAGCCGGCCGAGGTACTGTTGCGCCAGCAACAAGCCCGGGTAGGAATCCTCCCACCGCAACATCTGCTCGAAACACCAGGGCCACGCTTCATCGGGCTCGGGGTCACTGGCAAGCCACTGGTAGATGTGCTCGAGCCCGCCGTCACGATTGCCCCGGCTGACCAGGCCGTACGCGTGATTGAGAACCTGCGTGCGCTTGCGTGCCAATCCGCGCTGCCGCTTTTCCTCTTCGATCTCGGCCGGCTCAGGCAGATCGACATCCGTAAACAGGTTCGTGCCCCGTGTTACCGCTCCCGTCACCGCGAAGAGCACGATCAGGGAATACACCTCGATGACATTCAGCAAGGTTGCCGGCAGGAACGCCAGCACCGTCGGCAGGAACACGGACAGCAGCGCCGCGGCCGGCGCATACCAGTAGCTGCTTCCGCAGCGCAGGATGAAACGATACAGGGCGCGAGGATCGATACTCTGCAGCGGCGAATGTGTAATGACCAGCACCGCGATAAGGGCAGGAAAAACCAGCGCAAATCCTGTCGCCAGCACGGTCGCGGCCGCAGCACCGAACGCGTCACCCGCCTCGCCGACCAGCATGGCCATGAAAAACACCGGGATAACCGGGAACAGCGTCCATACGTTGCCGACAATCGTGAAATACTCGATGCCGGGTGGGGAAGCATCCCGACCCTGCGCGCGCGCCTCCGCGATCATTGTGAGATAACGCAGAAACGCAGGAACCGTGACTACCGCGAGCCAGATACCGAGCATTCCGGCCGCCCTGATGAGCAAGGCCAGCAGCACGAACGTGATCAGCGCCATGAGCGTGCTGCCGGACCTGACCGGCCAGGTCAGCTCATCGAGAAATTCACGAGGCGTCACGGTCGTCGTGGGGGTCACCCGGCACGGGATCGTAGCCGCTCCCGCCCCAGGGGTGACACCGGCCTATACGTTTCGCCGCGAGCCAGGTGCCCTTGAAGATGCCGTGTGTCCTCAGCGCCTCGATGGCGTATTCGGAACAGGTGGGCTGGAAGCGGCAGTTCATGCCCAGCCACGGAGAGAGCGTTATGCGATACAGCTTGACGAGGCCGATCAGCGGCCACGACAGCGCGCGGCTGAACGCATTGGCCATCAGCTGGCCTGCAGGGCCCCGGTCGCGAAATCGCGGATGGCCTTCAGCATGGATGCCAACCCGTTGCTGCGCGTCGGGCTCAGGTGCGCCTCGAGCTGCAGCGCTTTCACGAAATCCGGCGGCGTGTCGAGGATGTCCTCCGGCTTCTTGCCACTGTAGATGCGCAACAGCACGGCAATCAGGCCGGAGACGATCGCCGCATCGCTGATCGCCCTGAATTCGAGGCGGCCGTCTTTCTCTTCCGCCACGAACCAGACCTGCGACTGGCAGCCGCGTATCTTGTTGGCGTCGACGCGGTCCGCATCCGGAAACTCGGGCAGACGCCGGCCGAGATCGATGAGGTACTGGTAGCGATCCATCCAGTTGTCGAATAACTGGAATTCCTCGACCAGTTCCTGCTGTGCCTGTGCAACTTCGCTGCTCATCGGCCACTCACGCCCTGCGCCATGTCGTGCCCTGCGGCCCGTCCTCGATCTGGACGCCGGCGGCGGCCAGTTCGTCACGCAACGCGTCCGCCGTCGCGAAATCCTTCGCGGCGCGTGCCGCATTGCGTTTCTCGATCATCTCGGTGATGGCCTCGGCGCTCAGCTCGCCGTCGGCAGCACCAGCGAACCACTCATCCGGGTCCTGCTGCAACACCCCGAGCATGTCGCCCGTCGCGTACATGGTCGCCGCGAGTTCCTGTTGCTCGCCGGGTTCCGTCGCCTTGTTGAGCTCCCTGGCCAACCCGAAAAACTCGGCCATTGCCCTGGGCGTATTCAAGTCGTCTTCCAACGCCGCCACGACGGATGACAGCGGCTCCGCGGCGGTTCGTGATTCCCTCGTTACATCGATGCCGCGTACCGCTCCGTACAGGCGATCGAGCATCCTGCGCGCCGACTCCACCGTCTCGTCAGACCAGTCCAGCGGCTGACGGTAGTGCGCACTCAACAATGCCAGCCTGATCACTTCGCCGGGAATCGTCTCGATGAGCTTGTGCACGAGCAGCACGTTGCCGAGCGACTTCGACATCTTCTCGTGATCGATGGAGAGGAAACCGTTGTGAACCCAGTAGCGCGCGAAATCCTGACCATCATGCGCACAACAGCTTTGCGCCAATTCGTTTTCGTGGTGTGGAAAGATGAGATCCTGGCCGCCGGCGTGAATGTCGATGGTTGTTCCGAGATGCTTCTCCGCCATCGCCGAGCATTCGATATGCCAGCCGGGGCGGCCGCGGCCCCACGGTGAATCCCACCCGGGCAGTTCCGGCGTGGACGGCTTCCAGAGAACGAAGTCGTGAGCGTTTCTCTTGTAGTCGGCCACTTCGACGCGCGCGCCCGCGATCATTTCGCGCAGGCTGCGCTTCGACAGCGCGCCGTACTTGCTGTAAGCGGACACGTCGAACAGCACGTGCCCTTCGGATTCGTAGGCGTAACCTTTCTCGATCAACGCCGAGATCATCGTGATCATCTCGGCGATGTGCTCGGTGGCGCGCGGCTCGACGTCCGGGGGCAACACGCCGAGCGCCGCCATGTCCTCATTGTATATGCGCATGAACTTGTCGGTGATCTCGCCGATCGGTTTACCGGTCTCCAGCGAAGCTGCGTTGATCTTGTCGTCGACATCGGTGAAGTTGCGCGCAAATTTGAGTTCGTAGCGGCGCCGCAGAACACGGGCCAGCAGATCGAATACAACCGCGGGACGCGCGTTGCCAATGTGCGCATAGTTGTAGACGGTGGGGCCGCACAGATACATGGTCACCTTTTCGTCATCGATCGGCTCGAAGGCGACTTTCTTCCCCATCCGGGTATCGTGCAGTTTGATCGTCATGGTTCGTCGGTCTGTGTCGGGTTCTGCTTGCGGTGTCTACTTGCGCCTTATCGTGCCGTGACGCCGCCCAAAGACGTCAATGATAGCAATATTGCCGAGTGCGGCAGACCCCTGTAATCTGCCCGTCCCCCAAGAGAACCCCGGAGGAGCCGGCAATGTCGGGCACTGGCGTCAAATTTCAGCCTCGCGAATCGATCGAGCAGGTAGAGGAAGGCATCGATCTTGCGCCGAAATTCGATGATCGCGGATTGATCACCGTGGTGACGACCGATGCGCAATCCGGCGAACTGCTCATGCAGGGATACATGAACGCGGAGGCGCTGGCACGCACGATCGAGACCGGTGAGGCGCATTATTTCAGCCGCAGCCGCCAGGTACTCTGGCACAAGGGCGCAACCAGCGGGTTCGTGCAACGCATCCGGGAATTGCTGGTTGACGACGACCAGGACTGCATCTGGCTGCGCGTCGACGTGGAGGGCGGCGCAAGCTGTCACGTGGGTTATCGCAGCTGCTTCTACCGCCGCGTACCGACGGGTAAGGAATTCGGGGCAACCGAGGTGGACGGCCGCATCGATCTCGTATGGACCGATACCGAAAAGGTCTTCGATCCCGAAGAGGTTTACGGCGACGCGCCGAACCCGACCATCCTGTAACGCCTTCCGCGCATGGATGGGGCTCAGTCCCCGGCCCGGTAGCTCGAGTAGTAGTTGACGAGCGCGTCGAAGTCGTCGGCCTCCAGCTGCTGTATCTCGTGCGCCATGGTCTCAAGCAGCGGCTCGCGCTTGCCGCCGAAATAGGCGCGTATCGCATAGCGGATGTAGTCCGGCCGCTGCCCGTGCAGGGGAATACCGATCGCGTAGTCGACGTCCTCGTCGTGCGGCGGAACGTGACAGGCGGCACAGTGTCTCTCGTGCAGGATAGCGCCCTTCGCAGCCAGTTCTTCGTCGAACTCCTCGAGATTGTAGTTCCGGACC
>Ga0193947_1000040_pt1 | contig 24451 bp, 22 predicted proteins | sample FRT_01_MG_FD_161267 | JGI IMG/M metagenome (GOLD analysis project Ga0193947, IMG submission 161267) | Sediment microbial communities from the Broadkill River, Lewes, Delaware, United States - FRT_0-1_MG | ecosystem: Environmental > Aquatic > Freshwater > River > Sediment | place: USA: Delaware... | reverse complement strand
CAGGCGATTTCGCCCCTTACCCAGATCGACAAGAATGAGATCGGTATCGCCATGATCAGTACGCAACTGCGGCGTCAGCGTCAGACGCACATCCTCAACCGCTGCAAAGGCGGTGATGATCAGCGACAAAGGACCGGTAACAGAACGTTCTTCACCCTCATCCTGCCACACTGTTTTCATGGACAGCGAATCCTTACCGACAGGAATGGCGATACCGAGACGCGGACACAGTTCTTCACCGACGGCACGCACGGTATCAAACAAAGCGGCATCCTCACCGGGATGACCTGCTGGCGCCATCCAGTTCGCCGACAGACGGATCTTCGACAGGTTTTCAATCTTGGCGGCCGCCATATTGGTAATGGCCTCAGCCACCGCCATGCGGCCGGACGCAGCCGGCTGTATCAGCGCCAGCGGTGATCGCTCGCCCATGGCCATGGCTTCGCCGCCATAGCCCTTATAGTCGACACAGCTTACCGCAACATCAGCTACCGGCACCTGCCAGGGGCCGACCATCTGATCACGCACCACCTGGCCGGTAACACTGCGATCACCAATGGTAATCAGAAACTGTTTACTGGCGACTGCCGGCAGCCGCAAAACCCGGTAGCCCATTTCTGTCAGGTCGATCGGCAAATTCAGTTCGGGTTTGGCAAAAGTCCGGTGGTGGACATCGCGCAACATCTTCGGCGGCTTGCCGAGCAACACAGACAGCGGCAGATCGATCGGTGTATTATCAAAATACCCATCACCCACAAGCAGTTGCTGCTCCGCGGTTGCTTCACCCAGCACTTCAAACGGACAACGTTCCCGCTCACACAAGGCCTGAAACTCATCCATGCGCCCGACCGGTATCGCCAATACGTAGCGTTCCTGTGATTCGTTGCACCAGATTTGCATCGGTGACATACCGGGTTCATCGTTGGGCACAGCGCGCAATTCAAACGCACCGCCCCGACCTGCGTCGTTCACCAGTTCGGGTATTGCGTTGGACAGACCACCTGCGCCGACGTCATGAATGGACAATATCGGATTGTCTCTGCCCATCGACCAGCAGCGGTCAATAACTTCCTGGCAACGTCGCTCCATTTCAGGGTTACCGCGCTGCACTGAGGCAAAATCCAGCTCTTCCGAACTGGTGCCGCTTGACATAGACGATGCTGCACCGCCGCCCAGACCGATCAACATGGCCGGTCCACCCAGCACAATAATCTGGGATCCAGCGGGAATATCCAGCTTCTCGATATGCTCGGCGCGAATATTTCCATAACCGCCGGCTATCATGATGGGCTTATGGTAGCCGCGCAATTCGGCGCCTTGCGGTCCGGGCACCTGCTCTTCGTAGGTGCGGAAATAACCGCACAGATTTGGGCGGCCAAATTCGTTATTAAATGCGGCTGCTCCGAGTGGCCCATCGATCATGATATCCAGAGCGGACACCACGCGCTCCGGTTTGCCATGATCGATTTCCCAGGGCTGGGCAAAATCCGGGATACGCAGATTGGATACCGAAAAACCGCACAATCCTGCCTTGGGTTTAGCACCACGACCGGTAGCGCCTTCGTCACGGATTTCACCACCGGAGCCGGTTGCTGCACCGGGAAACGGTGATATTGCCGTGGGGTGGTTGTGCGTTTCCACCTTGATCTGGATATGCACATCCTCCCGGCAGCTGTGGTACTCACCCGTCTCCGGATTGACCAGAAAACGGTTGGCCGGCTGCCCTTCAAGTACCGCAGAGTTATCATGGTAGGCAGACAGGATACCGTCCGGACTGGACTTGTAACTGGCGCGGATCATGTCAAACAGGGTGGATTCCTGTTGTACACCATCGATACGCCAGCTGGCGTTGAAAATCTTGTGGCGGCAGTGTTCCGAATTGGCCTGAGCAAACATCATCAATTCCACGTCGGTCGGGTTTCGTCCCAATGACATGAAACTGTCCAGCAGATAATCGATCTCGTCAGCGGACAACGCCAGTCCCAGATCGACATTGGCACGCTCCAGAGCCTGCCGCCCGGCTTGCAGAACATCGACACTGACTACCGCTGCGGGTTCGGCCTGCTGAAACAACAGTGGAGCATCTTCGGCACGGGTCAACACCGACTCGGTCATTCTGTCGTGCAACGCAGCACCTGCTGCCTGCACCGCCTCGCTATCGAGCGCCCCCCTGGCTTCGAGCTTCAGATCATAACGGATACCCCGTTCAATACGCCTGACCGAAGCCAGACCGCAGTTATGAGCAATGTCTGTGGCTTTACTGGACCAGGGTGAAATAGTACCGAGTCGTGGTACCACCCACAGGGAAAACCCGTCAGGGACAAATTTTAAATCCGTCCCCTGACAGTCCAGCAACTTCAGCAAGATCTCGTGCTGATCACTGGTCAGCTCCTGCTCAAGCTCGACAAAGTGCACGAAATGCGCTTTCAGTTCAGTGACACCGGCAACAGTCCGGCGGATCTGCTCGACGCGCTTTTGCAGACGAAACGGGGAAAATGCGTTTGCACCGAGCAATTGCAGCATGGGCTTTCTCTATTAAAACAGGAAACAGATTCAACCCGGGAACAGGCTTCTGAACCGTCCCCGACAAGGCGCCTAATGATACTGGATGGGCTGCAGCCGGTACAGCCACCTGTTGCCGCTGTTGAGGACTGTAGTTTGTGAGGAACTATTCCAGAGTTTTCCAGGGCATTCCGCCAGGCTGGTCAGCGACCATAATTTCGGCGTGCCGGCAAGCGGCCACGGCCGACAACAACTCACGCACCAGGTGCACGCGATTGTTGTTTTCGCTGAGATGTGCCGCAATCAGGTGCTGCAAGCGGCCGGTGTCTATTCTGCTTAACAGGTCCGCCGCCTGCTGATTGCTCAAATGTCCGAGCCGACCGCCGACGCGCTTTTTGAGATGCCACGGATACGACCCGCCGGCGAGCAGCTCCGGGTCGTGGTTGCATTCCAGGATCAGCGCATCCAGCCGATCGAGCGCTCTGACGATATGTGGTGTCACACTACCGGTATCGGTCAACAGGCCCAGGCGCCTGACCCCGTCGGAAAAGACAAACTGGCAAGGTTCACGCGCATCGTGCGGCACCGGGAACGGCTGAATCAGCACATCGCCGATTGCAAAGTGCTGGTGAGCATTGAAACAATGCCACTCAGCCAGCTTACCGCCTTTATGCGCGGCTTCGGTGCCGGCGGTCATCCACACGGGCAACCCATGGCGGCGCGAAAAACGGCCAACCCCCGAGATATGGTCGCTGTGTTCGTGGGTCACCAGAATGGCCGTCACGTCAGCTGGCTGCAGGGCCAGGCCGCAAAGGCGCTTTTCCGTTTCCTGACAGGAAAAGCCGCAATCGATCAACAGACGGGTGTCACCCACTTCCACCAGCGTGGCATTACCCTTGCTGCCACTACCCAGGGATGCAAAACGCATCGCCGGCTTATTTCAGCTCTTCATACAACAGCGTAAGAATGCGTACACCGGTGACCGAGGCCTCGGGCTCACCCGCTTCATCCAAAACAACGACCCGGGTATCGGCACCGCTATCAGACAGCTTGATCTGGTAATGCTGGACCTGCTGCTCGTCATCCGATGACCAGAAGGCCAGCTTGGACAGCAACCCCTTGTCTTTCTTTCCCTTCAGCGGATCGTTGTAGCGCACGTAATAGATTCCTTGCAGACGATCACGGTCCTCGACCGCAAAATCGACGCGATCCAGAACAATGCCCACATTACGCCAGGCTTTGGAATAATCGTCATGGACCACCAGCGTGGCCTGCCCGGAATCCTGCTGAATCAGTTCCGCCTGTATCCGCACCGGCTTTTCCTCAGCCAGCATCTGCTCCGCCTGCTCAGGCTGCACACCGAGATAGATCATCATGCGCTTGAGCATTTGTGATTCCAGCCCTGGATCTTTAGGCCGTGGCCCCCAAACGGTCGCGCTTTCATCACTCTCGCTGGTAAGTATCTCTTCCACACCCTGATGCGTAATGAATAATTCAGTGGTACCTGGCTTCTCACCACGCTCCAGCCGCATCCGGTAACGATCCCGGTAAGCCGACGAATAAGCCTGATCCCATACCCGCCCGACCAGCTTGCGTATCGGTCCTTGCGGGATTTTTGCGCGATTTTCCACCCAGTCGGTTTCCAGAATTCCCGTGGCAGGATCTTCTGTCATTATGAAAAAACCGTTTTCCAGCCAGAATTCCCTGGCTTCAGGCCAGACCGCCCCGGGTTCACCCTGGACCACCAGCCATGCCTTGTCCTGGTATCGTTCCAGGCTCAATGACTCCTGACTCGGTAAAACCGCGCTGTCACCACTACGATTACCCAATGTCTTGCGGGCCGTGGTATAGCCGGATAATGTGGTGGAATCACTTGGCACCACCAGGCTATCGGTGACCGGCGTGGTGGTGAGATCCGGCGGCACCTCCAGGGAGGGTGCTGGCTCGGCCTTGCGATAATCCCTGCTGCGATCGGGAAAAAGGTTATCCAGCCAGCTACAGGCCGTTAGCGACGGCAGCATGATTAGCGCCAACAACACCCGGCTCTTGGTTTCAGTTCGACGCATCAACAAAAAACCAACCCTTTTCACGCTAAACATCCGCCGTCCTCATAACACCGGCTGCCCTCAGGGCGTCGCGAACGCGCTGATGATATCGGGGAGAAAGCGGCGTCAGCGGCAACCTCAGCCCGGGCGGGATCAACCCCATTTCGTGTAAAGCCCATTTCACCGGGATAGGACTGGATTCGATGAAAAGATCCTCATGCAAAACCCGCAGACGCAAATCGATCTGCTGAGCGCGGACACGATCCCCGGCCAGTGCAGCGGCACACATCTCGTGCATGGCCCGGGGCGCCACGTTCGCGGTCACCGAGATATCCCCTTTTGCGCCTTGCAGAATCAATTCCATGGCAGTGGCATCGTCGCCACTGTACAGGTCCAGCTGGTCTCCGCAGGTTTCCAGAATCTGCTTGCCACGTTGCAGATCCCCGGTCGCTTCCTTGATGCCGACTATGTTGGATATCGGCGCCAGGCGCTGCACAGTTTCCGGCAAAAGATCACAAACCGTCCTGCCTGGCACGTTGTAAAGTATCTGTGGAACCGGGACAGCTTCTGCAACGGCCTTGTAGTGCTGATACAGCCCTTCCTGGGTGGGTTTGTTGTAGTAAGGGGTGACCAGCAGGCAGGCATCCGCGCCCGCCTGCATACCGCACCGGGTTAAATCTATGGCTTCCTGTGTGGAATTAGCCCCGGTTCCGGCTATCACGGGCAAGCGCCCATTGACCTGCTCGACGATGCGGCGCAACAGAGCACAATGCTCTTTTTCATCGATGGTTGCAGATTCACCGGTGGTACCCACGGCCACAATGGCGTCCGTGCCTTCAGCAACATGAAATTCGATGAGCGCTTCCAGGCTGTCATTGTCCACCGCACCGTCTTCGCGCATCGGCGTAACCAGCGCCACCATACTGCCGTGAAACATCAAGCTCTCCGCAACGCAAAATAAAGCGCATGGTACGTTTCCGGCCCGCGACTGACAAGCAGAGCGGCATACTGCTGCGGTTCCATTTCACAGATATCCCGCGCGCTGCGGTCAGCTGAAAACAACAGACTCCCGGACCCGACGCCCCTGATTAACTGATTTAATAGACCCCTTAAGAGACCTTTGTGTCCATTGTGTGCTTTGTGGTAATAATTCACCTCTGATCCAATCGGGAAACTGAATGCACCATGACTGACCAACCGGAAGCTGTCCGCGAAATCCGCATCAATCCTATCGTACCCAGCGAGTCGGTGCTGGTGTCTACGGCGCGCGGCATGCGTCCGCGAAAAGAGGAGGAACCGGCGCCGCGGGACGCGCGCAAACGCGTCGACCGCTGCCCGTTCTGCACCGGCAACGAGCACATGACGCCACCCACCGTGGCCAGTTCGCCGAGCGAGGAAAACTGGTCGGTACGAGTGGTCGAAAACCTCTACCCTGTACTCGGCGACGACAGCAAATCAAGCAATCTGGTCTTTGGTCTGCAGCAGGCGATCGATGGTTACGGGCGACACGAGGTTATCATCGATCACCCGGAACACGGTATCGCCATGCAGGACATGTCGGAAGACCACCTGTTTCACCTCACAGGCATGTATCGCGATCGCATTCGCGCACTCTATGCAGCGGACGACCGCATTCAGTATGTGCTGGTATTCAAGAACTTCGGGCCCGCCGCCGGCGCCAGTATTGCGCATACCCACAGCCAGGTTATCGCCATGCCGGTAGTGCCGGAAAACCTGTACGACGAAGTCACACACAGCCGCAAGTATTTCGAAAAGAACCGCCAGTGCATTTTCTGCTCGCTGATCGACGAAGCCCTCACTTTTGAGGCGACCATATACGACCGCGAATCCGGCGCCGTACGCAGGCAATTCAACGTTGGCCAGTATGTCATCGAACGCGGTGAACACTTTGTCGCCATCAAACCCTTTGCCAGCCGCTACGAATGGGAAATCCATATTCTGCCGCTGCAACACCGCAGTGACTTCGTGGACATCAGTGATGCGGAACGCCACGATCTGGCACGAGTCCTGAAGCACTCGATGGCGCGCCTGGATGCTGTGATCGGTGGCGCACAGTACAATTTTTTCCTGCATTCGATTCCGCATAACAATGAATTTTCCCATTGCAACGACAGCTACCACTGGCATCTGGAAATCTGCCCACGCACCAGCATACCGACCGGCTTCGAACTGGGCTCTGGATTATTTGTCAGCACCATCAGCCCGGAACAGGCAGCCGAGCAACTGCGTGCCGTGGAATTGGAATAGTGGTAGGCTGAGTCACTGTGAAAACCATGGATTACCGCTATGACTAAACAGCTGGTTATCGCCGCTGTAGGAGAGGACCGTCCAGGTCTGGCTGACCAGCTTTCCAAGTGGATTCTGGACAGTGGCTGTAATATCGCCGACAGCCGTATGATGGTCCTGGGTGGAGAGTTTGCGGTACTGCTGCTGGTATCCGGCAACTGGAACAGTCTGGTCAAACTGGAGGACCAGCTTGACCAGATGCAGACGAAACTCGGCATGACACTCAGCGTCAAACGTACCGAGAAACAGCAGCGCAGCGGGGCATTCCTGCCCTACGCCGTGGATGTTGTCGCCCTCGACCACCCAGGTATCGTGCACAGCCTGGCGAACTTCTTTTCCCAGCGCAGTATCAATATACAGGATCTGAGCACCTCCACCTACTCTGCGGCACATACCGGGACACTGATGTTCTCCGTACACATCTCCCTGGAGGTACCGGCCGACACCCATATCGCCAGCTTGCGGGAAGAATTCCTGGAATTCTGCGACCGCCTGAACCTGGATGCAGTGATTGAACCGCTCAAAGGATAAATGACATGGGCAAAGTACAGCTGGATAAAAAGGTTCCTGACTTCGAAGCAGCCTCCAGCAGCGGAAAAACCTTCAAACTTTCCGACTGCAAAGGCAAACACCTGGTGCTGTATTTTTACCCAAAGGACAACACCTCGGGCTGCACCCGGGAAGGTCAGGATTTCCGCGACAATTACAACAAGTTCAAGCGTAACAAGGCCATAGTCGTCGGTGTTTCGCGAGACAGTCTCAAGTCACATGAAAACTTCATAGCCAAACAGGAATTCCCATTTAATCTGCTTTCCGATCAGGATGAAGCCCTGTGTACACAGTTTGATGTCATCAAGGAAAAAAACATGTATGGCCGCAAGGTTATGGGCATTGAACGCAGCACTTTCCTGATCGATAGCAATGGAAAACTGCGCAGGGAGTGGCGCAAGGTAAAGGTCGACGGCCATGTCGAAGAAGTGCTCGCAGCGGTACGCGAGCTCAATCGCGCCTAGGCCCCCTTGCCGCCTTCAGTCAATATGATTCAAACCGGCCTATCCTCCAAACGACTCTTTATTCTTGACACTAACGTGCTGATGCACGACCCCACCGCATTGTTCCGTTTCCAGGAACACGATGTATACCTGCCCATGGTCGTACTCGAGGAAATGGATGCCGGCAAAAAAGGGGTTTCCGAGGTCGCCCGCAACGTCCGCCAGGTCAGCCGCTTCCTGGATGAACTGATGTCCGATGTCGGTGTCGATAAAATTGAACAGGGTATTCCGCTCAACGACCGCGGCCTTGTTGAAGACCTGGACACGGAAAAATTCGGTCGCCTGTTCTTCCAGACCCACATGCTGACTGCCGCCCTGCCGGATGCCCTGGCGGGTAACAAACCGGACAACAATATCCTCGGCACCGCACTTACCCTGCAGAACGAGCATCCTGACGTCACCGTCACACTGGTTTCCAAGGACATCAATCTGCGTATCAAGGCGGCTGTACTCGGTATTCGTGCTGAAGACTATTACAATGATCAGGTACTCGAAGATGTCAATCTGCTGTTTTCTGGCAGCAGCGAATTACCGGGGGAATTCTGGCAGCAACACGGCGACACCCTGGAATCCTGGCAGAAGGATGGTCGCAACTACTATCGCGTCAGTGGCCCGCTGGTGGAATCATGGAGCACCAACGAGTGCGTGTACCTGCCCGAAGAACAGGGCTTCGAGGCGCTGGTCCGCGAACTGGAAGGTGATCGCGCAGTACTGGAAACAGCGATCGATTACCGCGGCTCAAGACACACCGTCTGGGGTATCAGCGCACGTAACCGGGAACAGAATTTTGCCCTCAATCTTTTAATGGACCCGGAAGTTGATTTTGTCAGCCTGGTGGGCACTGCAGGCACCGGCAAGACCCTGCTGGCGCTGGCCGCCGGCCTCACCCAGACGCTGGAAGAAAACCGATACAAGGAAATCATCATGACACGTGTCACCGTGCCGGTCGGTGAAGATATCGGCTTTCTGCCGGGCACAGAAGAGGAGAAAATGACACCCTGGATGGGTGCCCTGATGGATAACCTGGAGGTCCTCACACACACCGATGTCGGCGGCGACTGGGGCCGCGCGGCTACCAATGACTTGCTCAGTAACCGCATTAAAATCCGCTCCATGAACTTCATGCGTGGCCGCACTTTCCTCAACAAGTACCTGATCCTGGACGAGGCGCAGAATCTCTCGCCCAAGCAAATGAAGACACTGGTGACACGTGCCGGGCCCGGGACCAAGGTGATATGCCTGGGCAACGTGGCCCAGATCGACACGCCGTATATTACCGAAACCAGCTCAGGGCTGACCTACGTTGTCGACCGTTTCAAAAGCTGGGCGCACAGCGGTCATATCATGCTGACCCGCGGAGAACGTTCACGCCTGGCGGACTATGCTTCAGCGGTCCTGTGACTCGGGTTTTTGCGCGACGCCTTTGTTCTGGGCCATGCCTTGAGCACGGCCTGCACCAGGGTAGCCAGCGGTATTGCAAAGAACACGCCCCAGAAACCCCACAACCCGCCAAATACCAGTATCGCAATAATGATTGCGACCGGATGCAGATTGACGACCTCGGAGAACAGCAGCGGCACCAGCACATTGCCGTCCAACGCCTGGATCACGCCGTAGGCGATCAGCACATACCAGAAGTCCGCACTCCACCCCCATTGAAAGAATGCGATCGCCGCAATCGGCAGAGTCACCGCAGCTGCGCCAATGTAAGGAATGACCACAGAAAAACCGACCAGCGTTGCCAGCAGAACCGAGTACTGCAATTCCATCATCACAAAAGTGACATAACTCACAGAACCCACGATCAGGATTTCCCAGATCTTGCCACGCACATAATTGCCGATCTGGGCGTTCACATCGCTCCAGACACGTTTTGTCAGTGCACGGTCTCGCGGCAGGTAGATTGTCATCCAGTGGATAATGCGCGCCTTATCCTTGAGGAAGAAAAAGATCAGTACCGGCACCAGAATCACATAAACCATTAGGGTGATGACACCAACCACGGACGCTACGGACATCGAGACCACACGCTGCCCAAGTCCCGCCAGTTCCGCGCGGATGACATTAATTACATCATCGATCTGTGCTTCGCTGATCAGTTCCGGATAACGTTCAGGCAAACGCATGAGGGCGTCCTGCCCCTTGCCTATAATGCTGGGCAACTGATTCACCAGCTGGGTCACCTGATATGACAGCCGTGGAAACAATCCCAGCAACGAGAACATCAGGAAGACCATGAAAACCATGAAAACCAGGATAACCGCGGCGAGTCTGGGCATACCGTATTCCTGCAGGGCATTGACCAGACCTTCCAGAAGATAGGCCAGAACAAGCGCAGCCAGCACGGGGCCCAGCATCTTCCCCATGGTCAGCACCACCACAAACCCAACCAGCAACACCAGCACAAGGATGACGACCTGGGGGTCTGCGGAAAAACGCTGGAACCATTGACGGAGGACTTCCATTATACGTCGTTGCCCTGCTTTAATTGCCGGTAATGATCTGCGAAAACCTGTTCAAGCTCATCGATGACCTCCATGGCATCGCGCCCCTGCAGGATATGCTGGGTCATAAGGTCTGACGTCACACCCAGCATCTTGTTTTTGTCCAGCATGTAATAGCCTTTGGACAGGCGTTTAATGGCGGCAACGACCTTTTCATCCTGCGGTCGCGGACACAGCTCCGGCTCGGGTATTTCAACGCGCGCAGCAGGTATCGCAGCAGGCGTTGGCGCACGGCTCAGCAGAAACTCGGCGAAGTTGAGAACTGCCTCCTGATCGGCAGGTGATAACCCTTGCAGAACACCGGCAATCTTATCTTGGTACTTCCGGCTCATAACTCCCGTTTATACAACTTCGGGATGTGATTTGCAGTAATTTCGTGCGAACTCGAGCAGTTCATCCATGGCGCGATGACGGAACTTCTGTTTTTGATGCACGAAAGAGAATGGACGTTGCAGCACCGGTTCCATGGTCAGCGCGACCAGCGTGCTCAGCTTCAATTCTTTCTGAACGGTCGCGAATGAAATAATCGACACACCCATACCGGCTTCAACAGCCCCCTTTATCGACTCCGGACTGCCCAGTTCCATGGTCAGATGAATCTGGCTGGGATTGACATCCAGTTCATTCATATACTCGGCGATGACTTCACGGGTACCCGAACCTTCCTCACGACAGATATAAGGGTATTCGAGCAGGTTCTCTATTTTCACCGACTCACGATTCGCCAGTGGATGCTGGGGAGACACCACGGCAACCAGCTGGTCCATACGGCAGACTTCCACCACCAGATTCTTGTTCATTACCGGCGACTCAACGACACCAAGGTCAATCACATTGTTTTCCACCATGTGAACGATACCATCGGAATTCGACACCTTGAGCTGGACATTGACGTCCGGATATTTCTTTTTGAAATCCCCCAACAGCGCCGGCAACATATACTCAGCAATCGTGGTACTGGCCCCGATCATCAGTACACCGCTGATATCACCGGTCATTTCACGAACTGCGTTCTCCATTTCCGAGTACAGTTCAAAAATGCTCTGGGCGTATTCGTAAACACGCTTACCCGCTTCGGTCAGACTGATACGGTTGTGCGTCCGGTCAAAAAGCCGGGTATTAAACTGTTCTTCCAGCTGGCGAACCTGAAAGGTAACAGCTGGCTGTGTCATGTGGAGGGTTTCAGCCGCCTTGGTAAAACTCAATAGGCGGGCAACCGTATGGAAAACCTGTAATCTCCGATCTGCCATGATAACGAACCCTTTCGTGTTATAGAGCGCGAAAAATGCACCACTTGATTTTTTTTAGCGCCAATAAAAATATTTGATCAGGTGGGCAACCATACAGGAATATTAGATCTTTTGCATGCACCTCCCCCCAACGGGATGGGTGGTCAAAAATCGGCCAACTGATTAACCGGCCAGCCCAGCGCAGCACCCCACCTATTTGCCGCTGGCGGCAGCCTTGAGCGCCGTTTCGTTGGCCTTGGGACTGGGCATAATCTGCATGAAACTGTTTTTACCCATCATTTTCAGATCGGGGTAGTGCAAAGCCATACGAAAACGCATATGCAACGCCACAACATCGCCGTCATCCACGAGGATTTCATAGGGCAGATACGCCGTACCCTTGAGTTCCTTGAAATCGACATTTTCCATGATCCAGGCCTCATCCATGTACTCATCACCCTCCGGCGGCGCCTTGCGCGCCACACCGAACACCGTCACCTTGTCGTCGAGGTCCAGACGATACACCTTGCTGACACCACCCCGACCTTCCGCGAGGTTTTTTTCGATGGCCGCTACGGCCTCCTTGTGGCTGTCGTATTGGGCCAGTTTATAGACATCATCAAAGTACTCCATTCCAAAGGTATAGCGATACCGGCGCAGTTTGCGCTCTGTCAGCCCCTTTTCCGAACCAAAGACCTCCTGGGCGCCCAGCGTCCGCTCCAGCCCTTCTGCAACAGCATTCAGGTCAGAATCCAGCCGATACCCATGGGCAATATATTTCGGGTTCACATAAGACACCTGGACTTCGTCAGCCACCTTTGTCACCGCGACACGCCAGGGTGCGGCGAAACCACCTCGCTCTGATTTTTCCGCGGCTGCTCTCAGTTCATCGTTAGTGACAATGATGACGCGCGTGTCATCCACAAAAGTACCGGCATAAGGCGTGTATTCGCCGACGATTTCGAACCCGGCGCCACTCAGTGCGCTCCTGGTCTCCTCAACCCTGGCATCAAAATCACCGCCCCCCCTGGATGCCAGCACAAAAGGTTTGAAGTGTTCCTCTGCCTGCACACCACCCGCATAGGGCAGTAACATCACTCCCAGCAGCAAAACCACGGAAATCACCGGTTTAACCATAGCCACTCTTCCCTCCCCACTCTTGGGAACGCTCTACCGCGAATTCTAGTCAATCGTCCTTTAAAATACGACAAGCTATAAAGCACAAAAAAAGGGGCGCCTGTTGCCCCCCTCCTTTCACCGTCACGACTTTTTCGCCTGACAGGCGGTCAGAACTTCCAGGCGTAGCTGGCTTCAATAGAGTTCTGGTACATATCGTTCTTGGCACCATAGCTGAAACCATCAAAGTTTCCCGTCCCGGTATAGGTATTGTCGACACTATTCCTGAAAGCGTGCATGTAAGCCACGGTAATTTCGCTGTTCTGGCTCGGACTGTAGGTAAAACCCGCCGTGACGTGTTTTTCCACCACCGCCGGTGCCAGCACATTGAACAGTGCCTGGTCGTCATCGAAGGGCACCTCGGCATAGTTGAAGCCGGCGCGCAAAGTCCAATTGCTGTTAAAGGCATAGTCGACACCGATCTTGTACACCCACACATCGTCCCAGCCGAAACCCCAGCCGGCATTCTTGCCCAGCGCGTTCGGCAACAATGATCCGTTACCAGTCGCCAGGGCATTGCCGAATGCAGCAAAAAACTCGTCTGCGCTTGGCCCCTTGTTGGCAAGCGAGTCAACGTCACCATACATAATGCGCGACACATCGGCCGCAAGCGTCAGCCTGGGCGTGAAGTGAATCGCAATACCGCCACCAAAGGTGGCCGGGATATCAAAATCCCCCTGCTCCGCAAACAGCCCGGCGTAGTCGTCGAAATTATCCATGTAGATTTTTGACGTCGCCACAGCACCGACAGAAAACATGTCAAAGAATGTGCCCTGGTAGCCGATGCGCGCACCATACCCCACCGAATTATCATTACCGTTGTTGGTGACCTTGTCAGGCTGGTTGGAAAATGCCTGGAACAGCCCCAGCCCATAGGCACGGAACCGCTGCCAGCCGATGACCGGACCGAAGCCGAGGGCATGGTTATCGTTGAATTTGTAGGTGATGGTCGGTGTAATCAGCGCCTGCGCCAGGTTAATACCCAGGGCGGGGGTGATGTTTGGATTCTGACTCAGTTCGTTGGCGTTAGCGCCGACAACGGCAAGGGCGGTCGGCAGATCCGGCGCAAACCCTCCATCGACCAGCTGCTGGGCGACCAGCGGCACAAAACCGGGAACAGCCGGCGCAAACGCGTCCGTATAGATATTGCCAACACCGATTCCGGAACCCGGCGGAAACAGCGGCGACGGCGCATCGGCATCCCCATAACGGGTATTCATACCGCCATTGGCGGTGACCGCCAGCCCCATGGTGATTTTGTCGTTGATGACCTTGGCAGTGCCGAATTGCGGTACCAGATAGGTGTTCGAGCGGCTTTTCTCTTCGGACCGGGTACCACCGATTCTGGTCGCATCGACAATGCCCCGGCGCTTGGGCTTGAAGATCTCGGCACCGGCGTCGATGCGCGTGCCGATGCCGGCCAGCGTGGCCGGATTGGTGGCGCCCGCCACGGCGTCCTGACCGTACGCGATACCGGTCCCCGCCAGGCCCTTGTTTTTTGCGCCACCGCCGATTTTGAAGTAGCCGTTGGTGGCATTTGCCAGTGGCGACAGCAGAACAGCAGCCACCGCAGCCGATGTCAACGTACTCATCAGGATGCGTTTCATAGTTCCGTTCCTCGATCCATTCATTCAGGTGGCACCCACCCGCTTGTTGCACTATAACAACAGTTCCTCGGGCATTGGGTACAAAGATGGAATAGAAGCGACCACTTGTCAAACGCTAAAACCGTAAAATCGGAAAATATGGCCACATAATATATTAGATTTAACTAATAGTTAGACACGATTCCTTATCGCAACCCTAGCGCGGTTTTTCTTGTAATTGCCGCCACTATGGCGATATGCTCAGCATCGTCGTGGCAACACAACAAACTGGAGGATCACCCGATGCGTAAACGACAAGTCGGTTTCTTGCTACTTAGAATGCTCACAACGGGAGTTCTGGCCGCCGGCGCGTCAACCAGCATGGCAGGGGGTTTCGCCCTGATCGAACAGAGCGCCAGCCAGCAGGGTAACGCCTATGCCGGGGCATCTGCCTTCGCAAACGACGCATCGACGATCTATTTCAACCCCGCGGGCATGACCCGATTATCGCGCCAGCTTATTGCCGGTGCACACTGGGTATCGACATCTGCCGAGTTTGACGGTACGGCGACGGATCCTGGCGGCGGTACCGTGTCAGGGGGTGACGGCGGTAACGCCGGTGGTGACGGCATCGTACCCAACCTGTATTTCACCGCACCGCTGGGCAGCGGCATCTTTTTCGGCATCGGCATCAACGCGCCGTTCGGACTGTCCACTGAGTACGACGATGACTGGAAAGGCCGCTATCACGCCATCGAATCCGATCTCAAAACCATCAATATCAACCCTTCGCTGGCCTACAGGGTCAACAACAAACTCTCTGTCGGAGCCGGCTTCAACATGCAGTACATTGATGTCAAACTGACCCAGTACATCGATCAGGGCAGTCTGTGCGCCCCCATACAGGCGGGTTTCCCTGGCGGTGATCCCACCGTCTGTGACGGGCTCAACCCGCAGAAACACGATGCTTTCGCCAAGCTCGAGGCCGACAACTGGGCCGGAGGCTACAACGTCGGCCTGCTCTATGAGCCAATGCCGAGCACGCGTGTCGGCCTCTCCTACCGCTCAAAAATACAGCAGAACGTGACCGGCAAGGGGAGGTTCAGGGACACCATCCCGCAACTTGCCGCTATCAATTTTTTTGTCAGAACCGATCTCAGCGCCGAAGTCGATTTGCCACAGACTGCCTCATTGAGCGTCTATCACGACCTCAGCAACCGCTGGTCGGTGATGGGCGATGCCACCTGGACCGGTTGGGATAATTTCGACGAATTGAGAATCCGCTATGATTCATTCCAGCCGGATACCGTAATCGATGAAAACTGGGATGCTACCTGGCGTTTTTCCCTGGGCGTGGATTACCGTTATAACAGCAACTGGACATTCCGCGCCGGTACCGCCTTCGACCAGTCACCGATCCCGGACGCCGAGCATCGTACCGCCCGCATCCCCGGCGACGACCGCATCTGGACTTCACTGGGATTCGGCTACCAGTGGACCGAGTCACTGGGTATCGACCTGGCCTATTCACACCTGTTTGTTGATGAGCCGAAAATCAACAACGGAGAGCCCACCACGGGCAACATAAACGGTAAATATGAAGACACCGATGTGGACATCATCAGCGCCCAGCTGGTGTGGAAGATCTAGTCAGAGAAGGAACGGAAAACAGGGACGGCCGGCTCCGGCGGGACTGAACAAAAAAAAGGGGGCGGAGGAAAACATCCCTCCACCCCCTTTTTCATGGCTGGCGGTTCTTTACGCTTTCTTGATCAGAAATTCGTACTTACCACCGACTTCCTTGGACTCCAGCAGCTCGTTACCAGTCTGCTTGGCGAAGGCTTCGAAGTCCTTCACAGAACCCGGGTCGGTCGCGATAATGCGCAGTATTTTACCACTGTCCAGTGTATTCAGCGCTTTCTTGGCGCGCAGGATCGGCAGCGGGCAGTTCAGTCCGGATGCATCTAATTCTTCGTCAAAATTTGCCATCGTACAGCGCTCCTTAACGTGTATTTAATGATTAACCGTCGGTCGGTTCCAGAAGATGGGCCGCCTTTATAGGATAACTACCGGTCAAACGCAAGCCAAACCTCTGTACAAACCTATTGAGTGCGCGGCCGGAAAATGCTTGATTAACTGGCCATACGGGTAAGCTGGGGCGCTTCAATGGCGTATCCCTGGCGATACCAGTCAATAATACCAGCGCGCAGATTGAACACCTGGCTAAAGCCCTGTTGCTGCAAAAAAGCACAAACCTGTGCTGAACGTGCCCCACTTCGGCAGTAAAATACGATTTTTGGCTGATTACGCCATTCCCCCATCCTGACCGGCACGAGATGCATGGGGACGGGTTCGGCATTGGGTAAAACACCTTGCGCCATTTCGGCAGGACTGCGCACATCAACCAGAAGGAAACCCTCTGGGTCCGCCTCCATCCATGCCGACAGCTGGTGACTATCAATTTCTTCAATAGAAGGCATAAATCCACCGTATATTATATATTTCTAATATTATCGACCGGAATGCCCCACATGTCAACAAAAGCACGGGCTTACCCGAGCAGTTTGTGGTGTCAACGGTAGTTTCCCAAAGTCGACTAGGGTATTCTCTTAATCAAATGAAATTTCGTTGGTTAACAATTGCCGCTCTGTCCGGAACACTCGTCTATCCCGCCTCTTTCGTTTCGAGCGAAGTCACCGGTAACGACCTGCCGGATTTTGGAGACTCCAGCGGTTCGCTGATTTCGCCTGCGCAGGAAATGGAACTGGGCGGCGCCTTCATGAACAGTATTCGTGCCCAGGCCACGCTCATCAACGACCCGCAGATAGACGGCTACATCCGGCAACTGGGCGACAGGCTGGTCGCCAACAGCGACGCACCCAGCTACCCCTTCACCTTTTTCGTGGTTAAAGACTCCGCCGTCAACGCATTTGCCGGACCTGGCGGCTACATCGGGATACATACCGGGTTAATTCTTACCGCACACAACGAAAGCGAACTGGCGGGCGTAATGGCACACGAAATCGCACACGTCACCCAGCGCCACCTGTTACGCGCTTATGAAAGCGCCAACCAGATGAACCTGCCCACGGTGGCAGGCATGATCGCTGCCATTCTGCTGGGCGTAGCGACTGAAAATGCGGATGCCGGTATCGCCGGCGTGTCTGCGATTCAGGCCGGCAACATCCAGCGACAGTTGAATTTCACCCGTGCCAATGAGAAAGAAGCGGACCGTATTGGTATTCAGACACTGGCTCGATCCGGAATCGATCCCTATGGCATGCCCAGCTTCTTTGAACGCCTGCACCAGTCCACGCGCCTGTATGGCAATAACATGCCGGAATTCCTGAGCACCCACCCGGTAACCACCGATCGTATTGCTGAATCCATGTCCCGTGCCGAGGAGTACGGCCATGGCAAAGAACTCGACTCGCTGGAATTCCAGTTAGTCAGGGTCCGCTTGCAGGTGCTGGATTCGAACAACCCGCAAACCATTCTCAAGGATTATCAATCCCGCGCTGGCAAGACCTCAGCCGGTCCTGCAGAACACTATGGTCTGGCACTGGCGTATTGGCGTAACGGAGCTGACGAGAAGGCACAGAAGCAGTTGCTGGCACTGATGGAAAACGACCCGGATCGCGCCATGTACCGCACGGCGTTGGCGCAGATACAACTCGAAGGCGGGCAGACACAGGAAGCCCTGAGTCTTTTCAAAGACACGCTAAGCCTGTACCCAGGCGACCTGATTGTCGGCCAGGAGTACGTGGCGGCGCTGATACAGGCCGGCCAGGCAAAGCAGGCGCGCGACCAGGTGCAGAAGATGTTACGCAACAAGCAGGCGCGCACCGCCGAGATCTACAAACTGTGGGCCAAGGCCGCCAGCATGAGTGGTCCGGCCTGGGAAACAAATGTCGCCTCCGCAGAAGTCTACAACCTGTATGGCAGCCCCAAGCTTGCCATAGATCAGTTGAAACAGGCGCTTAGCCATAAAGGGCTCAGTCAGTATGAGCAGGCCCGCATACAGGCCCGATTGAACGAGTTCAAGCAGATTCTGGCAGCCCGCCAACAAAAATAGACGACATAATGGGGAATAAAAACATTGTCTCCCACGTCCTCCGACTTAGACTGCTTGAAAACCCGCCCGGTTTCATTAAACGGGGCAACTCTTTTTGACTCTATGGCAACAGGAAACTATATTTTAACTTTTACATTGAAAGCAGTTTCTATACTGCCGGGCTCGCTATCACTTCGCAGCCCATTGCCAGGCGACTGGCGCGACTATTTCGAAGTGCACTGAAGGAGGACATGATGCGGAAATTTCCCAGCATCCTTAAAACATCAAGTTCTATGCTGGCGCTGGCCGGCAGTATGGCTTTGCTTCCTGCTCCCGGCCTGGTCCTGGCAGAAGAAGCTGGCTCGGTTGTAGAACAGGGCAAGGCGATCTCATTTGACCGCAAAAAAGGCAACTGCCTGGCTTGCCACCAGATTGCCGGCGGCGATCTGCCTGGCAACATTGGCCCCCCACTGGTGGCAATGAAAGCGCGTTACCCCGACAAGTCCAGATTACGCGCACAGATCTGGGATGCCACAAAAACGAACTCTAACAGCATCATGCCACCGTTCGGGCGGCAGCAGATCCTCAGTGAAAGTGAAATCGACAAAATCGTGGAATTTATCTACACGCTGTAAAGTCGTGTGGAACACACATCAGGAGACAGACTAGTGATTGACATGAAACGCAGAACCTTTCTGAAAGGGTCCGTAGCCGCCGGCGCCGTGAGTGCCGCGATGGGTGCCGGACTGTTGACCCCCCGCATGGTGCTGGCCGCCTGGCCGACAGCGGCTTTTGAAGCCAAGACTGTTGACAGTGCACTGGATGCCCTGATGGGCTCGCACCAGCTGGAAGGTTCGGACAAAATTTCCATCCGTGCGCCGGATATTGCAGAAAACGGTGCCGTTGTGCCTGTTTCGGTGGAAACCAGCATTGCAAACCCGGAATCCATCAGCATCATCGCTGAAAAGAATGCATCGCCGATGACAGCATCCTTTGTCATGGGCGCCGGTGCACAGGGTTACGTATCCACCCGCATCAAGATGGGCAAGACATCCAGTGTGATTGCCGTTGTGAAGGCTGACGGAAAACTGTACAGCACTGGGAAAGAAGTCAAGGTCACTATCGGCGGCTGCGGCGGCTAAATTAGTTCAGAGGACATATCAAAATGGCATCGATCAAGATTCGAGCAAAAATGAGCGGCGACCTCACCACTGTCAAGGCTTTGATCAAACACCCGATGGATACCGGTCTGGTAAAAGACAAGAAAACGGGTGAAGTGATTCCCGCGCACTTCATTCAGGAAGTCACCTGCGAACACGGCAGCAACAAGGTTATGACTGCCATGTGGGGGGCGGCTATATCGAAGAACCCCTATCTGTCCTTCAAGTTCACAGGCGCAAAAGCCGGTGACACGATTAAGTTAAGCTGGGTGGACAACAAGGGCGAAAGCGACTCGGCAGAAACCCAGGTCAGCTGATAAGAATGCAACCCGCTTGGATAAGTTCCATCACCGGAGGTGGAGAACCTATGAAGAAACTGCTAACCATCGCTGCAACTCTGGGCCTGATCAGCACTGCATCCGTTGCAGTCCAGGCCAGTCCTCAAGAGGATCTGAAAGAGTTCCGCGCCTATTTTGCAGAACGTTTCCCTGACGTCCCTTTCAAGGAGTACGTCAATGGCGTGTACGCAATCGACCAGGCTTCCCGCGAACAGTGGGAAGCCATCGAAGAGTTCCCGCCCTACGAACTCAATATCGATAACGGCAAAACGGCTTTCAATACGCCGTTTAAAAACGGTAAAACCTACGCCAGCTGTTTCCGTAACGATGGCGACGGCATTAAACAGGATTATCCGTATTACGATAGCGCGACAGGCAAAGTCGTTACCGTGGAGAGCGCCATCAACGAATGCCGCAGTAAAAACGGTGAAGAGCCGCTGAAATGGCAGAAAGGCGAAATTGCCGATATCTCTGCCTATATGGCCTACACTTCGCGCGGCAACAAGACCAATGTCGTGGTTCCGGGGGATGAAGGCGCCATGGCAGCCTACACACGCGGCAAGAACCACTTCTATGCCAAACGCGGCCAGCTCAATATGTCCTGCGCCGATTGTCACAGGTCGAACGCCGGTAACCGTATTCGAGCCGACCTTCTCAGCCCGGCCCTGGGGCACACCACCCACTTCCCGGTGTATCGTTCCAAGTGGGGTGGTCTGGGCACTCTGCACCGCCGTTACGGCGGCTGCAACAAACAGGTACGCGCCAAACCTTTCAAGCCTCAAAGTGATGAATACCAGGCGCTGGAGTACTTTCATACCTACATGAGTAACGGCCTGGTTATGAACGGCCCGGGCGCACGCAAATAGGCAGCCACTCGTAACAAAGCCCGGTCATCTGACCGGGCTTTTTTGTTTTTGCTGCAGGAATAAAGTACCCGCAAGCACGTCTTTTTTTAATCAAGCCACTCAGTGGCACTACTCGTCAAGCAAGGATCACAGCATGAATATCAGTCGTCGAGAATTTCTGCAGATGCTGGCGGTCGCCGGTGCCTCGGGCATATCACTGCCCACCGTCGCCAACAGCAACACTGCAAACAAGTCCGCCAGCCCATACGAAATACCGGCATTCGGTAATGTCTCACTCATGCACTACACCGACTGTCACGCCCAGCTGAAGCCGGTCTATTTCCGTGAACCGAGCATCAATCTCGGTATCGGGTCAATGAAAGGCAAACCACCGCACCTGGTGGGCGACAAATTTCTTTCCTACTACGGGGTCAAACCTGGAAGCCGCGATGCCCATGCCCTCACCTACCTGAATTTTGCAGAAGCGGCCAGACAGTTCGGGCAGGTCGGTGGCTTTGCCCACCTTTCCACATTGGTTAAAAATGTCCGTGCACAGCGCCCCGGCTCGCTGTTGCTGGATGGTGGCGACACCTGGCAGGGCTCCGGCACCTCGTATTGGACGAACGCCCAGGACATGGTCGATGCCCAGAAACTGCTGGGCGTGGATGTCATGACTGCGCACTGGGAAATGACTTTTGGTGCTGACCGTGTGCAGGAAATCATCGACAAGGATTTCAAGGGGCACATCGACTTCGTCGCACAGAACATTATCGACAACGAGTGGGGAGAAGCGGTATTCCCGCCCTACGTGATAAAAGAAATCAATGGTGTTCCCACTGCCATCATCGGCCAGGCGTTCCCTTATACACCGATTGCCAATCCACGCTACCTGGTGCCTGACTGGAGCTTCGGCATCCGTGATGACCGACTGCAGGAAATGGTCGACGAAGCACGCGGCAAAGGCGCACAGGTCGTCATTGTGCTGTCTCATAACGGTATGGATGTCGACCTGAAGATGGCTTCCCGGGTCACCGGCATCGATGCCATTATGGGTGGCCACACCCACGACGCCATTCCACGTCCCGTTGAAGTAAAAAATGCGGGGGGTACGACCCTGGTAAGCAATGCGGGTTCCAACAGCAAATTCCTCAGTGTGCTCGATCTGGACGTCAGGAACGGCAAGGTGCGGGATTATCGCTATCACCTGCTGCCGGTATTCTCCAATCTGCTGGAAGCTGACAAAGAAATGTCCACCTATATCGACAAGGTACGCGCGCCTTATATGGACAAACTGGGTGAACAGCTTGCGGTCACAGACGAGCTGTTATATCGGCGCGGCAATTTCAACGGCACCTTCGACCAGATCATCTGTGATGCGCTGATGGAAGTGCAGGGCGCCCCGATTTCCTTCTCACCCGGTTTCCGCTGGGGGGTCAGCGTCATGCCCGGTGAAGCTATCAGCTTTGAGCATGTGATGACGCAAACCTCTATCACCTACCCGACCGTCACACTCAACAACACGAGTGGTGCCCGCATCAAGGAAATTCTGGAAGACGTCGCAGACAACCTGTTTAACCCGGACCCCTACTACCAGCAGGGCGGTGATATGGTTCGCGTCGGAGGCCTGAAATACAGCATTGATCCAACCGCAAAAATGGGTTCACGCATCAGCGACATGGAACTCGACGGCAAACCACTGGACGCCAAGGCCGAGTACCCGGTTGCCGGCTGGGCAAGTGTCGCTCAACCGCTGGATGGCCGACCGGTATGGGATGTCGTCGCAGAATATCTGCGCGACATAAAAACCGTCAAACACGTGGACTTGAATCAACCGCTCATTAAAGGCGTGAGTGGCAATCCCGGATTATCCCCCACGGCGTGAAGTCCTGCTGATCGACAGAAAAAAGCCCGCCTGAATGGCGGGCTTTTTTACGCATCGACTTTATTCTTTCTACCTTAGATCCAGCCATCGCCTGCCACGGGCCCCGTAGCTCACCGAACTACTGGCAGATCCACCGTCACCGCTGCAGGTGAGAGTAAAAGTCACCGAATTGCTGATCGCTATGGATTCCGATCCGGCAGTTGGTCTTGTTCCAAACCAGTTTCCGGATGCGGTACAACTGGTGGCATCCGTCGATGACCAGCTCAAGGTAATGGTACCGCCCCGACTCACGCTGGCCGGACTCGCAGTCAGTGTAACAATCGGCGCAACCGCCGCGGGAGCCGTATTAACTGTTATGGTCACACTTTCACTGGCGGTACCACCATCGCCCGTACAGGTCAGTGTATAGGTCGAGGTGACACCAGGGCTTACGTTTTCACTACCAGGTGTGGCACTGCGAGTACCGCTCCAGTTATCGTCAGCGGAGGCCGAGGCCGTACAGCTGGTGGCGTCAGTTGGATTCCAGTTCAACGTCGCTGTCTGCCCCTGGTCGATTGTCAATGCTGAAGCCGAAAGATTCACAACTGGCACGGGCACTGGCGCCTCGTTCACGGCCACTGTCACACTCTCACTGGCGCTGCCACCATCGCCCGTACAGGTCAGGGTATAGGTCGAGGTGACACCGGGGCTTACGTTTTCACTACCAGAAACGCTGCGTGCATCGATCCAGGCGCCGGAAGCCGTACAGCTGGCCGCATCAGTCGAACTCCAGCTCAGTGTCGAAGACTGCCCCTGCCCCGCATCGATTACCGGCGGCGATGCCACCAGAGCCACAGTTGGTAACGGTGTTGGAGTACCGCCGCCGTCACTGACAACCGTCGTCTGAACACTGGCAATCGTTTCATGTTTCAGAGATTGCGCTTCATACATTGCTTTGAAGTCCACCACCTGTACCGGCAGCGGTTGATCGACCTGAGGCATATAAAGGTCCTGCAGGTAGCCATGCATAATCGTCTGGAAATTCAGACTCACGCTTACATCCAGGTCACCGGAAACATCAGGCGGGATATCGATGCGATAGACCACTTCGTCACTGCCCAGGTTAAAATCGGCATCATTAAGTGCCGCACCGTGCACAGCAACATCATCTGGCACAGCGAGTTTGTCAAAGCCTTTCGGCGTGAGGCGATTATCCTTCAGGTACCGGGCAGCACGCAGCAGGGTATAGGTTACCTGGTCGCCGGAATCCCCCATAATGGCTTCGTAAATCTGTACCTGATCAGGTGATGTAATCGTATTGTAATGAGGTTCGAACACCGACTGATCAGCATCGTTATCTGCATCTGCAATCGCGCCATCCGTGTTAATCCTGCCCGATTCAAAAACAACAGTATTGTCACTGTCAGTCACCGTGAAATGAAGCCACATGCGACGGGAAGGATACGAGGTTGGCACCTTATGTCCCGAATTGTTTTGCACTTTCACACGGGCTTGCAGCACCCCACTATTCACCGAGGCCGAGACAATTTCCACAGTCGCAGCACTCTGCAGCATGGTCCGGGCACGATCGATGCTCAGATCAAGATTTGTGCTGGTGACATCCAGCTGCGCCGCATTGTCCCTCAGCAGGGTCAGCATCACCGTGTTGGCCCCCACCAGATGGTGCTTGGCAAAACCGCTTTTTGTTCCCAGCCACATCGGGCGGTTGGATACCTTTGATGTGGTCTTGGGCATATGACAATCCTGACAGCTTGTCGGGTTGCTGCCGGTA
>Ga0193947_1000039_pt1 | contig 24923 bp, 19 predicted proteins | sample FRT_01_MG_FD_161267 | JGI IMG/M metagenome (GOLD analysis project Ga0193947, IMG submission 161267) | Sediment microbial communities from the Broadkill River, Lewes, Delaware, United States - FRT_0-1_MG | ecosystem: Environmental > Aquatic > Freshwater > River > Sediment | place: USA: Delaware... | reverse complement strand
AACTGCAAATGCCGAAACGCCTTTGGATCGGCAGTGCGGTGCTGTTGTCGATGGCGATCGCTGTGTGGCCGGGCCAGACCGGACTGGTACTCTCGCCCTACAAAGATATCAGCCAGACGTTGCGTGTCAGTGGCGCCCGTGTCATCGCTGAACGTTTCAGTCCCATGGCAATCCTGCAGGTGGTGGAGAACGACAGGGTTCCACTACGTTACGCACCGGGGATGAGTCTCAATGCGGGCAGCAGCCCACCTGCCCAGCTTGGACTCTTCAGTGACGGTGGCAGCATGGGAACCATTACCCGCGATAGCGGTGACCCACAGGCAGTGGATTTCCTGGACCAGCTTACCTCGGCATTACCCTATCACCTGCAACGCCCGCGGCGTGTCCTGGTGCTGGGTGCCGGCGGCGGCATGGACGTGCTTCAGGCCCTCTACCAGGACAGCGAGGAAATTCACGCGGTTGAACTCAACCCGCAGGTCATCGAACTGGTGAGCAAAGACTACGGGGAATTTTCCGGCGCGCTCTATGACCATGAGCGGGTACAACTCCACACTGCGGAGGGCCGGGGCTTTGTCAGCGCCCGGGATACGCACTATGATCTTATTCAACTGGCACTGCAGGATTCCGCCGGCGCCTCATCGGCCGGCCTGTATGCACTCAGCGAGAGCTATCTCTACACGCGCGAAGCGCTGCGGACCTACCTCGATCATTTGACTCCAGGCGGCTATCTGGCCATCAGCCGATGGATAAAACTACCGCCGCGCGATACGCTGAAACTGTTCGTCACCGCCGCTGAGGCCTTGCGCCGCAGCGGTATCGAAAACCCCGGCAAGCAGATGATACTGATCCGCGGCTGGCAGACCAGTACCTTACTGGTAAAAAACGGCGCGTTTACGGCCGATGAAATCAGCGCCATGCGGGATTTCTCGCAGCAACGCGCTTTCGACGTAGCCTGGTATCCCGGCATATCCGTGGATGAACCCAACCGCTTCAATATTCTCAAGGAGCCTTACCTGTACCAGGCGGCACAGGCGCTGTTGGGGCCACACAGCCAGTCCTTCATGGAGCAGTACAAATTCAAGCTGCAACCCGCGACAGACGATCAGCCCTATTTTCACAACTTCTTCAAATGGTCTACATTCGACGAGATACTTGCACTGAAGGGCCGGGGCGGTCTGCCCTTGCTGGAGGCAGGCTATCCGGTACTCGTTGCCACCCTCGTTCAGGCACTGCTGGCGAGCACAGTGCTCATCCTGCTGCCGCTGCTGTTTCTCAAAAAAGCAAAAAGAGCCGGCGACCCGCAGGCTATCAGCCGGCTGCCGGTAGTGAGCTATTTTTTTGCCATTGGCCTGGCCTTTCTGTTCATCGAGATTGCCTTTATACAGAAGTTCATGCTGTTTCTTCACCATCCTCTGTTGACAGCCTCAGTGGTACTGGCGTCCTTCCTGGTGTTTGCCGGACTGGGCAGCAACTGGTCCAAACGCTATTCAAGGCAGCAGCGCTATCGGCGAGGGGTTATATGGTCAGTAGCCGGCATCCTGCTGACAGGCGCGACTTACCTGCTGTCACTCGACACACTGTTGGCCGCGCTGGTGGTCTGGCCAACAGGCGCCAGGGTCGCTGTCAGCATCGCGCTTATTGCGCCAATGGCGTTCTTCATGGGTATGCCATTCCCGCTGGCTCTGACCAGCCTGGGCACAGGCGCCGGCACACTGATTCCGCTGGCCTGGGGAGTTAACGGTTGTGCGTCCGTGTTAAGCGCCGTGCTGGCCACCTTACTGGCCATTCACTTTGGCTTCAGCGTTGTCGTACTGCTGGCACTGCTGCTCTACATTCTGGCGGCATGGAATTTCCGCTACGTTAGCACGACGTTCGTAAGTGAGTAACTCTGTCAACTGAGGGTAATGACCCGAATCAGATCCGTTCCGCCGGCTTTCTGCCTGTGACCCGCGGTTGCGACGATGATGTCGCCCGAACGCACATATCCCAGCTGCCTGGCGCGCTCGATACCAAACTCGACTTTTGCCTCATCTGTCCATTCGCCGGTGTAGAGAATCGGCAGCACACCCCAGTTCATCGCCAACCTGCGCGCCACATCCTGTGCTGCGGTAATGGCAAGGATCGGGCAGTCCGGGCGATGTTTGGAAATCAGTCGCGAGGTAAAGCCGGTTTCCGTCAGGCTGAATATCGCCGCGGCATTGAGTTGGTTCGCCATCGCCACGGCGGCCTGACTCACCGCCTCTGTCACCACGTTGGACAGGTGCGGCAGAATTTTCTGCAGATAACCATATTCGCGCAGATGCGACTCCGCGCGAATTGCCAGCATGGCCATGGTTCTGACCGCATCGACCGGATTCTTGCCGACTGCGGTTTCACCGGACAGCATGACTGCCGAGGTACCATCGAGGATGGCGTTGGCCACGTCGCTGGCCTCCGCCCGCGTCGGCTTGGGATTCCATTCCATGGACGCCAGCATCTGTGTCGCCGTTATCACCGGCTTGCCGTTGGTGACCGTCTTGCGAATCATCATCTTCTGCGTGCCGGGTACGTCGGCGAGTGGCAATTCAACACCGAGATCCCCCCTGGCCACCATGAGGCCGTCGGCAGCCTGGATGATGTCATCCAGGTTGGCTACACCGGCCTTGTTTTCGATTTTGGCGATAATCGGTATATCGACATTTCTTTCCGCGAGTATCTCGCGCATTTTCACCATATCATCGGCACTCTGCACAAACGATGCGGCAATGTAGTCAACGTCATTCTCAGTGGCGAAGGTCATCTCGCGGATCACATCTTCCCGATTCTCCGGCCCCACGGCACTGATAGACAGTTGGGTGTTCGGCAGATTGACACTCTTGTTATTGCGCAGCAAGCCGCCATGCACCACCGTGCAGTGAATTGCGTCACCGCTGATAGAGGTAACATTGAGTTCCATGGCACCATCATCCAGCAAAATCACGGTACCCGGAGTCACCTCGTCGGCCAATCCCTTGAAGGAAACCGCGACACCGTCCCTGTCACCGAGCCGATCGCGGGTGTAAAGCGTGAAGGCGTCTCCGGTGCGCAGTTCCACCGATTCCGGGCCCAGAGCACCGGTGCGTATCTCTATACCACGGGTATCAATCATGATAGCGACATTGGTATCCACGCGCGCGGCGGCTTCACGGATCCGCGCCAGGCTTTCATATTGGGCCTCGTGCGTACCATGAGACAGGTTCAGGCGCGCCACATTCATGCCCGCACGAATCATCGCCTCGAGGGTTTCCACCGAGTCACAGGCAGGGCCAATGGTTGCCACAATCTTGGTTTTTCTTATTTCGGGATTCTTCATTGGATTCCTGCTTGTACCTGTGAGCGGGGCGTTGTATCGCGGGTCGGGCGTTTTTCAGCGCTCCTCGACTACGACCTCATTGGAGTTGCCTGTGGATCGACCTCTGGTGAAAAAAGCCTTAAGCCGGGAGACAAAGTTCTGTGCTTGCGGTTCCGCTTCAGCCACCGGGACCTGCGGTTCAACCTGGACAATGCGCGGCTTGACTTCCGCTTGTACTTCGGCGACAACGGGTGTATTCAGGCTGTCCTGCATTGCCAGCAGGCGTTTATCCGCCGGATTTATGCTAAGCCCCCGATCGATATAACGCCTGCCTTTCTTTTTATCCTGCTTCTTCAGCGCTTGCCTGGCCAGTGTAATATAGCGCGCCACTATTCGTTCAATTCCGAAAACAGCCTCGTCGTTACCAGGATCCAGAATAAGGGTCTGTTGATAGTATTTGTAGGCACTGTCATGTGTCGGGATCAGCAGTCGGTCTCTTTTCAGTGACTCGTGACCCCGGGAAAGCAGTTCCGCAATTTTCTCCTGCCGGGTAACAGGTACTGTCACTGCCTTTTCTTCAGCCACCAATGATGGGGGCGCCTTAGCCAACACCTCCGGTGTCGCGCCCGGCGTGGCAGTGTCCACCAGGTTTCCGGATTCAGCATTTTGCGCCTCGTTCCCAGGATTCGCCTTGTCCTGAGACAGCACAGGGACGTCTTGTGGGCCTGGCGGCATGGACGCCGGTATGCCGCTACTGTCATTATCGTCTGCCCTCGTCTGTATACCCACCTTCTCCGGCACATCGCGCTGCATTGCCGCACTGGTCGCAGCGACCGGCTCGACAGTGACCCCGTCAGACCCGGAAACCACCGGCACAGTTTCCTGCACCGGGGGCTCAGTCACCCCGGATACAGACTGCTCGGGCATGATGCCGCGAGGATGGGCAATCACCTCCTCGCGTGCCGGGCTATTCACCTTAGCCGCCAGCCCGTCGTCCTGGCCGCCACCGGATTCCTGTTCAGTCACTACCGCAGTGCGGATGCTCACAGAAGAATTCTCCTGCGCTGCCACCGCCGTATCGGTTCCCGGATTCACCGCTTCATTGTGTTCCGGCCCCTCCGGGGGTGCAGACGAGGTTTGCGGCTGACCCCCGCCCGGACTTTCCTGCATTGACTGAGGATACCCCACCAGCATGGATTTTTGAGCGCCGTTGTCTTCCAGGAGGTGCCTCATCAACATTGCTGTGATTACATTAAACACAAGCAGCACACCAACCAATACCGCCAGTTTTCCCTTCCACTTGAGCCCGCCAAACTTCCGCAGCGTTTCTTCCGCGTACTGGCTTAAGATGACACTCAAGGCGGACATGAGCGACCGCCAGCTGTCTGATCTGGCCAGCAGTGATTTCACCTTGCGCCTCGCCGGCTGCGGTCTGACCCGTGGCGCTGCCGCTGCGGATGAAACCGACGCCGTCGCCTGTCTCGGTCGCCTGTGTGGTTGCCCCGGAAATTCGCCGACACCGGAAAACCGTTGGCGGCCGCGCTGATGCCCGAAATCCGCTCTGTCTGTCGATGCCGCCCCCCAGCTGCCTTTCTGCGGGGAAATCCGGGCCGTGCCCGGCCCGTTGCTCACTGCCGCAAGTTCAGATTCCTGGGGATGCTGCAGTGTATCCACCGGGTCAGTCACTTCTGCAGCTGTGGCTCGAAGATCGTCCGCTTCCTCCTGTTCATCTTCCGGCTGGTCCGGGTCCGCACGCAGAGCCAGGCCCTCAATCAATTGCGAATCACTCTCCAGTTCCGACACCGACACAGCATCGGCGGAAACCGCATCATCGTGTTCCAGCGGAGCCAGTTGTTCCGCACGTAACTCGTCTGCGACAGTCAGAACATCCTCTTTGTGCAGTTCATGTTTCTCCTCCAGCATTCCATGCAACAGCAGCCGTGTGCAGATCTTGTTGACATGCCTCGGCACCCCCTTGCTGTACTGGTAAAGAGCATGCACCGCCGCTCCGCTCAGCTCCGGATCACCTTTCCAACCTGCTTTGCGCAGACGGTGCTGTATATAGGACTTGGTCTCGGATAGATCCAGGGGCTCCAGATGGCAGGCCCCGATCACCCGTTGCTGGAATTGCTCCATATCCGGCTCGCGCATCAGGTCGCGTAATTTCTCCTGCCCGACCAGAAACATCTGCAACAAGGGGCGTGAATCCCTTTGAAGATCAGCCAGTAGTCTCAGTTCCTCCAGCGCTGTATGCGGCAGGCCCTGCGCCTCATCGATAATCAGCAACACCCGCTTGCCGGCGCGCGCCTGCTGAACAAAAAACTGTTCGAGATAGAGGAGAATTGTCGCCTTGTCCAGACCTGCGACATCGATACCGTAGGAGAACGCCACAACACGCAACAGATCCGCCGCTTCAACATTGGCGCTGGCTACCCTTGCGGCAACCACTTCGCTGTGTTGAATTTCCGTCAGAAACACCTCGGCCAGCGTGGTCTTACCGATTCCGGGCCGGCCGGTAACCAATATGAAGCCTTCGCCCAGCCTCAAAGCGTATTGCAGATAGGCGTATGCCTGGTTGTGACTGGGATGGCGAAAACAGAACTTTGGATCAGGTGTCAGCCTGAACGGATTGGTGCCCAGTTTGTAGAAGGCTTCAAACATAATCTTGATCCCCCGGTGATGAGCCTGTTTTTGTTAGTATTTACGGGACCCATTGAGTTAAATATATCACAGCTGCCAGTGTATTGGATACTAATTGGGCAGTTGCCCAGCCCTCCAGAAACGTCATGGTGTCCGCCGTTCCCCGGCTGCCTCACGATTCCTGATCATGCCTGCAGTTCTGAATACTGGCCCATTCGTCGCGCAGTTCCAGCAGACGCGCCCGCGTTTCCTGTGTAGCACCCGGCCCCGGGACTAACAGAATGTCACCCGCATCAAGCGATAGTCCATCTTTGGAGCAGATCTTCACATCCGCGATTTCTTCGCCTGTCGTCCCGTGTATGTACTTGACCGGTACCGCTTCAGGCCCAAGAATCCAGCGATCCCCCCACTGGGCCAGCGCCACCAGTATTGGTAACAGATCACGCCCCATACCCGTCAGCCGATACTCCTGGCGGCGAGCACCGTGCTTCACAGGTACCCGCTCAAGAATGTTACTATCACAGAGTTTGCACAGACGGGTGCTGAGTATATTGCGCGCAATCCCAAGATGCCGTTGAAAGTCCTCGAATCGACGGGTACCGAGAAAGGCCTCGCGCAGAATCAGGATAGTCCACCACTCGCCGATCAGCTCCAGGGTATGTGCCACAGAGCAATTCAAGGAGTCCAGTTTGCTGCGCATGATGCCACAACTTTAAGTTTATTAGTTGCATTATGCAACTTTTTATGTTCCTGTCGCACTGTTATCGGTGGATCTGTACAGACAGCCCAGGGTTTTCATGAGGTAAAGAGCATGACCAGCAGGGATCCCCGGGCCGGGGCCGATACCACTGATTGCAAACCGACTTCTCCCCACCGACAGCGGACAAACCGTATTGCTGCGCCCCTGATCCTGCGAATGTTGCGACTGGTGTTTGAGACCGGTGGCCAACTTGCACCCGGTCTGACGGGAAAATTGGCCAGCAAATTCTGGTACAAAACCACACGATTCCAGCTGCCCGCAGTTGAAAGAAAAGCATTGCGGAACGCGGACGTTTCGTTTCGCGAAATCAACGGCTCGAGGATTGCCACCTATGCATGGGGCAAGTCGGGTGCAGCGGTATTACTCGTACACGGCTGGAATGGACGCGCTTCCCAACTGGCACCCTTTGTAAAGCCATTGCTGAAAGCCGGCTACCGGGTACTGGGTTTCGACGCCCCCGCTCATGGAAATAGCGCCGGCAGGCAAACCACGATCTTTGCAATAGCTGACGTCATTCTCGAAATCAACAAATGCGACGGCCCCTTTCACGCCGTCATCACGCATTCATTCGGCGGTCCCAGTCTTGCGCTGGCCATGAAACAGGATTTCATCGCGGAACGGATCGTATGCCTGTGCCCACCGGCAAGCACTGCCGGACTCGTTGACAAGTTTGCCCGTACGCTGCACATCAATGACAAAAGCATCCGGGCGATGAAACGGCTGATAGAAAAACGCTTTGGCAAAGATGTCTGGTCAGAAGTCGCTATGGTGAATAATGTTTCCGGGCAAACCGTTCCCGCCATGATTATTCACGATGAAGAGGATAGTGATATTCCCTGGCAGGAAGGTTACGCAGTGTCACAGGCATGGCCCGGTTCCCGATTCATAAAAACCAGACACCTCGGGCATCACCGTATTTTAAGGGACACAACAACCATTCAGAAAGCGGTCGGTTTCATAGGCTAGAATCATTACCATCATCTGACCGGTCGTGTCTTGCCAGACACGCTGTGCCCCAGGGCACCCTCTCTTGCTACGCAATTCACCTTGTAAATACGTCGCTGTACGCTCGACGGCAGCATCCGTGCTGCCGACGGTACGGCAAGACACGACCGACCAGATTATGGTAGCTTGTTTTACAAGGCCACCGTACCACAAATTGCTGCGTCCGCCCGGCGTTGATTTCTATCAACGGCGTCCGCTAATAGAGCCCAGAATCCCCCTTGCAATACTGCGACCTATACTGCTGCCGATACTGCGCATCAGGGACTTTGCAAACGACTCGGCGACGGTCTGCCGGCCACGAGGACTGCTGCGCCGCGTGGCCGGCTTCGCAGCGGGGGCCTCCCCTTCCGCAGCGGGCCGGTTTGTGCCCTGCTTGCGCTGCGCTTCCAGTTCGGCTTCCCGTTGCTTAAGCTGTTCAAATGCCGACTCCCTGTCCACAACTTCGTCGTAGGTATGGCGAAGCGGAGAACGCGCAAGGATGTCATCGCGCTCCTGTGCTGTTACCGGCCCAATACGAGACCTCGGCGGCGCGATCAGGGTGCGATCGACCACGCTGGGTACACCCTTGCTGTCCAGTGTCGAGATCAATGCTTCCCCAAGTCCCAGCTCCCCGATCACGGTTTCTGTGTCAAAGGCCGGGTTCGGCCGAAACGTTTCTGCCGCCGCTTTGACGGCTTTGCGGTCCCGTGGAGTAAATGCGCGTAGCGCATGCTGGATACGATTGCCCAGCTGCCCGATAACCTCATCGGGAATATCGTTGGGATACTGTGAAACAAAGAATACCCCGACACCCTTTGAGCGGATCAGGCGCACCACCTGGGTGATGCGTTCCAGCAACGCAGCCGGCGCCTTGTCAAACAGCAGGTGTGCTTCATCGAAAAAGAAAACCAGCTTTGGCAGTGGCGCATCACCCTGCTCCGGTAACTCCTCCATCAGCTCTGACAACAGCCACAGCAGGAAAGTCGCGTAAACGCGGGCATTGTTATACAGACCCGTGGCATCCAGCAGGCTGATAACCCCCCGCCCGGAATAATCATTTTGCAGCAGATGCTCAATACGCAGCGCCGGCTCGCCGAAAAAACGATCGCCTCCAGACTCCTCGAGCACCAGCAAACGGCGCAGTATAGCGGCCACGCTCTGCCTGGATACAAGACCGTATTCGCGGCTCAGCTCTCTGGCATTGTCGCCAACCCAGTTAAGCATGGCGCGAAGATCTTTGAGATCGAGCAGTAACAGGCCCTGATCATCAGCCAGTGAAAAAGCGATGTGCAGGATACCGGTCTGGGTTTCATTGAGTTCCAGCAGGTTGGCGAGCAACACTGGCCCCATTTCCGAGACGGTTGTGCGCACCGGGTGCCCTTTTTCTCCGAGCACATCCCATAACACAGTCGGGCAGCCCTCAAACGCATGCCCAGCCATGCCGATCGATTGTACACGTTCGGCAATTTTCGGGTGCTCACCACCCGCCCTGGCCACCCCGGAAAGATCACCTTTGATATCGGCCGCAAACACCGGAACGCCCAGCCGTGAGAAGGATTCGGCGAGCAGCTGCAGCGTAACGGTCTTCCCTGTTCCGGTCGCTCCGGTGATCAAACCATGACGATTAGCCATGCCCGCATCGAGCAACACCTGCCTGCCACCGGCACCGCCCAGAAGTATCGTGTTGCTCATAGCCGCTCCACTCCAGAAATATCACTCAGTTGCAGGTCGGCAGGCTCTTTCCAGCACATGGCACCTACCGTTTATTCATCACCTGACTCGGAATCCCCCCGATTACCGGAGGGGCTGCGGTTTAACTTGAAGAGCTTGCCTTGTTTATCCAGGTAGCAGGTATACTCGGCCTTTTGCTCAACGCCGTTTGCGCCTAATTCCACAATCAACAGCTTGTCCACGTAAGGCCCGTCCATCGTATTATGGACCTCGCCCGGATCAACGACGCGCAGGTATTTTCCGCTCCCGGATTCATCTGTTAGCGCTTGCCTGCAGGTATTCAGCACTGTCCAGCTAGCGGGAGAAAATGTCTTCTGCCACCAGTCATGAACGGCCGGAACTTCCTCCCGTGCGATGAGAAATCCAATAATGGCAATAAACAGCAATGGAATAAGCTTGCGCAAAGGGTTGCGATGCTGTTCACGCTGACGACCATAGCCAGCCGACGTGTCAATGCCAGGATCGGAAGGCTGTGTGCTTGCGCGTTTCGCGGTCTGACCGTTACGACGATTCATTATCACGCCCTTCGCGACTCTCCGGGCCGAGCTGCGCTATCGGGTGACACCACCAGCGCCAGGCCCAACAGGCTGGTTATGAGATAAGCAGTAGCTGCCACACCGTGCAGGCGGGCAAATGCAGACGAAGCACTCGTCCCGGCCAGGCGCATTTCCGCAACCATCGGCGCAACAACAAACTGACCGGCAAGCACCAGTAGAAACATTACCGACAAAACAACGGCCCGCCAGTTTAAACGCCGGCCGGGATTACGCAGCTGGTTGGACAGTAAAAGAAGCGCCGCGCACACCATACCGATGTAAGCCACGATTTCGAACATGGCGCCTGCCAGCGTTCCTGCAAGGGCACGGTCTTCGAGCGTGGCAAACAGAGTCGGTGCAGCAATGTAACCAATGGCCCACAAACTGCCGACCCAAAGGGTCAGGAGAATGCGGTCACCGGCCAGCAGTCCTGCATTATTCACGCTACTGGTAGCGCACTTCGACGATTTCCAGGTTTCTTTCGCCACCCGGCGCCATTACCGTGGCGACATCACCTTCTTCCTTGCCGATCAGAGCCCGGGCAATCGGCGAACTGATTGATATGAGTCCCGCCTTGATATCCGCTTCATCCTCACCCACGATCTGATAAGTCAGCTCTTCACCACTGTCTTCATCCGCCAGATCAACGGTTGCCCCGAATACGACCTTGCCACCAGCGTCCAGACTGGCAACATCTATTATATTCGCGTGAGATAGCTTGCTCTCGATTTCCCTGATTCGGCCCTCGGCAAAACTCTGCTGTTCGCGTGCGGCGTGATACTCTGCATTTTCCTTGAGATCACCATGAGCTCGCGCTTCCGCAATCGCCTGGACGATTCGAGGACGATCAACCGTCTTCAAGCGTTGCAGCTCATCGCGTAATTTTTCCGCACCACGTTTGGTCAGGGGAACCTTGTTCATGCTACCTGCTCCTGATGTAAATCCTGCAAGCGCTCTACCGTTGGTGAATCGATACAGGTCAATGCCAGACTCGTTGCATAAGCGTGCGCGATGGTCGTGCTGTACGGCACCTTGTGCTGCAGCGCCGCGCCGCGGATCGTGTAAGAATCCGCGATCGCCTGTTTACCTTCGGTTGTGTTAACGATCAAATCGATCTGTTCATTCTTGATCATGTCTACAATATGCGGCCGCCCTTCGTTTACCTTGTTGGCGAGTTCACAGCTGATCCCGCCTGCACTGATCGCCACCGCCGTACCGCGTGTCGCCACGATGGTAAATCCCTGTTTGACCAGTTCAGTTGCGACCTGAACCGCATCATCTTTATCCGCGTTGCGAACACTGATGAAAACCTTGCCCGAGCGTGGCAAATCCTCACCCGCGCTTATCTGCGCCTTGGCGAAGGCTTCACCAAAGCTGCGGCCGACACCCATCACTTCACCAGTGGACTTCATTTCCGGTCCCAGCAGGGGGTCGACACCGGGAAACTTGATAAACGGGAAAACAGCTTCTTTCACCGAGTAATAGGCAGGCACACGTTCCCCGCTTACCCCCTGTTCGATCAGTGATTTACCCGCCATGCAACGCGCCGCGATTTTGGCCAGCGGCAAGCCGGTGGCCTTGGAAACAAAGGGCACGGTACGCGAGGCCCTCGGATTGACCTCCAGCACATAGATGTCGTTATCCTTGATCGCGAACTGCGCATTCATCAGGCCAACGACCTCCAGGGCTGTCGCCAGGGCGCGCATCTGATCGCGCATGCGATCCTGGATTTCTTCACTGAGACTGTAGGCCGGCAAGGAGCAGGCCGAGTCGCCAGAGTGTACACCAGCCTGTTCGATGTGCTGCATAATGCCGCCAATCAGAACATTATTGCCATCGCCGACGGCATCTACATCAACCTCGATGGCGTCATTCAGAAAACGATCCAGCAATACCGGTGACTCGTTGGACACGCTCACCGCCGCCGCCATGTAATTACGCAGATCTTCCTCATTATAAACAATTTCCATGGCACGCCCACCCAATACATAGGAGGGACGCACCACCAGCGGATAACCGATTTCACCGGCCAGCACCAGAGCGGCTTCGGTGCTGCGCGCGGTCCGGTTCGGCGGCTGCAACAGGTCCAGCTCATGAATCAGCTGTTGAAAACGTTCACGGTCTTCCGCCAGGTCAATCGAGTCCGGCGTGGTACCGATAATCGGCGCGCCGGCTGCTTCCAGATCACGTGCCAGTTTTAACGGAGTCTGCCCACCGTACTGGACAATAACGCCCCTGGGTTGCTCCTTGTGAATGACTTCAAGCACATCTTCCAGGGTGAGCGGTTCGAAATACAGCCGATCCGATGTGTCATAATCTGTTGACACAGTCTCCGGATTACAGTTCACCATGATGGTTTCATAACCGTCTTCGCGCATCGCCAGTGCGGCGTGTACACAGCAGTAATCGAACTCGATGCCCTGACCGATGCGGTTGGGCCCACCGCCCAGAACCATGATTTTGTCTTTCCCGCCCGGGTCGGCCTCGCATTCCTCTTCATAAGTGGAATACATATAAGCGGTATCGGTCGAAAATTCGGCCGCACAGGTATCCACCCGTTTGAATACCGGGCGAACTTCGAATTCATGGCGCAATTTACGAAATGCCGATTCATCGATTGCCAGCAGTGCGGCGAGGCGCCTGTCGGAGAAGCCCTTGCGTTTCAGTTCGCGTACCCGTTCTTTACTCAGACGCCCAATACCCTGGTCTCGCACCTCAGCTTCAATCTGAACAAGCTCTTCTACCTGCATCAGAAACCACGGATCAATGCGGGTCAGAGCGTGAATCTCCTGCAGATCGAGTCCGGCACGAAACGCGTCGGCCAGATACAGAATCCGGTCCGCGCCCGGTTCACGCAATTCCCGACGAATAAAATCCCGCGCACCATCCTGTTTCAGATCGACAAGTTCGTCAAAACCGTAAATACCGGTCTCCAGACCACGCAACGCCTTGTGCATCGACTCCTGGAAAGTGCGGCCGATGGCCATCACTTCACCCACAGATTTCATCTGGGTGGTAAGCCGGTTCTCCGCTTTCGGGAATTTCTCAAAGGTAAAACGGGGAACTTTGGTAACGACGTAATCGATAGCCGGCTCGAAAGACGCCGGCGTAGCGCCCCCGGTGATTTCGTTTTTCAGCTCGTCCAGCGTATAACCCACGGCCAGTTTGGCCGCGACCTTGGCAATCGGAAAGCCGGTCGCCTTGGAGGCCAGCGCCGACGAACGTGACACACGCGGGTTCATCTCGATGATGATCATATGCCCGTCTTTCGGATTGATGGCAAACTGCACGTTGGAACCACCGGTATCCACGCCAATCTCACGCAACACCGCAAGCGAGGCATTGCGCATGATCTGGTACTCCTTGTCGGTCAGGGTCTGTGCCGGCGCTATGGTAATCGAATCTCCGGTGTGCACTCCCATGGGATCAAAATTCTCGATGGAACAGATAATGATGCAGTTATCCTTGTGGTCACGCACCACTTCCATTTCGTATTCTTTCCAACCCAGGATCGACTCTTCGATCAGCAGTTCGTTGGTCGGGGACAGCTCCAGGCCGCGCTCACAGATTTCGACGAATTCTTCCTTGTTATAGGCAATACCGCCGCCACTGCCACCCATGGTGAAAGATGGTCGGATGACGGTCGGGAAGCCCACCTGGGCCTGTACCTGCAGGGCTTCTTCCATGCTGTGGGCAACGGCCGCACGCGGCATAGCCAGACCAATCTTCAACATGGCCTCGCGGAACTGATCGCGATCTTCAGCCTTGTCTATCGCTTCACGGCTGGCACCGATCATCTCCACAGAAAACTTCTCCAGCACGCCTTCGCGTGCCAGGTCCAGTGCACAGTTCAGCGCAGTCTGCCCGCCCATGGTCGGTAGCAAGGCGTCCGGGCGTTCCCGCTCGATAATGCGGGCAACTGTTTCCCAGGTGATGGGTTCGATATAGGTCGCGTCCGCACTATTCGGATCAGTCATGATGGTGGCAGGGTTGGAATTCACCAGGACAACCCGGAAGCCCTCTTCCTTGAGCGCTTTGCAGGCCTGCGCGCCCGAATAGTCAAACTCACAGGCCTGTCCGATAACAATCGGCCCGGCGCCTATGATCAGAATACTTTTAATATCGGTTCTTTTTGGCATGTCAACGCTGCCTCCTGGAGGCTGTCTGCCCGCCGTTTTTTACCGATTCAATCAACTCGATAAAATGGTCAAACAGTGATGCGACATCGTGTGGCCCGGGACTGGCCTCGGGGTGCCCCTGAAAACTGAAAGCCGGTCTGTCGGTACGGTGCACACCCTGCAGTGAGCCATCGAACAACGAACGGTGTGTGGCACACAGCGTGGCCGGCAGGCTCTGCTCGTCGACAGCAAATCCATGGTTCTGGCTGGTGATCATAACCTCGGCTGAATCCAGATCCTGCACCGGGTGATTGGCGCCATGGTGGCCAAACTTCATTTTTACGGTTTGAGCGCCACTGGCCAGTGACAGCAGCTGGTGCCCCAGACAAATACCGAACACTGCGACACCGCTGTCAACAATCTCGCGAATCGCCTCAATGGCATAATCACAGGGCTCAGGGTCGCCCGGTCCGTTGGACAGGAATACACCGTCGGGATTCAGCCCCAGAACTTCCGCGGCCGGCGTCTGTGCCGGCACCACAGTCAGTCGACAACCGCGATCGACCAGCATGCGCAGGATATTGCGTTTGACCCCGTAGTCGTAAGCCACCACGTGGTAGGGAAGTTTTTCTTCAACGGGCTGCAGTGCACCTGGCGGCAGACCGGCTTCCAGCGTCCAACTCCCCTGCGCCCACTGGTAAGGCCTGTGCGTGGTGACTTCCTGCGCCAGGTCCATCCCCTTCAACCCCGGAAAGGCTCGCGCGGCTTCGAGCGCAAGCTGTTCGTCAACCTGAGCACCGGCAATCAGGCATCCGCTCTGGGCGCCCTTTTCACGCAGAATACGCGTCAGGCGACGGGTATCAATATCCGCAATGGCTACCACACCCTGATCGCTGAGGTAGTCCTGGAGACTTCTCTCGCTACGGAAATTACTGGGATGCAACGGCAGGTCGCGAATAATCAAACCCGCACACTGGATTTTTTCGGATTCTTCGTCCTCTGCGTTAACCCCGACATTACCGATATGGGGACAGGTCAGAGTTACCAGCTGGCGCGCGTAGGAGGGATCTGTGAGGATCTCCTGATAACCGGTCATGGCGGTATTGAAAACAACTTCACCGACACTCTGGCCAGCCGCACCGATGGACCGCCCCCGGAACAGACTGCCGTCTTCCAAGGCCAGCAAGGCCAATATACTCAAGGGAACCTCCGCCGCTGAAGTTAATATTTCAGGTCCTGACAGAAGCCAGGCAGCTTCGCACCGAAAAGTTGGCCCGGAAGCGGCGAAATTGTACTCGATGCCCCCCCGGCTGCCAAGCTGGTATACGGCATATGCCGCTGATTGAATAGCTAAGAATTTTCATCGAAAGGCGAATAGCCGCCTGCAGCACCGCTAAAAATCCGCCATCAAATCAGTCACTCGGTATTTCCTTGCACAGCGTGACCGATAGCACTGGCCAGTGGTGGGGCGTCGCTGGCTGCCAGTCCTGTTCGGGTGAATAGCTGTAACCCAACGCGGGGACACATCGAGGCAGATAATCCCGTTGCCACATGCTGGCAAAACCCGAGGTTCTTCGGCCCGCGAAAGGCAACCGGCAGCTTGAACTCAATTCATTGATAAAAGCGCCGTTAATGTCACAATAGATTCATAATTTCACTGTAGACAATATAGTAATATGCGGATACGCTGTTGATCTTAAATAATCAACGGCTGAACACAAGGAAATGCCTGTGCCCGTTTTCAATTCTGAACCCGCGGCCGCCTGTTAAGCACGTGCAACTGCAGCGGAACTGCTGTCACTAGGATGACTATGAATTCAGTCGAGAATGTCAACGACTTTATAACAGAACTAACCACCGTTGTCGGTGACCGCCCGGAACAGCTGCTTCAGTACCTGTACAGAATTCAATACCAGTACTCTTATATACCACCACACGCCGTGCAACTGCTCGCCTCCAGGCTCGGCCTGCGAGAGCGCGAGATCCAGGGTGTCATTGAATTCTACTCGTTCCTGCATGATACAGCGCGCGGTGATTTCGACATCCTGTTCAGTGACAGTATTACCGATCACATGCTGGGTAGCCGCACACTTGCCAGCGACCTGTGCGAACGGCTCGGCATCCGCTTTGGCGAACCCCGGGCTGATGGCCGAGTCAGCGTCGACCTGACGTCCTGTACCGGCATGTGCGACCAGGGCCCCGCCATGCTGGTAAACGGCTGGACGGTGACCCGGGTGGACGAAGCCCGCATCGAGGCAATAGCCGGACTGATCGAAACAGCCGTGCCCGTCGAAGAATGGCCAACGGAGTTCTTCCAGGTGGAGGACAACATACGCCGCCGTGATCTTCTGTTGAACTCACCGCGCAGCAACGGCAGTGCCCTGCAGGCACTGCTGAACCAGGGTAGTGAGCAGATACTCGATGAACTCGACAAATCCTGGCTACGCGGCCGCGGTGGCGCCGGCTTCAAGACCGCGGCCAAGTGGCGCTTCTGCCGCGAAGCCGAAGCGCAGCAACGCTACGTCGTCTGCAATGCCGACGAAGGGGAACCGGGCACTTTCAAGGATCGGATACTGCTGAACAGTTACGCCGACGAGGTATTCGAAGGCATGACCCTGTGCGCGGGTGTCATCGGCGCCAGTCAGGGGTATCTGTATTTACGCGGGGAGTACCGCTACCTGCTTGAGCCATTACAGGCCACACTCGAGCGCCGCCGACAGGCGGGTCTGCTCGGGCGAAGCATTCTCGGCATAGACGGCTTTGATTTTGATATCGACATCCACATGGGTGCTGGCGCCTACATCTGTGGTGAAGAGTCGTCGCTGATCGAATCGCTGGAGGGCAAACGGGGGATCCCGCGCAAGCGTCCGCCGTTCCCGGTCACCAGCGGTTTCCGTCGTCAGCCGACGGTGGTGAACAACGTCGAGACCTTCATGGCGGCCGCGGGAATTGCCGCGCACGGCGCCGACTGGTTTACGGCCGCCGGTACTGGGCAATCCACCGGCACCAAGCTGTTGAGTGTCAGCGGTGACTGCACCCGGCCCGGCATCTATGAATATCCGTTCGGTGTGTCGATCCGGCAGATACTTCAGGACTGTGGCGGCGGCGATGCCCAGGCAGTTCAGGTAGCCGGCGCCGCGGGTCTGACCGTTCCGCAACGCGACTTCGACCGCAGCATCTCTTTCGATGACGTGGCTACCGGTGGCTCCTTCATGGTTTTCAATCAACAGCGTGAACTGCTGGACATGGTGCAGAATTTCACCCGTTTTTTCGCCCATGAAAGTTGCGGCTTCTGTACTCCCTGCCGTGTTGGTGGCGCGCTGTTGAAGGACCTGGTGGACAAGGTGCATGCAGGCCGCGGGACGGAAGCGGACCTGCAGCAGATGCGCGAAATAGGGGCACTGATGCGCGATACCAGCCATTGCGGGCTGGGCGGTACGGCGCCGAACCCGGTGCTGGACACCCTGGAGAAGTTTCCCGACATCTACCATTCACGACTCCGCGACAGCCGCTATGAACCGGCGTTCGACCTCGATGCGGCACTGCAGGAAGCAAGACAGATCAGCGGCCGGGATGTGGACGCCGCACCTTTCGAGGCAGAACAATGAGTGAGCATAAAACCTTTACCCTGGACGAAGATCCCATCGAGTTTCAGGATGGGGACACCATCATGGATGCTGCGCTGCGCGCGGGTGCTTACATCCCTCACCTGTGCCACAACCCGGAATTCGAACCACACGGCAGCTGCCGGGTGTGTGTCGTCGGCGTCAACGGGCGCAGGGTGTCCGCCTGCACCCAGCCAGCGGCGGAAGGGCTGGAGGTGGAAAACAACAGCGAGGCCATTAAGCAGGAGCGACGTGCCCTGCTGCAAATGCTGTTTGTCGAAGGCAATCACGTCTGTCCGGGCTGCGAGAAGAGCGGCGCCTGCCAGTTGCAGGCTGTCGCTTACTACACGGGTATGCTCGATTCGCATTTTACCCATTTCTTTCCCCGGCGCTCTGTGGATGCCTCGCATGCAGAGATCGCGATCGACTTCAACCGCTGTATCCTGTGCGAACTCTGCGTTCGCGCCAGCCGGGACGTCGACGGGAAAAACGTTTTTTCGGTCAGTGGCCGCGGCATTGACAGCCATCTGGTGATCAACTCCCCCAGCGGCAAACTGGGTGACAGTGACTTCTCGGCCACTGACAAGGCAGCGCAGGTATGCCCGGTAGGCGCGATACTGCACAAACACACCGGCTATGACCAGCCCATCGGCGAGCGCCTGTATGACCGCCAACCGATCAGTGTGGTCGGCGACGTTGCTGAATACGAAGGTAAAGAGCATGACTGAAAAAATCAGGCTGGCAACGGCGTCACTGGCGGGCTGTTTCGGCTGCCACATGTCATTCCTGGACATCGATGAACGTATTCTGGAACTGGTCGAACTGGTCGAGTTCGACCGCTCACCGATTACAGATATCAAAACAGTCGGTGAATGCGACGTGGGCATTATCGAGGGCGGTGTCGCCAACGAAGAAAACGTTGAAGTGTTGAGGGAATTCCGCCAACACTGCAAGGTGCTGGTGGCCATGGGTGCCTGCGCCATTAATGGCGGCATACCGGCCATGCGCAATCAGTTCGAACTCAGGGAATGCCTGCAGGAATCCTACATCGACGGCGTGGGTGTGGTAAATCCGCAGATACCCAACGACCCCGAGATCCCCATGCTGCTCAACAAGGTTCACCCCATCTACGAGGTCGTCAAAGTGGATTATTTTCTGCCAGGCTGCCCGCCATCGGCCGATGCCATCTGGACCTTTCTAAACGAATTGCTTGCCGGAGACCCCATCAGCTTCCCCTATACCCAGATTCACTATGACTGACGTGTTCGCCCAGCAGCCCGACACACAACAGCGCCAAGGTAGGTATGCCCCATGACAGATCAACTGGAAACCGCACAACACCCCGAAGGACTGCAGCGGGTTGTTATCGAACCCCTTACCCGCGTGGAAGGTCACGGCAAGGTAACCCTGCTGCTGGATGACGATAACCATATTAAACAGGCACGGTTGCATATCGTCGAGTTCCGCGGCTTCGAAAAGTTCATCCAGGGTCGCCCCTACTGGGAGTTACCGGTATTGGTACAGCGGCTGTGCGGCATCTGCCCGGTCAGCCATCATCTCGCCGCCGCCAAGGCCACCGACATGCTGGTCGGCGCCACCCAGCTCACCCCCGCCGCGGAAAAAATCCGCCGCCTGATGCACTATGGCCAGACACTGCAGTCACACGCCCTGCACTTTTTTCATCTGTGCTCACCGGATCTGCTGTTTGGCTTTGACGACGAAATCCGGCACCGCAACATCGTCGGCGTCATTGAGGACCACCCTGAGATCGCCAAGCAGGGTGTTCTGTTACGCAAGTATGGCCAGGAGGTGATCCGTGTCACCGCCGGCAAACGCGTCCACGGCACCGGCGCCATTCCCGGCGGGGTCAACAAATCGATCAGCCCGAATGAAAGGCAATACCTGCGCGAGGATATCGACCAGATCATCGACTGGAGCCAGGCTGCGGTCGAACTGATCAAGCGGATCTTCTCCGAGCAGTTCGACTACCACATGGCGTTTGCCACTATCGACAGCAACATGATGAGCATGATAGGCGACGACGGCGCATTTGACATTTACCATGGTGGTCTTCGCGCCAAAGCCGCGGATGGCCAGATGATATTCGATCATGTCGATTACACCAGCTATGAGCAGTACCTGCGCGAAGGGGTGAAATCATGGAGCTACATGAAGTTTCCCTTTATCCGTTCACTCGGCACCTGGGACGGATGGTATCGCGTCGGCCCGCTGGCCCGCGTCAACAACTGCGACTTCTTCACAACACCGCTGGCTGAACAGGAACGCAAGGTATTCACGGAAATCGGGCAAGGCCGGCCGGTACAGGCCTCACTGGCTTACCACTGGGCAAGGCTGATCGAACTTCTGTATTGCGCGGAAGCGATCAAGGACCTGCTGTTTGACGATGACCTGCTAAGCGACGACCTGCTGGTCAAAGGTGACATGCAGGCGCGCGGCATCGGCGTGCTGGAGGCCCCTCGCGGCACCCTGTTCCATCACTATGAAATCGATGCCGATGGCCTGGTGGAAAAAGCCAACCTGATCGTTTCGACGACCAACAACAACCAGGCAATGAACGAATCAATCCGACAGGTCGCCAATCACTACCTGGACGGCAAGCAGTTGACGGAACCGTTGCTGAACCAGATCGAAGTCGCTATCCGTGCCTACGACCCCTGCCTGTCCTGCGCCACCCACGCGTTGGGCAAGATGCCGCTCGAGGTACAGTTGTTGAACAGCGAAGGTGACCTGCTGGACCGGCTGCTAAAACGCGCTGACGGTGTCATCGGCACACCCGAAGACCGTGTGAACAGCGGGTGACTGACGATAGACCGATCCTGGTATTTGCCTATGGCAACCCCTCCCGGGGTGATGATGCCCTGGGGCCGACCATGTACGAACTGCTGGAGGAACAGCAGCGGCAAGCCGGCATGCTTAGCGACGTCGCACTGCTCACCGATTTCCAGTTGCAGATCGAGCACGCGACCGACCTGCAACACCGCCAGCGTGTAGTTTTCATCGACGCCAGCCTGACGGCATCCCCGCCCTACGAACTAGACCCCGTGCTGCCCGAACAGGACATCAGCTACACCACCCATGCCATGAGTCCGGCCGCGGTACTGTCCGTCTATCAGCAGATTCACCGGCGACCGCCACCCACCACCTATATGCTTTCAATACGCGGCTATGCATTTGAACTCGGAGAGCCTCTGTGCGCAGGGGCGCGCTCGCATCTGCAGGCAGCTTTCGAATTTCTCATGAAGGGGCCGCTGTTAAAGCTTGAATAAGCGGCACCTGCCTGACAACCTGACTTTCAATTTGTTGCCATGAGCAATCGCAAACACTTCCTCGAATACACAGGATTAAAGAAAACCTGTCTGAGGACGACCTTTTGATCACTCTTCAACCGATCATCCACCGGTAACGAAGGGACCTGCGTCCTGCCGCCACGCCGAAATCTTGCCTCATTCCGCACTCGCTACCCAACCAGTCGCCCTCACCCGTACCACTTTCTCGGCTACTCCGGGCATCAGACCAAGCGGAATCCTGGCTCTCACTTTTTGGGTCATTGCCATTGGAATACGGTGAGGGGTTTGATGGTGTCAGCCAAACAGATCAGCCGGTGGCGCCCGGCCTGCCGGCCGCAGACCTGCTGGGGCCGAGGTCAGCTTTTCCTGCAGGTGGGTCAGTATCTTCTCGATCACCAGCGGGTCTTCTATGCAGGCAATCACCTCACAGGGCCACCGCATTCACCGCAGGTCTCGAGCGTGGGTGAGTCACTTACTACGTGCTGTGAATGGCACTAAGTTAAGCCTATTTAACCCATTGTAGGGTCGAATTCATTCGATCAACCACGTTGGCATACCATCTATCATCGCGGATATAGCCACTATGTGGGTAGCTGCCAACAGCTAATGGCCGAATAAATTCGGCCCTACAGAGGGAAAGCCGCCTTAACTTAGTGCCATTCGAGTATGTATAACAATATCCCGGATAAACTTGCGACCCTTCCAGTTCATGATTCCATTACTCTTCAACAATCTTCATTCGAATCTGTGACCATGCCGATGCCATTGCCCCATGCCTCTTCCTATATCTTCACTACCCCTCTTTCTACACAGCGCTGAAATGCAGGCAAACGGTTTTCTCTTGACGCTCTTTGCAATTGTTTGAGCACCGCTTCCACATCTGGACATTGCTTGTAGATTTGCACCGAATATTGAACCACTTTTACTTCGAAATTAGAGTCTCTCATTAAATTCTATTCGCCTGAATATATGAAGTAACTCCTTAATTGTGGCGGTTAACGCAAAAATTTTTATCTGGGTCAAACGAGCACGTAAATCAACAAACAAAGTTTAGCTGGGATATTGTCGATACCGAGAATCCGTCTGATACGATGCGAAGGAACCGCTCCAAACTCGATCAGTGCTGAATCTCGCTCTTGCATCGACGCACGTCCCGTTGGCCATTCAGCACACTGCCTGTCAGCATCTGCTTTCGCGCTGACTCATGACAGAGTTCATCACTTTTCTTGGATACAACACTCATCCCGGTGTTTTCCACCACTAACAGGGCAGCAGGCGGAACACTTGTCGATGGCAATATCAGCAGTCATGTTACCCAGACCACCCTCCAGAACAAGTCTGTCGCATCTACTCGCTGGTCAGGGTAAACTTTGGATAGCAACAATACATTGCGTACCAGGTCTGACTAGGAAAGAGAGCTCCCATGACAGCAATTTGCCGGCACGACATGGGAGCAGGTGGACAGTGCATCTGCCCCAAATGTGATAAAACGATACCTCATCGCGATGGAGTCCGGTGTCAGGAGGAGCGGTGTCCGAGTTGTGGAGCCAAGATGCTGCGAGAGGGTTCCCATCACCATAAGCTCTTGCAGCAAAAAAAAGCAAAAAAGGCAGGTGGAGCAGACAAGTCATAGCATGACACCTGTCATCGGCCATGCGCGGCCATCCTTACAAGGAATCCCTGTACTAGAGCTGCGACGTGTACTTGGGCTCGGCGTCTGCCGCCGAGGCCCGCCTACCCTGTCAGTAGGGAAGCATCTAAATAAAGAGAATACCCTAAGAGTAATAGTTACTGTTAACACTCACCAGTCGTAGTTTTGGCGACAGGAAATCCATAATCTATTGTTCAACACATTTTTAGACAGCAACTGGAAAAACACATGTCAAACGAAGGTTACCATGAGCCAATTGAAGAACTTACCCACGAAACGACCGATATGCACCGTGCAATTACTTCTCTAATGGAAGAATTGGAAGCGATTGATTGGTACAACCAAAGGGTTGATGCCTGTAAGGATGAAGGGCTAAAGGCAATCCTCGCTCACAATCGTGATGAAGAAAAAGAACATGCCGCGATGATTACGGAGTGGATTCGCCGGAAAGACCCGACGTTTGATAAAGAATTAAAAGATTATTTATTTACGGAAAGACCTATTGCCCATGAATAAGGCATGTCTAAAACCAACGCAAACCCGAAACATGTATGATTGCGGAAGCTGGACACGAGCAAGCCAAACATAACTCGCGCTTTTTACCTTTGGGCTGTTTCCCCGGGGCCCGGTGCCGGAACTGTGCAAACTCGCGGGGCTGCCGAAACCGACCGAAGAATTCGAGGATTAACCTGGCCGGGGCATATGTCAAAATGGCTCGGAAAAGTCTTAGGTTGTCTCCCGGTCTTCGACTTTTGACATCAAGACACCGCTCACGAAGGAGAATCCAAACAGGTACAGACAAAGCACCAGGGTATAAGCCGGGCCGAAGTAGTGAACCATAAGTGGAAGCAGCGGCAGTTTGACCGCACGGCTGTAGAGAAAAACGGCAGCCAGCGACGCGCTCATACCCTTCTCACGTAACTCGCGCAGTAGGGCATACCAGGCATAAATCGGTCCCGTGGCAAGGACACCGCCGAAGGCGGCTATGAGCCAGCCCTTTATACCCACCCCCCGGCCAAGATTGCGCTTGATCCATTTTGGTTCAAAGAGCAGATCCGCCAGCAGGAGAAAAAGAAACACAATCATCAGAGCCGGTAGCACCTTCTTAATCACTTCCCCAAAGAAGCCGAGCGCCTGGCCGGCTATCTCGGCGTGAAGGGCTCCGGTCACGCCGTAAGCTGCGAGCACTAGTAGCAAGAACAACCAGCCGCCGACGCCCTTCTTTTTTCGTGCACGGTCCATGCCCTTGACTATCCCATGAGTCGCAGCGTATACACGGAAAGATAGGCGATCGCGACCGAACTGAAGAAACAGATCACATTGCGGTAAATGGCAAAGCGTATGCCCAGCATCAAAGCCTCGGCAGGAAGCTGAACGATCCCGACCGTTACCCAGCTCACAATGAGAGCCGTCACAGCAAACAGGCTCACACCGCTTTTAAGCAACTCCCCGCCCAGAAGATAACTGGCCACGGGGTGGCCCGCCGCAACACTTCCGGCGGACGCACCAATCAGCGCATCAAAAGCGTTACCGCCGCCGAACAGCCCGGCCGATATCTGTTCCGGAAACACGGTGACCGCGAGACTAGTCAACAACAACATTCCGACGACAATGGGTAACAGATTTATAAATGTCCAAGCAGTCTTCTTGAGACTGGCTCGCAGGCGCGCCTTTTCCATGATTTCACTGTTCCCCGTTTATTCGCTATGCGGTGCTACCGCCAGAATACTCACCCTTTAACCTTGGGCTCCAGACATGAGAGACAGCCATCAAGGCTCGCGAGTTTAGGATAGTCTACTTCAGGAATCTTGATCCCGAGCCTCTTCTCCAAGGCGAGAACAAAGTTGAGATAATCGATGGAATCAATTTCGACCTGATCCCGGAAACTGACCTCGGCGTCAAGTTTTTCCGCTTCGACTTCGGGCACGATCTCTAAAAACATGGCAATCGTATTCGCCTTGATCTCTTCTCTAGTCATGGTCTTCTATTAGTAGCCACAGATAAAACGATTTACTCATTCATCACTTATCAATGTCGACAAATCGCCATCTGGCTGCCCCAGTTCTCGCGCCTTCAACAGCCTCCTCATGACCTTACCGGAGCGCGTCTTTGGTAGATCGTGTTGGGCTTCGATTTCCTTAGGTGCTACAGCCGCGCCAAGGCGCTTGTGTGCATGGGCGAGTAATTGGCGATGCAAGGCCTCGTCCATGACATAGCCGGGCTTGAGAACAACAAACGCTTTGACAACCTCACCCACTATGGGATCGGGCTTTCAAATTA
>Ga0193947_1000038_pt1 | contig 24991 bp, 17 predicted proteins | sample FRT_01_MG_FD_161267 | JGI IMG/M metagenome (GOLD analysis project Ga0193947, IMG submission 161267) | Sediment microbial communities from the Broadkill River, Lewes, Delaware, United States - FRT_0-1_MG | ecosystem: Environmental > Aquatic > Freshwater > River > Sediment | place: USA: Delaware... | reverse complement strand
GTTTGCGGAGGTCGACCGGTTTCGCTCGGCCGTCGGTGCATTGCTGGGCAGTAGCTCGGACAACGTTTGCCCGCAGGCCAACCTGTCGAGCGCACTGACCAAGATCGTGCATGCCCTGCCCCGGCGCGTCGGGCGCGACACGATCGTATATACCGAGGCGGATTTTCCTTCGATGGGCTTCGTGCTGGCGATGGCGGGCAGAGCGGGCTTCCGGCTGCGCTGCATCCCCGACACGGCCGACTTCGGCTCGCTCGAGTGCTGGGAATCGACGCTCGACGATGACTGCTGCCTCGCGCTAATCACGCACGTGCACTCCAATACCAGCCGTCAGGTCCCGGTTGCCGACATCTGCAGGCTCGCCCGGGACCGCGAGGTGATGACCGTCGTGGACGTCGCCCAGTCCGCCGGTATCGTCCCGATCGACGCCGGCGCCTGGGATGCCGACTTCATCGTGGGTTCCTGCGTCAAGTTCCTGTGCGGCGGACCGGGAGCGGGCTTCCTGTGGGTGAACGACCGCGTGCTGCACGAATGCCAGCCGACCGACGTCGGCTGGTTCTCGCATGACGACCCGTTCGAATTCGATATCCATGAATTCCGTTACGCGGAGAGCGCCCTGCGCTTCTGGGGCGGCACGCCAGCCGTATTGCCTTACGCTGTCGCCGCAAACAGCCTCGAGACGCTGATCGACTTCGGCATCGAGCGTATCCGGGCGCACAGTCTCGAACTCACGCAAACCATCATCAACAGCGTGCCGAGGAAAGTCCTGTTCACGCCGGCCCGGCCGGCCAGCCGCGGCGGCACCGTGGTACTGGACTTCGGCGAACAGCAGGCCGCGGCCATCCGTGCCCTGGCTGATGCCGGCGTGCATTTCGACGTGCGGCGGACGGGCATACGCCTCTCTCCGCATGTCTATACGTCGAAGGAGGAAATAGAGACCGTGATCTCCTGCCTCGCACCGTTTGCCCGCTCAGCCGTATAATGACCGGCTACAGCAAGGAGCCATCATGAGTACCGCAGCCGAGGCAGAGAGCCCGATGAGTAAACCGAACCCCGCAGCTTCGTGGGCATCATTCAACTGGGAGGATCCCTTCAGGCTCGAGCAGCAGCTCACCGATGACGAACGCCTGGTCATGGATACCGCACGGCAGTATGCGCAGGAGCAACTGGCTCCGCGCGTGCAGCAAGCCTACCGCGACGAGAAGACCGATCCCGCAATTTTCCGGGAGATGGGCGAACTGGGTTTGCTCGGGCCAACGATCGAGGGTTACGGCTGCTCCGGGCTGGGCTATGTCAGCTACGGCCTGATTGCTCGGGAGGTCGAACGGGTCGATTCCGGCTACCGCTCGATGATGAGCGTGCAGTCGAGCCTCGTGATGTACCCCATCCATGCTTACGGCAGCGAGGCGCAGCGTGAAAAATACCTGCCGCAACTCGCGACGGGCGAACTCATCGGCTGCTTCGGCCTGACGGAACCCGACTACGGCTCCGACCCGGGTGGCATGAAGTCGCGCGCCCGCAAAGTCGACGGCGGCTACGAGCTCACCGGAACCAAGATGTGGATTTCAAACTCGCCCATCGCGGATGTCTTCATCGTCTGGGCGAAAAACGACGAGGGCCGTGTAAAGGGATTCATACTCGACAAGGGCATGGAGGGCCTGAGCGCACCGAAGATCGAGGGCAAGCTGTCGCTGCGCACGTCGATTACGGGCGAAATCGTCATGGACAGCGTATTCGTGCCGGAAGAAAACCTGTTGCCCAACACCGAGGGCCTGAAGGGACCGATGGGCTGCCTGAACAATGCCCGCTACGGCATCGCGTGGGGCGCGCTCGGCGCAGCCGAGGCCTGCTGGCACGCGGCGCGGGAGTATGTCCTCGATCGCAAGCAGTTCGGCCGGCCGCTGGCGGCGAACCAGCTCATACAGAAAAAACTCGCCGACATGCAGACCGAAATCGGACTCGGTCTGCAGGGTTGCCTGCAGGCGGGCCGCCTGAAAGACGCCAACCAGCTGGCGCCCGAGCTGATTTCACTCCTGAAGCGCAATTCCTGCGGCAAGGCGCTCGATATCGCGCGGGCCGCCCGCGATATGCATGGTGGCAATGGCATCTCGGACGAGTACATCGTGTTCCGCCACATGGCGAACCTCGAAACCGTGAATACCTACGAGGGCACGCATGACATCCACGCGCTGATCCTGGGCCGGGCGCAGACCGGGATACAGGCGTTCTCGGGCTGAGCTGTAAAATGAAGGCGCCCCGATTGGGGCGCCTCCTCGAATACCTTTCGCGCCTGTCAGAGCGTGGCCGCAATCGTTGCCGCTATGACACCGTAACCGTAGCGGTTGGCATGTATGTTCGGTCCCACCGGCGCGTCTGTACACATGTAGGTGTAGACGCAGATGTTCAGCACGTTCTGCGGCAAGCTCGTAATTGCATTGGTGCTGAAGTTGCCGGAGTCGAAAGCCGCCGCCACATCCGCGACGGGCACTTCGAGTGCCGTGTAGACAGAGCCGAGCACGTAGTAGTTCAAATAGTCGGCGAGCAGCGCGGACTCGTAAGCCAGCGTCTGACCTTCGAGGCCTGTCAGCCAGAATGCAAGGAACGTGTTGTAATAATTCATTGCGACAAACTTCGTGTCGGGATGGGCCGCTTGCTTGAGCGTCGTTACGACCGTGATGAGGTTATTCGCCAGGGTGCTGAACGCGCTGAACAGGCAGCCGGAGTCGACGTTGCTCGTCGATACATCGATGCAGTTCGCGGCAAGCACGTCGTTGACGCCCATGTCGATGGTCACGATCGCAACCTTGTCCTTGTGCGCGTGCAGGAATTCGACCGCCTGTGCAAGCTGGGATCCTGTCTCGTAGTCGCATAGTCCGCCATTCATCATCGTGGCAGTCGTCTCGCCCGGGCAACCGAGCTTGGTCAGCTTCAACTTGCGGAATTGCGGGCCCACGATTTCGTACAACTGGTCCGCGTAGCCTTCGTCGGTCAACTGGTTGGCGCCGCTGGCATCGGGCTGTATCCCGACCGAGAGCGAGGTGCCAAGCGACAGGTAGTGGCGTGCGCCGTTGTCGTGATCGCTGGCTGCCGCAGCGTTGCCCAGCGCGAGCATTGTCAGGCACGAAACAAGTACCGGGATTCGAATATTCATCTTTCTCTCCTCAATAGCGTTAGTGAGTGCTGCCGGCCGCTGCACCAAGTCCTTCGATTCAGCGCCTGGACCGGTAGTGGGAGATTGCGGCAGGCAGTGCGCCGGGACCTGAGGAAGAGGAAATGAATGACTGATTACTGCGTGATCGAGCAAAAACCGCGCGCCGGGGCGCACTCCTACGGTAGAGACCGGTACTTGGGTTAGTCTTGCCGTATGTGTGACACTTTCGTCGTCGTCAACAAGGACCGGGTCCTGTTCGGCAAGAACAGTGACCGCGACGCCAATGAGGCACAGGTCCTGAGCTGGGTGCCGGCCCGCGAGTACCGGGCGCACGACGTACTGCACTGCACCTGGCGGTCGATTCCGCAGGTTCGGCGCACGAATGCGGTGTTGCTGTGCCGCCCGTTCTGGATGTGGGGCGCTGAGATGGGCGCCAACGAACATGGTGTCGTCATTGGCAACGAGGCGATCTTCGCGCGCGAACCGCTGCAGGATGACGGGCTACTCGGCATGGACCTCGTCCGGCTCGGGCTCGAGCGCGCAGAGACGGCAGACGCTGCTAAAGACGTCATCTGCGATCTTATCGCACGCCACGGCCAGGGCGGTCGCTGCGGATACGACAAACCCGGCTTCAGCTACCACAACAGCTTCATGATCGCGGACACCCGCGGCGCCTGGGTCGTTGAAGCCGCCGGCAGGAACATCGCCACACGGCATATCGATAAAGGCGCGTACGCGATCTCGAATGGCATTACGCTTGCGGAAGTATCGCCACGCGAGGATCGCATCCGGCCGCGCGTCGCGATGGCCTTTCAGCGCAGGCACCGCGTGAAATGCCTCGCGGATTCGGCGCAGGAAGCGCGGCAAGTCATGCAGGCGCTGACAGATCACGGCGACGGTAACGAGCGCCCCCGCTACCGTCGACTGAACGGCGCCATGGCGGCGCCCTGCATGCATGCGGGCGGCTGGCTCGCTGCAAGCCAGACGGTCGGCAGTTTTGTCGCCGAGCTCGGTCAATCGGGGCAACGCTACTGGGCGACCGGGACGGCGGCGCCCTGCCTCAGCGTGTTCCGACCGGTTTCCGTAGCCCGTGGACACGATGTCGGATCGCCCACAGGCAAACAGGATGACAGCCTGTGGTGGCGTTTCGAGGCGATACACCGCGCAATGCTTGCTGCCGATAGCGCAAAGCTCGCCGACTACCTGTCGGAACGTGATCGCGTTCAGGCACTCGTTCTCGACAGCGACGAGCCGACGGCATGGCAGGTTGCGGACAACTGGCTATACGACCGGCAGCGGCGTAAGTCCAGGGGCATCCAGAGTGACATGCGACCATCCTGGCTGCGCCGCTACTGGCGGAATCTCGACAAGCAGGCGCAACAAAGCCGGTTGCCCTGGCGGCCGGCCTGACCTGGGCCGGGCCAGGAGGATCACAGCGTCTGTGAGTGAATATGGCTGATCTTGTCGGTCATCGGCAGGCGGAAGAACCGCCTGAGCTCGGACAATACCGTCCCTTCATCCTCCACGAGCCGACCGCGTAGCGCATGGCAGAAGCGCGCCGCGTACTCGTTGGCGGCGCGGTATCGCGCAAGCTGCTCGTCATCGAGTTCGGCATGAAAACTGACCTTGTCGAACAGCCAACCGTGGATATGGTTGAGCATGTCGGTACGTCCCTGGCTCTGCGCCAGCAGGGTCGTGCCCACGAACTTGTCGATTTCGGCCTGCAGTTCGAGTTCGAGCAATGACACGCTCCGGTCCCGGGATGCCTTCCAGACCACGCAGTTGAAGTGACTGAGGCCTTCGAGGACTTTCCAGAGATCGTCCAGCTGATCGGGACGCAAACGGCTCAGCGGGTCAGCGGATTCGAGTCGCGCCAGCAGTTCGCCGTCCAGGAACAGGGACAATGCCAGCCCTTCGTCGTCTTCCGCGAGGAGCAAGGTTTCACTGCTGTCCGCCAGCATCGAGTCCGCGCCAATATACTGGGCGAGCCGGGGATCGGTAATAAGGAAATCACGGACATCATGCACGCCGCGCACCTGGTAAATGTCGCTCAGGTGCTGCTGCAGGCGGTTGATCATCAGTGCCGGTCTTTGAGCTTGGCGTCGGCGATCGGCACGACGCCGTTGTCGTGCAGGAGTTTTTTCGCGCGACGGCTGCCGGTCTTCAACCAGATTTCGTAGGTACGCAGGAGATCGCGATCCGACTCGCCTCTCGCCTCGTCGCGCACTTCATTGAGAACGTCCACGAGCACCTGGAATTTGACGGCCAGCTCGCGGTAGATAGCCGCAAAGGTGTTGCCGCGAAATGTGCCGCGCACTTCTTCCGACAGCGAGCCGTAGGCGGTGCCGCCCATGCGAATGTAGTAATCGACGTCGACCGGCTTGTTCGCGAGGCTGTCAGCGAAAAATCCGCTGATGAAAAGTGCCACATCGCCGATCCGCTGCAGTGCGTAGCTCCTTGCCGCAGCCGTTGGCGCATCCGCCGCATCCGCCATCATGAGCGCCAGCGGACGCAGACCGTAGCTTTCGCCATGGTCCTCGTAAAGCTCCTCGGAGCGGGAAAACAGCGTGAGGAGATTAACCACGTAATGCGCGGCATGAGGATCCACGTCGACGCCCTGTCGTGTGATGACACCGTCGATCGAGGTGCGAAAGTAGTCAGCCAGGTTCTGAACCTGCACTACCCTGTCATTGCGGCTTTGACCATTCATAAGACCCGGCCTCAGCTAACGTCGATTCAGATATAGCGCAATGGCGCCGCCGCGCTCGTGACGCGGTTCACGGTAATCGCATTATGTTGCTAATTTAGCTGTGATTTTGCCCAATCGGCAAGCGTTCGGCCCTCTCCGGCGAGCGCCTCCAGCAAGGGCGCCGGTGTCCAGTTTTCGGACCCGAAGCGCTGCTCGAACTCGCGAACACGCTCCAGCACGTGATCCAGACCCACGGCCTCGGCGTAGTGCATCGGACCGCCGCGCCAGGCCGGGAATCCGTAGCCGTAAACATAGACGACATCGATGTCGCCTGGCCGCTGCGCGATGCCTTCGTCCAGTATGTTCATGCCCTCGTTGACGAGCGCAAGTATCAGCCGGTCTACGATCTCTTCCGAATCGATCTCCCGTTGTTCGACGCCCATTTGGGCCGCCTCACGTTCGATCAGCGCCTGAACGTCGGGGTCACTGGCGCGCTGACGCGTCTCTGGATCGTAGCGGTAAAACCCCGCGCCGCTTTTCTGGCCAAGGCGGTTCATCTCGACAAGCGCATCCGCGACGCGAAACGCGCGCGGGTCGCCGCGCTCGGACTCCGGTAGTCCCTGACGTGCCTTGTAGCCCACATCGAGGCCGGCGAGATCGAAGACGGCAAGGGGTCCCATGGCCATGCCCCACTCTTCCATCGCGGTATCCACCTGCTCGGGCGTTGCGCCCTCGATGACGCAGAGCTGTGCTTCACGCGCATAGTGGCCGAGCATGCGATTGCCGATGAAGCCGTAGCAGACGCCGGACACGACGGGCGTCTTGCGGATCTTCTTCGCGAGCGCCATGCAGGTGGCCAGCACGTCGTCCGCGGTCATCGAAGCCCGCACGACTTCGAGCAGCTTCATGATGTGCGCCGGGCTGAAAAAATGCAGCCCTATCACGTCCTGCGGGCGCTGCGTCGCCGCGGCGATGCGATCGACGTCCTGGTAGGACGTATTGGTGGCCAGTATCGCGCCCTGCCTGCACACAGCGTCGAGCTTCGCGAATATCTGCTGCTTCAGCTCGAGATTCTCGAACACGGCCTCGATGACGAGGTCGGCGTCGGACAGCGACTCGTAGTCGGTCGTACCGGTGATGCGCCCGCGACATTCCAGCGCCTTCTCCTCCGTCAGCTTGCCGCGCTTGACGCCACCCTGGTAATTGCGATCGATGATACCGAGACCTTTCGCAAGCGCCTCGTCATCGACTTCGAGCAGCACGACCTGCATGCCGGCGTTGGCGAAGTTCATGGCGATGCCGCTGCCCATGGTGCCGGCGCCGATGACCGCGACCTTGTTCACATCACGCAGTGTTGTGTCTCTGGACAGTCCGTGTACCTTCGCCGCTTCACGTTCCGCGAAGAACATGTGCCGCAGTGCAGCGGACTGCGGGCTCCGCATGCAGTCGATGAACGCCTCCCGCTCGATTTTCAGTCCCTCGGCAAACGGCCGCGTGAGCGAGGCTTCGACGCAGTCGACGATTCTCTGCGGCGCAACCTGTCCGCGTGCGCGCCTGGCCAGCGTGCTGCGATACTCGGCGAACGCGCCGTCGGGAATGCTTTCGACCGGCAGCTCGCTGGTCGCCCTTCGCGCCGCGCCTTTCTCCGCGAGTTCCCGGCACCAGTTGATCGCTGCATCCGCGAGTTCGCCATCGACGACATGATCGATCAGGCCAAGACTCGCCGCCTGTCCCGCGCCGATGGGGTTGCCGCCGATCATGATATCCAGCGCTGCCTGTGCGCCGATCAGGCGCGGCAGGCGCTGGGTCCCTCCCGCGCCGGGAAGCAGCCCGAGCTTCACCTCCGGCAAACCGACTTTCGCATCGGGAACAGCACAGCGATAGTGACACGACAGGGCGACCTCGAGCCCGCCGCCGAGTGCAGTGCCATGAAGCGCCGCGACGACGATCTTCGACGAAGCCTCGATCGTATTACAGAGATCGGGCAGGTGCGGCTCACGCGGTGGCTTGCCAAACTCGGTAATGTCGGCGCCGGCGATAAACGTCCGGCCCGCACAGACGATCAAAACGGCCCTTGACGCGTCCTTCTGAGCCGCCTGTATCGCGTCGTGCAGACCCTGGCGGACGGTGTGTGACAGGGCGTTGACTGGCGGGCTGTTGACGGTGATCACGCCGATATCATCGACGAGCTCGTAACTGACGGGCGAAGTCATTGTGGTCCTTTGTACTGGTGGTCGGGGGATGCCGCGGCGGCGGCCCGCAATTGGCAAGCGCCGCCACACACGGTATGTTACCCGGGTTCGCGACACGGATGAGAGTTCTCACGGTTTTCGTATGCGCCGGCACTTAACAGAACAAGCAGAAAAATACCTCAAGTCCTTAAATAACAAGGATAAAATTTCCGAGCAACTCAAGGGACGGCTCGCGGATCTGCTGGCGCGCGGCGAGGCCAACGCCGATTACGCCTGCCGCGCCATGAAATTGTCGAGGCGCACGCTGCAGCGCCGCCTCAAAGCCGAGAAGACGAGCTTTCAGAAAGTCCTGCAGGAAGTCCGCGCCGAGCTCGCCGTGCGCTACCTGAGCGACCGGCGGCTGAAAGCGCTCGAAGTGGCAATGCTGCTCGGCTACAACAACATCAGCTCGTTCACAACGGCGTTCAAATCCTGGTACAACATGCCGCCCGCCGAATACCGGCAGAAATTCCTCGCCTTCTGACCCTCCCGGCGTCCCCGGCCACGACACCCGCCGGAACAAAATTACGATATGATTCGCGGCTGCTTGAGTGAGGAGTCATCATGCGCGAGATGCTGAAATTCTACATCGACGGCAATTGGGTCGATCCGGTTGCGCCGAATGCCGTCGACGTCATCAATCCGGCGACCGAGGAGCCCTGTGGCCGCATCAGCCTTGGCTCCCCCGCTGACGTCGACCTTGCCGTCGCGGCGGCAAAACGCGCTGAAGCCGGTTATGCAGCGACGACCCGTGAACAGCGCATCGAGCTGCTGGAAAACATTCTCGCGGAGTTTCTGAAGCGCTACGACGATATTGCCGAAGCCATCATGGACGAGATGGGCGCCCCCTGGGGACTTGCGAAGGGTGCGCAGGCCGGCAGCGGCCCACAGCACATCAAGGCGGCGATCCGCGCGCTGAAACAGTTCGAGTTCGAAGAGAAAAACCGCACGACCCTGATCGTCCGGGAGCCGATCGGCGTGTGCGCTCTGATCACCCCGTGGAACTGGCCCGTCAACCAGGTTGCCTGCAAGGTTGCGCCGGCGCTGGCAGCCGGCTGCACAATGGTGCTCAAACCGAGCGAGATCGCCCCGTTCGACGCCATGATCTTCGCCGAAGTTCTGGATGCGGCCGGCGTGCCTGCGGGCGTATTCAACCTCATCAATGGCGACGGGCCTGGCGTCGGAACCGCGCTTGCGCAGCATCCCGACGTTGCAATGGTCTCATTCACGGGTTCGACGCGGGCCGGTGTTGCGGTCGCGCAGAATGCAGCGCCGACGGTCAAACGCGTCGCACAGGAACTCGGCGGCAAATCGGCCAACATCCTGCTGGACGACGCGGACTTCGGGAAAGCGGTGCGCGAGGGCGCTGAGGAGTGCTTCGACAACACCGGGCAGTCCTGCAATGCGCCGACACGAATGCTGGTGCCGCGAGACCGCATGGACGAAGCGGCTGCGATCGCCGCCGATGTCGCGAATACCCTGCGCGTTGGAGACCCACGAAGCGAAGACACACAGGTCGGGCCACTGGTCTCGGGACAGCAGTGGGACAAGGTTCAGAACCTCATCAGCAAAGGCATCGACGAGGGGGCCACTCTCGCCGCCGGCGGCACGGGCCGGCCGGAAGAACTTGCGAAAGGCTACTTCGTGAAGCCGACGGTATTTGCCAACGTATCCAACGACATGACGATCGCGCGTGAAGAAATATTCGGGCCCGTATTGTCGATCATTCCTTACGATAACGAGGACGAAGCGGTCGAGATCGCGAACGATACGCCTTACGGCCTGTCAGGCTACGTATCGTCCGCCAATCTGGATCGCGCGCGCCGGGTTGCGGCACGCCTGCGTACGGGTATGGTGCACATCAATGGTGCGTCCCTCGATTCAATGGCGCCATTCGGCGGCTACAAACAGTCAGGGAACGGGCGCGAATGGGGGCCCGAGGGCATCGAGGAATTTCTCGAAGTGAAATCGATCTACGGTTACGAGGCGGCCAAATGACACGCACTACCCTGCTGGCAATCATCGCAGCGACGGCCGTCGCCGGCTGCGGCAGCGATTCCGCCCTGCCCGAGGCCACTGGCGACGGAACCGTGCGCATGATCAATGCCATCCCGACCTCGCCGGAAATCGGCTTCCTGATCGAAGAGCGCGCGCTCGACGGTGTTGCGTACAAGAACAATTCGTCGCCGGCAATCTGGGACGATCTCACCTACACCTTCAACTTTGATATCAGCCGCCCGGGACTGGGCGAATCGCAACGCATCGCCAGCCAGTCTGTCGACGTGATTCGCGACATCGAATACACCTTTGTCCTGCGTGGCTCCGTCGATGCGGCCACCGTGGACGTATGGGAAATCCCGGAGCGCAGCTTCAGCGGTACGGAGACGATTTTCGAGATGCGCGTCGGGCATACCGCAGCGACACTCGGCACCGTCGATGTCTATATCGGCCTGCAGAGCGCTGCCCCGGATCTCGGGGACCTGGTCGCATCGCTTGCCCCGGGAGAAGTCTCGGCGCCGACCGATGTCGAGGAAGATGCCTATATCATTACGATAACTGCGACCGGCAACCCCGCCGATGTGCTTTATCAGTCAGTGCCGACACGGATCGTCGCCAGCCAGTCCGTGTTGATTACGGTCTTCGAGGGCGATGCCAACGACACCGCGCCCGTGACGCTCAGCGTATTCAACGAACGGGGCCTGGCATCGGCGCTTACCGACGCGCGTTTCCCGCCGACCGCGCGCTTCATACACGCAACGATGGACCTGGGCACGTCGGATATCTACGACGATGTGGCGCTGCAGAACCGCATCGCTGCCGATCTGGCCTTCGGAGACATTACGGGCGACATCGACATGGCCGTCGGCGAACTAACGATTACTGCGACCGCGCCAGGTAACGTCGGGGCTATCCAGCTCGAGGACACCCTTACGACGTTTGCAGGCTCACACGTCAATTACTACTTCACCGTGTTGGCCGACGTACTCACGGGGTCGCAGGCGGTCGTCGACCGCCGCTCCGTCGAGACGGTCGCTCGCCTGACTTTTTTCCATTCCGCAATCAACCACGACTTTGTGGACCTGTACGTCGTTGATGCGGGCACGCTGATCGACGAACAGCTGCCGAGGCAAATTGGTGTGGGCCGCGGTCTGCAGACGCCGCCGATCGGAATCGATGCGGGAAGCTACGACATTTACATTACGACGTTCGGGGAAAAGACGGTGCTCGATGGGCCGATCAGCCTCGAGGCGACACTCGGCGACGTATTCGAAGCCGTGTTGCTCGACCGCGTCGATCCGTCGCTCGCGGAATTCAAGCTGTTTCCGCCACTTTAGTCGCTGCGCAGCCTAGGACGCGATAGCAGCCTCGATATAGGCTGCCGTGTCGTTGGCAGCATCTTTCTGCACGGATTTGGCGTTGTACATCGCGTGATCCGCCACACTGATGAGATGCCACAGTTCTTCGCCATGCTGCGGCAGCAGTGCAATCCCGACACTCGCCGTGCAACAAATTTCCTGACCCTGGATGATATAGGCCTCCGACGCTGTAGCAACCAGGCGTTCGGCAACGTGTTTCGCATCCTCGACGGTGACGCCGGGCAGAACGATTGCGAATTCATCGCCACCGAGTCGCCCGAGTATATCCTCGGGGCGCAGGCAGAATCCGAGCCGGTGACCGAATGCCTTTAGCAGCGCGTCCCCGGCCTGGTGGCCGAAGCGGTCGTTGATGCTCTTGAAGCTGTTGAGGTCCAGGTACAGCACTGCGCCGGACGCACAATTGCGCACGCAGGCCTTGCCCTCTTTCTCGAAGCCGCGCCGGTTCAGCACCCCCGTCAACGGGTCGCTTAGCGCGTCGGCGAGCATCTTGCGCTCATGGCGCTTGCGCTGCGTGATGTCGATCAGCGTCACCGAGAAATCCTCGCCCACGGGCTCGCCCACGATGCGCAGCCAGCCCTCACCGCTGCCTGACTCATTGCGTGTCTCGAAGCTGACCGTCGACTTCGCGTGGCGCGGATCCGTGAAGTGCGATAGGAGTTTCTCGGGCTCGATCTGCTCGAGCTTCTGCAGCGGCATGCCGACCAGCGTGCCGGTGGCGCCGGAGAGATAGGACTCGGCGGCCCGGTTGGCGAAGACGCAGCGGAAGCGATGCTGGGGATCGCTGCCGTCTCTGGCGAAACGCAGGATGCCGTTCGACGAGGTCTCGATGAGCGTGCGGATCAGGTGCTCGCTGTCTGCCAGCCGGCTGAGTGCCTGGCGGCGTTCGGTAACGTCTCGGCAGACGACGACGAGCCCCTGCTTCCTGTCCTGGGTATCCAGCAACGGTGCCACGCTGAGTTCGTAGACCTGGTCGGCATTAATCGTCAACGTCTGGGTCAGGTCGAGGTCCTTGGCCTGCTCCAGTATCGTGCGCGCTTCAGGGAAGTCCTCCCAGAGCTTCTGACCCAGCAACTCGCGCTCCGAATGGCCGAGCATTTGCGCCGCTTTCATATTGGCGCAAATGATCCGGCCACCGTTGTCGAGCACGATGATCGGATCGCGAACGTGATCGAACAGCATCTGATAAGCGACCGGACTGAACTCGTACACTCTTAGCGACAGGGCGACATACGCAATCAACGGCAGCATGATTACGATGCCGGCCGACGTATAGGGAAAGTCGGGCGATCCGAAACCGAAGAAGTTATTCGCAAAGCTCAGTGAAAAAGGCAGCAACGCGCAGACGAGCATAAGCACCACGGTGCGACGCTGCGCCGGCGCAATGTTCGAGAGCCGGCTCATCAGTGCAATCGCCGACAGGCCGAACAAGCCGTAGGAATACGGCGCGTGCACGCGCTTGAACCAGAGACTGTCCGTCGAGACGCTGTACTGCAGCCCCGAGCTCGTTTCTGCAACCGTCCAGATCATGGCGTGCCAGGCATTGGTCAGTGCTAGCGCGGTCGTGCAGAGCGGGATGACAAGCAGCGCCGCTATTACGTACTTGTTCGGTGGGCCCGCGGTGAACTGTCGGTAGACTACGTAAAAAGCGACCGGCAACAAGGCGGCAGCGGCGAAGTTCATCACCCGGCCGATGTTGAACAGCCTCAGGTCTGTCGCCCCGTACGCAAACGCCGTGCCGGCGACCATCACGCCCATCAGGAACATGAGGAACCCGATTACGCTTTGCGGCGACGAACGCGAAACGTGAACCGCAAGGCCGAGGTAGACGATGCCCACGAAACCGAAGATCGGCGGCAGAATTGTCTCCAGTCCGGGCATCAACCGTCCGCTCCGGGCATGGCTATGTCAGTATTACAGGACATCCGCTTATGCTATCCGCGCAGGAGCAAGCGGGCTGCGACGTGTGCCGCATTTGTGGCGCTGAAAAGCGCGCCACATCACAATTTCAGGCTTTTACCGTTCGTAAATATTCAGGTGTTATACGCCCTTTGCAGTGTCCGCGATCAACATGTCGACGACGCCCCGGAGACATTCCTTCTCGTCTTTACCGTCCGCCTGCTCGAGTTCGTAACGCCGGAGCTGGCGATGCGCACTGGTGCCGCGCGTCAGTATGTTTCGGGTCTTTGCAACTTCCTCAACGCAGCCGAGTGCCTTCGCGTCGTCCGAAATCAGGCAGAGGATCTCGTCCAGGAGGGTCTCGAACTCGACGACGCCGCCCTTGCCGAGGTCGATGAGGCCCTCGTCGAAGCTGTAGCGCATCGCGCGCCAGCGATTTTCCCGGATGAGCATGGGCGTATACATGCGCCAGCGCTGGTTCGACGCGCGCAGTCGGTAAAGCATGCGCAGAATACAAACGAGCAGAGCCGCCAGGGATATCGTGTCGTCCAGCCGTGTACACACGTCCATGACCCGGGTCTCGAGCGTCGGATAGCGCGCGCTTGGCCGCAAATCCCACCAGATACGCGTGGCGTCCTCGATGAGACCGGCGTTCATCAGGATATTGATATGGCGCTCGTACTCCGCGTAGCTCGCGAAGCGCTCCGGAAGACCGGTGCGCGGCAGCGAATCAAATACGGTGAGGCGGTAACTCTTCAGGCCCGTGTCGCGGCCCTCCCAGAATGGCGAAGAGCACGACAACGCAAGCAAGTGCGGCAGGAAGTACGACATCTGGTTCATCAGGTCGATGCGCAACTCGTCCTCGTCGATGCCGACGTGGACGTGCATGCCACAAATCAGCAGGCGCCTTGCCGCAGCCTGCATTTCGACGGTCAGGGCGTTGTAGCGGTCCTTCTCGGTCTGCTTCTGCTCGGACCAGCGGCTGAACGGATGCGTGGAGGCAGCAATCGGCGCCATGCCGTGATTGGCAGCCACGTCGATGACGATTCGTCGCAGCCGCCGGAGTTCGATTTCCGCTTCCTTGATGTTGTTACAGACCTTGGTACCGATTTCGATCTGCGAGCGCAGGAACTCGGGAGTCACCTGCGCTCCGCAGCGCTCTTCGCACTCCGTCATGAGACTTTCCGGCGGATCGACCACCAGGCTGCGTGTCTCTTTATCGACGAGGAGATACTCTTCCTCGATGCCTATCGTGAAAGGCGGACCGCTGCTACCCATCGACTTTCTCCCTCCTGCAGCCTGTGATGTCAGGCCGATCTTGCCTGGCCTCGCAATCCGATTCGCTCCGGGATCAGGTCGAATACCCGGTGCAATACTGCCGCGACCTCGTCGACGCCGTGGTCGTTATCGATGAGGTCCTGGCGAATTTCTATGGCGGCGTGACGCAGACCCTCGCCTTCCGCATGGTGATCGACAGTGAAGTCCTGCGGCGCCTTACCCGAGTAGGGCTCGTTGTCTCCGACCTTGTAGCCTGCGCCGCGCAGTTCCTCGATCACGATTTTTGCGACTTCTTCGTCTGCATCCCAGAGCACGCCCATCTCCACGGACCTCGAGACTCCGTTCAGCACCGGCGTGAAGCTGTGGATCGAAACGAACAGCGGCGACGGGCCGAGGCTCCGAAGCCTTCCAATCTGGTCGCTGATCACCTTGTGGTAGGGCCAGTAGATGGCATCGCTACGCCGCTTTTTCTCCGCGTCGCCCAGGTTGTTGTTGCCAGGGACGAAGATGCCGTCTCCAAAAACCAGAAATGCGCTCGGATCGAGTAACTGGCGATTGCAGTCGACGACGAGTCTCGAGTACTGGGCGAGGACTGCCGTTACGCCGAGGCTCTCGGAAAGCCGCTCCGTAAGGGCGCCGGCGCCAATGTCGATAGCGAGGTGACAGCGGCGCGCAAACGGATCCAGGCCCATATCGCCGAGTGCTTCCGGAAAGCGGCTGCTGGCATGATCGCACACCAGCAACGTGGGCGTTTCCGCGAGCGGGTTGATGACTCGATAAGGCGTCGGCTCGTCCGGGTTCAGCAGGTTCGTATTCTTATCGGGACCCTCGGGCATGCAGTCAGTTTACCGCATCGACGCCGCAACGGTAGCCCGCTGACTGCAATCCCGCATCGCGTGAGCAGGAGCGCTTCTCCAAGCGCGAATCCGCCGAGCCTGGTCGCGGGCGGACTAAGCCCGCATCGCGCGGGTCGAATTCCAGGGTTCGAAACTCTGTACCGAAGCCGGCCTTGCAATGTAATAACCCTGCGCGAACTCGACACCGAGTGAACCGAGCTTTTCCAGCACCTGGCGCGTTTCGACGCGCTCCGCGATCGTCTCTATGCCCATCGCGTGGCCGACTTCGCTGATTGCACGAACCATGCTCTCGTCGACCGTGTCGTCGACGACGTTGCGGATGAACTGACCGTCGATCTTGAGGTAATCCACGGGCAGATTCTTGAGATAAGTGAACGACGAGAGGCCGCTGCCGAAATCGTCGAGAGAGAACTTGCAACCGAGCTTCTTCAGGGTCTGCATGAAATGCACAACACGCGCCAGGTTCGATATAGCTGCCGTCTCGGTAATTTCGAAGCAAATAGCACCCTTTGGCAGCTTCTGTGCCTCGAGCTCATTGATCACGTACTCGAGAAACCGGTCCTCGCTAAGTGACGTGCCGGAAAGATTGATAGCGATCGTATAACGCGCATCATCGTCGGCGCTACGATCGGCGAGCTCGGAAAGCGCCTTGTGTATCACCCAGCGATCCAGCGTAGACATCAGGTTGTAGCGTTCTGCTGCCGGTATGAACTGGTCGGGACCGACCAATTCACCGTTCTCATCGCGCATCCTGAGCAGCAATTCGTAGTGGCCGCGACTTTCTCCATCGGCATTATTGATACCGATTATCGGCTGGAAATACAGTTCGAATCTATCGTCTTCAACAGCGCTGGTAATCCGTGAGACCCACTTCATTTCCTCGTGGCGCATCGACGCATCGCTGTCCTTGTAGAGATGGACCTGGTTGCGCCCCATGTCCTTGGCGGAGTAGCACGCGACGTCGGCGGAACTCATGACGCTCGCGACATCGTCGCGGTCCCCGCTGATCATGACCACGCCGATCGAGCAGCGCACAGTCGTGAACGAGTCCTGCCATTCGAAACGGTAACCTTCGATGGAGCCCCGGATCGTCTCCGCGACCTCCATCGCGCGATCTTCGCTGCAGCGCTCGAGCAATATCGCGAATTCGTCGCCGCCCAGCCGCGCCAGCATGTCGGTCGAGCGAATACTGGACTGGATGAGTTCGGAGAGCTGGCGCAGCAGCTCATCACCGGCCGTATGCCCGAATGTGTCGTTGACGACCTTGAACTGATCGAGATCGATGTACAGGAGCGCGTGCAGTGCATCCGCGCTGCTGTGCAGTTTTTCGAGCGCTCCCACCAGTCGGTTTTCAAACTCGCGCCGGTTTATCAATCCCGTCACGGCATCATGCGAGGCCTGGTAGCTGAGCTGGCGGAACAGGCGGGATTCCTTGCTCGTGTCGTGGAAAACCATCACCGAGCCGATGATGTTGCCGATTCGGTCGCGGATCGGTGCCGCCGAATCCTGAATGGGTACCTCGTCGCCGCCACGCGTTATCAGGACGGAGTTTTCGGCGAGCGTAATAACGCGGCCTTCCTTGAGGCAGCGCATAACCGGATTTTCGACGGTTGCACGAGTATGCTCGTTGATGATCGTCATAATGTCCGTAACGGGCTTGCCGCGCGCCCCGCGCATGTCCCACCCCGTCAGGTCCTGTGCCACCGGGTTGATGTAATCGACGCAGCCTTCCGAATCCGTCGTGATGACGCCGTCACCGATGGACTGCAGCGTTACCTGGGCGCGTTCCTTCTCCTCGAAGATCCGGGTCTCCGCATGTTTACGGTCGGTGATGTCCGTGATCGTACCCTCGTGAGCAACGATAGTGCCGTCATCGTCGTAAACGGCGCGGGCGTTCTCGAGCACGACGATTTCGCCGCCGTCCTTGCGCCGCAGCCGGTACTCGAAATTCCGGACGTACCCCTGGGCCTCGAGACGCGCAAAGACACGCTCGCGGTCGATGGGGTTGACGTACAGCATCGTGGTGCGGCCGGCGGCCTTCAGGTCCTCCACGCTGTCGAAGCCAAGCATCTCGACCAGGGCGGGATTCGCGGTGATGAGGTCGCCGTCGCGCGAGGCGATGTACACCCCGTCGACGACGTTTTCGAACAGGCCCCGATAGCGGGCCTCGGAGCTGCGGAGACGATCTTCGTCCAGTTGCCGTTTGATCGCGATACCTGCGAGTCGCGCCATGCGGCTGAATTTGTCGAGCTCATCGGTGGTCGGACCGCGAGGCTCGGCGAGGTATATGTCCAGTGTGCCGATGATGCCACCGGCGGCACCGTGCAGCAGGAACGACCAGGCGGCTCCGATGCCGTGTTCTTCGGCCTCCGCGAGCAGCGGCGTCCAGCCCGAATCTCTTGCAATATCGTCACTGATACTGTCGCTCTGGTGATAGACGGCGGAACTGCAGGTTATTCCGTTCTGTGCCACCGGCACGAAGTCCAGCATCAGCTTCAGCGGCTCGGGCATGCTGGGCGCCTGTTCCAGCATCAGTCTCGAGCCATCATCGTCCAGACGCATGATCGTGGCATAGAGGCCGTCATCGAAGCGCTCCACGAATCGGCAGATTGCCCTCAGGGTGCGATCGCACGGCGTGCTCGACGCGATCATCTCGAGGATCTTGTTCTGCGCGAAGGCAACGCCTTCGGCGCGCTTTCGTTCGGTGATGTCGGTTATGCTGACCCGGATGAGGCGGCGCTTGCCCGCCGGCAGTCGGCTGAAGCGCACTTCGCAGGGGATCTGCTTGCCCTTGGAGTCCTTGTGCATCCACTCGAAGGTGGGATGCCCGCCGCCCAGTGCTTTGTCGATGTAACCGCGCCGCACACCGAAAGACGGGGTGCCGTCGGGCTGCACTTTCGGGCTGATGGCCTCCGGCCCAACGGTAAGCAACCGTGCGCGTGACAGGTTGAACAGCATGCACGCATTTTCGTTTGCATCGACGAAGCGGTTCTCGTCGACGTCGAAGACGACGATCGCCTCCGGCGCATTCTCGACGAGCGCCCGGTAACGCTCTTCGTTCTCCCGCAGCGCAATTTCTGCTTCCTTGCGCTCCGTGACGTCACGCAGGCTGATGACGAAGATGCGGCCGCCCACGGTTTCGAGCGAGCTGACGTTGACCTCGGCGATAAATGAGTCGCCGTTTGCCCGTCGGGCTTCCACGTCGCCGCCCTTGAATTCGAAACGCGTGTCATCCGGGCTCGACATGTAGGGCGACAGGAATTCTTCCAGGCCCTTGTCCTGCGCGCCCGGCAGCAGGTGCTCGATCTGTGAGCCGATGATCTGGTCCTTGGTCAGGCCGAAATAGCGCGCACAAACCTTGTTGCAGATGCGAATCGCGCCCGTGTCGCTAACGGACAGCAACGCTTCGGAGACACTGTCGAAAATGGTTTCAATCGGCGTGGTCGCGGTCAGCGACTGTGTGATCGTCGCCTCCATGCGGTCGTAGTGCTGATCGACCAGGCGCAACAACTCGATAAAGTCCGATTTCTCAATACCGGACGATTCCGTCGCTTGCTTGATCTTGTCCCTGAGATCCCGATCCATGCGCCAAGGTACTCTTCTTCCGTAAACCGCGGCGGCCGGTGAATGGAGCGTCCCTGCGGTTTACCGGCAGCCTGGCGACAAAGTTAGGGATAAATGAGGTGTCGGTCTGTGATCTGGCGCAATTTCTGGAAAATAATTTGGGAAATTATTCCCGTTTGCAGGATTCGTTCACCATAATGTGACGGGGTTGGGCTGGCAGCCCCGCCCGGGTGTTCCTCTCCCTCATGGCTCACCGCGCTTCGCGCGGCTGCGCTTTACTTCGGTCGAAGAACACCCGGGCGGGGCTGCCGGTGCTCTGAGACTCAGTAGGAGCGCGCCCCGGCGCGCGATCGGATTCGAAAAGGGCTCCTACTTGTCAGACGCCGGCATCTCGCGAATAAGTTCGCCGTTCTCGTCGGTCGTGACGACGCCATTTTCCTGCAATTCACGTGGCGCGGCACCGACCTGGATCGGGACGGCGGTGACGGTCTGCAGCGAACCGGTATCGGTCTGCAGGTGCGCGGTGACGTTGAGGAACAGGCGCCCTTCCCGCGCAGGAATGAAAGTAACCTGCTGGCCGGAGGTTCGCTCATCGTCGACGAACGCAAGCGACACCATGCGTTGCTGGGACTCGGGGAACGACATGGCCGTCGAATCGTTCGTTCCGTAGCTCAGGGTGATCGGAACATCTCCAACCGTGGATTCGACCTTCAGATCGATGGTGACCGGCTGGCCGACGACCGGCGTGCCGATGATGCGGTAATTTATTCTGACCGGTCCCTGCGGTTTGCCGGTGATGCTGTATTTCTCGTCGGGTGTGGCGACCGCCACGGCCGTCTCGGCATCCGCGCCCTGATCAGCGCCGGGAGTCGGCTGCTCACTACCGCCACAGGCAGCGATCGTCACGCCCGCAAGAATAGCGGTAGCCCATTGCGCTGTTCTGTTGATGCTGCTCATTGTCTGAATCCTATCATTGCGCCGTAATCGAAATTTCGTAACAAACCGGCTCGGTAACATCGGGGGTCCCCAGATCCGGATCAAAATCCGGAGTCTCCGGGTCAAAGTATCTGAATTCGAGAAGTTCGGCGACATAGGTGTCAGGACCCGTAAGTATCGGAGTGACGAATTGCTCCTCGTTTGCGTCCGGCTTCGTGGACTCGAACAACGGGACACCATCTCGGAAGAAATACAGATCCGGATCACTCTGATCCTGCCCGTCCAGCGGATCGTCTGGCGGATAATCGGGATCAGAGGTGTCGGTGGTTACGACGACTCTGTAGCTTCCCGTGCTGGGTATGTCTATTCGGAGGAAGCGAAGCTCACCGAGTTTGTTATTGTCCTGAAATGGATCAAAGTCGGATGTCAGGCAAATATCGACCGGAACGCCGTTCACGGGGACATCGGTATAGACCGGCAACACGCTGACAGTGTCGTTTGCGTCATTCAATTCGCCGGCTCCCCAGATGTCGAATCCGGGGGTCATGTCTTCCCGCAACAGTTGCGCATCGACGAAGTCCTGGTCGCCTTGCGGCAGCATGGTTCGCAATTCAGCGACGAATGAGAAAATCGTCGTAAATGCTTCCGTCGATGCCTGCGGACCTGTCATCGTGTCGTAAATCGGCCCGAAACCAATGGAACCACCGTCCGTTCCTTCTCCCGGACCCTCATCGTCGGTCGTGTCCCAGAGGTCGAAGAGAAAGCGTAAGACGGATACCTCGTCGTACCACCCCTGGGCATCGTAACCGCCATCCTCGAGACCGAGGGGCAGCAGCGCTATCGTGGTTCCCGGCTGCCCGGTATCGCAGTAGAGAGGGTCGTTTAGAGCCATCCCCGCCAGAGCAGACGCCCACCCTTCCCCGAACGCCAGGCGCGGGTCCAGGCGGTCGCCAATGCCGTGCCTGCCACCGACCGAGTCGGTCCGCGAAAAATTGTCTTCGAAATAGTGCCCCCACTCGTGCACGACGACGTGATCGTCGAACTCCTCGGTATCCGACCCCGCATCGCCGAGCAGGAAAAGTGAATCGATGTCGCGGCGATAGAAAGACGACGGCAACTCGCCTGAATCAATATCGATTGTCCCTGCGCTGCTGATATTGTTGACGCTCCAAAAGGCGTCCAGGGGAGGGAATGGCGCGCCGGGATCAACGCTGAGGACCAATCGCATGCCCGAATAGATTGCATCGAGTATCGCAAAGGGCGCAGCGGCACGTGTCCCGGTGTAGGCATTGGCTGCAATATCCCACCCGGTTCGGGCAGTCAGGTTACGGGAGATGTCCGACGTGCCCGTGTTGAAATCGCTGACGATCGCATACAAGGGCCGGTCGGCCAGGACAGGAGGATTGGGATCGCTCGGGTCGACGACGTTGTCGCGAATCTCGACATCCCAGCTCGGCGAGCCGGATTGCTTGAGCTCGGCGCGAACCCGGATGCGGACATCGAGGTTTGTCTCGATGTTCGCAAATGCATAGCTGCCGTCATCGCCAGAAACGGTCCTCGCCAGTTCGCGATTCGAGACATCGACCAGCTGAACGGTCGCGCCACGGATCGGCCTTACGACCGTCGCGGCGAAATTGAGTCCCTGGCAATTCGCGTTCGGCGGCACGAATTCGTAGGCGACGGTTCCGGATATCGTCACGCTGCCCGACGGCGCCGGCGGTGGTGGGGGTGGAGGCGGTGGCGGGCTGGTGCTGCCGTCGTTGCCGCCACCACCGCCACCACAGGCAGCAACCAGCAGCGCCACAGCCGACAGGGCCACGCTTCCCAGCCGGATCCGGTCCGGCATCAATCGATAAAAATAGTCCATTCCTTGAGTAAAATCCTTAGTGGGTCACGCCTGCCCGGCATCGGTACCGTCACGCCGGTCACAACGATAATACCGGCCCAGGCTGAACCGGAACAGAATCGGGTGCTCGCCCTCACATAATATATTGCGATCCAGGTCCTTATTCGTCAGACCAGTATTGGTAGACTTTGCTCCCCGTTCCTGCGAACGAATAACAATATTCCCAATTTACATGCAACCGGGATGTAATTACCCATGCGAAACAAAAAGTTACTTGTAACCGGCGGAGCCGGATATATCGGCAGCCACGTGGTGAGGCAGCTCGGGGCGGCCGGTGAAGACGTCGTCACGCTCGACAACCTGTGCACGGGATTCAGCAAGGCCGTCACGGCCGGTGAGCTGATTGTTGGTGAAACCGGTGACGCTGATCTTCTGGCGCGCATTTTCGCGGAGCACGATATCGACACGATCATGCATTTTGCCGCCCACACCATCGTGCCCGAGTCCGTCGCGGACCCGCTGAAATATTACCGCAACAACACCTGCTCCAGCCGCACACTGCTCGAAGCTGCGCAAAAACACGGCGTCAAGCATTTCGTCTTCTCGTCGACGGCCGCCGTTTACGGCATTCCGCCCGGCGGCAAGGCGGCCGAGGATTCGCCGAACGTGCCGATCAACCCGTACGGTACTTCCAAGCTGATGACCGAGTGGATGCTGAGGGACCTGGCGGTCGCGGGTGGCCCGAGTTACGTGGCGCTGCGCTATTTCAACGTCGCAGGCTGTGACCCGACGGGAACGATCGGCCAGTCGACGCCAAAGGCCACGTTGCTGGTCAAGGTTGCCTGCGAAGCGGCGACCGGCAAGCGGCCGGGCGTGTCGATCTTCGGCACCGACTACCCGACTCCTGACGGCACCGGGCTGCGCGACTACATCCATGTGGAGGATCTGGCATCCGCCCATCTCGACGCGCTGACCTACCTGCGCAACGGTGGCGAATCGACCACCCTGAACTGCGGTTACGGCCACGGCTACAGCGTCCGTGAGGTGCTGGATGCCGTCGAGAGAGTCAACGGCGCTCCCCTGACGATTACCGAGGAGCCGCGCCGCGCCGGCGACCCGCCGGAGCTCGTGGCCGTCGCCGAAAAGATACGCTCGGTGCTCGGCTGGACGCCCCGCTATGACGACCTCGAGACGATCGTGCGTACGAGCCTCGAGTGGGAGCGCAAGATCGCTGCTCGGGACCCGGGCGCCTACTGGCCAGACTGAGCAAGCCCGTCCCGGTGCTACACTGCGCGCATGGAATTCCGCCGGCCAAGATCGCTTAACGGACTGATTCTCGTCGGGTTCGGTCTCGTTGCGCTGCCGTTGCTGGTGGCCGTAATCTGGGCGCTGGTCAATCTCGACCGGCTCGCCGAGCAAAGCGAGAACATCATCAACACCGGCATCCAGTCGGCGCAGAACAACCGACTGCTTGCCGAGGATATCGTGCAGCTGCAGCGATCGACGAACCAGTACCACATCCTGCGCAACGACGAGAGTCTCACGATCATGCGCCAGGACTTGCGGCGGATCGAGAAGCGACTTCTCGACATGTCGATCCTGACCAACCAGGCGGGAGCTACGGAGAAATCCGTGTTGATCGGCCGCGAGGCTCGCGACATCGTACGCACGGTGTCCCGGGAGGACCTCGACACGAGTGAAGCCGCGGCGGCCATCGATCGATTCGGTCCGCTGCGACAGCAGGTCGCGCAGCTGACGTCGACGCTTGCGACCTTTGTCGACAACGAGCTGCGCACGTTGCAGGAATCAACCAGCCGGGCCCAGCGAATCTCGGCATGGCAGGTGGCCGCACTGGTGCCCGGCACCCTGTTGCTGGTGCTGTTCTTCACGCTGCTCATCGGACGGCCGATCCGCCAGATCGACCGTGCGATTCACCAGCTCGGCCAGAGCGGCCTGTCGAAACCGATCGTGGTCAAGGGACCGACCGACCTCGAGCGGCTCGGCCGCCAGCTGGACTGGTTGCGCGTGCGCCTGCTGGAACTCGCGCAGGAAAAGAACCGCTTCCTGCGCCACATGTCCCACGAGCTCAAGACGCCACTCGCCAACATTCGCGAGGGCACCGAATTACTGCTGGACGGCTCGGTCGGCGAACTCGAGGCGCCGCAGCGCGAGGTCACCGATATCCTGCGCATGAACGGCCTCAAGCTGCAGCAGCTGATCGAGAATTTGCTGAGCTTCAGCGCGTGGCAGGCGAAGAGCGAAATTCTGACCCTGAGCGACTTCCCGCTGCGCGCGCTCGTCATCGGCGTGGCGAAAGAACAACGGCTTGCGCTCAAGTCCGCCGGCATCCAGTTGCGGCTCGAGGTCGAGGACATAATTGTGAACGCGGATCGCGACAAACTGCGCACGGTGTTCGATAATTTGCTGTCCAATGCCGTGAAATTCACACCGAAGGGAGGCATGGTGACCATCCGGGCACGACGGGAACCGGCCAGCTTCGTGGTCGACTTCGCGGACACGGGGCCGGGCATACCCGAAGAAGAGCGCACCAGGATATTCGAAGCGTTCTTCCAGGGGCGCAGGGAACAGGGCGGCCACGTGGCCGGCACGGGTATCGGCCTGTCGGTCGTACTGGAGTGTATCCAGGCGCACGACGGATCGGTTAGCCTAGTGGATACGGGAGAGTTTTCGGGCGCACACTTCCGGATGTACATCCCGCAAGAGCGCGTAACGACACAACAAAAATTGGCAGCCAATGCTTGAGGAAAGTCTGAAAATACGGTTCATGCGGCAACTCACGGCAATCCTGATTGCGGTGACAGTGGCTGGCTGTTCCCAGACCAAAGGCTGGCTCGATTCGGTACGCGGCGACGATTCATCGGCATCCGCCGAACAGACCGTGGTCGGCGCGCCGGCCGCGGACGAGTACCTTTCCGAACTTTCGAAGCTCTCGTCCAACGACCCGGCCCTGCAGGCGGAGATATTCGCAGACTCGCAGGCCGCCGCCCAGCTGACGCCGAACCCGTCGACGAAACTGCGCTACGCACTGGTGCTGGCGACACCCGGCCACCCGGAGAGCGACCCCCAGCAGGCGCAGAGCGTCCTGCGCGAACTGATGGCCCAGCCGGCGCTCATGACGCCTGTCGAAGTGGCGCTCGCGACAATCTAC
>Ga0193947_1000037_pt1 | contig 25087 bp, 22 predicted proteins | sample FRT_01_MG_FD_161267 | JGI IMG/M metagenome (GOLD analysis project Ga0193947, IMG submission 161267) | Sediment microbial communities from the Broadkill River, Lewes, Delaware, United States - FRT_0-1_MG | ecosystem: Environmental > Aquatic > Freshwater > River > Sediment | place: USA: Delaware... | reverse complement strand
TTGCCCGCTACGAGGACGACTTGCAGGTGCCGGTGCGCATGGGCGTGGGCGGTCTGTTCGACTATTACTCCGGCAGTATTCCAAGGGCACCGTTGTGGCTGCGCGAGATCGGGCTGGAATGGGTGTGGCGCCTGCTGCAGGAACCTAGCCGGATGTGGAAGCGCTACCTCATCGGCAACCCGTTATATCTCTTCCGGGTGTGGCGCGAGTGCCGTGACCAGCACAAGGCTGCACGCCTTGCCCGGAAACCGCACAAGCTGCCCGGCAACCGCTTCAGCCGCATGTGCAGCCGCTTCACTGCCGCCTCGCGGCGCGGCCAGTGGCGCTATGCGGCAGGTATGACCGATATCATGAAGCGCCTGATCGATGTAGCTGTCTCCGGCACACTGTTGTTGATGTTGCTGCCGCTGTTTGCCCTCGTGGCACTGGCAATCCGGCTGGAGTCACCCGGACCGGTGTTCTTCAGGCAGGTGCGCGTTGGCTGCCATGGGAAGAACTTCGCCATGTGGAAGTTCCGCTCCATGTATGTCGACGCCGAGCAACGCAAGGCAGCCCTCGAGACACAGAACGAGATGCACGGCGGCGTCATTTTCAAATTGAAGCAAGATCCGCGCATCACCCGCATCGGCCGCCTTATCCGCCGCCTGTCCATCGACGAACTGCCGCAGCTCTGGAATGTCTTCAAGGGCGACATGTCGCTGGTCGGCCCGCGGCCGGCACTGCCGATCGAGGTCAGTCAGTACAGCCTCGACGATCGTGGTCGCCTGGAAACCAAGCCCGGCATTACCTGCACCTGGCAGGTGACAGGCCGTTCCGACATCCCGTTTGACGAGCAGGTAGTGCTAGACATCGAGTACATCCAGGAACAGTCGGTCAAGAACGATCTTAAGTTACTGGTTAAAACCGTCCCGGCCGTGATCTCCGGCCGTGGCGCCTATTGAGGAAACAGCGCCCATGAAAACTTTCATTTTTGTTGATCGTATCGATGACGGGCTTGAGCCCCTGACACGCGACACCTGCACTGCACTGCTGCCGGTCGCTGGCAAGGCCGTGATCGATTACACCATAGAAGACCTGGCCCGTGCCGGTATACGAGAGGCCGTAATCGTCGCCTCCGCACATGCCACCAGGGTGGAGGAGCATCTCGGCAAGGGTGAGCGCTGGGGCATGTCATTCGACTACTTTCCTGGCCAGGGTGCAGAACACCCGGCGATGTTGCTACAGCGTTATGCGCGTAACTACAAAGGCCCGGTGCTGCTAATCCGTGGCGATGTACTGCGCAGTTGCAGTGCTGATTTCATCATCAGTGCCACCACTGCCGCGGACACGCTTAGCGAGGCCTGTATCAACGACAGGGCAATCGGCATCTGCCTGTGCCGCACCGCCAGCACGACGCTGGAAAAGCTGCACTGGCCATACGCCACCAGTCCGGCAACTGCAGCACCCATCAACCCCGTCAACCTGGAAGATGCCCGCTGGTCAGCACTCGACACCCTTGCCACCTACCACCTTAGCAACCTTGATGTCGCCGCCGGCCGTTATCCAGGCCTGAAGCTGGCAGGCTGGGATCGCGGCAACGGCTTGACAGTCGGTCGTGGCAGCAATATTGCCAACCAGAGCCTGGCTGGCGAGCATGCGTTCGTCGGCAACCGATCGAGGGTACGTGCCTCGGTCCGCCTGGCCGGTAGCTGCGTTATCAGCGATAACTGTTTCATTGACAGCCAGGCAAACATCACGGACAGCGTCATCCTGCCCAGCACCTACGTTGGCGAAAACATCGACATCCGCAACGCCATCGTCAACGGTAACCAGGTCATACGCATAGACTCCGGCGCAAGCTACCGGGTCACCGACCGCTTCCTGCTGACCCAGATGCAACAACAGGGCAGCTCCCTGTCCGCCAGGCTTACCAACCGGTTAGCAGGCGTGGTGCTGCTGTTCTTGTCATTGCCGCTGTGGCCGCTCGCTGCCGGCGGCGCCCTGCTGAAGTCGCCTGCGGCACCACTGCGGCAGCTGCGCCTGCACAGCAATAAGTACCATGTCGACGACGCACATGAGCCAGTGCGCGGCACTTTCACCAGTCGTGAATGGGCGGTGGACGCACCGGTACTGCAGCGCCTGCCACTGCTGCTGGCCGTCGTTGCCGGTCACATCAACCTGGTCGGCGCCCGGCCACGCCCGGTGACCGACGAACCATCCGGCAGCGATCCCTGGGAACACATTGCCAGTGACACCCGGGCCGGTCTGCTCGGCCCGGTACAGCTGGACCTGCCGAACGAGGCACCGTCCGAGGAAAACATGCTCAACGAGATTTACTACGCGCGGTACCGTTCGCTGATGTCAGACCTCAATTACCTGGTCAAGGGTGCTCGCGCCATGTTCTCGGGCCGGGCGTGGGCCACGCGCGGCCATACCGGCAACATCTGAAGTTGCCAGCACTACACTCACCTATTTAGGAGTTATGCATGTCACGTTATCTGATCACTGGTGGTTTGGGACATATCGGAACCAAACTTACCAACACGCTGGTTGCGGCAGGGCACCAGATCAGGGTCATCGACAACCTCTCGACCGGGCAGCGCGGCAGTGTCACAGCTGACTGCCAGGTCGTGCCTGGCGACATCAATGACAGCACGCTGATAAGCGAAGTCATGGCGGGTGTCGATGGCTGCTTTCACCTCGCCACATCGAACAAATCCTCCGGCCAGGACAACGACGACATCGGCTACAACAATCTGCAAGGCATGATTAATGTCCTGACAGCTGCAAAAAACAAGGCAGGGATCGCACCCGTGCCCGTCGTTTATGCCTCCTCGTCCATCACCTACGGTGACAACGCCCACACCAGCCTGGGCGAGGATGTCATGGCCCGGCCGCTGACCAGTGCCGCGGCCGACAAGGTCAGTATTGAACTGCGTGCCCGCGTCGCCACACTCGCACACGGCATCCCGACAACTGGCCTGCGATTATTCAGCATCTACGGCCACGACCCGTATTCCGCCACCCCGGGCAATGGTGTCATCGCCACGTTCATGAAACGCCTGCTGAACGGGCAGGCCATCACCATCTATGGTGATGGCCACCAGACGCGCGACTTCGTCTACCTGGATGACGCAGTGGCATTCTTCATAACGGCGATGTCGCAGCCAGCTCGTCAGCCGGTGATCTACAATGTCTGCACCGGCACACAAACCAGCATCCAGCAGCTGGCCCGCATGCTCTGCAGCTTGTGTGGCAAGCCGGTCGAAATAAGACACACACCGGCACGCAAGGGTGACATCCGCTCCTCGGTCGGCAACCCGGAACGGGCCATACACCATCTCGGTGTGCGCGCACGGACCACCCTGGCACACGGACTGAAACAGATGCTGGCTCGCCAGTCCGGCGATACAAGCATCGGCAAACACAGCGACGCGGCCGGAGCTGGCCAGCTGCATGGCCTGCTCAACCCTTCCGTCGTCAACACATGAACACACTGCCCGGACACGCCAAGGGTATGAAAGTCCTGGTCGTCGACGACGCACTCGACATACAGCTCTACCTCGGTGAACTGCTGAAAAAGTGGGGCTTCGATGTAGTGTTTGCCAATGATGGCCTCGAAGCCTGCGAGCGGCTCGAGACCGACAACATTCAGCTCGTCATCAGTGACTGGGTGATGCCACACCTGAGTGGCGTCGAGTTGTGCCGATCGATCCGCAACGCGCCTCTGCCTCACTATGTCTACGTCATCCTGTTGACCAGCAGGAACGCGGACATCGACCTGGTGGAAGGGATGGAAGCGGGCGCGGACGACTTCCTGACCAAGCCCTTCAATGCCGATGAACTGCATGCCCGCATCAAGGCGGCGCAACGGGTGCTGCACCTCGAACTGGTGCTGGAGGAACGCAACCGGGCGCTGATCCACGCCAACCATCAGCTACAGCAAAGTCACGATACGATCCGCCTGGACCTCGAGGCCGCCGCCGTAATGCAACGCAGCATGCTGCCGAAATCCGAGCACGCGCAGGGGCTCAACATGCAATCACTTTTCTGTCCTGCCGCCGTGGTAGCGGGCGACATGTTCAGCCACCTTAAACTTGACGACAAGCACCTGGGCTTCTACCACATCGACGTCGCCGGTCACGGTGTGCGCTCCGCCATGCTGTCGTTCACCCTTGGCAAGATCCTTTCGGCAACCGTCGAGGAAGGCAGCCCGGTAATGCAGACCGACCCGAACCGGCCCGGCGGTGAATGCATCACGTCACCGGCCGCGGTCGTGGCCGAACTCAACCGGCGCTTCCAGGACAAGGACGAGACCACTCCCTACTTCACCATGATCTACGGCGTGATCAATACCGCAACCGGCCATGTCCGGATGTGCCAGGCCGGCCACCCGAACCCGTTTCGCGTCTCGCGCGACGGGATCATTGATAGCCTCGGTAGCGGCGGCTTTCCGGTCGGACTGTTGCCGAATGCACACTATGACAACATTGACTTCACCCTGAACCCGGGAGACCGCCTGTTCTGCCATTCCGATGGCATCAGCGAGTGCATGAACGCGGAGGACCAGCCGTTCAGCACGGGGCGCCTGGTGAGCCACCTGCTGCATTCCTGCCTGCGGCCGTTGCCGGAAACGCTGACCACCCTGAGGACCTGCCTGCAGGAGTGGCGCCACGGCGAACCCTTCGAAGATGACGTCTCCCTGATAGCCATTGAATTCGACACCGCCCATGCGGCCTGACAAGGACAACACCATGACACTCTATCCAGTAATACTCTCCGGCGGCTGCGGCTCGCGACTCTGGCCACTCTCACGCGAGCATTATCCTAAACCCCTGCTGCCGCTGACCTCCGGGCAATCGCTGTTGCAGGAGGCCGCCACTCGGTTGGAAGGTCTCCCGGGACTTGGCGATGCCGGCTATGGCTACATCCAGCGCGGCGAAGAACTGACCGCTGGTCAGGCCTACAGGGTGTCGAGCTTCGTCGAGAAACCGGGCCTGGCAACCGCCGAGCAGTATCTGGCAAGCCGCGAGACCGACTGGAACAGCGGCATCTTCCTAATGCGTGCCGGGCGCTGGCTCGATGAGATCGGTACACAGCAGCCCGCCATCCTGGCGGCCTGCAAGGCGGCCATGCTACAGCGCCAACAGGACAGCGACTACTTCCACGTACAACGCGAGGCCTTCCTCGCCAGCCCGGCTGACTGTATCGATTATGCGGTCATGGAACACACCGATAGTACCGTGGTCGTGCCGTTTACCGCGGGCTTGTCGGACGTCGGCGCCTGGTCGTCGCTGTGGCAGGTAGGCCCGCGCGACGCCAAAGGTAATGTAATACGGGGCGACGTAATTGCCGAGGACACCGAGAACAGTCTGCTGGTGGCGCGCAAGGACAAGGCGCAGGAAGTCAGGGTAATCGTCAACCAGCTGAAGGCTAGCGACCTCAATGAATACAAGGTACACCGTTGTGTCTACCGGCCGTGGGTATCTTACGGGTGCATCGACAACGGGCCCCGTTTCCAGGTGAAGCGCCTGCCGGTCAAACCAGGCGCCACCCTGTCGCTGCAGATGCACCACCATCGCGCCGAACACTGGGTGGTGGCCAAGTGCTCTGCACGTATCACCTGCGGCGACCAGACCTTCAGTCCGCATGAGAATCGACCTGCATCCCCATGGGCGAAACCCACCGCCTCGAAAACCCTGGCAACATCCCGCTCGAGGTTATCGAGATCCAGTCTGGCAGCTACCTTGGTGAAGACGACATCGTCCGTTTCGAAGTCGTCTATGACCGCGTCCAGTCTGCATCCTGAAGCCCCGGAAACAGTCCGATTATGTTAGTCAACAGCGTTGATGCGCTTTATCGTGTTACCTATCGCATGGCCTATCCTTTGTGGCAGTTTTACCTGCGACAGATCCGGACGCGCACCCAGGGGGCTCAAGTCGCATTGTGGCACAATGACCAGGTGCTCCTGGTCAGGAACTCCTACCGAGAGACCTATGTCTTCCCAGGTGGCTATATCCGCAACGGCGAGCACACCGCTACCGCGGCCAGCCGCGAGCTTTGTGAAGAAACAGGGATCTCGGTGCCGCCTGAACAACTCAGGTTTTCATTTGCATGGACCTATACCAGCGGAAAACTTACAGGTCACGATGATATTTATGAGTGCCGGCTGGAAAATAGACCGATCGTCTGCATTGATAACCGCGAAGTAATCGAGGCGCGTTTCGTGTCTCCTGACACTGCACTTGCATTACCCCTGGAAAGACAGGTGCGTCACTATCTGCAACCAGCGGAAAATGGATTCGGATTGGCAACAGGCTAGCCCCAAGACGGTGTTTGTACTGCCAGAAAGTCTCAGTGTGCCGCATTATACGAAGACATCATGTTTTGACCTGTCCTCCTCAATTATGGCTCTGTGTTTAAGGTTCCCACCACAAACATAACCCACGCGTTTGAGGTTCGACAGGTCAAAACATGATGTCTAGACCATTTCCACTACCATCTGCACCGTCATGTAGGCGGTATGTGGACGATTGATAAGCGGCCAAACTTGATCCAATCCGCCAATCGCGGCCCAGTAAATCCGAACGTTAAACTTCTAAATGCGAATCCCGCTTGAAGTGTCGCGAACTACAATAAGCATTCACTTATCCCATAGCGCCATCTCGGCACACAGGTTGATTTGCAAACTGGGCGTTACTTTTCGTCAAAACACACATCTGCATCCCTTTATATTTTTGAAATTGAGTGGAATTCTGTGGCTGTAAAGTATAAGAATTTTAACGAACAAGTCCCTTGAATCTACACATCGGCCCGCCTATTTTCTCCAATCAGGAAAGTGAAAACAGCCATTTTCCTGTACTCAATGTTAATTCTAATTCTCGGAGGATACATTTATGAGCGAACTTCGTCAGTTCACTACACATGCTATGGCAGCGATTGTATTGGCTGCAGGTACCAGCATGGCACTCGCTAATGACGATGCGAAAAAAACAGGGAACTACTGCATGGACGTGGAAATCGAACCCTTTCACCTGGTCCCAGATGGCTCCTGCACTGTCAGAGACTATTTCGGCGGCGAACTGCAAAAGATGTTCTATCCCTTCACCGAAGAGGATCATCTATTCAACTGCGAAGTCTTTGGCCCCACAATACCTATGCCTTTCGGCGATGTCCCTTCCTCTGTGGCTAGTGATGATCCTATTGTTGGCACCATCGGTGGACACCCATTCGAAGCCAGCCTGATGTGCGCGAGCCTCACCAACTGGTATCAGAAGTTCTGCCCCGACCCCAGTGACAAAAATAATTGCTTTCAAATGGCTCAGCCCTTCCTGAGTATGGGCCTGTCATTCCCCAGAGTAACCGAGATTTCCCTGTTTGACGGTGTTATCACGGTTGCAAAAAACAAAAACAAGACCGAAATGCTCCCTCTTGTGATGGCGACTCGCGCATCAGGCATTACCCATGTCGAAGACCTGAACGCACCACTGGTAGGCGCTTCGTTCACTCATGATCTAATCGGCATGGTGACGTATCCAACTCAAAATGGCGAGATCAATCTCAAGACGATGGATGGCAGTGCTGACCTGCTGTTGCAGGGTCACATTTTCTTCCCGGGCACGGTCGAAGAAGATGTGAACCCTGAAGGTAACAACGCAGCTGCTGTAATCAAAGGTACAATCTGCAGCAAAGAACTCTACAAGCAGCTGAATTAGAAAAAGCCCAGGGGCATCATCACGACTGACAGGAATATTTGGATGAATCCTTCGGCGGCGGCTTCGGCCACCGTTTTTGTCTAGTGCTAAAGGTCCGAAAGTGGCCCAGGGTAATGGGATGGTTATGCTCGTTGCCGACCGCAACAGCAATCGGTATTTAGAGTGCGTCGAACGTCAGTTCACCGGCTCGAGCAGGGCATTCCTGGGGCGAGTAGCTGCTCCCTATTCTAAACGTTTACTTCCAACCCTAAGGAGGCATTCGCGGGTCACATGCTGGTTGGAAAAGCGTTCTGGTAATATCAACCACATTGCGAAAAACAACGCAAACAGGAGACATCACGATGCCCATGACCTTGACAGCTCTATTGCTCAGCCTGTCTATCGCGACGGTACCTGTCTGGGCCGAGCTAAGTACCGATGCAACAATTGATGCCATGGAAGAGTACCTTGATTTTGTCGATTATGGTGGCGCGACTATATTTCCGGAACAAATACCCGCTCAGGACTGGAATAACTTTTTCATTATCGATGCTCGCGATGCCGGACAGTTTAAAAAGGAACACATACCCGGGGCGGTGAATATCGAATGGCGCCAGGTACTCGCACGCCGATCCGAGTTACCGAAAGACAAGCCTATCCTGATTTACTGCAACACCGGGACACTGTCAGCTCAGGCGGGATTTGCTCTTCGTGTAGCTGGGTTTGATAACCTGAGAATCCTTCAAGGTGGAATGAGTGAATGGCAGGCAAAGGGCAAATTTGAGGCATATGAACGTGTGTTGCAGCCACCGCAACACTGAATCTGCTTATATCTTTGTTGATGATGACCAAGTTTTGTCCGGAAGCACGCATTCACAAGGGATGCGAAACATGAAAAACTACCTATCTATCGCAGTGCTAATACTCTTGGCATATTCATACAACGTCTCAATGGCAGATGATGATGCGAGAAGGTTAGTTCAGTTGCCAGAAAAGATGCAACAACACATGATGTCAAATATGCGCGACCATCTGGTTGCTGTTAATGAAATACTAATAAAATTGGCAAATGGTGATTTTGAAGAAGCTGCGGAGATAGCAGAATATCGCTTAGGCATGAGCTCACCTGAGTCTAACGGAGCTAGTCATATGGCTGAGTTTATGCCCGAAGGAATGCGCCAAGCTGGTGCCGCAATGCACAAGGCGGCGAGTCGTTTTGCTCTAAAAGCACAGGAGGAAGAAGTACTGCCAGCATACAATACACTTTCCGAGGTTACATCCGCTTGTGTTGCCTGTCATTCAGGTTATCGAATTAGATGAAACCATATCACCTTACAAGGCGCTATCTGAAGTTCAGGGTTTGCTGCAACTCAGAAGCTCATTGGAATCCAGGAAACAGCAATCTGCCGAAAGCACGCATTTAGCTGAATTAATGAAAGGCAAGCGGGCTTCGCTTTCTATACGCATTGATCAGGGCAAAAAGCGGGACGCGCGGTTGATCAATAACTCTGGACTTTATGGAAAGTGCTTTTATTCTTCTATACTCAGTCTGTCACCAAGGGTTTCCATGATGAAAGTCCAGCATTCTTTTTCCATTCTGACCGCTTTTCTACTCTTCGCAACCAGCAGCTGTTACGCGCAACAGTACCAGCCGGACGATGTAATCCACACCATTGGCCGGCACCAGCTCAAGTACAGGCATGTATTGGCATACATAAATATAGAAATGGAAGGGGAAGACACTGCTCTGATGTCCGACGGCAAATACATCGAAGAACTGACTCAAGAACTTCTGGAGGAATTTACGGCGGCCCCGGAAGAGGTGATCAATGACATGGACGAACACTACGCCGCCATGCAAATGGACGCGGGATTTCAAATGGGAACACCCGGCAGCGACACCGGTTACCAAACCCAACAGAACCAGGATCCTGTTTACAACACAGGCGCGAGCGGACAGTGGAAACAAATGCTTAGCGGGAGTGTCCTGTATTATTCCAAAACTGAATCGTACAACGGCATGTTCGTGCAGAGCACCCAGTACATGCACCTCTGCCCCAACGGTACAGCGTACACTTACCAGTCCAGCGCAGGAGGCGGCGACGTCAGCAACGTCGGTATCAGCAATCCAGAGGAGATGGAATTCACTGGGTCGGTCAATTGGGGGGTAACTGAACAAGGCGGTGCCGCGTACTTCCAAATAGCCCTGGCCGGGACCGATCAACGCGCTTTCCCCATGCGACTAGTGAACAATCAGATTCACATCCAGGGATTGGGGGATTTTTATCGGCAGGCTGGTGCTGCAGCCTGCCGATAGTCGGCGTTCGTGGATTAGGGGTATTCGCCAGCGCTTCTTTTTTGCCTATAGGTTTCATGCTCCAAGGCGGTTGCTGTAAACCAGCATGACGACAGTGAAAGGCCGGGGCTTGTTCTGATGCCGAGCTACGGAATTTCCTCGATATAGGTTCGCGCAATCGGAGTTTGCACATAGTAGCGTTGCTTGCCCTCCTTGATCCAGAAATAGTAATAGCCCTTCTCCGGCTCGGATGTGACTTTACTGTTACGCACCTCCCAGCTTTTAACATGCTCTCCATCAGCGTAGGTGACCCGATAATTGCCCTCCAGCCAGGTCACCCCGAGACGCGTCAGACGGTTCTGTTGCTCTTCCGTACAGCCGTTCAGCACCAGGCCGAAGAATATCAGCATAAGCATTCTGGACATTATTATTTCCTCGAATAAGAAAATCCGGATTGCGCAGAATATACAGACATTGCCCGGCGCATAGTGTTATTTCTGTATACGCTTTAACGACGTGGTCATCCGAAAGCAGGGGATCGTTGTCCGGATACCAACTTTACACAACACGAAGTTAGTCCTGATCAAACCATGCGGTCCTGTCCGGCTATGGAAAAGCTGGAGGATTCTTGGCGATGACAGGGATAGTGCCTGTGATTACAGCAAGTTGCGTCTATTGACAACGCGGCTCACGGGATTTGGCACAGTCGCTGCAATAACCTGGGCATGAACCCTTTAAAGTTCATACGACGCCCGCCAGGGCACCGTTACTTTGATAACTGTTACCTGACCTCAGGAGAGACTGACCATGATGATCAAAGACCTGGAAATGAGCAAAGACCTCGACCGTGACGCCCTGTCCGCTGTGCGCGGCGGCCGCAACTCCATCGAGCAGGGTGGCGTGTACGCCCCGGTCGCGAATGCCGGTGGCGGTTTCAGCTTCGGCAGCCCGACAAGCATCGTCAGCGCCCCTGTTAATGCGTCTTCGGCGGTGCTGAACGACAACGACCTTCACCTGAAACTTGCTAACAAGTCAGCCGATGTGTTGGGTTCGTTTGGCACGGAAATCTGGCAGTAAACGCTTACGCGGTAACTGCTACTTTCTGAAAACGGGGGTCTTCGGACCCCCGTGTTTTGTCTGCCTGGTACAGTCAGTTGGCCCTTAATGGTCGCAACAAGAACTACTGGCTGACTCAACAGCCTCGTTAACCAGAAGAACACTATCCGCAGGAGCCGTTTCAGTGTTCGAATATAATCCCGGGTTTAAACAAAATCGGGCAACTGCCGAACGAGCTGCTGGAGATCCTTGGCTTCGATGCGACGCAATGCCTCTCGATGGGAAAACCACACCCGGTCGCGGAAACTTTCTTCCCAGTGCCTGACGACCTTGCTGACCTCCATGGCAAATACCTTGACGGTGCAGGTTCTGCCCCATTTACGGTAGCGGTAGGCTCCGATGGCAGATTTGGATACTTTGCCGCGGATACCCGCCTCCTCCCAAGCTTCCTTGATAGCCGATTTCTTTGGAGACAGATGCGGTTCCTTGACTCCTTTGGGTATAACCCAGCGTTTCTTGTTGGTTGAGGTCACCATGAGGAGTTCCAGCTTGCCCTTACGTTTACGAAATGGAATCACCCCTGACTGGCAATAATAATGATCCGGTCGTTTACTCATTTCCCAATCCCCCTTTCTCCCTGGTCAGCGAAATTACCACTGAACTTTTCCCTGAACATCACAAGATGCTACAAGGTCCCCAGGTTGGGAAAGTAAGTCGCTCGCTGTGACTTGTCAATGTCAGTCTGCTACGCTGTGGCTGCTGTGGGGACCAACCCACGATGTAGTTCGCTTCAGCGCTGCGGAAGTCGCGCGATGAAATCGGTCCGATCCGCCAAATCGCTCACTTTGACCACCCCCAGGCGTTGTGCGACGCGTGACAACTCACTGTTTCGAAATGCCTCTTTGAATATTCCAAGAGTAAGGTTTTACCTGAGCCCCGGACCCGCGATAATGTGCGCCGACGTAACGAGCGCGAGACACGGATATTGGCATGCCGATGCAAGATAGAGTGAGTACCGGAAAAAGAGCGAAGATCCCCCTTCAGGCCAAAGCACTGATGGCTGCTGTCGCTGTCATCACCCTCGTCGCCGTGTGGCTGGTGCCGGATGACAAGCAACCGACACCCCCACCCCTGCCCGAACTGCCGTCGTCTGCACCGCAACGCGATGTCGACCCGACTCCGCCGGCAACACCGGCGGAGGATAGCACCGCCGTTATACGGGCGGGCAATAGGGCCCGCGCCTTTATCTCAAGCTTGCGCAGGGAACGTTCAGAACCCGATCCGGATACGGTTTTCGGGGAGGCCGAACGGCTGCAGGGCGAGGGGTATACTGATGACGCCTACCTGCTGTATCGCTTCGCCGCACGTCATGGCCACGGACAGGCCGCCCTGGTGCTGGGATTCCAGTCCGATCCGGCGGCCAACGCTGACGCGCTGAGCGATGAACCCGAGCAGGCCTACAAGTGGTACGCCATGGCGGTCGCCGCGGGCATCGAGGAAGCCACGGCACACCTGCAGGATCTGCGCAAGCGCGTGGAGCAGTCCGCTGCTGAAGGTGACGAACGCGCCCAGCGGCTGATGCTCCAGTGGCAATAGTTTTTCGGGAGATTGAAATCATGACAAGGTTATTAATGCTACTCGTGCTCGGCGTAACGCCGCTGCTGGCGATCTGCGCCGAACCAGCCGCTGGCGGCGGCACGCCGCTGCTGATGGAGGGCAAGCGCGACCTTTTCCAGCGCGTACTGGCGGTACCGGGTGCCCGCCTGGCCACCGAAGCAGGCGGGCAGAGTCGCAAGCCAGTGGTACCGTTTACCGCTTTCTATGTCTATGCACGTCGCACGCTTGGCGGCACGGAGTGGGTGGAAGTCGGCACCGATCGGCACGGCGCGCGCGCCGGCTGGCTGCCGCTCGCCAGTACGATCGAGTGGAACCATGGGCTGACAGCGGCCTTTCGCGATCCGGTCGGCCACGATCGCGTACTCCTTTTCAAGGACCAGGATTCAGTACGCAGGCTGGTCGGCCAGAGCGACCTGAAAAGCTATGACCGCCTCTACCAGGAGGCCGAGCAGGAACAGCTCTCGGCAGACTCGCCGGTGGTAGCCATTCAGCCGCCAGGCCATATTGATATCCGAGAGGATTTCTACCTGGTGCCCATCCGTCGCCATGAGGATATCTATCTGGGCAGCGAGCAGGCGCGTCTGCTCCAGGTCTCGAGCGTTCCGCTGGACCTCGGGCCTGACACGTCAGGCAAAGTCCCGGTGGACCCGCAGGCCTACTCCGCGGGACTGGTGTTCGTTATAGACTCCACCCTGTCGATGGACCCCTACATCGAGCGGACCCGGGAAGCGGTGGAGAAAATCTATGACACCCTGGGCAATGCCAACTTGCTCGGTAACGTGAACTTCGGCCTGGTGTCGTTTCGCGATAACCTGGGAGCGGCGCCCCGGCTGGACTACCTGGTGCGGACCTATGTCGATCTGGAACAGGGCCGCGACGGATCGGGGTTTCTATCCCGGGTAAAATCGCTACAGGCCGCCGGTTCATCCAGCCGGGACTTCATCGAGGATGCCTATGCCGGGGTAAAACAGGCGATTGAATCGATGAACTGGAACGGTCACGATGCGCGCTATATCGTGCTGGTGACTGATGCCGGTGCACGCGGCGCCGACGATCCGCTTTCCAGCACCGGTCTGGGCACCGCCAGCCTGCGGCAGCTGGCCCAGGACAAGGGCATTGCTATCTTTGTATTGCATTTGCTGACGCCAGCCACCATGGCGGACCATGCTCGCGACGCCGAGCAGTACCACCAGCTTGCCGATTTTCCGGACATCGGCAGCCTCTATTACGGTGTACCCACCGGTGATGTCCAGGAGTTCGGCAAGGTACTGGATGCACTGGCCGGTCAGATCACCGAACAGGTGCGTTTGGCCGCGGCAGACGGGGAACTGCCAGCGCCGGCACCAGCCAGCGATGACGTGCAGCTGGCGAGTCTGCAGGCCAAGGTCGCGAAACTCGGTTACGCACTGCGCATGCGTTATCTGCAAAAGACCGAGGGCGGTCAGGTGCCCAGTGTGTTTGATGCGTGGATGCTGGACCGCGACTTTCGCGACCCGCAACGCCCCACCCTGGATGTGAGAGTACTGCTCACCCGTGACCAGCTCTCGGATCTCCATGACGTGCTCACACAGGTGCTGGACACCGCCGAGGAAGGACTACTGTCACCCCAGAACTTCCTCAACGAACTGAAGAGCCTCGCCGCGACCGTCTCGCGTAGTCCCGAACAGCTGGGCGTCACCACTGCCACCACCGCGGGGAAGGGCAACAGCCTGGCGGATCTGGGTTTTATGCGGGAATATATCGAGGACCTTCCTTACACCGGTGAGGTGATGGGGTTGTCTCTGGATGACTGGCAGAGCTGGCCGACGCGGCGACAGGTTACCTTTATCAACCACATGGAGGAAAAGGTCAGCTATTATCGCGCGCTACACGATCATACCGACCTCTGGGTCAGCCTCGACGGCGGACCCGTGAGTGGTGATTCCGTTTTTCCCGTTCCACTGGAGCTGCTTCCCTAGCGCCTGTTGGCTTGCGCCAGAAGAGATTGTGTCAAACATGCAAAAAACAGCGTGAGTTATAGTGATGCCTGTCAGAAATCCGGTCCGGGTGATGTGAGCAGCGAGGTTTCCACGGCACGGCAACCCACGCGTGCGCTCATCTATCACCTGCGTGATGTGGTCAAGACCCGTGAAGCCGAGGGCGTGGCTTTTCGTCTCAGGGTCCCGAGTCTGCAGATCGCCATGGGTGAGAAGATCGCACTGATCGGCGAATCGGGCTGCGGCAAGTCGACCCTGCTGGACATGCTTGCCTTCATCCTGCAGCCTTCCGCTGTCGGTGCCTTCCGCTTTCGGCCCGAGCGCGATGGAGAATCGCTGGATGTGCAGGCCTACTGGAAAGACGGCAAGCTCAACGAACTGGGCGATCTGCGCAAACGCCATATCGGCTACGTGATGCAGACCGGCGGTCTGCTCCCCTACCTGACAGTCCAGGACAACATGAATCTGTGCCGCAGCGTACTCGGGCTTCGCCCGGACGGTATGGTCGAACACCTGGCCGAAGAACTCGGCATCACCCCTCATCTGGGCAAGCTGCCGGACGCGCTGTCCACCGGTGAACGTCAGCGCGTGGCCATAGGACGCGCCGTCGCCCACCGGCCCTCGATCGTGATCGCCGACGAACCCACCGCTTCCCTGGACCCCTATGCCGCAGAGAAGGTGATGTCCCTGTTTCTCGGCCTGGCGGAGGAATTCAACATCACAGTGATTCTGGCCAGCCACGCCTGGCGCCATATCAAGCAGCTGGGTCTGCGTCGGCTTACCCATCGCACCCACTGCGATGCCGACAAGAAGCTGACCGAGACCGTGGTGAGCGGCTGACTTATGGCTGGCCCCTGGAGCAAAGTATTTCGCCTGGCGAGCCGTGACTACGTTCACGAATGGCAGATGTCAGGCTGCTTCGTACTCGCCCTGGCGGCAGTGCTGGGTCCCATGATGGTTTTGTTCGGACTCAAGTTCGGCATTGTCGGCGCCATGGTGGATCAGCTGATCGAGGACCCCCGCAACCGCGAGATTCGCCCGGTCGGCAGTGGCCGTTACGACCGCGCCTGGCTGGAGAGCGTGGGCGCACGACCCGACGTGGCCTTCCTGGTGCCACGTACCCGCAACATCGCCGCAACCATCGAACTCAGCAGTGAGAACACATCACGCATTGTCTCGGTGGAACTGATAGCCTCAGAGCGTGGCGACCCGCTGTTGCCGCCGAACGGCCCGCTGCCGGAAGGCACCAACCGGGTGGTGCTGTCCCGCAGCGCTGCTGAGAAGCTGGACGTCGCGGCCGGCGACACGCTGGACGGCAGCCTCGCCCGCCGTTTTCGCAACCGCCAGGAACGCGTGCACCTGCCCTTGAGCGTAGCGGCGATAGCGCCGGCGGGTGCGTTCTCACGGGATGGCGCCTTCGTCTCGGTGACGCTGCTGGAAGCGCTGGAGGATTTCCGCGACGGGCGGGCAGTACCGCTCCTCGGCTGGGAGGGCGAGCACGCAGATACCGAACGCACCTACCCGGGCTTCAGACTCTATACGCATTCCATCTATGACGTGGCAGGCCTGCGCGACGCCTTCGCAAAGCTCAACGTGGACGTGCGCACCCGCGGCGCCGAAATCGAACTGGTGCAGCGCATGGACCGGAATCTGACGGCCATATACTGGGCAATCGCCGTCATCGGCCTGGTGGGGTTTTCGCTATCGCTGGGAGCGAGCCTGTGGGCAAATGTCGACCGCAAGCGCAAGGAACTGTCGGTGCTGCGCCTGGTGGGATTCCGCACGGCCGACATCGTCTGGTTTCCCATGGTGCAGGCCCTGTTCACCGCCGCGCTGGGCTGGGCGCTGGCGGTGGCAATCTACCAGGCCACAGCCTGGGTCATCAATGACATGATGGCGACACAGCTGGAAACCGGACAACAGGTCTGCCGGCTGCTGCCCTGGCACTACGCAATAGCACTGGGTCTGACCTGCGCCGCCGCCGTGCTCGCGGCCGGGCTTGCCGGCCTGCGTTCGGCACGCGTCGAACCATCCGAGGGCATGCGCGACCTGTGACAGCGTGCACCGCGCATCGGGGTAACGTTATTACCGGCCGATAATATTATTATTCTTCAAATAGGCAATGACTTCATCAGCAAGCGTATCGGGTGTTTTTTCGCCCGCCAGAAGAACCAGTTCCGGATCTACCGGTGCTTCATAGGGGTCATCGATACCGGTAAAGCCTTTTATCTCTCCGGCACGGGCTTTTTTGTAAAGCCCCTTGGGATCCCGTTGCTCACATATATCAATCGGTGTATCGACAAAGACTTCGATAAACTCACCTTGTTTCAGGGTATTTCGTACCCTGTCCCGATCAATGCGGTACGGACTGATAAAGGCAGTCAGCGCTATCGCACCTGCCTGTGCAAATATCTCCGCGACGGCCCCTATGCGGCGAATATTCTCTTCCCGATCAACAGAAGAAAATCCCAGTCCAAAACGTTGTGAATATTCTTCTCCATGCGTGTCTTTCAACATGCCGGGCCCGGCATTGAGTCCATGACGGACATTGTCGCCATCCAGCACGAAACTCTGGATATCCGCCTGGTGCAGTTTATGATCCAGCGTATTCGCAACGGTGCTCTTACCTGAACCACTCAGACCAGTGAACCAGATCACACAGCCTTTGTGACCATTTTTCTTTTCCCGGATATCCCGTGAGACCCTGTGCTCATGCCATGTAACATTTGTATCATTATTCATAAAGTATTCTCAGTAATTTATTGCGTCAGATTGAATTATCCAACCCCTTATATTAACCGATGTCGCCTTGCCGATGTAAGATATGAACAAATGCCCTGACCTGCAGGAGATTCTGTTTGCCTTTAACCTGGGAATTTGTCGGCACGGATCAACTGTGCCTTTAGTGGCCGGACGGCAAAAGGCATACCGGTGCGCGCGCCTGTAAAACTGCTGCTTTGGCTGATCGCCGGCATGAGTGCCCTGGTCGCCGTACTTCTGACCTTATTGCTCTTCATTGATGTCGACGTCTACCGCGGCCAGATTCAACGCCATGTCTCGACAGCGTTCGGTCGTGATATCGTCCTCGAGGGGTCGCTCAGCCTGGAGCCATCACTCACGCCCCGCTTCGTGGTCAACGGCCTGAAGATTGCCAACCCGGACTGGGCCAGCCGACCTTTTCTGGCAACGGCGGACAAATTCGATATCCGCGTCAAGCTGTTACCCCTGCTGCGTGGGGACCTGGAAATCGTTGCACTCGAATTTCACGGTATCGACCTGCTGCTGGAGAAATCCCCCGACGGCAGCAACAACTTCACCTTTGGCACAGCTGCAGAGCGCGCGGCATTGCCTGCCATTGAGCGCATGTTGCTGTATGACGCGACCATCGCCTACGCCGCAGCTGAGGGCCCGGTGAGGCGCCTGCACATGGCGCAGGTCAGTGCACGCAATGTGCCGGGCCAGCCAGTGGAACTTGAGGCACAGACGGCGGTGAACGCGGTACCCGTAGCGCTGTCGTTGCGCGGCAAACCGTTGGGTGACGGGCATGCGCATGTTCCCTGGGAAATCACCCTGCTTGGCGAGGCTGGCGATCTGTCCCTGCGGGTGCAGGGCCGCGTCGCCGACCCGACCGACTGGCGCCAGGGCGAGTCTCGGCTTGCGCTGAAAGGCCGACAGCTGGATGAGCTGGAGACATTATCCGGCTATCCATTGCCCGAGGCGGGTCCGTATAAGCTGGCCGCGAATATCCGCTTCAAGCTCGATGAATACCTGGCGGTCAGCGACTTCAGCGCTCAGTTCGGTGACAGCGAACTCCACGGCAACCTTCGCTGGGACATGAGCACTCCACGGCCGGTCGTCAAGGTCCGACTCGAATCGCAACAACTGGATGCCGGTGACCTTGGTATCGCTGAGCCGCCGACCGGACATGCTGATCAAGCTAATACCGCATATTGGGACCAGCCGTTCGATATCGGCGGACTCAGCGTCGTTGACCTCGATGTCGAGATCCAGGTTCAGCAACTCGATGGCCTGGCAAAACCGCTGCAGGATATCGTATTGAGTGCAACCGCCGATCGACAGCACCTCAAGCTTGGAGCCATCAAGGCAAGTGCGGAAGACATACAGATCGCGGCAAGTGCGGCACTGCCCTGGGGCGAGCGCCTGACAGCACTGGCGTCAGAGGCTGCCAGTCTTAAGACATTGCTGCAACATGCCGAGCTGGACATTCGTGCTGAGGCCGCGGACGCTGCATACCAATATGCAACGCAGTTGATGGGACGCCCGCTGGACCTCGCAGTGTCCAGCGTCGAGGCCACGGCCCGGCCGGGCACCGCGTTAACCATCAAGGCCGAAGCCACGCTCAATGACAAGCCTGTCAGCGTGCAACTGCAGGGCGAGCCGCTCGCCGCGCTGCTGCATCGACCGATCGGGCCGTGGCAGGCACTGGCGCTCGAAGTGCGGGGGGATGATATCCGCCTCGATGCCACCGGCAGTGTGGCCGAACCATTCCAGGCCGGGGGATTTGATGTCAGCTACGCATTGAGTGGTACAGAGCTCGATACCCTGCTGCCACTGCAGGGTGCCTTTTCGCTCAGCGGCCACTATGCCGACCACCCGGATCGCCACCTGTTCGACGAACTGAAGGTGACGCTCGGCAGCAGCGATATCGGTGGCCGTGTCGCTGTCTACCAGGAGGGGCCGCGGTCCAGGCTGGTGGCCAATCTCAACGCCGACCGCATCCATCTCGACGACATACTGCCAGTCAATGCAGGGGAAACAAGGGCTACCGACGCTTGGGACCAGCCGCTCGCTATCGGCGAACTCGGCGCTGTCGATCTGGACCTCGAAGTCCGGGTGCGGCAACTGGAAGTCATGGCAAAGCCGATACAGGACATCCGGCTTGACGCACAGGCGAGCGGAGAAACACTGATCCTGGCGCCACTCCAAGGGACGCTGGACGGCACACAGCTCGACGCGCGCGTGCAGCTGCCATGGGGTGAGCGCCTGACTGCACTGGGAAAGGACGGTGTCAGCGTCCAAATTCTGGTGCAGCAGGCTGATGTCGCTTTAAAGGCACGGCCACCCGACGGCAAGCTGCGCTACCAGACCACTATCGCGGGACAATCGCTCGATCTGGGACTGACCGGATTCGAGGCCGGCGCCGGATCGGGCGAGGGTTTGCAGGTCAGCGCCAGCGCCTTACTCAATGAGATGCCGGTGCAGATGACGCTACAGGCTGAACCGCTCGCGCATTTGCTGCAACGACCCAGCGGGCCGTGGCGACACCTGGCTGCGGAGCTTCGCGGAGGTGATATCCGTTTCCAGGCGAGCGGCAGTATTAAGCAGCCATTCGAAGCGAGAGGCTTCGATGTTGACTACACATTGAGCGGTGCCAGAATCGACACCCTGCTGCCACTGTTCGACCTCGTGCTGCCGCTCGAGGGGGCTTACTCGCTTAGCGGTCACTTCGCCGATCTGCCCGACCGGTTCGTGCTCGATGAGCTGAAGATCAGGGCGGGTAATAGCGATATCGGCGGCCGTATCAGCATCTACCAGGGGCAGCTGCGGCCGAGGGTGGTAGCGAACCTGAAATCCGAGCAAATCTATCTCAGCAAACTCCTGCCCGTCAGCGAGGCGGAGACTGCAGCTGACGCAGAGCGCCGCGTAATCCCGGACTACACACTGCCGATCGAGCGCATGCGCGAGATTGACGGCGAGCTTACATTCAGCGGCAAACGCCTGCGCACAACGGTGGGCGATCTGGGTGACATCAGCTTCACGGCCACCCTGAAGGACGCTGTGTTCAGGATGGAGCCTTTCCAGGTGCGTGGCTGGGCGGGTGCGCTGATTGAATCGGATGGATTGATCGATGCCTCAGGAGACCCGCCAATCGTTGAATGGAACTGGATCGCCCGCCAGCTCAGCCACGGCGTGTTGTTGAAACAAGCCGGTTTTGCCGAGACAGTGGAAGGCACACTCGATATCACCCTGCGCTTGGCGGGCAGTGGACGCAGCCGCCGTGAATTCCTGAGCGATGCCAGGGGGCAGCTCATCGTTGTCGGACAGGAGGGAAGCTTCGGCAGCCGCCGGCTCGACCTGTGGGGATCCGACCTGGTGACCACCATGTTATCCAGGGAATGGCACAGCGAAGACGTGACCGACCTTAATTGCCTGGTCGCCCGCATCGGTATCGAGGACGGCGTGGCCAGCAGCGACGACCTGCTGGTCGATACACGGCGCATCACCATCGCTGCAGCCGGTACTCTCGACCTCGAGAGCGAAGAACTGGATCTGGTGTTTGCACCCAGGCCCAAAAGGACCAGTCTGATCAGTCTGACCAGCCCGGTGCGTGTCACCGGGACACTGGCGGCACCCGAGGTTGAGACGGCCGTGTTACCGCGCCGGCGTATGGCAGCAGCGGGCGCCGGGGCACTGGCGGGCCTGGTCAACCCGGGCTACCTGCTCTTCACCTTCACTCAAACGGGATCGAGACAGGCCAATCCCTGTGCCGCTGCGGTCGAGGCAGCCATGGCGATGAAAGGCACCCGGGATGAGACTGAAAACATCCCCAGCGAAGCACCCGCACGTTTTTCCCTGCTGCCCGGGTGCACCCGGTCAAGGCAACGACAGTGATCTCGCCACAGGTCCGGTAACTGACGCTACTGGTGGTCAGGCGAGGCATGGTATGGACGGTCTGTCTATGGAGGCCGCGTTCGATGGACTGCATCGCATCCATGGCAAGACAGATGCTACCAATCTGGGCTTCCGCTATGCAGCCATTCCGGATGATTTCGATTCGAAAGCCGATGAAGCGTTTGACCCCGAAGAGATGAAGCCGCTGTTCGAACTCGGCTACTGGATGGGATCGACCTGTAGCGCCTGGCGCGATACCCCGCCGGGATACTGCCGGAACAGTGATGGTCTAACCCTTCGGCCGCTGCCGGTATTTGAATACCGCTATCCGTTCAAGGATAAAAAGGAAAGATCAGCGGCGCGACCAGCACCGTCACCAGGTAGGTCAAGAACACAAGCGGCACCCCCAGCTTGACGAAGTCTGTGAATTTGTAACGACCCGGGTCCACCACCAGCGTTACCACCGGCGTCGATACCGGCGTCGAATACGCGGCCGAGGCGGCGATCAGAACTGCCACTGCGAACGGATAGGGTGAGACACCGAGTGCCGCCGCGGTATAAATGGCAATGGGTGCCACCAGCACCGCGGATGCCGTGTTGGACAGCACGAGCCCGAGCGCTGCAGTAAGGAAAAAGATCACACTCAGCATCATGTAGGGACTGGCATCGCCCATCGCCGACAACAGGGCATCGACGATGAGTTGTGTTCCACCGGTCTTGTTCAGCGCATCCGCAAGCGGCAACATGCCGGCAATGAGCACCAGGCTGCTCCAGTGGATTGCGCGATAGGCGTCCTCCATCGTCAGGCAACGGGTGAACACGGCGGCGAGTGCCGCCATCAGCACAGCCGTCACCAGCGGAACCACGTCGAAAATTGTCAGCAGGACCATCCCCACCAGGATGCCAAGTGCCACCGGCATGCGGCGATAGGACGGCACAATGTCAGCCCGCTCGGCAGGCATCTCCAGCACCACGAAGTCGTGAGTCTGTGACTGCAGGTGCTGAATCCGGGACCAGGGCCCTGTTACCAACAGGCTGTCAGAGGAGTGCAGGGACTCGTCCTTGAAACCGGCAAGCGCCTGCTTGCCGCGGCGAAGCCCCAGGACATGGAGATCATAGTTGGAACGGAATTCAGCTTCACGCAATGATTTGCCGATCAGCGTAGATTCGGGGTGTATCAGAACGCTGGCGCCACCCATCTCCCAGAGCCAGCGCTGCCTGTCACGCGGGGTTGCCGCTTGTCGTGTCAATGTCTGTTCAGCGAGCAGGCGATCATTGTCCTCAGGTTTGCCGATGACCAGCAACACATCCTGTGCCTGCAGCTTGCTACCGGGTGCGGGTGCCGCAATGCGTTCCTCGCCACGGGAAACAGGGCGCAAAATACCATGAATTCTGACACCGTAGCGGCTCTCGAGTTGGGATTCCGCTATGCTAATGCCCGCCAGGGGGGAATCGGCATTGATGCTGAGCCGGTCGATGTTTTCACCGATATCAAAATCCTTCCAGAGCTCCAGGAGCGAGCGTCCACGCTGGTCTGTGGCCGTGACCTCAACCTCGCCAGGAAGCAGGTGACGGCCAATGAACAGGATATAAGCGATGGCAACAACCAGCACCGCAATGCCGACGGGTGCGAAGCTGAAGAACCCGAATCCGTCAAAACCGGAAGCCTTGAGTTCTTCATGTACAACGATATTCGGCGTGGTTGCGATGAGCGTCAGCATGCCACTGATGAGCGCTGCATAGGACATCGGCATCAACATGCGCGAGGAATTCAGTTTGGTTTCTGCCGCGATGCGCAACACGATCGGAATGAAAATGGCCACCACGGCGGTTGAACTCATCACTGAACCCAGTATCCCGGCACCGGCCATAATAAGGATCAACAGGTACGTCTCGTTAGTGCCACCTTTCTTGAGTATCCAGTCACCCACCGCGCGTGCCACGCCGGTGCGATCCAGCATCTCCCCGATAACCAGCAAGGCGGCGACGAGGATGACCACTGAACTGCCGAATCCCGCCAGCGCCTCACCGGTGGAGAGAATCCCACTGAGCATCAGCGCCAGCACCACCAGCAGCGCAACAATATCGAAGCGCACACGGTTGCTGGCCATGAGCCCCCCTGCAACCGCGATCAGTGCAAATACGAAGCCGGCTTCAGCGCTCACAATCGGTATACCTCCATGTCAAACGAAGCTGATCCACCCGTTGAATGATACAAGCTCATGCATGCACGCATCTTCGAACGCTTAGTAACTGGCAAAAAAGAAAGGGACCAGCAAGGCATTGACCGGGTTGAGCCGTTTACCGACAAACAGAACGATGATGCCGAGCGCGAATGTCATAAACGCGTTGCATTGGAGCACACCGTTTTCCAGTTCGAATATTTCCATACGCGTTACCGGTTTCCGAATCTGCTTACTTCATAGACTTGCGCGAAGGCATAATTGGCCGCGTGTAAAGCAATGGCCACGACCATACCGGTGAATACCAGACCGACGAAGGCCAGCACAATCGCGAGAAACTTTGCTCGCCCGCGTGCCGGCCTGAAGTCGCCATAGCCGACGGTGGTAGCGTTAATAAAGGCATGATACAGCGAGTCCGATAGCGACCAGCCTTCAATCCTGCCGATTATATAACCAGTGATGCCGATCATCAGAAGCAGACTGATTAAAAGCGGTGCCGCATAGACCAGATCGCTGAGAAAGATGCGTACGAATTCAAGTGTGAATTCCATGGATCGCGCTTAGCCTGCCTTGACCCTGAACAAAACGGCGTAAAGCGCGGGGACAACCCCGAGCGTCAGGATGGTGCCGAATATCAAACCGAAAGCGAGGATGACCGCCATGGAGAAAAACAAGGGATCGAGTGAAATAATCAGCGGCAATAATCCGAACACCGTGGTGACAGTGGTCATCAGGATGGGACGGAAACGTGACAACGCCGCAGCAACTATCGCCGTGTAGGGCTCACTGCCGGCGGCGCGGTCCGAGTCGATCTTGTCGATCAGTACAATGCCGTTGTTGATAATGACCCCGGCAAGGCTGAGCAGACCCAGCATGGCGAAGAAATCGAACGGCGCCCCCATAATCAGCAGGCCGATAAAACCGCCGGTGAATGCCAGCGGTATGGTGATGAAAATAATCAGCGGCCTTCGGAACGAATTGAACTGCCAGATCAGCAGCACCAGGATGCCGAAGATGCAAATCGGCATCCACTGCATCAGTTTACCCATGGTCTCCGCGCCCTGTTCGATCTCGCCGCCGACTTCCCAGCGATAATCCGCATCAAGCTGCAGTTCATCGATCAACGGCTTTGTCGCTGCAAACAACTCCGGTGCCCTGAGCATTTCGTGCTTCACTTCCACCGTCAGGCAGCGTTCCTGGTTGCGGCGTGAGATACGATAGAAGTCCGACTCGACGCGTATATCGGCGATCTGCGTCAGCGGCACCACCTTGCCGGTCTGGCTGGAAGTGACTTTTACATTCCACAGATCGCCGAGCCCGCTGCGATGTTCACCGATCGAACGCGCCCGTACCGGAATGGCGATATCACCTTCGCGATACTCTGTGACATCCAGACCGTCCATATGCGTCTGTAACCACAGCGCGACATCACGAGATGAAATCCCTGCACGGCGCGCGCGTACCTGGTCAACAACAATCTTTGCCCGCAGCGCCTTGTTTTCCCAGTCGTGGCGCACATCCAGACTGCCCGGCATGGCCCGCAGTCCATCCACCAACTGACTGCCCTTCTGGTACAGGACCTCCGCATCCGGGCCTAACAGACGTATTTCGACAAAACCGGGTTCCGCCGAACCCATCCACATCTGCTTCACA
>Ga0193947_1000035_pt1 | contig 25465 bp, 23 predicted proteins | sample FRT_01_MG_FD_161267 | JGI IMG/M metagenome (GOLD analysis project Ga0193947, IMG submission 161267) | Sediment microbial communities from the Broadkill River, Lewes, Delaware, United States - FRT_0-1_MG | ecosystem: Environmental > Aquatic > Freshwater > River > Sediment | place: USA: Delaware... | reverse complement strand
GCGCCGCACATGGCGGATCCGACAAAGCTCATCGCCGGAACACAGGGCGTGTACGGAAAAGAGAAAGCGTTCGAGCTCTATGGCGATATCGTGCCGATCGACGCGGACCGCATCATCGAGGCCGGCGACGAGGACCGCTTCAGCTTCGGCGGGCGCGAGGTTCGCGCGCTGCACACCGAGGGTCACGCGCGGCACCATTACTGCCTGCACGACCCACAGTCACGCGGTGTCTTCACCGGGGACAGCTTCGGCATTTCCTACCGCGACCTGGATACCGAAAATGGCGAGTTCATCTTTCCGACGACGACGCCTCCGCATTTCGAACCGACGGAGGCGCACAAGGCGGTCGACCGCATCATGGCACAGGACCCGGAGAGGCTGTACCTGACCCATTACAGTGTCGTTACCGACGTCGGGCGACTCGCGAACGACATGCACGAGTGTCTCGATGGTTTTGTCGGGATCGCCAGGAAACACCAGGACAGCGATGACCGGCAGGCGCTGATTCGGGACGACCTGTTCGAATTCCTGAGCGACCGTCTTGTTGCGCACGGCTACGACAAGGGCCGCGAGGCGATGTGGTCGCTGCTGCGGCACGACATGAATTTGAATTCGCAGGGCCTCGACGCCTGGCTGAGCTGGCTCGAGCGATAAAACGATAATCAAGGGGGCAAGACGATGGACAAGTTTCGCGCATACCGGATAGACGAACAGGACGGCAAGATCGTTGCAGGCTTCCAGGAGCTCGGCATCGACGACCTGACGGAAGGCAACGTCATCGTCCGCGTCACCCACTCAACGATCAATTACAAGGACGCGCTGGCCGCGACCGGCGCCGGGAAAATCCTGCGCCGGCACCCGCTGAACGGCGGCATCGACCTGGCCGGCGTCGTCGTCAGTTCCGAGGATGCGGAGTTCCAGCCCGGTACCGCCGTGCTCGTGAACGGCTGTGGCCTGAGTGAAACCATTGACGGCGGCTACTCCGAGTATGCGCGCCTCGACAGCAAGAGCCTCGTACCGATACCGGACGGGCTGGATGCGCACCAGGCCATGCAGCTGGGAACGGCCGGGTACACGGCAGGGCTGGCGATCCACCGCATGGAGCAGAATGGCCAGTTGCCCGAAAACGGCCCGGTTGTGGTTACGGGCGCGACGGGCGGCGTCGGCAGCATCGCTGTCGACATGCTGGCGGGTCGCGGCTACGAAGTCGTCGCATTGACCGGCAAGGCCAGCGAGGAAGACTACCTCAAGAGCCTTGGCGCCAGCAGCATCCTGCTGCGTGACGAACTGGATCTCGGCAAGCGGCCCATGGAGAAAGCGCAGTGGGCCGGTGCCATCGACAACCTCGGCGGCGATTACCTGACCTGGCTGACCCGGACGATGGATTACGGCGGCAATATCGCAAGCATCGGCCTTGCGGCGAGCCCTGCGCTCAACACCACGGTGCTGCCTTTCATCCTCAGGGCGGTCTGCCTGCTCGGTATCAACTCGGTCGACACGCCGCGGGAATTGCGTCTCGCCGTGTGGTCGCGTATCGCCGGCAACCTGAAGCCGCAGCACCTCGACGTGATCGGCGGGCAGACGATCGATTTCGATGATTTGCCAAACAGCTTCCAGGCGTTTCTCGACGGCAAAATCACGGGAAGGATCGTCGTCCGGATCAGCGACGACTGAGACCATCGCCGCAACCGGCATGTCTGAGACTGGCAACCGCTCCGCGAAGCGGCCCGACTGGGATAAGGCGCTGGCGGCTATCGCGGATTACGTCTGCGACGCCGATATCGACAGCGATCTCGCTTTCGAGACTGCGCATTACTGCCTGATGGATACCCTCGCCTGCGGTTTCCAGGCACTCGACTACCCCGCCTGCACGAAGCTGCTGGGGCCGGTCGTGCCCGGGGCGACGCTGTCCGGGGGCGCGCGCGTGCCCGGCACATCGTACGAACTGGAGCCCGTCATGGCGGCCTTCAATATCGGCGCAATGATCCGCTGGCTGGATTTCAACGATACCTGGCTGGCGGCCGAGTGGAGCCATCCGTCCGACAATCTCGGCGGCATCCTCGCGGTTGCCGACTACCTGAGCCGGCAGAATCGTGCCGCCGGGAAAGAGTCGCTGACGATGAAGCACGTGCTGACCGCGATGATCAAGGCGCACGAAATCCAGGGCTGCCTGGCCCTCGAGAACAGCTATAACCGCGTCGGCCTGGATCACGTGCTGCTGGTGCGGGTGGCGTCGGCCGCCGTCGTGACGCGCATGCTGGGCGGCGATCGCGACACGGTGCTGAGCGCGTTGTCGCACGCATGGATCGACGGCGGCGCGTTGCGCACCTATCGCCACGCCCCGAACACGGGCTCGCGCAAGAGCTGGGCAGCGGGCGACGCGACCAGCCGCGGCGTGCGCCTCGCGCTCATCGCGATAAGCGGCGAAATGGGCTACCCGTCCGCATTGTCCGCGAAGGCGTGGGGCTATTACGACGTGCTGTTCGGCGGCAACGCCTTCCGGTTCCAGCGGCCTTACGGCAGCTACGTGATGGAGAACATCCTGTTCAAGATCGCCTTCCCGGCGGAGTTCCATGCGCAGACGGCGGTCGAGGCGGCCATGACGCTGCACGATACGATCAGGGACCGAATCGACGACATCGAGAAAATCGTTATCGAGACCCAGGAGGCCGGCGTCCGCATCATCGACAAGACCGGGCCGCTCGACAACCCGGCCGACCGCGATCACTGCATCCGTTACATGGTGGCGATCCCGCTGATCTTCGGGCGCCTCACTGCGGCGGATTACGAGGATGGCGTTGCGGCGGACCCGCGCGTCGATGCGCTGCGCGACAAGATGGACGTCAGGGAAAACAGACGGTTCACGAAGGACTACTTCGATCCGAAGAAGCGTTACATCGGCAACGCGGTGCAGGTCTTCTTCAAGGACGGTTCGAGTACGGATCGCATCGTGGTCAGCGCCCCGATCGGGCATCGCGAGCGCCGCGAGGAAGGCATCCCCGCCCTCGAGCAGAAGTTTGTCGACAGCGTGTCGCCGAAGCTCGCGGCGGGACAATGGGAGGCGCTTGAAGCATTATGTGCGGATCGCGACAAGCTGGCAGCGACCGCCGTCGACGACTTCATGGCGCTGCTCGTCGCCTGACCGAGAAGGAGCGACCCATGAAATACGCTGGAGCCGCCGGCGCGCTGCTGGCGATGCTGGCAGCGGGCGCAATTGCTGCATCCGCAACCCGCACCGAGGCGAACAACGGTAACCTCGTCATGGAGGACGTGCCGCCGATACCCGCAAACATCGTCGATGACCTGGTCCGCTACCAGAACGTACGTTCGGCAAGTTTCGAGGGCTGGAAAGAGGATGGCTCCGGTGTCCTCATAAGGACGCGCTTCGCCGACGTGGACCAGCTGCACCGCGTCGATGCGCCGGGAGGCGCGCGGCGCCAGCTGACGTATTACGGTGAGCCTGTCGGCAGCGTCGCCAGCCAGCCGAAGGGCGACAAGATCCTGTTTACCCGCGACGCGGGCGGCAGCGAGTTTGCGCAGATATTCGTGCTCGACCCGGCGACGGGCGGAGCCACGATGCTCACCGATGGCGAGTCGCGCAACGGCGCAGTGGTCTGGGACCGCGAAGGGCGCCGGATGGCGTACCAGAGTACTGCGCGCAACGGCGCTTCGAACGATGTCTGGCTCATGGATCCCGAGAATCCGGAAACGGCCGAGATCATCGTCGCATCCGATGACGGAACCTGGTGGGGCCCTGCCGAATTCTCGGCAAAGGGCAACCGGCTGCTCGCCACCAACTACGTCAGCATCACGGATTCGAGGGTGCATCTCGTCGACCTCGACTCCGGTAGCGTTACGTTGCTCGCCGGCGGGCCCGACAATGTGAGCACGAATTACCCGGTCGCCTTCGACGATGGCAACGACGGCTACTGGCTCATTACGAGCCAGGGCAGCGAGTTCCAGCGACTGGCGTGGCAACCTGCGGAGCCCGGCGCCGACGTCGAGGTCGTCACCGGCGACATCGAGTGGGACGTCAGCGGCGCGGTCATTTCCCGGGATCGCAAGCGCATGGCCTTTGCCGTCAACGAAAACGGTCGATCGGCGATCTACCTGCTCGACCCGCGCACGCGCGAATATCGGCTCGTCGATAACATTCCGACCGGCGTCGCCGGCCGCATGGAGTTCAGCCCGGACGGGCAGAAGCTCGCGATGACGCTCAACACGGCAACCTCGCCGAGCGACACATTCGTGCTCGAAACCGGCCCACGGGCGCTCGACTACGGGGCGCTGACGCGCTGGACATTCAGCGAGGTCGGCGGGCTCGATACGAGCACGTTTCGCGAGCCCGGGCTGATCAGCTACCCGACCTTCGACACGGTTGGCGGACAACCGCGCGAGATCCCGGCATGGATCTACAAGCCCGCAGGGAAGGGCCCCTTTCCCGTCGTGATTTCGATCCACGGGGGGCCGGAGGCGCAGTCACGGCCATGGTTCAGCAGCACTTACCAGATGTGGCTCGCGAAACTCGGCGTCGCTATCGTCGTCCCCAACGTGCGCGGGTCGGCGGGCTACGGCAAGACCTACCTGGGCCTGGATAACGGTTTTAAACGCGAGGACTCGGTGAAGGACATCGGCGCGTTGCTCGACTGGATCGAATCGCAGCCGGACCTGGACCAGGACCGTGTGGCGGTGTTCGGCGGCAGCTACGGCGGCTACATGGTGCTCGCGAGCGCCGTGCATTACAGCGACAGGCTGAGTGCCGCCGTGGATATCGTCGGTATCTCGAGCTTCGTGACCTTTTTGGAGAATACGCAGGATTACCGTCGCGACCTGCGCCGCGTCGAGTACGGCGACGAACGCGACCCCGACATGCGCGCTCACCTCGAGAAGATCAGCCCACTGAACAACGTGGAGAAGATCTCGGTGCCGATGTTCGTGGTGCAGGGCGAGAACGACCCCCGCGTCCCGGTTACCGAAGCGACACAGATGGTTGCCGCGCTGCGTGAGAAGGGCAATACGGTCTGGTACATGAACGCGCTCAACGAGGGTCATGGCTACCGTAAGAAAGAGAACCGCGACATCTACCAGCAGGCGACGGTGCTGTTTCTGCGGCAGCACCTGGTCGGCGAGGAATAAACGCTGCACGGTCTCGAGCATTACGACGAGAGCAGCGTCGGGAAATTCTCGACGCTGCTGGACCTGCTCGAACGCTGGAACCGCAGGGTCAACCTGACGGCGATTCGCGACCGCGAAGAGATGGTCACGGCGCACCTGCTCGACAGTCTTGCCGCGCGACCGCTGTTGCACGGCGCGACCGTGCTGGACATCGGTACCGGTGCCGGCTTCCCGGGACTGCCTCTGGCCATCACCGAGCCGGACAGGCACTTCGTGCTTCTCGACAGCAACAACAAGAAGATCCAGTTCGTGCAGCATGCCGCCGCCGAGCTGGGACTGGGCAACGTCGAGGCCGTAAAAGCGCGCGCCGAGGACTATGCACCCGGCTACCGCTTTGATACCGTGATTGCGCGAGCGGTGGCCGCGGTGCCGCGGCTGCTCGAGCTGGCTGGACACCACGTTGGAGAGGGCGGGGTGTTCGTTGCGCTCAAAGGGCGCTACCCGACGGAAGAACTCCAGCAAATTCCCGCCGGGTGGGACTACACTATTGAGGAACTCTCGGTGCCGGGGCTCGATGCGGGCTCGCGGCACGCTGTGCTTTTGCGAAGGGCTTGACCATGGCGCGCATCATTGCGGTTGCAAACCAGAAAGGCGGTGTCGGCAAGACCACGACATGCGTGAATCTCGCCGCGTCGCTTGCCGCAACGCAGCGGCGGGTGCTGCTGGTCGACATGGATCCCCAGGGTAACGCGACGATGGGTTGCGGCATCGACAAGCGCGAGGTCGACTATTCCGCCTGCGACGTGCTGCTGGGGGACGCAAGCGCGGCGGACACGATCGTGTCCGCGCCCGAAGGCGGCTTCGCCGTCCTGCCGGGCAACGAGGACCTGACGCTCGCCGAGGTATCGTTGTTGCAGGAAATCGGCCGCGAACTGAAGCTGAAGAAGGCGCTGGCGCCGGTGGCCGGCCTTTACGACTTCGTGCTCATCGACTGCCCGCCCTCGATTAACATGCTGACGGTCAACGCGCTGACCGCTGCCGACGGTGTGCTGATACCGATGCAGTGCGAGTACTATGCGCTGGAGGGGCTCTCCGCGCTGCTGAATACGATCGAGCAGGTGCGCGAAAGCGTCAATCCGGAGCTCGAGGTATACGGCATCCTGCGCACCATGTTCGATCCGCGCATCAACCTGTCGAACGAGGTCTCGATGCAGCTGATCGAACATTTCGACAAGCAGGTGTTTCGGACCTGCGTGCCGCGCAACATCCGTCTCGCCGAGGCGCCGAGCTTCGGCCGGCCGGTGCTGCTGCACGACCGCTCGTCGCGCGGCGCCATAGCCTATCTCGCGCTGGCCGGTGAAATTCTTCGCCGCGAAGACGCGCGGGTCGCAAAAGCGGTATAGGAGCATCGTTGGAATGAACCGATGACAGCCAAGAAAAAACGACTCGGGCGCGGTCTCGACGCCCTGCTCTCGAAACCGGTCGCGGCCGCAACGCAAAGCGTGGAGCCGGGGTCCGACGGCCCGCTCAAACAGATTCCGGTCGACCTGCTGCAGCGCGGCCAGTACCAGCCGCGGCTGGACATCCGCCAGGATTCGCTCGAGGAACTCGCCAACTCCATCAAGGCGCAGGGGGTCGTGCAGCCAATCGTCGCCCGGCCCATCGGCAAGACCGGCAATACGCAGCGCTACGAGATCGTGGCGGGCGAGCGCCGCTGGCGCGCGGCGCAGATGGCCGGGCTCGAATCGATTCCGGCCGTGGTCCGCGACCTGCCGGACGAGGCGGCAATTGCCATGGCGCTGATCGAAAATATCCAGCGCGAGGACCTCAATCCGCTCGAGGAAGCGCGGGCGCTGGACCGCCTGATACGCGAATTCGACCTGACCCACGCCGAGGCCGCCGAGGCGGTCGGCCGGTCGCGTGCGTCGGTGAGCAACCTGCTGCGGCTGCTGGACCTGTCCGACAAGGTCAAGGCGATGCTCGAGGCCCGGCAGATCGAAATGGGCCACTCACGCGCGTTACTGTCGATTACCGATGCCGTTCAGCAGCACGACGCAGCTCGCCAGGTGGTCAGCAAGGGCCTGTCCGTGCGCGAGACGGAACGGCTGGTCAAGCGAATGCTGGCGGGGCCCGAAAGCAAGGTGCCGGCGAAGAAGCCTGCGGGCCAGAGCGCCGACATCCGGCGTCTCGAAGTCGAGGTCTCGGAGAAGCTCGGCGCGAAAGTCAGCCTGCAGCACACGCAAAAGGGCGCCGGCAAACTGGTGATCAGCTACAACACCCTCGACGAGCTCGACGGAATACTGAAGCACATCCGCTAAACGAGCCAGGGGACAGTGACTTTAAGTGCCAGGCTTTCGGGCATTGGCGCCCAATTAGCCTGGCACTTAAAGTCACTGTCCCCTAAATCAGGCCACTTCGTCGTTGCGGGCCGCGGTCGCGGAATATGCCCGCCGCACGATATGCGGCAGTACCGCCTCCGAGATCAGGAAGCCCTGCAGCTTGTCGCAGCGGATCGTTTTCAGGAACTCGAACGTCTCCTGGGTTTCCACACCCTCGGCGCAGACGGCCATGCCCAGGTTGTGCGCGAGGCCCGTCACGGCCGCGAGCACGTGCCGGCCGACGTCGTCATCCTGGGCCCGTTGCAGTGCCGATGCCTGAATCTTGATCTCGTCGAACGGCAGACGCTCCAGCATACTGAGCGAACGGGCCGCGACTCGGAAATTGTCGAGACAGACCCGGAAACCCTGGTTACGCAGCCGCTTCAGCGTATCGAGGTGGGCGGCATCTGGATCGACGAGGTCCTGTTCGACGACTTCGAACGTAAAATTGCCGCACTCGGCGCCGTGCTCCCGGACGATGCCGGCGTACGCGCTTGCGAGGCCGGTTCTGCCGAGCTCGCTGGATGCCAGGTTGACGCAGATATCGAAGCCGAGCCCCTGCTCACGCCATTTCACGATTTGCACGGCGGTCTTGCGCAGCACGAATTCGGTCAATCGCGGCATCATGTCGTAGGCCTCGACCTCGGGGAGGAACTCGAGCGGTGCGAGCAGGCCCCTGTCCGGGTGCAGCCAGCGTATCAGCGCCTCGGCTTCGCGGGTCTGCCACTCGCTGCCGTCACCGCGCTCGACCTTGGGCTGGTAGCGGAGGACGAACTGGAACTCGCTGAAAGCGAGCTCGATCTCCTCGCGCGTGAACTGCAGAATCTGCCGGCGGCAGCGCTTCAGCACGTCGCCCAGCTGGAATACGTCGTAGTGGCCGCCGAGCCAGGAAAAATTCCTGAAATCGAGCAGCTTGTCGATGAGCTCCGGTCCCACGGTCTTGCTGACTACCGCGCGATCGGCTGCGATCACGAGCGCAAACGGCACGCGGCCCCGGCGCGCATCGAGCCGGGTGATCATTGCCCGGGTAACGTCATCCTTGTCGAGCATCACGATACGGCGGGATTTGCCGGCCATCAGCGCCGAGAGCGCTTCCGGGCTGTCGAAATGCCTGAGCGTCAGGCTCAGCTCGCGCGCGGCATCGCTGACAGCCTTGGTGCCCCGCAGGGATTTGCTCACAATCAACAGCATTGTTCATTTCCGACCAGCTGGCGTTCTTTTATAGCGTCAAACGCCTGCGGCCGATGTGCGGCAGGTCGCAATGCGAAAAATCCGCAAACCGGGCAAATTTCCCGGCAAAAACCGGCGCGCCGGCCGCCTAAAGTCGAGTGCCGGTTGTGTTGCGATGCGGTAAGCGTGCCTCTATAATGCGCGAGCCCAAAACAGGCCCGCCCGACATACCGCAAAAACGAGCGCCACAAGCCACCGGGAGCACCGCTGCACGTGGCGTTTTTAGTGCCGGAGGCTAGCAGAAATGGACGAGCCGGCCGGACATCGTGGCTCCAACATCATTGTCACGGTACTCGCTTTGCAACTGGCTGTCGGGGTGGCCCTGGCCGCGTTGTTCTGGGGGCTGGCAGGAGGCGTAGCGGGCTACTCTGCGCTGCTTGGTAGCCTGACTTGCGTCATCCCGAACGCATTTCTGGCAACGAGGATTGTTTTGGCACGCCGGGATCGCGGCGCACGCGACCTGATCCGGGCGGCCTGGGCGGGTGAAATGGGGAAGCTGGCGCTGACGGTGTTGATGTTCAGCATCGTTTTCGTCACGGTACGACCTCTGGCGGCAGGCTCCCTGTTCGCGGGATTTATTGCTGCGCAGCTGGTGACCTTTGCCGGCTTCCTGCTGCGCGAAGCGGGACAAGAAGAACTGGATACGGACAACAAGAATGGCGAGTGAAAGCGGGCACGGACCGGTAACGTCCGGCGAATACATTTCGCACCATTTGCAAAATCTGCAGGTCTGCAAGTCGGAAACGGGTGAGTGGGTCTGGAACCACTGCGCAGGCAATCCGATGGCGATCAACGTCGACTCGATGTTCTGGTCGGTGTTCCTCGGCCTCATCTTCATCTGGATGTTCCGCTCGGTCGCGAAGAACACCTCCAAGGGCAAGCCCGGCAAGCTGCAGGCGTTCGTCGAGATCGTGGTGGATTTCGTCGACGGCAGCGTCAAGGACACGTTTCACGGCAAGAGCAACCTGATAGCGCCGCTGGCACTTACCCTGTTCGTGTGGATTTTCTTCATGAACCTGATGGACCTGGTGCCCGTCGACTGGATCCCGATGCTGTCGAGCCTCGTCGGGATTGAATATATGAAGGTCGTGCCCACCACCGACGTCAACATCACGTTCGGGATGTCGATCGCCGTGTTCCTGCTGATCATTTTCTACACGATCAAATTCAAGGGCGTCGGCGGCTTCATCGGCGAACTCACGCTGCACCCGATCGCACCGCCGACGAAAGGCATCGGCCTGGTTGCGGCGCCGCTCGTGATTGCCTTCAATTTCATTCTGGAAAGCGTGGCGCTGCTCGCCAAGCCCGTCTCGCTCAGCCTGCGACTGTTCGGCAACATGTTCGCCGGCGAACTGATATTTATCCTGATCGCGTTGCTCGGCGTATGGCAGCTGCCGCTGCATTTCGGCTGGGCCGTGTTCCACATACTGATCGTGACGTTGCAGGCCTTCATATTCATGATGCTTACCATCGTGTATCTGAGTCTCGCAGCGGAATCGCATTGACACTCACTTCAACAAGTTGGACTTGATCCTGTTTAGGAGAAACTGATGGAAACTGTTATTGGCTTCACGGCGATCGCCGTCGCACTTCTGATCGGCCTCGGCGCCCTTGGCGTCGGTATCGGCATGGGTCTTCTGGGCGGCCGCTTCCTCGAGGGTGCTGCGCGCCAGCCGGAACTGGCACCGATGCTGCAGACGAAAATGTTCATCGTCGTCGCACTGCTCGACGCCGTTGCCATGATCGGCGTAGGTATCGCCCTGTTCTTCGCGTTCGCAAATCCGTTCATCGGTCAGCTGCAGGCGGCTACCGGCGGTTGATCGCACCCGCGATTCCCGATGCAGGAGCGGTTTTCGAACCGCGAACCTCGTTGTAGGAGCGGTTCTCGAACCGCGAATTTGAAGTCAGGAGAATTCCTTGGACATTAATCTAACGCTCATCGGCCAGACCATCGCGATGATCGTGTTTGTCTGGTTCTGTATGAAGTTCATCTGGCCGCCGATCCTGAATGCGATCGAAGAGCGCCAGGAGCAGATTGCCGAAGGGCTTGCTGCTGCGGAGAAAGGCCAGGACAAACTGCTGCAGGCACAGGCGGAAGCGGACGAGATCGTTGCGGATGCGCGCAAGCAGGCAACGTCGATCCTCGACCAGGCCCATGCCCGCGCCAACGAAATCGTGGCGGAAGGCAAGTCGGACGGCGTCAAGGAACGCGAGCGCCAGCTGACGGCTGCGAAGGCCGAGATCGAGCAGGAAGCGAACAAGGCGCGCGAGGAACTGCGAGGCCAGGTTTCGGCCATCGCGATCGCGAGCGCCGAGAAGATCCTCAGGCGCGAGATCGACGACAAGGCACACGAGGATATCCTGGGCAAGCTTGCGCAGGAGATCTAGGCCGTGGCGGACAACAACACAGTTGCGAGGCCTTACGCCGAGGCGGTCTTCGAGGTCGCCCGCGAGAACGATGCGCTGGACGAGCTGTCGGCGTCGCTGGCCGCGGCCGGCCAACTGCTCGGCGACGGCCAGGTCGTCACGTTTCTCGGCGAGCCGGCGCTGACCGATGACCAGCGCCTCGATTTCCTGCAGGGGTTGTTTACCGCAGCGGTGGGAGAGGGTTCGATGTTCGCGGGCGGCAGCCAGCACGGCACCAACTTCCTGAAGCTGCTGCTGGAGAATGGCCGCATCGCCGTCTTGCCGGAAATCTCGGAACAGTTCGAGGCGCTGAAGGCGAAGGTGGAGAACAGCATCGACGCCGTCATCACGGCGTCGGCGCCGCTCAGTGCGGCACAGGAAAAAGAGATCGCGAAATCACTCGCGAAGAAGCTCGGGCGCGATGTCAGGATCTCGACCGAAATTGACGAAAATCTCATCGGCGGCGCGGTCATTCGTGCCGGCGATGTCGTAATCGATGGTTCACTGCGCGCCCGGCTCGAAGGCCTGGCCAACGCGCTGACCAAGTAAAGAGGAAAACAACATGGCACTCAAAGCTTCTGAAATCAGCCAGCTGATTAAGGAACGCATCGAGAACTTCGAGGTAACGACCGAAGCACGTGACGTCGGCACCGTTATCGCGGTCACCGACGGCATTGTTCGTATCTACGGACTGGCCGACGCCCGCTACGGCGAAATGCTCGAGTTCCCCGGCAATACCTTCGGCATGGCGCTGAACCTCGAGCAGGACTCGGTGGGTGCGGTTGTCCTCGGTGACTACAAGCACATTTCTGAAGGCGACACGGTCAAGACGACGGGCCGCATCCTCGAGGTGCCGATCGGCCGCGGGCTGCTCGGGCGCGTCGTCGACTCGCTGGGCAACCCGATCGACGGCAAGGGCCCGATCGAGGCAGACGGCACGGCGCCGATCGAGAAGGTTGCACCGGGTGTCATCCAGCGCCAGTCCGTATCGCAGCCGGTGCAGACGGGCCTCAAGTCCATCGACTCGATGGTGCCGATCGGCCGCGGCCAGCGCGAACTGATCATCGGCGATCGCCAGACGGGCAAGACTGCCGTCGCCGTCGACACGATCATCAACCAGCGCGGCACCGGCATCAAATGTATCTATGTCGCCATCGGCCAGAAGGCCTCCTCGATCGCGGGCGTGGTCCGCAAGCTCGAGGAAGAGGGCGCCATGGAGCACACGATCGTCGTGGCGGCCGCAGCTGCGGACAGCCCGGCGATGCAGTACATCGCGCCGTATTCGGGGTGTTCGATGGGCGAGTACTTCCTCGACCATGGCGAAGACGCGCTCATTATTTATGACGACCTGACCAAGCAGGCCTGGGCGTATCGCCAGGTATCGCTGCTGCTCAGGCGCCCGCCGGGCCGCGAAGCCTACCCCGGCGACGTGTTCTACCTGCACTCGCGCCTGCTGGAACGCGCAGCCCGCGTCAACGCGGAGCACGTGGAAGAGGTCTCGGGCGGCAAGATCAAGGGCAAGACCGGTTCGCTGACTGCGCTGCCGATCATCGAGACGCAGGCCGGCGACGTGTCGGCATTCGTACCGACGAACGTCATCTCGATCACCGACGGCCAGATCTTCCTCGAGACGGACCTGTTCAACGCCGGTATCCGCCCCGCCATCAACGCCGGCCTGTCGGTATCGCGCGTGGGTGGTGCGGCACAGACGAAGATCATCAAGAAACTCGGCGGTGGTGTACGTCTGGCGCTGGCGCAGTATCGTGAGCTGGCTGCGTTTGCCCAGTTTGCGTCGGACCTCGACGCCGCGACCCGCAGGCAGCTCGAACGTGGCCAGCGCGTCACCGAGCTCATGAAGCAGAAGCAGTATTCGCCATTGTCGGTGGCCGAGATGGCACTGTCGCTGTACGCGGTCAACGAGGGCTATCTCGACAAGGTCCCGGTGGACAAGGTCGTCGACTACGAGTCGGAGCTTCACGATTTCGCGCGCTCCAGCAACCAGGAAGCGCTCGATGCCATCAACAAGTCCGGCGACTACAACGACGAAATCGAGGCGACGCTGAAGAGCATTTGCGACGGTTTCGCGGAGAAGGGTGCGTATTGATCGGGCCGCGCGGTAGACCCCTCGTTTGGGCCTACTAGCGTCTTTCGATTCGACAAGAACGCGAACGGTTGATTTTCTAGGAGATCCGACTTGGCAGGTGAAAAAGAAATCCGCTCCAAGATCGCTTCTGTAAAGAACATGCAGAAGATCACGAGCGCGATGGAAAAAGTGGCTGCGAGCAAGATCCGCAAGGCCCAGAAGCAGATGGAAGAGTCACGCCCGTATGCGCAGCGCATCCGCCGCGTGATCGGCCATCTCTCGCATGCCAACCCGGACTACAAGCACCCGTTCCTGATCGAACGGGAAGCCAAGCGCGTGGGTCTCATTATCATCTCGACGGACCGCGGGCTGTGCGGCGGCCTGAACGCGAACCTCTTCAAAACCGTGATCGGCGAAATCGCGAAGTGGCAGGGCGACGGCGCCGAAGTCGATCTCGCACTGGTCGGCGCCAAGGCCGTGCAGTTCTTCCGCCGCATGGGCGGCAACGTCGTCGGCACCGCGACACACCTCGGCGACCGGCCGAGCGTTAACGACCTTATCGGCGCGATCACGATCATGTTGCAGTCTTACGAAGAGGGCACGATCGACCGCCTGTACCTGGTGCACAACGAGTTCGTGAGTGCGATGAGCCAGAAGCCGGAGGTCACGACCCTTCTGCCGGTGAGCCAGATCGATCTCGGTAGCGAGTCGTTGCAGGAGCACTGGGATTATATTTACGAGCCGGATGCGGGCGAATTGCTGGATGAAGTGCTGACGCGCTACATCGAATCGCAGGTCTACCGCGGCGCGGTCGAGAACTTCGCCTGCGAGATGGCGGCGAAAATGGTCGCAATGAAGTCGGCTACGGATAATGCAGGCGAAATCATCGACGGATTGCAGCTCGAGTACAACAAGGCTCGGCAGGCTGCGATTACGCAGGAAATTTCAGAAATTGTCGGCGGCGCTGCTGCCGTTTCAGGTTAGAGGATTCTACCAATGAGCACCGGAACTACTGTGCAGGTTATTGGCGCTGTCGTGGATGTCGAATTCCCGGCGGGCCAGATTCCCAGGATATACGACGCGCTCGTCATCGACGACGCCGACATCACGCTCGAGGTTCAGCAGCAGCTGGGCGACGGCGTCGTCCGTACGATTGCCATGGGATCATCGGAGGGCCTCAAGCGAGGCATGGCCGTAACCAACACCGGGCGGGCGATTTCCGTGCCTGTCGGCGAGAAGACCCTGGGCCGTATCATGGACGTGCTGGGCAAACCCATCGACAACAAGGGCGATATCGGCGCTGAAAAGGAAATGCCGATCCATCGTCCCGCGCCGAGCTACGAAGACCAGGCCGCGACGACCGAGATCCTGGAAACGGGCATCAAGGTCATCGACCTGATCATGCCCATCGCCAAGGGCGGCAAGGTCGGCCTGTTCGGAGGCGCCGGTGTGGGCAAGACCGTAACGCTCATGGAGCTGATCCGAAACATCGCTCACGAGCACTCCGGTTACTCGGTGTTCGCCGGTGTCGGTGAGCGTACCCGCGAAGGCAACGACTTCTACCACGAGATGACCGAGTCGAACGTTATCGACAAGGTGTCGCTGGTTTACGGGCAGATGAACGAGCCGCCGGGCAACCGCCTGCGCGTCGCCCTGACGGGCCTGACGATGGCCGAGGCGTTCCGCGACGAAGGCCGCGACGTCCTCATGTTCATCGACAACATCTATCGCTACACGCTGGCAGGAACGGAAGTATCGGCGCTTCTCGGCCGCATGCCGTCGGCCGTGGGTTACCAGCCGACGCTTGCCGAGGAAATGGGCGTGCTGCAGGAGCGTATCGCATCCACGAAGACCGGTTCGATCACGTCGTTCCAGGCCGTGTACGTCCCTGCCGACGACCTTACCGACCCGTCTCCCGCAACGACGTTTGCTCACCTGGACGCCACCCTCGTACTGTCGCGCCAGATCGCGGAACTGGGCATCTATCCGGCCGTGGATCCGCTTGACTCGACCTCTCGTATTCTCGATCCGCTGGTTATCGGCCAGGAGCACTATGACTGTGCGCGCGGCGTGCAGGCCGTACTGCAGCGTTACAAGGAGCTGCAGGACATCATCGCGATTCTCGGCATGGACGAGTTGTCCGAGGACGACAAGCTGCAGGTCAACCGCGCACGCAAGATCCAGCGCTTCCTGTCGCAGCCATTCTTCGTTGCCGAGGTATTCACGAACTCGCCCGGAAAATACGTGTCGTTGTCAGAGACCATTCGTGGTTTCAACGGCATCGTCAACGGCGACTACGACCATATCCCGGAGCAGGCGTTCTACATGGTCGGCACGATCGACGAAGCTGTCGAGAACGCGAAGAACTTCCAGTAGGAACGACAACAGAGTTATCGACATGGCAACAATCGAAGTCGACATCGTATCCGCCGAAGGCGAAATCTACTCCGGCGAGGCGGCCATGGTGTTCGCCCCGGCGAAGATGGGCGAGGTCGGTATCGCGCCGCGGCACGCACCGCTGCTCACGGCGCTGAAGCCTGGTGAAGTCCGCGTCCAGGACACGGAAGGCAAGGAGCACTTCTTCTACGTCACTGGTGGCATGCTCGAAGTGCAGCCGCACGCGGTGATGGTGCTTGCCGACACGGCTCTTCGTGGCGACCAGCTCGACGAGGCTGCAGCCCTTGCGGCCCGGGACGAGGCGGCGAAAGCCCTGGAAGGCATATCCGCAGAGACCGACGTCGCGAAGGCACAGGCCGAACTCGCCGAAGCCGAGGCCCGCTACCGCGCCGCGCAGAAACTCAAGGGCAAGCGCTAATTCAATCAGGGGGACAGTGACTTAAAGTGCCAGGCGAACTTCCCCTGGCACTTTAAGTCACTGTCCCCTTTTTTATGGGCTTCGGGTTTCCCTGACGCCAAAACTCCCGGCCGGGAGTAATCTTGCGGTCACGTTGGTCGGTTAGCCTGAGCCGGTCACTCCGACTCGCAAAGAGAGGGAAAAATCATGAGGAAGTCACTACTGTCTGCGCTCATCGGTAGCGCAGCGCTTGTATTCGTTCCGTTCAGCAGCGCAAACGCGGTCCAGGACGGCTGGTTCATCGGCGGCAGCATTGGTAGCGCCCAGGTCGAAGCGAACGTCGATCCCGGCAACCTGCCTGAGCCGCCCCCGACGTTCGACGAAGACGACTTCGGCTATAAGCTCTACGGCGGTTACAACTGGGTACTTGCGAAGACCTTCGGCTTCGGTATCGAAGGCGGCTACGTTAACTTCGGCAGCCCGTCGACAACTATCCTTGACACTCGCTTCGAACTGGAGCCGACAGCGCTCGACGTCTTTGCCACGCTGGGATTTGATATCGGCCCGGTCGGCATTTTCGGCAAGGTCGGCTACGCCTGGTGGGACGTCGACATTAGCGTCGACGACCAGACCGTGAGCGACGACGGCAGCGACCCGGCCTACGGAATCGGCGCCCGCTTCAATCTCTGGTCGCTCGAAATACGCGGTGAGTACGAGATCTTCGACGTTTCCGACGTCGAAGACGTGACGATGTGGTCCGTCGGCGTGGTCTGGCGCTTCTAAGCAATTCGGGGACAGTGACTTTAAGTGCCAGGCGCATTTATCAACACGAGCCGTCGCCTGGCACTTAAAGTCACTGTCCCACATTTTCATTTCACATAATCCAGCGCCGTAACGGGTTAATGTGCCGTTCACTTTGCCCTGCGTAAGCTTTTGCCCGATCGACATTCTTCGCAACAAGAAAGGGCAAAAACATGACTATCCAGACACGATTCGCGCTGCTCGCCGGCGCTGCAATTATCACCCTGACAGCCATCAATGCCGACGCCGCGGAAAGCGGCTTTTTCATGGGCGGCAGCATTGGCACCGCCGCGGTGGAAGCCAACGTCAACGACGGTATCGTCCTGCCGGACCCTGCACCTGTCTTCGATGAAGACGACTTCGGCTGGAAGTTCCTGGCCGGCTACGACTTCGCACTGAGCGACGCCTTCTCGCTGGGCGTCGAGGGCGGCTATGTCGACCTCGGCAGCCCGTCTGCCGATGTGCTCACGGTTCCTGTCAGCCTCGATCCGACCGGCCTGACCCTCTACGGTACGGCCGGCGTGGATATCGGCCCGGTAGGCCTGTTCGCGAAATACGGGTTCGTCGACTGGGAGGTCGAGGGCAGCATCGGCGGCATCAACTTCGACGATGACGGCAACGACCCGGCCTACGGTGTTGGCGTGCGCTTCAACCTCGGTTCGCTGGAGATTCGTGGGGAATACGAGATCTTCGATATTTCCGACGTCGAGGACGTAACGATGTTGTCAGCAGGCATCGTCTTGCGCTTCTAACCCGTCGCGACTGTAGGAGCGCTCCTTCTGCCGTTTCAGGCCGCAGGAGCGCTTCTCGAAGCGCGACCCCGCGACGCCGAGTGTTTCGCTGAAGGGGAGTCAACGCCGGAAATTGCGTATGGGGGAATAGAAATCATCGGCCGACAATAGCGGCTTGCTTCCGGCATCGACACGATGAACACGCAGCAACACCTGGTCTATTGCCCGCGCCAGACGCCTACCTGCCTGGTCACCTCCGAAGTATCTGATTCCATTGGACATACGCCGCTGATCCGGCTCCAGGCGGCGAGTAGCCTGACGCGCTGCAATATCTTTGCGAAGGCCGAATTCATGAACCCCGGCGGCAGCATCAAGGACCGCATCGCGCGCCATATGCTGGCGGAAGCGGAGAAGCGCGGTGAGCTGCGGCCCGGATCCACGATCATGGAGGTCACTTCGGGCAACACGGGTATCGCCCTGGCGATGGTCGGTGCGATGCGTGGTTACAAGGTCGTGGTCGTCATGCCGAGGACGGTGAGCAGGGAGCGGCGCAGCATGATCAAGTCGTTCGGAGCCGAGCTGGAGCTGCTCGACGACATCGACGATATCCAGGATGCGATCGCAGGGGCCGAGGCGTTTGCCGCCACGCGCGACGACATCTTCCTGCCGCGGCAGTTTGCGAACCCGGACAACGTCGAGACGCACCGGACAACCACGGGGCCCGAAATTCTGCGGCAGCTGAATGGCGAGATCGACGCATTCGTGATGGGCGTGGGCACTGGCGGCACGGTCATGGGCGTCGGACGGGCGCTGCGCAAGGCAGGTAGCCGGGTACGCATCGTGGCCGTCGAGCCGGACGAATCCGCCGTGCTGTCCGGCGGCGCACCGGGGCCGCACGGCATCCAGGGGCTGGCCGACGGGTTCGTGCCGGCGCTGGTCAATCTCGACGAAATCGACCAGGTCGTAAGAATTCCGACACAGGACGCCATCGATGCTGCGCAGCAAATCGGCGTCGAGGAAGGGTTGCTCGTTGGCATCTCGTCCGGCGCCAATGTGCTGGCCGCGAAGCAGGTTGCCGCGCAGCTCGGTCCCGGCCACAACGTGGTAACGGTCCTGTGCGACCGCGGTGAACGCTACCTGAGCGCCACGAACCAGCGGGCTCACTAAAGCATCAGTTATTCGTCACACCGTCATCCGGCGTTTTTCGCCCGGAAGCGCGATCTTCAATGTCGGGGAAGTCCCCGAACGAAGGAGATCAACATGAAGACGATCAAGACAGGCGCGTGGTTCTGGCCGTCGTTCGTCGCCGCGGCGATGCTCGCTCCGGCGGCCGCTGCCCTGGCGCAGGAGGATGTCGAGTGGGTGACCACATCCCGCGGACGTTACGAGATCGCCATCGGCGCCAACAACTGGCCGGGTCTCGCAGAGCTGGATGCCGCCCGCGAAGGGGAATTCGACGCCACCGGGTTCAACATCAGTCTTGCGGCCCACTGGCCCGTCAAACGCTTCGCAGACTCCGAACTGATGGCCGGCCTCGACCTCGGGCTGTTCACAAACGACAGCGATATTCGCTTCATTTCGGAGTCGATCACCGCGCGCAATATCTACCTCGCGCCATCGGTGAAGTGGATGTTTGGCAGACGGCACCGCTACTCGCTCGATGCGGGGTTGGGCTACTACATGCAGGACATCGCCGAGGTCATCTCCGGCTATCCGCTGTACGGGGAGACAGTGCTGTGGGAGGCGGCCGCGGCTGGCGGCTACCTCGGCGGCACCATCGATTTCGGCGGCGGGAATCCCTCGAAATCCAGTGGCGCGATGATGAGTCTGAAAGTCCACCTGGTGGATTTTGGAAGCGTGCGGGACGAGGGCAGTCTGCCGCCGACCCTCGGCCCGGACGCCGGCCGCCTGACCGGCCCGATTTACATGTACCAGGTCGGTTATCGCTGGCGCTAGCCCTCGGTTGCGCCCTGACTTGCGGTATCATCCGCGGGCGTCTTTCATGGAGGAACCGTTCTGGGTCTGAGCGCTATTATCCTGGCGGCGGGACAAGGTACCCGCATGCGATCGGATCTGCCGAAGGTGCTGCAGCCGCTGGCCGGCCAGCCCCTGCTCGCGCACGTGCTCGATCGCGCCCGTGAACTGGATGCGAGCGACGTCTGCGTGGTCTACGGCCACGGCGGCGAGAAGGTACGCATGGCCTTCCCTTCCCCGGAAATCCGCTGGGCACTGCAGGCGGAGCAGCTCGGCACGGGGCATGCGATGCTACAGGCCATGCCGGGCACGCCGGAGGACAACCGGGTGTTGATCCTGTTCGGCGACGTGCCCCTGCTTACGGCGGCGACACTGAAGACGCTTCTCGACGCGGCGCAGGGAGACGATTTGCTGGTGCTCACGGTGGACATGGAGGACCCGGCGGGCTACGGACGCATCCTCCGTGACGGCGAGAGGGTCACCGGCATCGTCGAGGAAAAGGACGCGAGCGCCGCTCAGAAAGAGATAGCCGAGATAAATACCGGCGTCATGCTTTGCCCGGGCCAGCGACTGAAGAGATGGTTGGGCCGGTTGAGCAACGACAATGCGCAGGGCGAGTATTACCTGACCGACGTGATCGCGATGGCGGTTGCGGACGGTGTCGCCGTGCAGGGCGTAAAGGCACCAAACCAGGTGGAGGTGATGGGTATCAACGACAGGAAGCAGCTCGCGGAAGCGGAGCGCGCGTTGCAGACGAGGCTGGTGGAAGAACTGATGCGCGATGGCGTGGGGTTCGCCGACCCGGCCCGCGTCGATATTCGCGGAAAACTGAGCTGCGGCAGGGACGTGTTCATCGACGTCAACGCCGTGTTTGAAGGCGACGTGACGCTGGGCAGCGGCGTGCGCATCGAGGCCAACAACGTGATCCGCGACAGTGTGTTGGGCGACGGCGTCGTCGTGCATCCCAACTGCCATATCGAAGGCGCGGTGGCAGGGGACGATTGCGAGATCGGTCCGTTTGCGCGGCTGCGCCCGGGCGCCGAGCTCGCGGAGAACGTGAAAGTCGGAAACTTCGTCGAGATCAAGAAGAGCCAGGTCGCCAAAGGCAGCAAGGTCAACCACCTGTCCTACATCGGCGATAGTGAGATAGGCGTCAACGTCAACGTGGGGGCCGGCACGATAACCTGCAATTACGACGGCGCAAACAAGCACCGCACCCTGATAGGCGATGGCGCTTTCATAGGCTCGGGTGTCAATCTCGTGGCGCCTGTCGAGATCGGCAGCGGCGCGACGATCGGCGCCGGTTCGACGATCACGAAAAGCGTCCCGGCCGACCAGTTGTCGCTCGAACGCAGCAAGCAGCTCACCGTGAAGGGCTGGAAACGGCCAACGAAGAAGAGCTGAACGAAGGGAACCAGGAGACAGATTTTATGTGCGGAATCGTCGGTGCAATTGCCGAAAGAAACGTCGTCCCGATTCTGGTCGAGGGCCTGCGGCGCCTCGAGTATCGCGGCTACGACTCGGCGGGCGTCGCAGTCCTGCAAAGTGATCGGTCTATCGGGCTTTCCAAGACGGTGGGCAAGGTGGCCGAGCTCGAGAAAAAGCTCGAATCGAATCCGCTGCGCGGCCTGCTCGGGGTGGCCCATACTCGCTGGGCGACTCATGGGGGCGTGACCGAAGCGAACGCGCACCCCCACCTGTCCGGCGATCGCGTGGCCGTCATCCATAACGGCATCATCGAAAATTACCAGGAGATCAAGGACGAACTCGAAGCGAAGGGCTACGAGTTCGTGTCGGAGACGGACACCGAGGTCGCGGCGCATCTCGTGTACGACAATCTGCAGCAGGGTCTCGGCCTCACGGAGGCGGTCCAGAAAGCAGTCGCTCGTTTCACCGGCGCGTTCGCGCTGCTGGTCGTCGACGCGGAGGACCCGGATCGTTTCGTGGTCAGCCGGGTTGCCAGCCCACTCGTAATCGGCCTGGGAATCGGCGAGAACTTCGTTGCGAGCGGTGTGCCTGCGTTGTTGCCCGTGACGCAACGCTTCATCTATCTCGAACAGGGCGACATCGCTGAAATTACTCGCGACAGCGTAAACATCATCGGCGCCGACGGCGAGGCCGTGAAGCGCGAAGTTCACGAGACGCAGTGGAGCGCCGATGCCGCGGAGAAGGGTCCTTTCCGGCACTTCATGCTCAAGGAGATTTTCGAGCAGCCGAGCGCGCTGGCCAATACGCTCTACGGTCGCATCGAAGGCGGCAAGGTCGTCGCCGATTCGCTCGGCCCGCAGGCCGCCGACATGCTCGCCGGCGTCGAGAACATCCATATCGTCGCCTGCGGCACGAGCTACCATGCCGGCTGCGTCGCAAAGTACTGGATCGAATCGCTGGCTGGCGTCACGTGCCAGGTCGAAATTGCGAGCGAGTACCGTTATCGTCACGTGGTCGTCCCGCCAAACACGCTGTTTCTCACGCTGTCGCAATCCGGTGAGACCGCCGACACGCTCGAGGCGTTGCGGATCGCCAAGCAGTCGGGCTATGTCGGGTCGCTGACCGTCTGCAACAGCGCTCACAGCTCGATGGTGCGCGAGTCCGACCTCTGCATGATGACGCAGGCCGGTCCCGAGATCGGCGTCGCGAGCACCAAGGCATTCACGACCCAGCTTCTGTCGATGCTGATCGTCACGTTGATTCTCGCGCGGCAGCGTGGCATGAGCGCGGAAAAAGAAGCTGGTCTCGTGCCGCATGTCGTGCATGCCGCCGCCGCCGTGGAGGAGGCGCTGCAAATGAGCGAGGGCTTGAAGCAGCTTGCCGAAGACTTCGCGGAGAAAGAGCACACGTTGTTCCTGGGTCGCGGGCCGATGTGGCCCGTTGCGATGGAGGGGGCACTCAAGCTCAAGGAGATTTCATACATTCACGCGGAAGCATACGCGGCAGGTGAACTGAAGCACGGGCCGCTGGCGCTCATAGATGAAGACATGCCCGTCGTCGTCGTCGCACCCAACAACGAGCTGCTCGACAAGCTCAAGTCGAATATGCAGGTCGTACGCGCGCGGGGCGGGCAGCTCTACGTGTTTGCGGATCGTGAGACCGGCATCGAATCGGAGGATGGCGTTACCGTAATCGAGATGCCCCACGCGGACCGCCTGATTTCGCCCGTCGTGTACACGGTGCCGCTACAACTGTTGGCCTATCATGTCGCGGTGCTCAAGGGCACCGACGTCGACCAGCCGAGGAATCTCGCGAAGTCGGTCACGGTCGAGTAGTTGATATCGGATCCGGTGCTGGTTTCTGGTGATTAAAAGTGTCGGTTTGTAATTAAAAGCGTCGGAGATCTCGACTAAGTTGTTGATAGATCAATGGAAGGCGCGAAATTCTTGTAATTAAAAGTGTCGGAGATGGATCGAACGGCCGCTATACTGTGGATTGCGGACCTTGACTAAACCATCAACAGGGATTCCGCTTTTGACCCTAAACGGACATACGGTCCGCTGCGGTGGATGGCGGGTCTGATCTGCCTCAGCCGGATTCGCTGCCGAGATATCGGAAAAGTGGAAGTCACACCCCCCTGCCAATGAGAACGAACTCATTCGGCGGCCCCGTTTCGTTCAAACTGACCGCTGTCAGTACATTCCATAATCGACGGATTCCGGCGATAGCCGAGAATAGCGATGGGGGTAATGGCATTGAGAATCACTCATTACTTGTACAACGCATTTCTGGTCGAAGAAGGTGAGGCAAGAGTCGTCATCGATCCCGGCCAGAATCTCTGGATCTTCGACCTCAGGAGTCTGGTCCCGCAAAAAGAGTGGCCCACCGTTACTCATATCGTCATCACGCACGGTGATCCTGATCATCACTGGCAGTCGGACCGCGTCGCCGCGGCGTCGGGCGCCCACGTCGTGTGCGGTATCGGTCTGACGCGCGTTCAGAATGGAGAAACGCTCGTTGTCGATCCGCGTGGTCGGGGGCTTTCCTCCTGGGTTCCAATCGACAACCTTCACCCGCTCGACGTTGGCGAGTCCATTGAGCTCGATGGCGTAACTATCGAGGCAGTCAAATCAGTGCACGGGCCCATCGCTGTGCCACTGCTTGGATTCACGTTCAGACAGGAGCCCGGTCCGGACGAACGTGTTGGCCTCGGTTCGATGGCTTTCAAGATCACAATCGGGAACAAATCAATATTGAATCTGGGTGACTCACTGCTCCTGGCCGATTGGGAGGGCCTCAGGCCGACTGTGCTAATGCTCCCGATCGGGGGTATTGGCCGGAACACTTGGACGATGGATGTCGACGACGCAATCAAGGCGGTTGAGCTGATCGATCCGGAACTGGTCATTCCCTGTCACTACAGTGTTCCGTTTCTCTGGAAGAAGAAGTTTGCGGTTGCGGATGATGCAAGGTTTAAACGCGACGTAGAGGCGCTCGGAAAGAGATGCAGAATTCTCGGGGCTGGTGACGTTGTCACCGTGTAAACCTGGAGGCATTGGTATGAAGAATGGGACAGAAGATAATGCATTTGATGTGATTGTCATAGGCTCCGGGATGGGTGGCATGGCCGCTGCGGCCGCGTTGTCGAAGGCCGGTCACAAGGTGCTCCTGCTGGAGCAATACGAGACACTTGGCGGCCTGTCCCACAGCTTCTCCATCGACGGTTTTTCCTGGGATGCGGGCATCCACTACCTCAACTGCGTCGCCCCGGAAGATCGCGAGCGCCATATTCTCGACTGGCTGTCAGACACACCGATCGAATTGGCCTCGATGGGAGCCATCTATGACAATCTGCATATTGGCGACGCCGCCCCGCTGGCCTTGTCCCGTCCCTACGAGGCGCAAGCTCGCGATCTCAAGGACCGTTTCCCGGACGAGGCGGAAGCTATCGACGCGTGGATCGCCGCGCTTAAGGAAGGCAGGGAGGCGATCCTGAAGGTCACAATGACCCGCGCGATGCCCGAGATTATAGGCTCGGCACTGAAATGGTGGCACAGCCACGCCATCGAACGCTGGTGCATGCGGACGACGCAGGAGGTGATTGACGCGATCACCGGGAACCCCAACCTGGCCGCCGCCTTCGCCGCGCAATGGTTCGACCATGGCGGCAGACCCAGTAAGGCAAGCTTCGCGATGCATGCCCTGATTACCGGGGCCTACCTGGAAAGCGGCGCCTGGTATCCCAAAGGCGGTGGCGCGGCCTTTGCCGACCACATCCTGCCGACGATCACGAAGGCCGGGGGTGAAGCGAGGGCGAATACCAAGGTCGAGACGCTTCTTGTCGAGGACGACCGGGTCGTCGGCGTGCGCACGGTGCAGGGGGAGGACATACGCGCCGATGCAGTGATTTCGGATATCGGGGCGCGTGAGACGGTGAACCATCTTCTGCCCGCCGATTGCGGGCATCAGGACTGGATCGACGAGATCCGTGGCCTGCCGCACTCTGTCGCCCATTTCAGCCTGTTCGTGGGCTTTGAGGGCGATATCGAGCGCGCCGGGGCGACGCGCTCAAATCACTGGATCTACCCCGGCGGAAAAGTTGACGTCGTCTGGACCGACGCGCCCGACAGCCCGCCGCCCGGCCTGTTCGTGTCCTTCGCGTCCTTGAAGGACCCCGGTCATGACCCCGGACCGTCGCAGAAATACGCAGGCGAAATCATCGCCTGGGCCGACTGGTCGGTGGTGGAGAAGTGGGCCCACATGGAACCGGGCGCGCGCGGCGAGGACTACTATGCCTTCAAGGCTGGAATCGAGGACGCAATATTCGCGCAGTTCGAGGCCTATTTCCCCGAGCTGGCCAAGCTCGTCGTGTTCCGCAGTCTATCGACGCCGCTTACGACCCGCGCGATCACTGGCCATCACAAGGGTGCCTTCTACGGGATCGACACGACGCCTGAACGATTGGTGAGCGAAGCGTTGCAAACCCGGACGCCTGTCCCGGGTCTGTTCCTTGCCGGTCAGGATG
>Ga0193947_1000034_pt1 | contig 26192 bp, 24 predicted proteins | sample FRT_01_MG_FD_161267 | JGI IMG/M metagenome (GOLD analysis project Ga0193947, IMG submission 161267) | Sediment microbial communities from the Broadkill River, Lewes, Delaware, United States - FRT_0-1_MG | ecosystem: Environmental > Aquatic > Freshwater > River > Sediment | place: USA: Delaware... | reverse complement strand
ATCGCCGGTATCTGCCTACTCTCCGGCCCCTTCTTGCCCTTGATTTTGTCTATAATCAGCTTTTCCCTAACGGAAGGATTGTCCTGCAATGTTTGAAGATACGTTTACGCTGGTTGTCTTCGTGGCTATGTTTGCGATTATGGGGGGGTGGATCTATGTCATTTCGCAGAATGCGCGCAATACGCATAGACAGGTTCAGCAAATTGCCGAACAGCACACGCTCATTCACTCCGACAAGCGGGCCCGCAGCATTTGCCGGGCCGTTCACCAGTTACACCCGCTGATGCATGCGGGTGTGGATTTTGTTATCAAGCGGGACGGACCCGGCCAGACACCTTACATTGCCGAGTGGAATGCGCCGGAGCCCAAACCAACACAGGAGGAGCTGGAGGCGGTTTTGCCGACGATTCCGGCTGCAGACCAGGATTATGCAGAGTTGCGGCGGCTGGAGTATCCGGACGTCGGCGATCAGCTCGATGCCGCCTACAAGGTGCGTCACGGGGATAATAGTGAACAAATAGAGATCGATACCAGGATAGCGGAGGTCAAAGCGCGCTATCCGAAATCTGATATCTGCCCCTGAACGAACCTGAACTGACGAGGGTGTCTTCGAGCCCTTGTGTCTAAGCCTGGTATTCTGGGCCTGCACCTGATAGCACGGGAAAGATAATGACGCGGAAGATCCTGTTATTAACCATATTCGCCGTTCTCGCCTACGGCTTCTGGGTCAGTCCGGAATTCAAGACCATTGCCGCCGGGGTGGCGATTTTCCTGCTGGGTATGTATGCGCTGGAAGAGGGCTTCAAGGCCTTCAGCGGTGGTGTACTGGAAAGCTTTCTGCAGAAGACGACGGATACAACCTGGAAGAGCCTGACTTTCGGCATTGTATCGACCACGCTCATGCAGTCCAGTTCGCTGGTGTCGGTCATCACCATTTCATTTCTCAGTGCCGGACTCATCGCGCTGACGCAGGGCATCGGTATTATTTTCGGCGCCAACCTGGGCACCACGACCGGCGCCTGGCTGGTGGCCGGTCTGGGGCTGAAAATAGATATTGCTGCCTACGCCATGCCGATGCTGGTTTTCGGCGTGATCATGATTTTCCAGAAGGGCACCAAGCTGCAGGGCGCCGGCTGGGCTCTGGTCGGTCTCGGCTTCCTGTTCCTCGGAATCGCTTACATGAAAGAGGGATTCGAGACCGTCGGTGGTCAGTTCGACCTGTCACAGTTCGCCGTACCGGGTTTTAAAGGTCTGCTGATCTATACTGCTATCGGGATTGCGGCGACCGTGGTGATGCAGTCCAGTCATGCCACCCTGATTCTGACCATCACGGCACTGGCGGCGGGACAGGTGACTTATGAGAATGCCCTGGCGCTGGCGATTGGATCGAATGTCGGCACTACCATCACTGCGATTATCGGTGCCATCAGTGCCAGCGTCTCCGGCAGACGGCTGGCGGTAGCACATCTTATTTTCAACCTCGTGACCGGTACGATTGCGATCGTACTAATCAAACAATTCGCACTTGCTGTCGACTGGGTGAGCGACCTGGTCGGGATCGCTGCCGACAACTACACGCTCAAGTTTGCCGTGTTTCATACGCTGTTCAACCTGGTCGGCGTTGCGCTCATGCTGCCTTTAATCGGTACGCTGGTGCTTTTCCTGGAGAAGCTGCTGCGTGAGAAAATCGAACCGCGGGACGAGGCTCGCGTGCTGTTTATCAATAAATCGGCACTGGAGTTCCCCGACACGGCACTCGAGGTCATATCCAGAGAAACCGTGCACATGGCGGTAAATGCCTTTGAAATACTGGCACACGGCCTGAATCTGCACCGCAGGGATATTACCTCCGACAGTGATATCAATGCCGTCGTCGCAGACTGTACAGTCAGTATGGGTATCGACGTCGATGACCTTTATCAACGCAAGGTCAAGCCTTTGTACAGTGCCATTATCGATTATTCCACTGAGGCGGAACAGCACATGGACGCCGAGCAAGTGGACAGGTTGAGTCACCTGAAGCGAGCCTGCTGGCAGATCGTCAATGCCATCAAGCTGATCAGGGAGATGCAGGCCAATATCGATCGTTATATGTGCGATGAGAATGATTACGTGCGACGTGAGTACAACGAGATTCGCCTGAACATCGCCCTGTTGTTGAGAACGCTGTTCAAAATCGAGGAGCAGGTGGGGCCGGTGCAGAAAATGGAAGCGCTCAAGCGCTTCAATCTTGCCATGGAAGAGCAGGACATCATCGCCAACGGCTCTCTTGATAAATTGATCCGTGAACGGAAAATTAATTCCGATATGGCGACATCCCTGATGAATGACGGTTCATATGCCTACGAGATTCAGCGTAACCTGGTGTCGGCCGCCGAAATTATTTTTGCCAACACCTATTCCAGGGAGCGGGACCTGTCCTTGACTGATGAGGACCTCGACAGGCTGATGATCAGCAGGCGTGAAGAGATTCTGGGTCGCCTCAGGCAGGAAGAAGCGCAGATCGATGCCATTACCGGTCGCGCGACGCTCAACGACAGCACGGATCATAGCGCATGAGCAACGCGAGTTTATCCGGCCGCGTTAACGGGTAGGGATCTCCTGGAAATCTATGCTGATTCGGTCAGCGGCGACGGGCCGGAAGCGCTTGTTGGCAAATTCCACATGATCGGGGTGGTCGCGGTAGGAATCAATCACGTCTGGATGGCAGAAACGCACGTTCCAACTGTAACGATAGCCGGCATCGTCTTTAACCGCCTCTCCTGCAAATACTTCCCGGACGCCGGGAATGGCAGCCAGCACTGCGCGTCCGTCGGCTATCATCCCCTGTGCGTCAGAATCACCCGCCACGTTGTAGATGATCATGTGATCGACCGGCCGCCACGCCTGGCAGGCTTCGAGGAGTTCGCCGGCGCGCTTGTCTGACCCCCAAAGCCGGATACACCGTTCCATCTCTGCCTGCATTGGCAGCTGTATTCCCTTGAGCAGGGCCGTGTAACCACCCTGAGATTGTGCCGCTGAGAGATTGCCGCGAATCTGATCCGCGGCGGCATCGGCTAAGGCGGTAAAGTAGTTGATCTTGCTGACGCCGCACTCGATCAACTTGCGGAACTGCTTGTCCGACAAGCCTGTGCCGCCGTGTATGACCAGGGGTATTCCAAGGGACTGGTCGATGCGCTGCAGCCTGTCGAAATCCAGTTGTGGTTCACCGCGCATACGTCCGTGTACGGTGCCGATGGAAACGGCGAGAAAATCGATACCGGTAGCTTCGGCATAGCGCACGGCTTCCTCTGGCGAGGTATAGACCAGTTCTCCGGGGTGTTTCTCGGCGTCTTCGCCTTCAACGCCGGCGACATAGCCCAGTTCCCCTTCGACCGGGACGCCGCAGGCATGAGCCATGTCTGTCACCGATTTTGTTCGCGCAATGTTCTCTATCAGGGGGAATGTGGATGCGTCGACCATCACCCCGTTACAGCCCAGGCGTATGGCTGCAACGGCGGATTGCAGCGATGCGCCGTGATCCAGATGAATGGCCACCGGGACCCAGGTTCGCTTCGCAGCGGCTTCTGTCGCCGCCATCGCAAGTTCAAAATCAAAATAGTCGAAATGGGATTCGGCCAGGCTCAGAATGACCGGTGCCTGGCAGGATTCCGCAGCCTTGATGATAGCTTCGAGGAAATCCAGGCTCACCAGGTCGAAAGCGGCTATTGCGTAACCGTGTCGATGAGCGTGGTTGAGCATATCGCGCATATTGAACAAGGCCATAGTATCCTCCCGATTAAACCCCTTGGTCAGATGCCAGCCGAGGGCGGCAAAAGAAACGGGGATGTTTTGCTTGTTTTCTTATCGCTTAAACTGAATTTTATGGCTTGTATGATGTTCCTACAAGCGCCGCTTGCGATCTCAATTCTGTCCGGAGGGGATCTGCAGAACCAGGGACACGCGCCGGTTCCTGCTTCTGCCGGCAGGCGTCAGGTTGTCAGCAAGGGGACGGGTGTCCGCATAGCCGATGGCGCGTATGCGCGTGGCGGCAATACCCTGCTTGACAAGTTGGCGTGCCACGATGGTGGCGCGTGCCGTAGAGAGTTCCCAGTTTGAAGGGAAACGTGCTGTCTCAATGGGGATGTTGTCAGTATGTCCTTCGATAGACAGTGGGTGGGGTTGTGCCTTCAGTGCGCTTGCCAGTCCTTCCAGCACGGCCGTGCCGCTCGGTGTCAGAGCCGCACTGGCAGGCATGAACAGTATACTGTCGCTGATCTCGAGATTCACACCGGCACCGTGTACGCTCACTTCAACCCGATCACGCAGCTCGCTGCTACTTAAGGTGTCCAGCAATGCATCCATCGGGCTGGTGGTTCCCGGCGCTGTGTCATTTGTTTCCGCGGCCGGTGGTAACTCCACCGCCTGCAGTTCCGTTGAGGTCGTGTCAACGTTGTCTGCATCGGCAGTGGTTGACGACTCTACGCTTTCAACGGTGTCATCTGTTGCCGGCGATGCGCGCATCGCCGGTTCGGATACCTGCTCCTCTGCGTGCGGATTGGTCTCCGCTGTCTCGGTACGGCTTGCCCCGGCAAGGAGCGGCCCGGCTAACCCATCCTCGCTATTGAAAATTCCTGCAACGATGTCCGGTGCAGATAACAGGACGGGTAGTTCGAATACCGGCCCGAAAGGCTTGTTGCCGGCAACAGTTTCTATCACCGGGTCAGCTGTGTCCTGGCTGGCTTTCTCCATCGAGGCCGTTCCATCTTCCTGGTGCGTCAGCAACAACACGAACAGGGCGAGCAGCAGTATGAGGATGTCTATGAAACTCACCAGCCAGGCATCCTGCTGGGTGGCGCCTGACCCGGTTTCCGAGTCACCGTCGGGGGCTGAAGTCGGATCATTGAGCGCCAGGGCTGCAGGCGTCTGCGTTCGAGGCTGTGGTGCTGCGTAGATCATTACGTGTGGAATTACGCTTTTACCAGCTCAAGATGACTGGGTGTTGATGTCCGTAACTGATGGTGGTCATAAAAGGCGTCCAGCGTTTCCTTTATCAGCGTCGGATGCCGTTTCGCATAAATCTGCAGAATTCCTTCCCTCAAGGCGTTCATCCGCATCAGGCGCTGGTTGGTACGGCGTTCCATCTTGATCGCCAGTGGCTTGAAAAGCAGATTGGAGGCGATTATGCCGTACACCGTGGTGATCATGGCAAACGCCATGGTGACACCGACTTCGTTCAGACCGCGGTCGCCGAGTCCGGAGAGCATATGCACCAGGCCGAACAGTGTGCCCAGCATGCCGAATGCCGGCGCAAACACCGACATGGTGTGGAGGATCTGTGTCTGTCCCTGGTCGCGGTTGCGCAAACCGGATATCCGCCACTGCATGGATTTGTTCAGGTCTTCCAGTGGAGCAGCGTCAATCACCTGCTGTAGACCACAAGACAGGAAGGGATCGCCAATTGCCGCCAGTTCGCGTTCCGCCGCTCGCAGACTGCCGCTGCGGTAAGCGCCCGCGAAGCGCAGCAACTGGGTGATATCAGCCGAGATGGTATCCTCTTCTTCCCTGAACAAGCCCGGCAGGGAGCGCAACACTTTGTACACATCGTTGACGGGTCGGCTGACGAAGGTGGCCGCCAGTGTGCCCCCGATGACAACGATAAACCCGGGAATATTAAAAAACGCTGCGACGTTGTCCGGCGACATGAAAATCATTGTCATAATGAAAATTACGCCAGCGAGTAAGCCTAAAATTGTTGAATGATTCATATCAACTCCCGGTGAGGCACTGCGGTAAACCATGCCGTTCAAGGACAATGTCAAACCATACACTGAACTATGCAAGTTTGGTTCCGACAGGGGATGTGTCTGCCGGGTATAAGATAACAGCTTGTTTTAAATTAAATACCTGGAGTTCAAGGCGGGCGTCTATGGTAGCGGGGCTGTGCTTTGCCGTTGCCGGTGGCAAGCTTTTGCCGCCTGGCAAACAGAAGACTGATAAGCAGCCGCGCCTGTCTGGCATACGCGATATACTGCGCCGCTTGAAGCAAGCTGCCGGTGTACGGGACGCTTGTCTATGATCGTTTTTGACCAGACGATTAAGACAAGCACCGCATAAATCCTGCTGTAGGAGCAGCCTGCTGGCCTCGATGCGGGCCGGAGAAGGGTGCTTCACAGCCGACGTTTTAGCGTTGGTTTAATCAGTCTGGGGGAAGAATCAGCCATGAAAGAACCTGCGGTTTCACTTGCTTACCGGGTTATTTCAATGGTATCCGATGGTTAACCGTTGTGCTGAAAATTATATACATAGGCTCATCCGGACCGCTTTCGCTGATTCCTCTGCAAAGGCTGCTGGATTGCGGTCAGGCCGTCGTTGCTGTCGCTCTGGAAGCGGACGATGAGCCGGTTTTACAGGATCAGCGGATTCCCCTTCTGACCACGAATCATGGTTCCGTTGCCTCGCTTGCCCGGCTGCACGGTATTCCGCTTATCGAGCTGTCCCGCCCCTGGGTGTACAGCGTGGATGAAATGGGCAGGTATGCGCCGGATCTCATAGTGGTGTCCTGTTTCGCCCGCAAACTGCCCGAATCCGTACTGTCGATCCCGCACATTGGCTGTTTCAATCTTCATCCCTCGCTGTTACCGGCCTACCGCGGACCCGTGCCTTTGTTCTGGCAGTTCAGGGCTGGCGTGGAAATATTCGGTATCACACTGCACCGGATGTCGCCACGGCTCGATGCCGGTAATATCGTTGCGCAAACCGGTGTGGCCATGCCCGATGGCGTCTCCGGCCGGCAAGCGGACGTACTATTGGCAGAGGCCGGCAGCGAAATGCTCATCCATACGTTGCGCAAATCTGGACGGGACAAGTTCAGCGGCTCTGCTCAGGATGAGGGCGATGCCAGTTATCAGGGCTTTCCGTCAGCATCCGATTATACCGTCAGCGTCAGCTGGTCGGCACAGCGACTGTATAATTTTATCTGCGCGACCCGCGACCGGGGCGTGCGCTATCCCTGTCGGATCGATAATCGCATCTACTGGCTGTTGCAGGCGGATGCCTGGCAGCTGACCGGTGAACCCCGGCTCGTGGTCAACGGCAACAGGCTCAGCATCCCCTGCCAGCGTGGTTCTGTCACGGCCCGCTTTCAGACGGATTGAAAGGGTAATCCTGACGGGGGCTGGTGCGGGCAAAATATTGCCCCATGGATTGAATGGCACTAAGTTAAGGCGGCTTTTACTCTGTAGGGCCGAATTTATTCGGCCACTGGCTGTTGGTGGCTACCCACATTGTGGCTATATCCGCGATGATAGAGGGTATGGCAACGTGGTTGGTCGAATGAATTCGACCCTACAATGGGTTAAATAGGCTTAACTTAGTGCCATTCACCCCTTAGATTATAATTCCACACTTGTTACCATATCGGCAATAGAAGACGCCGCGTGGGAGCGCCGTCCTTGGGCGCGATATCGCGGCCAGGAGGTCGCCCGGCATTCTATGTTTAATCACCAGGTTAGCATTAACAATTCAAACCGCTGGAGAATGGCATGACTGCTCCGGAACAGTACCAACTGATTGAGACCCGCCTGCAGGAAAAACTGGAGAACGGCACGGTGCGCTGCAATCTGTGTCTGTGGCACTGTAAAATCGGGCATGGCCAGCGTGGATTCTGTCAGGCGCACGTGAATCGCAACGGCACGCTTTATAATATGTCCTATGGCATCCTTTCATCCATCGATATTGATGCCATAGAGACTAAGCCGGTGAAACACTTCCGCCCTGGAACGCGGGTGATGTCTGTTGGCAGCTATGGCTGCAGTTTCCGTTGCGGGGGTTGCCATAATCTGGATATCTCCTGGGGCGTAAAAGCGCTGGATGATCTGGCGAGAGGCGAATCCAGGGCACCCTGGGTGACGCCGGGATCACTGGTTGAAGCGGCACAGCGGGCAGGTGTGCAGGGTATCGCCTTTACCTATTCGGAACCGGCGGTATGGCTGGAATACGTGATCGATACGTCCATACTCGCTCACGACGCGGGTCTGTACACTGTCTATGTGTCCAACAGCTATGTCAGCGACGCAGCGCTCGAGCTGATGGCGCCACACATCGATGTGCTGTGTTCGGATATAAAAAGCATGCGTGACGATTTCTACCGGGACATCTGTCGTCCGGCGCGGGTTGAACAGGTGCTGCACGCCATCAGCAAAGCGCAACAACTGGGCATCCACGTGGAGACCCGCACTAATATCATTCCCGGGAAAAATGACACCCCGCAAGAGCACAATGAGATTGCCTGCTGGGTCCGGGACAATCTGGGTGAGGACAGTCCCTGGCACATCACCCGTTTCTTCCCGGCATACAAACTGAGCAAGCTGCCGCCGACCCCGGAAGAAACGCTGTACGCGGCGCGCGAGGCGGCAGAGCGTGCCGGTCTGCGGCACGTATACGTGTATAATGACAAGGGCTGCGATTGCGCTGCAGAGAATCGGCCGATTGATTTTTATCTCAATGGTCCTGAGGCGGCCATACATCAGGTCAGGAAGTGCGCCGCCGGCTGCTGCGGCGAGCAGGGTGTTTTGCTGAAAAAATATGAACATAATTCAACGGTATAACTGGCTGAGGCACAGGGTTTAAGAGATGGCAAGAACAGTACAGTGTGTGGTTTTGAAGCGTGAGTCAGATGGCATGGACAAACCGCCGCACCCCGGTGAACTGGGTCAGCGGATATTCGATAATGTCTCCCGGGAGGGCTGGAAACAGTGGCTTGAACGGTTAACCACCATTATCAATGAGAACGGACTCAGTACCGCTGATCCGCAAAGCATGGCGTTGATTGAAAAGCACATGCTGGGATTCTTTTTCGGGGAAGGTGATTATGGCCAGTTGCCCGCCGGCTTCCGACAGGGTGGTGGTGGCGGTAAGAAATAGCGCTCGCCGAGCGTACGGCTAAAGAGGTTTCCTCTTTCCAGGCTCTATTCCTCACTCACGGTGTGATATCGCTGCCAGCAGGCCGCTGCGATGAACGCTCTAGTCTGAACACCGGTGCCACTACAAAGTTCAGTCGGGCATGGGCATCCCGGAGTGCACGAACAACGTCACTGGGAGTGTTGCCGCGTGCAAATATATACCCGGGATATTGATTGCCTTCAGGTAAAGGTATCAACTCGTTGCCATCGCGGATAATGATATCGACCTTTTCGATATTTGCCACTTTGCGGGCAGCGTTTATGCCCTCCACACGCCGCAGAATACCGGCCTGTTTGATCGGAATCATCATGACCCCGCGCGCGTCTTCGGGTGGCACGGCTGTGATCGGTTGTCCAGTGGCGAGGGAAATGGTCAACTCTTCCAGGTTGAAATCCGCGCCCTGGTCCAGGGTGCGCGCGCAGTCACCGCCAATCGTACGTGAAGCCACCTCCAGCAGCCATGCATCCTGTTTGTTGACGCGCAGTTCGGCGTGCACCGGGCCGGTACTCAATCCATAGCTAGTGCAGGCCCGTGCCACGCGGTGTTTTATCCTGGCCTGCGTTGCCTCATGCAGTCGTGACGGTGTGACATAGATGGTCTCTTCGAAATAAGGGCCACGCAGGGGATCGGGTTTGTCGAACACCGCAAGCGTCGTGAGTTCACCATTGTGCAGGAAGCCTTCGTAGGCGACCTCGACACCGTCGATGTAGTCTTCAACCAGCAGGTGAGTCCTCTCAAACTCATCGCCGCTATCGGAAATAATTTTTTTAATGCGCTGACAGGCGCTGACGAATTCTGCCGGCGTGTCTGTGCGTATTACGCCCCGGCTGGCGGACAGGTGCAGCGGCTTGATCACGCAAGGCCAGCGCAGCCCGCTCATCTGTTTCTGCAGGGGGCGATCCAGATCAACCAGCCAATGAGCGGGTACCGGGCAGCCAGCCCGTGTCAGCTGCGCGCGCGCCAGGTCTTTGCGACGCGATAGACGGGCCGCTTCAGGTGGGTTGTGTGGAAGACCGAGTCTCGCTGCAGCGTTGGCGGCGAGTTCGACAGTGCTGTCATCGCTGCCGAGTATGCCGCTGAAAGGCGCCCTTTGCGCTTCTCTGAGTATGCTGGCGAGCGAACTGTCGAAGTCGTCAAGGTCGATGTGCAAGCCATCGTGGAGCTCGGAAATCAGCGAAAATTCGCCGCGCGAGCCAACCAGTACCTCGAACCCCATGCGCCTGGCAGCGTACAGATAGGGCGCGATCCGGTAGCTGCCGGGCTGGGCAACGAGAAGTAAACGGGGGGTGGTGATGGGGCTCTTGGGTCAGGGCTGCCGATAATCAGGCACAGCCGCCACCCGCCGCTCCACAGGCGCCGCAGGTACCGGCGCCGCCGGTGTTGGCAAAGACGTTTTTGAAGACAAAACTCTTGTTGACGCCCTGTGTCTTGAAATCAATTTCCACACCCTCGAGAAAACCGAGCGCGACCGCATCAACATAGATGTTCATGCCATTGGTTTCCAGCACACAGTCGGACTCATTCGGCTGTTCTACAAAGGTCATGCCATAGGTCATTCCGCCGCAACCACCACCGGATACGAAAATACGGACGCCATTGATGTCATCTTCCTTCTCGGTGATGGCGATAAGCTGTTCGACCGCTTCTGGTGACACCTTGATTTCATCAGTCAGGTTGGTTTTGAATTGGACGTTGGACATAGCGATTACCGTTCCAGGAACTTTATTTTGGAGGTGGGGATATTAACATCTTTTTGACAGCTGAGGTTAGAAAAATGTTAACCGGAGCGCGTGGACCGCAGCGTCCGTGACCTTAAAACGACGGATCATTAGAGCAAGGGCGGGCTCATTCACCGACATTGGCTGTGTGCATTCGACAAAACCTTGACAGTTTGACAGGTCATTGTTGGCATTTAGCGGCCAGGTCGTCAAAGCGTTGTCAGAAACACCCCAAAATCGGTGAGTTACAGCTCGGCATTGATTTTGCATTTCAGCATATCCCGAAGTACTGATTAGTTGAGCCAGGGAGTGCGTGATGTCTATTGATTTTATGATCTTTATTGGTGTCCTGGTCGCTGCGCCATCGGCGCTCGCCATCTTGATTGCTGTCCAGCAGGGTAAGCGAGCCGAGGGGGCAAGTCTTGAACCCTGAATGCGGCGATACCTGATAATGAAAGGGAATGCCGCGGGTATTGGGTTCATGCCGACGCTAATTCACTGATCAGGGCGCGTGCGGCATTGGATAGTGTCCGTTCCTGGTGATAAACAATACCCAGTGACCGCTGTAGGGAGAGTTCTTCGACTGAGAGTTTGCTGATGCTCGTATCCAGCATGGTATTGGGCAGCAGGCTCCAGCCGATGCCCACCGAAACCAGCATCTTGATGGTTTCCAGGTAATTCGTTGATAAAGCAATCTCCAGTGTCAGCCCCAGGCGCTTGAACGCCTGTTCGGCGATCTGTCGGGTATAGGTGTTGGCGGCCGGCAGTACTGCGGCATGTCGGGCCAGTTGCTTCAGTGTGACATCGGTTTTATCGGCCAGTGGATGCTTGCGTGACACCACGATGCCCATGGGGTCCTTCCATATCAGCTCAGTGGCCAGCTTGCGCGAGGGCGCCAATGGCAAGGTTACGATACCCAGTTCCAGTTCTCCGTGTTCCACTGCCACGCAAGCAGCTTCCGAGTCCATGAATCGGATATCCAGGCGCACCTGGGGATACGCCCGGGTGTAGCGTTTCAATGTGGAGGGCAGGCGGTGCAGACCGATATGATGACTGGTGGCAAAACGCAGCGTTCCTCGTATCTCGGCGCTGAGGCTGGAAATGGTGCGTATGCTGTCTTCCAGTTCTACTAGCAGTTTCTGCGCGCGTGGCAGCAAGGCAATACCCGCCTCCGTCAGTGCGACTGTTCGACCGATGCGATCGAACAACCTGGCATCCAGCTCGTTTTCGAGCGCAGCGATCCGCTTGCTGACCGCTGGCTGGGTGAGAAACAGTCGCCCGGCGGCAGCTGAAAATGAACCGGTTTCTGCGACGGCGATAAAGGCTTTCAGTGCGGCGAAATCCATTATTCTAAATAGTAATACAAAATATGAAAAATATGAATTGGAGTTATTGAATTGGCTGCCCTAGGATACGGTGCCAACGGGAGGTAGCGATGAGCGCCAAGACACTGTATGACAAATTATGGGATGCACATCTGGTGCGAGAGGGCGAAGACGGTACAGCCCTCATTTATATCGATCGTCATCTGGTCCACGAAGTGACATCACCCCAGGCCTTTGAGGGCCTGCGGCTGGCCGGGCGCAGGCCCTGGCGCAGCGACTCCGTTCTGGCGGTGCCGGACCATAATGTCCCGACCACCCACCGCGAGGGTGGCGTCGCTGGCATCGACGATCCGGTCGCACGGCTGCAGGTGGAAACACTGGATCAGAACTGTTCCGATTTCCATATTACCGAATTTCATATGGACGATATACGTCAGGGTATTGTGCACGTCATAGGTCCTGAGCAGGGCGCAACCCTGCCGGGTATGACGGTGGTATGCGGTGATTCGCACACTTCGACGCATGGTGCCTTCGGTGCGCTGGCATTCGGCATCGGAACGTCTGAAGTCGAGCATGTGCTGGCCACTCAGTGCCTGATCCAGAAAAAATCTAGGAACATGCAGGTGCGTGTCGAAGGGGATCTGGAAGCGGGTGTGACGGCCAAGGATGTGGTGCTGGCCGTCATCGGTGAAATCGGCACAGCAGGTGGTACCGGTTACGCCATTGAATTCGCCGGCAGCGCCATAGAGTCCTTGTCAATCGAGGGTCGGATGACGGTTTGTAATATGGCCATCGAAGCGGGTGCACGCGCCGGTATGGTGGCTGTTGACGGAAAAACCATGAGCTACCTTGAAGGGCGCCCTCGCGCACCCCGCGGTGAGCAGTGGCAAAAGGCTGTGGCAAGCTGGAGCACGCTGGTCAGTGACGAGGATGCGGTGTTTGACCGGCTGGTTACTTTGAAGGCCGGGGATATCAAGCCCCAGGTTACCTGGGGCACGTCACCGGAGATGGTTGTCGCCGTTTCCGCTGTGGTGCCCGACCCCGAACAGGAACCTGATTCAGTCAAGCAAACCGGTATGCGCAAGGCACTGGAGTATATGCAGTTGACAGCCGGGACAGCTATTACGGATATTGCGCTGGATCGCATTTTCATCGGTTCCTGCACCAATTCCCGGATTGAGGATTTGCGCGAAGCCGCCGCAGTTGCCAGAGGGCGCAAGGTTGCCGCGACCATTAAACAAGCCATCGTTGTGCCGGGCTCGGGCCTGGTGAAGCGGCAGGCCGAAGAAGAGGGGCTGGACAGGATATTTACCGAGGCGGGATTTGAATGGCGCGAGCCGGGTTGTTCCATGTGCCTGGCCATGAATGCGGATCGTCTCGAAGCTGGCGAACGCTGCGCTTCGACTTCTAACCGAAACTTCGAAGGGCGTCAGGGCGCAGGTGGTCGTACCCACCTGGTCAGTCCGGCGATGGCGGCGGCAGCTGCGGTGGCCGGTCATTTTATTGATATAAGAGAACTGGATCTGTAGGCGAGCCGGTTTTTTGCACGCTATCTGGTGGTCAGGCGAGCGCTATTGCAGCTATCATTCAGGCAGGTTTTAATATGGAAAAATTTCAAACACTGGATGGTCTGGTGGTTCCCCTGGATCGACCCAATGTCGATACCGACGCCATCATTCCGAAGCAATATCTGAAATCCATCAAGCGCAGCGGTTTTGGTCCCAACCTGTTCGACGACTGGCGTTACCTGGAGCCGGGTGAGCCAGGTCAGGATCACAGTAAACGCAGGCTTAATCCCGATTTTGTGTTGAACCAGGCGCGCTACCAGGGTGCGCAGATTCTGCTGGGGCGGGAGAATTTTGGTTGCGGGTCTTCGCGCGAACACGCAGTGTGGGCGCTGGAGGATGCGGGCTTCCGGGTGATACTCGCCGCCGGTTTTGCAGATATCTTTTTCAGCAACTGTTTCAAGAATGGTGTGCTGCCGATTCTGCTCGATGCAGAAATTCTCGATGGTCTGTTCGAACAGGTCGAGGCCGGGCCAGGCTATCGTCTGACGGTGAATCTCGAACAGCAGACGATCAGCAAACCCGACGGTGAAACAATATCCTTTGAAGTGGATGCGTTTCGCAAGTATTGCCTGTTAAATGGCCTGGATGATATCGCTCTGACCCTGCAGTATGGCGATGACATCAGAACCTACGAAGAACGGCGCAGGCGGGAAGCGCCCTGGTTATTTGGATGACACGATTGCGAGGTTAGGCACAGGACAGGTGACAGCATTTTTCGGGACACTCTGTAAATACATCCCTGTACGCTCGACGGCAGCATCCCTGCTGCCGACGGTCCCGAAAAATGCTGTCACCTGTCCTGTGCTTGGCTATTAAGCAGTGTCGGCGTTTCGATAACAACAAGGTAGACTGGAAATCATGACAAAGAAAATTCTTATTTTGCCCGGTGACGGCATCGGCCAGGAAATTATTGCCGAAGCTGTAAAAGTGCTGAACAGTCTGGTTGCAGACGGTCTGGATATCGAGCTGGAACAGGGCCTGGTGGGTGGTTCGGCATACGATGCCAAAGGACAGCCCCTGCCGGAAGAAACCCTGCTTCAGGCGCGTGCCGCAGACGCTATTTTGCTCGGTGCCGTTGGTGGCCCGCAGTACGAGTCACTGGATCGTCCGTTGCGTCCGGAGCAGGGGTTGCTGAAGTTGCGCGCCGAGCTGAAACTGTTCTCCAATCTGCGTCCCGCTGTTTTGTACCCGCAACTGGCCGAGGCTTCCACCCTGAAGCCTGAAGTGGTCTCCGGGCTGGATATTATGATTGTGCGTGAACTGACTGGCGGTATTTATTTCGGTCAGCCGCGCGGTCTGCGCGCGCTCGATAATGGCGAACAGGAGGGCTTCAATACACTGGTCTACCGCGAGTCGGAAATCGAACGTATCGGCCGTTCCGCATTCGAAATCGCACGCAAGCGTGGCCGCCGGGTGTGTTCGGTGGATAAGGCCAATGTACTCGAGGTCAGTGAATTGTGGCGACAGGTCATGCAGCGGATCGGCGAACATTACCCGGATGTGGAGCTGAGCCATATGTATGTTGATAATGCCGCCATGCAACTGGTGCGTGCCCCCAAACAGTTTGATGTCATGGTAACGGGCAATATGTTTGGCGATATTCTCTCGGATGCTGCCGCCATGCTGACCGGCTCCATCGGTATGTTGCCATCCGCATCGCTGGATGCCGATGGCAAGGGCATGTATGAACCGATTCACGGCTCGGCACCGGACATCGCCGGGCAGGGTATGGCCAATCCGCTGGCAACCATTCTGTCGGTCGCCATGATGTTGCGTTACAGTTTTGGCGAAGCAATACGCGCGGATCGAATCGAGGCTGCGGTCGGTACGGTTCTGGACCAGGGTTTGCGTACAGCGGATATCGCGGCAGATGGACAGGCTGTTGTGGGTACCGCCGACATGGGCGATGCTGTTGTTGCGGCCCTGGGCTGAGTGTTTACTGGAACTGGATGCAGGAGTTGTCATGAGTCGTACATTTGATGTTGCCGTTGTCGGCGCTACCGGTGCCGTCGGTGAAGTCATGCTGGAAATTCTTGCCGAGCGGAAATTCCCGGTTGGCGAGGTCTATCCACTGGCGAGTGAACGTTCTGCCGGTAAAAAAGTCCGTTTCGGAAACAGACGGCTGACGGTTCAGAATCTGGCGGAATTCGATTTCAGCAGGGCGCAGATCGGTCTGTTTTCGGCAGGCGCCTCCATATCAAAGGTCTATGCACCCAAGGCGGCGCAGGCGGGCTGCGTGGTGGTGGATAACACCTCCTGCTTCCGCTATGACGATGAAATTCCGCTGGTGGTTCCGGAGGTGAACGCGGAAAAGATAGCCGATTACAAACGCCACGGCATTATCGCCAACCCGAATTGTTCGACGATACAGATGCTGGTGGCACTGAAGCCGATATACGACGCGGTCGGTATCGAGCGTATAAACGTCTGTACCTATCAGGCAGTTTCCGGTACCGGCAAGGAAGCCATTGAAGAGTTGGCGAAACAAACCGCCAACCTTCTGAATGCAAAGGAAATAGAGTGTGAGGTCTACCCCCGGCAGATTGCCTTCAATGTGTTGCCGCACATCGACGTGTTCCAGGACAACGGCTACACCAAGGAGGAGATGAAAATGGTCTGGGAGACCCGCAAGATCATGGGCGATGAATCCATACAGGTGAATCCAACCGCCGTGCGCGTGCCTGTCTTCTTTGGTCATTCCGAGGCTGTACATATGGAAACCAGGGAAAAGATGACAGCCGATCAATGCCGCGAGTTACTTGCCCGATCACCCGGCATCGAAATACTCGATGAACGCCGGGACGGTGGTTACCCCACAGCCGTTACCGAGGGGGCAAATCACGATCCGGTATATGTAGGCCGCATTCGTGAAGATATCTCTCATCCCAGAGGTTTAGATTTATGGGTGGTCGCCGATAATGTGCGCAAAGGGGCAGCCCTTAACAGTATTCAGATAGCTGAATTGCTGATAAAAAATCACCTCTGATATATCCTTGCGGGGGCTGGTTTGGAGGGCTGCCAGTGGTGTACACAGTCCGGTCGGGAGAACGACCGGGTTCGCCAATTTGTTGCGAACAAGGGAAAAAGGGGACTTTTATGTTCAGGAAATCGGCCTTGGCAATGGCAATGCTGGGTGCATTGGCCGCAGAAAACGTGGTGGCACTGGGACTGGGTGAAATCGATCTGAAATCCGCGCTGAATCAACCGCTTGAGGCAGAAGTGGCGCTGCTCTCCGCGACTGATGCTGAACTGCAGGAACTCAAGGTTAACATTGGATCGACCGCGGCTTTTGATGATGCCGGTATTGAACGCCCCCTGTTCCTGACCAAACTCAGATTTGAAGTTAAAGCCAACGCTGATGGCAAACCGGTGGTAAGGATTACCAGCCGCGAGGCAGTTCAGGAGCCTTTCCTGGATTTCCTGCTTGAGCTTTCCTGGAGCAAAGGCCGCCTGTTAAGAGAATACACAGTGCTGGTCGATCCACCAGTCACCATGCCTGCCGCTGCACCGGCACTTCAGGCACCTGTTGCACAGACGGTCACACCGTCCAGCCGCAGCACGGGTTCTTTTCAGCCGTCACGGCGCGTCGCCCATACGGCAGAGATGCCGCCGGTTTCAGTGGCGCCTGGTGAATATGGTCCAGTCAAGCGTAACGATACCCTGTGGAAGGTGGCGTCGCAGGTTCGGCCCGATACCGGCGTGAGCATGGAACAGACCATGCTTGGATTGTTACGTGCCAACCCCGAGGCGTTTCAGGACAACAACATCAATAATCTGAAAGCGGGGGCTATCCTTCGCGTTCCGAGTCGCGAAGACATGATGTCCATCAGCCGGGCGGAAGCATTACGTGAATCACGGGCACAGTACGCGGCGTGGCGCGAGGCGCGTGGCCTGTTGCAGCCGGCACAGGCGCAGGGTGCCGCCCAGGTATCAGTACCGGTCGCAGAATCCCGTCTCGAGCTGATTTCCCCGGATACCGCGGAAGCTGGAGCAGCCACGGGCAGTGCAGCGGATGAAGCCCAGCTGAAGAAATTGCAGAGTGAACTGCTGATGGCTAACGAGGCCATGGAAGAACAGCGGCGCCAGGGAGAGGATATGTCCGGTCGCCTGAGTGTGCTGGAAGAGCAGATCGTCAACATGCAGCGTCTGATCCAGCTCAAGGACGAGGAACTGGCGAGGTTGCAGGCGCAGGCAGCTGCGGAGTCCATCGAACAACCCCTTCCAGACGCTGAAACCGGTGAAACATTTACCGGGACCGAAATGCTTGCTGATGCGCCTGTAGCGGAAGAACCTGCTTTCAGTACAGAGGCTGACAGCCTGGCAGACGAGGAATTTGTCACTGCTGACCCGTTCGATGTCGAGGCGGTACTTGAGGACGTGGTCGCCCAAACTGATGCCGAGGCAGCGTTTGATGAAACATTTTCTGAGACGGCAGTCGACGATGCAGCAATGGGTGAGGAGCCTGTTGAAGGGCTGACAGAAGACAGCGTTGAAGAGGATGTGCTTGCTGCGACAGCGGAGGCTGAAACTGTTGCCGCTGAACCTGTTGTCCCGCCAGCGGCTTCACCCCAGAGCTTTATAGATCAGCTACTGGCCAACCCCTTGTGGTTAGGCGCTGGCGGCGCCGTGCTTGCTTTATTGGCATTCTTCGGCTTGCGCAGGAAACGTGTCGTGGAAACCGAATTCCAGGAAAGCATTTTGCAGGCTGCCCAGGAAGGCTCTGCAGCGGCTTCGGATAGCGAACTTGTCGCCGCCGAACCGGTTTCCACGCAACCGGTAACCAGTGAATCTTCCTTGCTGTCCGAGTTTGCGGTCAGCGATATGGGGTCAATCAAAAACGATGGTGAAGCCGATCCTCTGGCCGAGGCTGACGTTTATCTGGCCTACGGTCGTTTTCAGCAGGCTGAAGATCTGATCAAGGATGCCCTGAAGAGCGATGCTGAACGGGAAGATCTGAATCTCAAGTTGCTTGAAATTTATCTGGCTGGCAGAAACAAGGCGTCTTTTGACGAGCATGCACAGGGTATTCTTGCACGGCTTGAAAACAGTGAAGATCCCCAGTGGGAGAAAATCGCTGAAATGGGCCGTGAGCTGAGTCCGGACAACCCCATGTATCAGACCGGGGGCGTTGCTGCGCTTGCAACGGACGAAGATGCGGAAATAAATTCTCTGGCTGAGGACATGCAATTCAATTTGGACTCGGCGGTGGAAGAAACCGGGGAATCCTCACCCGGCGACGAGGCTGTTGAAGAAATCAAGGATGCCGAGGAAGGCCTGGATTTCGACCTGGATCTCTCCTACAAACCGGATGCCGGTGTTGGTGCCGATGAACATCAGTCTGACACTGTTGAAGTTACAGCGTCGGATGACAGTCCTGCACAGCCGGAAGTTTCCGACCCCGATTTGACGGCGGCCATGGACAGTGTGGAACCTGATGCAATCGACCTGGACAATGCGCTGGATTTCGACCTGGATGGATTTGAACTGGACAGTGAAGCGGAGCCGGAAGGTGATGGCGAACTCGCTGACCTGGACGAAGTATCCACCAAGCTGGATCTGGCGCGAGCCTACATTGATATGGGGGATCCGGACGGCGCCAAAAATATCCTCGATGAAGTCATGGATGAAGGCAATGATGAGCAGAAGGATGAGGCCCGCGACATAATGGCTCAGATGTCATAAACGCAGCCGCTTAAAACCCCCGCAAAATCCCCGCTTGTGCGGGGATTTTTTTGTTTCGCAGCGGGTGGGCTCCTATATAATTCTTACTGGTTCGACATGTATCAACGCGACGCAGGTGTCACCGTGGATTTTCCCGCCCAGTTATTTCCGCACAGTATGCTCTGGTTTGCCAACGCGGTGCTGATAATGGTGCTGATGGCGGCCGCCCGGCGGGCACGGCTGGGGCGGCTTTGGAACAACGAATTTACCCATGTGTATTTTGCCGCTTGCGTGGCGCTGCTGTTGTTGTGGAATACGCGTGTTGGTGTTCTGCCCGCACTGAATTTCCATCTGCTGGGTGTTACCGCCATCACGCTCATGTTTGGCTGGGCTTATGCGGTCTTTGCCGTGTTGCTGGTTACGGCAGGTACAATCATTAATCAGGATGGAGCGTGGGTGGGTATCGGAATGAATGCCCTGATCACGGGTTGTATTCCGATTCTTGTTACCACGGTTCTGCTGCGTTTTGCACAGAGAAAACTGCCATATAACTTTTTCGTCTACGTGTACATTAACGGTTTTCTGGCAGCCGGCCTGGCTACTGTGGCGGCAAATATCCTCGGCGCCTTGCTGATGCTGCTTGCCGATAGCGGCAACGCCGAATGGCTGGGATACCAGTTGTTTCCCTATTTACCGCTGATCTTTTTTTCGGAAGCGTTCATCAACGGGATGATAATGACAGCCATGGTCGCATTGCGACCGGGCTGGGTCGCCAGTTTCGATGACGAACTGTACCTTAACAATAAATAATTCTGAGATTTATGCGTATCGCCTGTGCAGTTGAGTATGACGGCTCCGCTTTCTGTGGCTGGCAGCGCCAGGATCATGCCCGTTCAGTGCAGGGTGATGTGGAGACCGCTCTATCCAAAGTGGCCGATCACGACGTCCGGGTGGTTTGTGCCGGACGCACTGATTCCGGTGTCCACGCCAGCTGGCAGATCATACATTTTGATACCAGGGCGGAACGCAGTGAGCGATCCTGGGTGCTGGGTACCAATGCCAACCTGCCCCATGATGCCGGCCTGCTGTGGGCGCGTGAGGTCGATGCCGGTTTTCATGCCCGATTTTCGGCACAGACCCGCTGTTACCGCTACATTATTCTCAATCGCGACGTTCCCAGTGCTTTGTTACACCGGCGAGTGACCTGGGTTCACCAGGCACTGGACGAGTCACGCATGCAGGACGGTGCGCGCTATCTGCTCGGTGAGCACGATTTCTCGTCATTTCGAGCCCTGGCCTGTCAGGCCAGGAGCCCGGTGCGAACGCTCTATCGCCTGGACATAAAGCGTAGCGGTGCGTATCTCTATCTGGATGTGGAGGCCAATGCTTTTCTGCACCACATGGTGCGTAACATCGCAGGTGTACTGATAGCGGTAGGTCGTGGCGTGCACCACAGCCATTGGGTGAAAGATATTCTGGACAAGCGTGATCGTACCCAGGGTGGTGTAACTGCACCGGCCAACGGACTTTATCTGGTGGGTGTGCGTTATCCGGAAAAGTATGGCATCGGGCCGTTGGGGGTGGTGCCCGAGTTCGGATGAGCAGATCCGCGTACGCTGGTCGATTTGACGCTGAAATACCCGGAACGGTCTGGTTTCTGCTAGGATATGAATTTTATTGTGCCGCTGACCGGTATGCGAACCCGCGTAAAAATCTGTGGAATTACCCGTCCGGAGGACGGCAGGGCGGCAGCACAGGCTGGCGCCGATGCCATCGGTCTGGTTTTTTATGCAAACAGTCCGCGCTATGTGGCCCTGCAGCAGGCGCAGGCAATATGCCGGGCGTTGCCACCCTTCGTCAGTGTGGTTGCGCTGTTTGTAAATGCGCGGCGTGAACAGGTCACTGAAGTACTGAATGCGATACCCGTCGATTTATTGCAGTTTCATGGTAATGAACAGGCTGAACAGTGTGTGAGCTTCGGTCGGCCCTACATCAAAGCCATCGGTATGAGAGAGGGTAGTGATCCCCTGTCAACCATGGGGGTACACCCTGAGGCGTGTGGTTTTTTGCTGGATGCCTGGCAGCCTGAACTTTACGGAGGAGGTGGCGTCGTATTTGACTGGGCGCAGATACCCGCAAGGTCGGACAAACCGATGATCCTGGCTGGTGGACTGACAGCGGACAATATAACTCAGGCAGTTTCCCGGACGCGGCCGTTTGCAGTGGATGTCAGCACTGGTGTGGAGTCGGATAAAGGCATAAAGTCTGTGGAAAAAATTCAAGCATTTATGCGAGGTGTGGAACGTGGTGACACAAGTCAAGCGAACTGAAGAGCCGGTGTCGTTAAGTGATTTACCGGATGCCAGGGGCCACTTTGGCCCTTATGGCGGCTGCTTTGTCGCAGAGACGCTGATGGGGCCACTGGAGGAATTGCGGCTGGCCTACGAAAAACACCGTGTCTCAGCGGATTTCCAGGCCGAGCTGGATGCGGACCTGGCCCGATTTGTGGGCCGTCCGTCACCGCTCTATCACGCCGAGCGCTGGAGCCGAAAGCTCGGCGGGGCACAGATTTATCTGAAGCGCGAGGATCTCAATCATACCGGCGCCCACAAAGTCAACAACACCGTCGGCCAGGCATTGCTGGCACAACGCATGGGCAAGAAAAGGGTGATTGCCGAGACCGGCGCCGGACAACACGGGGTGGCAACGGCAACTGTCGCGGCGCGGCTGGGCATGGAATGCGTGGTATACATGGGAGCCGAGGATATTCAGCGCCAGGCCATCAATGTGTACCGTATGCGTTTACTCGGTGCCGAGGTGGTGTCTGTTGAATCAGGCTCCAAAACCCTCAAGGACGCACTCAATGAAGCGATGCGCGACTGGGTGACGAATGTGGACGATACCTTCTATATCATCGGTACGGTGGCGGGCCCGCATCCTTATCCTGCCATGGTCCGTGATTTCCAAACCGTCATTGGTCGCGAAACCCGTGCGCAGATACTGGAGCAGACCGGTCGTTTACCTGATGGCCTGATCGCCTGTGTCGGTGGCGGGTCCAACGCCATGGGACTGTTTTATCCTTTTCTTGATGATGAAGGCGTTGCCATGTACGGTGTCGAAGGTGGCGGTGAGGGCGTTCAAACCGGCAGGCACGCAGCGCCGTTATGCGCGGGCAGTCCGGGTGTGCTGCACGGTAACCGTACCTATCTGATGGAAGACGGGGATGGCCAGATTATCGAAACCCATTCGGTCTCTGCGGGACTCGACTATCCCGGGGTTGGTCCCGAACACGCATGGCTCAAGGACTGTGGCCGCGCCCGCTACGTGGCGGCAACTGACCAGCAGGCGCTGGAAGCCTTTCATGAGTTGACCCGTATTGAAGGTATCATACCGGCGCTTGAGTCCAGTCATGCACTGGCCTATGTAAAGCAATTGGCGCCCACGCTGGATAAGGACAGTATCCTGGTGATAAACCTGTCCGGTCGTGGTGACAAGGATATTCATACGGTTGCCCAACTGGAAGGAATCAGGGTATGAGTCGTCTTGTCACGCGCTTTGCAACGCTGCGGGAGCAGCGCCGCACTGCCCTCATCCCCTATATTACCGCGGGTGACCCGCAACCATCGGTGACAGTGCCGCTGATGCACGCGCTGGTGGCAGCCGGGGCAGATGTGCTCGAGCTCGGCGTCCCCTTTTCTGATCCCATGGCCGATGGGCCGGTGATACAGGCAGCCTGTGAGCGCGCGCTTGAACACCACGTCAGCCTGCGGCAGATTCTGGATATGGTGAGTACTTTTCGCCAACAGGATGAGCAGACGCCGGTGGTACTGATGGGCTATCTCAATCCCGTCGAAGTCATGGGTTACGAGGTGTTTTCCCGGGCGGCTCATGAAGCCGGCGTCGACGGTGTGTTGACCGTGGATTTGCCGCCGGAAGAAGCGCAGGATCTGCTCGTCAGTCTGAAAGCCGAAGGGCTGGACCCGATTTTCCTCGCTGCTCCGACCAGCGATGACGAGCGGATTCGGCTTATGTCACGCGCGGGTGGCGGGTTCCTTTACTATGTATCGTTCAAAGGCGTCACAGGCGCCAACCGCCTGGATGTGCAGTCAGTGAAAGACAAGCTCACGCAGATTCGCGCTAATACCGAGCTCCCGGTGGGGGTCGGTTTCGGTATCAGTGATGCCGAGTCGGCGGCCCGTATCGCCGAGTTTGCCGACGCCGTTGTGGTAGGCAGCGCGCTTGTCAAGCGTATCGCTGCGTTGCTTGATTCGCCCGAGCAGATACCCGTCCAGGCGCCACAGGTGATTGCTGAGATGCGGGCTGCCATGGACCGGGTGGTGGCAACGAGTTGATGAATGTGGTGCAGGGTGTGGTTATTGGTAACTTATACAGAGTATAGCACATGAGTTGGTTTGAAAATCTGATGCCATCACGCATCAGGACTCCCAGCAAGGATAAACGAACGGTCCCTGAAGGATTGTGGATCAAATGTCCATCCTGTGATGCGGTGTTGTATCGTACCGAACTGGAACGTAACCAGGACGTGTGTCCCAAGTGCGATCATCATATGCGCATCGGCGCGCGGCGACGGCTGGATCTGTTTCTGGATGCCGAACCGAGAGAGGAAATCGGTGCTGAAATACACCCGGCTGACCCATTGAAATTCAAGGACAGCAGGAAGTATACCGAGCGTCTCAAACAGGCCCTGAAGAGTACCGACGAGACCGATGCGCTAGTCGTGATGCGAGGCCAGGTCGAGGGCGTTGCCCTGGTGGCGGCGGCGTTTGAGTTCAGGTTTATGGGCGGTTCCATGGGGTCAGTCGTCGGCGAGCGTTTCGTGCGCGCCGTCAATGTCAGTCTTGAGCAGAATATTCCGCTGGTGTGTTTCTCCGCCAGCGGCGGCGCACGCATGCAGGAAGCGCTGTTCTCACTGATGCAGATGGCAAAAACCAGCGCTGCACTGACGCGTCTTGCCGAAGCGGGTATTCCTTTTATCTCGGTGCTGACTGATCCCACCATGGGAGGAGTGTCCGCCAGTTTCGCCATGCTCGGTGACGTTAACATTGCCGAACCCAAGGCGCTGATCGGTTTTGCCGGTCCGCGTGTTATTGAACAGACCGTTCGCGAAACTCTGCCGGAGGGTTTTCAGCGCAGTGAATTCCTGCTCGAACACGGTGCCGTTGATATGATTGTCGATCGCCGCGAAATGCGCGAACGCCTGGCTTCACTGCTGGCTATCCTGGCTCATCACGTTCCGCTGGATTGATACCGGTACCTGAAAATTATCGTGGCGACGGTTTTCTGATCGCCATCGGCAATCGCGCCGAAGAGCGTTGCTGCTACAGGCGGGAGCGTTCTGCGATCGTCAATATCGATGCTTAACAATCCCCGCTTTTCCACGCTGGATGATTGGCTGCAATGGCAGGAGGCACTGCATCCCTCCAGTATCGATCTTGGGCTGGAACGTATTGAACAGGTGGCCCATCAGCTGCAATGCCGCACCCCGGCAAAGCTCGTTATCTCGGTTGCCGGCACCAATGGCAAGGGTTCCTCGGTCGCGCTGCTGGAAGCCATTCTGCTACGGGCTGGCTATCGTGTCGGCGCCTATACATCGCCGCACCTGTTCCGTTACAACGAAAGGCTGCGTCTGCAGGGAGAGCAGATATCAGATTCGGCGCTGTGTGAAGCCTTTTCGCGTATCGATCATGCCCGCGGTAAAATAACGCTGACTTATTTCGAGTTCGGTACCTTGGCCGCGCTGGATATCATGGCTCGGGAATCACTGGATGTGGCGCTGCTGGAGGTGGGGCTGGGCGGGCGGCTTGATGCCGTGAATGTTGTTGATGCCGATGCGGCATTGATTACCAGCATTGGTATCGATCATACCGATTGGCTGGGCGGGGACCGCGATGCAATCGCCAGGGAGAAAGCCGGCATTATGCGCCCGGCCAGACCCGCGGTCTGTGGTGATGCCGATCCACCTGCCAGCCTGATTGCCGAGGCAGGGCGCATTGGTGCCTTGTGGCGCGTGCTGGGAGCAGACTTCAGCATCAGTCGGGCGGGGCGTGGCTGGCACTGGCAGGGACAGCGAAGCCATTATCGTGACCTGTCCGAACCGGCGCTAACCGGCAGCCACCAGTTGGCCAACGCAGCCGCTGTGTTGATGGTCCTGGAAATGCTGCAGGAGCGTCTGCCGGTAACGCGTACAGCAATCGACTCCGGCCTGAAGTGGGTGCGTCTCGAGGGTCGTATCCAGATTGTTCCCGGCAGAGTGGAACAGGTGCTGGATGTGTCTCATAATGCGCAGGCGGCGCAGGCACTGGCCGATGCACTCAGGCAACGAGCACTGTCAGGGGAAACCCGTGCGGTGATCGGTATGATGCAGGACAAGGATGCAGAGTCGTTTGTGCGAGCGCTTGAATCAGTGATATCCCGGTGGTATCCGGTGGGATTGCGGACTGATCGTGCCAGTACGGCGATACAGTTAACGCAGAGAGTCGCATCGGTTGTCGGTACGGAGCGGGTATCGACCTGTGAATCGCTCGCAGACGTCATCAGCTGCCTGCAGGCTGAACTAAAACCCGGAGATCGGGTTCTGGTGTGCGGTTCCTTTCATACCGTGGCCGAGTGGGCTTCACTACAACCGGGATTTGATTAACGAGGCCAGTATACTAGATGGACTTTCTGTTGAAGCAGCGACTGGTTGGGGCTATCGTGCTGGTCGCCCTGGGCGTCATTTTTATCCCTATCCTGCTGGAAGGCCCCGAGCAGACCCTGGTTCCGGAAATGGAGGCATTACCGGAACCCATTGACCAGCGGCTCAGCAAACCACTGGACGCCTTTCCGGCGCCTGACGCCATCCCCGCAGAGCCACAGGAATCCATTGTGCTGAGTGCTGCGGATCCTGAACCAGAACCCGAACTCGAACCGGAACCTGTTCATGAAACCAAGCTCGATGAACCCTCCGCTCCGCCGCA
>Ga0193947_1000031_pt1 | contig 26654 bp, 18 predicted proteins | sample FRT_01_MG_FD_161267 | JGI IMG/M metagenome (GOLD analysis project Ga0193947, IMG submission 161267) | Sediment microbial communities from the Broadkill River, Lewes, Delaware, United States - FRT_0-1_MG | ecosystem: Environmental > Aquatic > Freshwater > River > Sediment | place: USA: Delaware... | reverse complement strand
TTGGACCTCGATTTTGGCGCCTTCTCAGCGTCGCTATCCAGTTCCAGATCGTCTTCCTTCGCCATTGGCCAATCCCCGTCTACGTTTCCAGATAGACCAAAAGCAAGACGTATGCCACCCTGCAGCAGCATTTAATAGTCAACATTTACATGGGGTTATAATACGCTTTCAGCGCCACGCCGGACTTTTGACGCCGCAGGAAGGGCAGGGTCGACAGAACATTGGCTGAACTCAGCGCGCCTCAATCGGCACCGGAGCACAACGCTCCAACAGGGGCCAGCTACTGTCGGTTTAGTGAGAAGAAGCGGACAGCCATTCGTGAAAGCCTGCTACCGGCAGGGGCCTGCCGATATGAAAACCCTGCCCCAGGTCACAGCCCAGACGCTGTAGCTGCAGGCGAATCACCTCATCCTCGACGCCTTCGGCGATCACCTTGCAGCCCAGGTTATGACCCAGTTCGATGATAGAGCGCACAATTGCGGCGTCTTTCAAATTGTGGTCCATACTCTCCAGGAAGGACTGATCGATTTTCAGGGTATTGATAGGCAGTTGTCTCAGGTACGAGAGGGAAAAATAACCGCTGCCAAAATCATCGATAGCGATCGAAACCCCCAGATCTCTCAGGCTGTTTAAAATACGGGCGCCCTTGTCCAGATCTGCCATCAGGGTGCCTTCGGTAATTTCGACCTCGAGACTGTTGCCAGCCACACCGGCCTCTTTGAGGGAGCGTTCGATACGTGTAACCAGTCCCGGTGACTGGAAGGAACGTGCAGAGACGTTGATCGAAACCGGCATCTGTCTACCTTCCGCCAGCCAGCTTCTGCTCTGCGCCAATGCGGTATCCAGCACCCAGTCCGTGATCGGAGAAATCATACCCAGCTGCTCAGCGACAGGAATAAACCTGTTTGGCAGCACCAGCCCCTGCTGCGGATGCTGCCAGCGCAACAATGCTTCCGCACCACAGATGGCACCACTGGCCAGATCAATTTTCGGCTGGTAATAGAGTTCAAATTCTTTCCGCTCCAGGGCACCGTGTAACTGGCCGGAGATCGAAAGGTGTTCGGTCGCGGTAGATATTGAGGTTTCCGCTTCATAGAACAAATAAGGTGCGGAGTTCCACTTGGCGCGGTACATGGCACTATCGGCATGGCTGGCCAGGGTGCTGGCATCCTCACCGTGCTGCGGAAACACCGAGATACCGATTGCGCTGCTCAAACACAGTTCTTTCTGATCGTAGGAAAATGGTGTACTCAATGCATTCATGACTTCACCGGCTACACGCTCGCCGGCTCTCTCTGCATCCTGTTGAAACGGCAGCACAATACCGAATTCATCGCCCCCCAGACGGGCGAGTGTATCAGTATCGCGTAACACCTTCTGCAAACGCCGGGATATCTGACGCAACAATTCATCGCCGGCTGTGTGGCCCAGTGAATCGTTGTACATTTTAAACTGGTTGATATCCAGAATCATGACAACAACCGAGGCGCCGGGATTGCGCCGAGCCACAGCCAGCGCCGAGGCCAGACGGTCGTACCACAGGGCACGATTGGCCAGACCGGTCACTTCATCCTGGGTAGAAAGCTGCTCCAGGCGTTCGCGGTCGGTATGCAAATCGGTGACATCCTCCATCAGGCAATGCACGCGAAGGACCCGGCCACGGCGATTGGCCATAGGATAAAACGCCATTCGGAACCAGCGCTCCTCAGCTTCATCAGGCGTCAGATTCACTTCCAGCTGAACCGACTCACCGTCCAGTACCTGTTGCCAGGCTGTCAGCACACGCTCCCGTTCCGCGCCATGAATGGCATAGAAACAGGGAATGGGAGCTTCCAGCTCATGGTGACAGAATTCCCGGGTACCGGGACTGGCATAACTGATGCGGTTGGATTCGATATCGACCGTCCACAACAGCTGCGGTATGTTGCTCAGTATCTCGCCAGCCAGGTCCTGTTCAACACCCAGTTCATCACGCTGATCCGTCAGTTGCTCCACCGCCGCCCGCCAGTAGCCTTCGGTGACAACCGCAAGGTCACGGAAAATCATTTTAATGAGTGCGGATTCCACCGCGTCGCGGTCCCGCTGTTCAATTTGCGGATCGGTATCAACCAGATGCTGCAGGTGATCCATGAACAGGCGGTAGGCACCCAGTGCCCAGACTGGCTTGACGCCATGGCGATAATGCCCGCGCCCCACCTTTTCACTTTGGGCCGTCGCTTTCTCATCGATGTTTCCGCGCAACAGACCCAACTTGTGCGCCAGCATACCGCGCACCAGTTCACCGATATTACCGCCCTCGCGTTCGTAGGCGTAAAGCACATCAGCGATTTCAGGGTTATCGAACAGGTAGTTGTAAACGGTTTCCGCAAATCCGGCGGCACCCTGGGCGAGGATGTCCTTATAGCGGTTAAGCAGCAGGGTATCTTCCCCGGTCAGTTGAAGAACATAGTTGAATTCTTTGGCGAGAACAGGGTTGGAGGATTTCTTGCGCGCGCCGGACCGACGCCCCTCCTTCGTCCGCCCACGTTTTTTCGGGGGTGTTGGCATTTCCAGTTCCAACATTGTTATAGTTGTTTTAACAAAGTACCACAAGCATGCCCATAAATACAATCAATCCGTTAGCGGGCAGCCACCGATCTTTCCGCCCAATGGTACGGTCACATGGAAACAAACATTGTCAATTCAATGCCATCAGGCAAACAGGTCTAATCGCCCGTTTTCCAGTAGTGCGTTCACTGGCGTCTCCAGCACCGTTTCCGCCCCACTGTCGCTGTCAGTCACGCCTGTTCCATGGTTCACTGCCCCGCCGTCAGCGCCGGCGCGCTGCTCGCCGGCAGATGAGTGCCCGGAAACGTCGACGTCCACCAGTTCAACACCGGACGCATCGAACATGTCACGCAGCCTGGGCAAGGCCGCCTCCAGCGCCTCACGGACCATGCTATGGGCCGAACTGAACTGAATGCTGGCCTGATCGTTGTGCACCTGAATGCGGACTTCCATAGGGCCAAGCTGAGCCGGATTCAGCCTGATCTGGGCTCCCTGCATTTTCTGGCTCACCATCCACTGGATGCGCTCACCCAGTGCCTGATCCCAGTTGCCCTGCGCCAACGGGGTCTTCACGCTGAGTGTCGCCAACGCCGGTGTCGCTGGACTGGAACCCTGTACAGACGGCGATGTCACCGCAGAAGTCACCGGCTCTGGCCGCGGCTGGGTGTCAGGATGTGCAGATTTACCCAGCATTGTCAATCGTTTGAGCGTTGCCATCACACTCGCCAATTCGGTCTGCCGCGGCTCGGGCTGCCAGTTCTGGGGCTGCCACAGGCGTGCCTGTTCAGACGCCCTTCCCGGATCGGTGCTGTTCGAATCGCCCGGCACTCCGTTGACGCCCGCTTCGGCAACACCCGTCTGCCGCTGCAGGACAGGTAGCGGAGAATGGCCGCTGGGCCGATCCCCGGCCAGGCTGGCGGCAGACATTCTACCCTCGACGCTGACTAACACGCCTGCGCCTGCGCCTGCGTCGGCAGCGACCGGCGCCTTCAGCGCAGGTGATTCACCCAGCAGCAGTTGAAGCGCGGCGACCAGGCCTGCCGCGCCTTGCAATTCGTCATTCGAGCCGGGCTGTTGCAGTTTTTCAGCCAGGTGCTGCAGCACCTGCTGAGGTTCAATGCCGTTGGCACCCGCCTCGTCCAGCACCTGCGCCAGCAGCGGCAAAAGCTTGCCAGCTTGCGGCAAATCCTGTAGCTGCCGGAGCAGACCCTCGGCATCCAGCGAATTTGGCGGCGCCACGGCGGATTCAACGGAGACGACCGCACAGGCCTGCTCAAGAAGTGGCGCAAAGCCTGTCTGACTGACGCTATCACCCTGTATTCCTGAGAGTTCTCCACCCAGTCCAGCCCCAGCACCGGCGCCGTCCGTGACCAGCGGTAATCCTGGTAAGGATGCGTTCATGTAAAAGCTCCTGAATCGAATGAATTCAATTACAGGATGGTGGAGCAAGGCGCGTGCCAGCTTTGACTATTCCCGGGTGGCATCGGAACTCGGCCTCTGCGCGCGGTCATCCTGTTCCTTCTGTTCTTTACGCTCCAGCTGCTTGTTTTCTTCCAGACGATAGCGATCGACGAGCTTGTCAAAAGTCAGACTTTGGCCACGGGACTCCATCCACTGCTGGCGGGTTTGCTCATGCCGGGCGCAGCACTGGGCGATAACGGCTTCCTGCTGACGCACGGCTTCACTCAGACGACTGAGGAATATCCGGTAGTCCTGTACACGCATGGCGCCCAGCCCGTCGCAGCCCGACGCTTCAAAGTCCCTGGCATACTGGTCGCGATAGGCACGCAACTCCTCAAGCTTGGCTTGTTGCGCCTGCAGGAACTGCTGGCTTTGTCCGAGTTTCTGCACAGCCTTCCGCTCGCGGCGTTGCGCAAGTTGCTGGACCGGCTTCATGCGTTTGGATCGTGTCATGGTGTGCAAGACCGTTGGCTTCTCAACCACTGTTTCGGCTGCTGACGACTAAGCGTTAGCCTCAGCAGCGGGCATGAGCCCGAGAGCATCGGCCAGGCCGGCCAGGCTGTCATCCCAGGTCACCTGCTCGTGCATGTGCTGCTGCAGAAAGTGGCTCAGCTGCGGATAGAGGGCAATGGCCTCATCAACCCGACCATCGCTGCCTGCCTGATAAGCGCCAACATTGATCAGATCCCGATTCTGACGGTAGGCGGAGTAAATCTGCTGGAAACGACGGGCCGCCTGCTCATGTTCAGCTGCCACGACATCCACCATGACCCGGCTGATGGAGGCCTCAATATCAATGGCCGGATAATGACCGGCTTCCGCCAGCTCGCGGGACAGCACGACGTGACCGTCAAGAATGGCACGCGCTGCGTCGGCGATCGGATCATTCTGATCATCACCTTCCGCCAGCACGGTGTAGAATGCGGTGATCGATCCGCCGCGGTCGCCGGTTCCGGCGCGTTCGACCAGCTGCGGCAATTTCGCGAATACCGATGGCGGGTAACCCTTGGTGACGGGTGGCTCACCGATAGCCAGCGCCACCTCACGTTGAGCCTGGGCAAAACGTGTCAGAGAATCCATCAGCAACAGAACCTGCTTACCCTGATCCCTGAAGTATTCGGCCACACTGGTTGCCAGCATGGCGCCGTGCATACGCATCAGTGGCGAGTTATCGGCCGGCGTTGCGACCACAACAGAACGCGCCAAACCCTCTTCCCCGAGGATATTCTGGACGAATTCCTTCACCTCACGACCGCGCTCGCCAATCAGGCCGACCACGATAACGTCAGCGTTGGTGTAGCGTGTCATCATGCCGAGCAGAACACTCTTGCCGACACCGCTACCCGCGAACAGCCCCATGCGCTGACCACGCCCCACACTCAGCAAGGCATTGATGGCAGCAACACCGACATCCAGCGGTTCACGTATCGGGGAACGCGTCAACGGATTAATGGACCGCCCGGTCAGCGGCACACGCTCATCGGTATGTATTGTCCCCTTGCCATCCAGGGCGCGGCCGGCACCGTCGAGCACCCGGCCCAGCAAATGTTCACCCACCGCCACTTCACACACACCGTGGGTCGGTATCACTCTGGCATCGGGGCCCAAACCGCGCAAATCGCCGATCGGCATCAGATAAAGCCTGTCGCCGTGAAACCCGACAACTTCGGCTTCGATGGGATCACCCTGTGTCGATTCGATCAGGCAGCGTCCGCCGATGGACGCCTGGCAACCGACAGCCTCCAGCGTCAGGCCCACCATGCGTGTCAGTTTACCTGTCACTACCAGCGGCTGCGCCTGTTCAGCACGGCGGAGATACGGATCCAGCCGCTGCTTCCAGATTTCGCTGCGTCCGCTCTGCAACATCAGCCTGCCGGGTTATCCGTGCTGCGCTGCCCGCCCAGTACATTGGCAATGACCGCGTTCAGGCGTGACTCAACCGTTGCGTCGATCTGGGATACATCGGTCAGCACGCGGCAGCCACCGCGGCTTTGCACCGGATCCTCGACAATGTGAATGCCACTTCCGTCGGACGAACGTGCATCCTGTGGCACGAGATCGACAGCCTGCCCGCCCTCCTGTAATGACAGGGACTCACGAATCATCACCGCATCATCCGGATGCAGCGCCAGTTGAACATTGCCGGCTGAAACAGGTAATGCCGACAGCGCCTCGCGCACAGCACCAACCACCTGCTGGGGATCGGTTTTCAGCTCGCGCCGCACCAGCTGCCTGGCAACCAGCATGGCCAGCTGCACCAGTTGCTGCTCGACTGTCTCGTCCAGCGCTTCAAATGGTTTACTGAAGGACTGAATGACCTTTTCCAGGTGCTGAACACGCGCGCTGAACAGCTCCAGCCCTTCAGCATGCCCTTCCTGCAGACCCTGCTCAAATCCTTCCCTGTGCGCCTGGTTCTGAATCTCTTCCAGCTGGCGTGCTGTCATTGGCTGACGCCGTTGTAAACCTTCAGCCTGCACCTCTGGCACATGCCAGGCCTGGCAATCGGAGACTGCTTCGCCGCGGATAACTTTAGTCCCCATGTCTCACCATCTGCCGTTATACAGACTAAACAAACTGTTCCGCCCCCTTGCCGCCGAGCACGAGCTCGCCTGAATCTGACATACGTCGTGCAATGGCGAGGATTTCCTTCTGCGCACCTTCCACTTCACTCAGTCGCACCGGTCCCTTGTTTTCCAGATCATCCCGCATCATCTCCGCAGCACGCTTGGACATATTGCTGAAAATCTTTTCTTTCATGGCTTCTTCGGCGCCCTTCAGCGCCAGAATCAAAGTCTCGGAGGAAATCTCGCGCAACAGGGCCTGGATACCGCGACCATCGACATCAATAAGATTGTCGAAGACAAACATCAGGTCCTGGATCTCCTGCCCCAGTTCAGCATCCGCCTCCTTGATAGCCTCCATAATTTCGCCTTCGATGGAGCTGTCGAGGAAATTCAGAATATCGGCCGCCGACTTCACCCCACCCACACTGGACGACTGAACGTTCTGATTGCCTGCAAACTGGCGCTCCAGGATTCCATCGAGTTCCTGCAGTGCCGAAGGCTGGATACCGTCCAGGGTCGCGATACGCAACAGTACATCGTGGCGGCTTTGTTCGGGAAAGAACTTGATGACTTCTGCGGCATGATCGTTATCCAGATAGGACAACACAATGGCCTGAATCTGTGGATGTTCGTGTCGTATAAGTTCCGCAACAGCCCGCGCATCCATCCATTTCAGCGTTTCCAGCCCTTTGGTGCTGCTGCCAAGCAGGATGCGGTCCATCAGACCCTTGGCTTTATCCTCGCCCAGAGCACCCACCATCACCGAACGGATATAGTCATCCGAATCCACACCCAACGCTGTTTGATTCTGCACAGTCTCGGTAAACTGCTGCAACACCTGCGTCACCTGATCACGTGGCACATTGGTCATCGCGGCCATAGCCGCACCGACTTTCTGAACTTCCTTGGGTCCCATATGCTTGAGGACTTCTGCTGCGTTTTCTTCCCCAAGACTCAGCAGCAACACGGCGGCACGATCAGTCCCCTTGAGCTTGGGTGTGCCTTCAGCCATCTTCGCCCACCCAGTTTCTGACGACTTGCGCTACGCGTTTGGGGTCCTCACCGACGGCACTCCTCGCGGTATCCAGATGCTGTTCGTAGCCCATCTGTGGCGCTGCTAATTGTGCCTGCTGCGGGTTTGCACCGGACAGGCTGAGTCTGTCTTCAGCGCCCGCGCCGGCAACGTCACCGGCCGCCGCGGCTGCGGGAAGCATGGCCGTCGCCTGCAGGGACTGGGCGCCCTTGTCCGCCAGGCTGCGCATAACCGGCTTCAGCACACCGAACACGACAATCAATACACCCAGGGCACCGACGGCCTGCCTGGCAACATCCCAGATCCAGGGCTGCTGCATAAGCGAAGGTTCGGGGAGCGCCTCGGCCTCCGGCGGCGGGACAAACGACGAGTTGACAATGTTCACCGTGTCACCACGCTGCGCATCAAAACCCACAGCCTCCTTGACCAGGGTAGTGAAACGATTCAGTTCGTCTTCTGCCCAGGGTTTGCTGACCAGCTCATCGTTTTCATCCAGCTCCTGCCTGTTGTCGACGACCACGGCAATGGACAATCGGCGCACGGTTCCGGTTGCCAGCCTGGTATGACTGACGGTCTTGTCCAGCTCGTAATTACGCACACTGCGTTTGCTGCTGTTGATCGGCGCTGCCGCGGACGCAGCATCGAGGGAAGCGTCTCCCGCGCCTGGCGGCTGCACCACGGCATCCTGGGGCGGTTGATTCGACAGCGCACCGGGTATGCCAGACGCGGCATTGGCGGCTGTTGTCTCGTCTTCGCTGATTTGCTCACTGCGCAAAGCCGGTAAATCGGGGTTAAAGGACTCGCGGGTTCGCTCGGTGACGGTGAAATCGAGATCGGCATTGACCGTCGCCCGCACCCGTCCGCTACCGATAATCGGTTCCAGCAACTGGCGGATACGATCAGCATAGGTCAGCTCGAGTTTGCGGTTGTAGGAAAATTGGCTGGATGTCGGCGCCAGGCCATCTGTCGTGTTACTGCTGCTCAGAAGATCACCACGCTGATTCACCACCGTGACATTATCCGGTGTCAGGTGGGGCACACTGGATGAAACCAGGTGTACGATAGCGGCAATCTGTTCATCGTCGAGGCTGCGACCGGAATACAGATCGACCATCACCGATGCCGTGGGATTAGCGCGCTCGCGCAGGAAAACGGAGCGCTTCGGGATAGCCAGGTGTACGCGCGCGGCTTCAACATTACGCAGTGTTGAAATGGTCCGGCTCAGTTCACCTTCCAGGGCTCGCTGAAATCTCGCCGTTTCGATAAACTGGCTGGTACCGAAACCCTGCTCTTTCTGCAGCATTTCAAAACCCATGGCGTTACCCTCCGGCAAGCCGTCTTTGGCCAGCTGCATGCGCGCAGTCTGCAGCTTGCTGCTTTCCACCATCACGGCCCCGGTGGCTTCATCCACCTTGAACACGATGCCTGATTTCTGCAGGGCGTCGATGACCTGACCGGCGTCTTTACTGCTGAGATTGGCATACAACAGCGTGTAGCCGGGTTGCTGGGACCAGAGCACAACCGCCACGCCCAACGCCACACTGGCCGCCAGGCCGATCATCAAACCTAGCTGGCGCAACGCCGGCAAACCCTGGAAGCCGTGCACAGTCTCCGCTTTCACCAGTGCCATAACGTTACTCTCCGCCCCCGTTATTCAAACCAATACGCTCTCGGCATCATCGCTGTCCGTTGCCGGTTTACACCGGCATACTCATGATGTCCTGATAGGCCGACACCAGACGGTTGCGCACCTCGGTCATGGCCTGAAATGCGACACCGGCTTTCTGCAAAGCGATCATGACTTCGGTGACATCCACGTTCGGGTCACCGGAACTGAAGGCACCGGAGAGTTTAGTCGCTGCCTGCTGCGTCGCGTTAACCTGGTCGATCGACTGTTTCAACAAGGTGGAAAAATCACCGTCGCCAGCCGCTGCTTTTTCTGTCTGCAGCGGCGAACTCTGAGCGGCGGCGGTAAGTCGCCGCATTTCCGCCAACACCTGGTCCACATTACTTATGCTGCTCATCTTTCATTCTCCTCAGGCCGGAACGGCTATACCCTGCTCACGCATGCGCGCCAGTTTATAGCGCAGCGTGCGTGGACTGATGCCCAGGCGTTCAGCGGCTGCCTTGCGGCTACCGTTATCCACACGCAGGGCGTCCAGAATCAACTCGAATTCGCGACTCTTGAGGTCGCCATCCAGACCATCCGCTGCCTTGTTGTCTGACTGCGCCGTTTGCACCGATACAGCAGGGGCGTCCAGTTCAAAACACAGATCATCGACCTCGATCTGATCACCGTTGAGCAGAATCAGGGCGCGCTGGATAACGTTATCCAGCTCACGTACATTGCCCGGCCATGGATGATCCAGCAACGCCTGCTGCGCCTGTTTCGACAGGTGCGGAAGGCTGCCGCCCCGCGGGCTGTACTTGCGAATCAGAAGATTGGTCAACGGCAGAATATCGGCTTTGCGCTCACACAATGTCGCCAGGTGCAGGGGAAATACATTGAGTCGATAAAACAGGTCTTCGCGGAAACGACCGGCGGCGACTTCTTCGCGCATGTTACGATTGGTCGTTGCCAGTACGCGCACATCCAGCGGAATGATCTCGCGGCCACCCAGACGTTCGACTTCACGCTCCTGTAACACCCGCAGCAGCTTGGCCTGAAGTCCCAGATCCATTTCGGAAATTTCGTCCAGCAACAACGTTCCGCCCTGAGCCTGTTCGAACTTGCCGGCCCGCGCCTGGTAGGCACCGGTAAAGGCACCCTTCTCGTAACCGAACAGCGAGGCCTCGAGCATGTTTTCCGGAATGGCCGCACAGTTGATTGCTACAAACGGTCCGTCAGCGCGCGCTGAATGACGATGTATCATCTGTGAAAACACTTCCTTACCGGTGCCGGAACTACCGCTGATCATCACTGTCGCATCTGTTGAAGCGACCCGCCTGGCCAGCATTGCCAGTTTCCGGGTCGCCTCATCCTCGGCGACAAAACCGCTGTCATCGTAGGAACCTGGCAGATAACGGCGGATCATTTCCACCAGCACTTCGGCATCGAATGGCTTGACCAGATAATCAGCGGCACCGTTGCGCATGGATTCCACCGCTGTTTGAATCGTGCCGTAAGCTGTCATTAAAACGACCGGTAATTGCGGAATACCGGCTTTCACCTTGTGCAGCAGAGCATGACCATCCATGCCCTCCATCTGGACATCACTGACCACCAGGTCGAACGACTGGGTTTCGATCAGTTGCAGGGCCTGAATACCGTTTGCAGCCGCGTTAACGCCGAACCCGGCCAGTTCAACGGTTGCGCACAAGGCGTCCCGCAAGGCCGCATCATCTTCAACTATCAGCACCGTCGCTTGACTCATTACAGGTACCTCGGAGTGGCAATATCTGCCTGTTGCTGATTCTTCAATATCCCGCTCGGGAGTCGTTGTTCCTCAGGTAGCGGCAATCGAACGACAAACCGCGCACCTTGGCGATAGTCGGGATCAAGTTCTATCGTCCCCCGATGCGCAGCAATCACGGCACGCACCACCGCCAGCCCCAAACCGGTACCGCTGGCACGCGTGGTGAAGAAGGGTTCGAAGATCTGTTCCTGCAGGCCATCCGCGACACCCGGTCCGTTATCCTGCAGCACAATAGAAAGCGTTTTGTCCTGCACCTCGACCTGCCAGTCGAGATGCGCGCCCTGCGCACAGGCATCCAGCGCATTGCTGGCGAGGTTGGCGAGCACACTGGCGAGGATTTCACGCTGACCACTTATCGGAACAGATCCGTGACCGTTACGCACTGACCAGCGTGCCGCATTTTCATTCAGTTGCGGCAACATCGACTGCTGTACCTGATCGAGCAGTTCGTCGACCGCGACGACTTCATCGCCGCCCTGCCCACCACGCGCATAGAGCAACATATCGTTCACCATGTGGTCGAGATGCCGCAGTCCCACCAGTAACCGGTCTACAAAACAGTCATGCTGCTGCTGTTGCAGATCGGCCTGTTTGAGCTGGGAGGCATACAACAGGGCGGTAGCCAGAGGCGTGCGCACCTGGTGTGCCAGCCTTGCGGTCATCTCGCCCATGCTGGACAGGCGCTGTCCGCGCAAGGCTTCCTGCTGCAGCTTGCGAATTTCGGCGGTAAGTTGATGCCGCTCGGTACGGGCGGCCGCCAGTTCCCGGCTCAGGCTGACAACCTGCTGCTGTAACACCTGGTAAGAGCCGGTGAGCTGTGCAGAGACCTGATTAAACAGCTCAAAGGCATCCTGCAGTTGTTGTTTACTGGCAGCCGACTGATTCATAAAAAGGCGTACTCCTGAAGCTTATCAACCTGGGCTTTTGTGCCCACAGTTTAATTAGCAAGGAGTATGCCTGGAATGAATTAGGCTTTTATATCTGAAGGTTAAGAACGACGCCAAGACGATAGCGTCAAAGTCCCGACGGATTACTGGAGCGCTGCAGTCCATATTTCCGCAGCTTTTCAACCAGCGTGGTACGGCGCATGCCCAGGCGCTTGGCGGCCTGCGCCACTACACCGTTGGCGTCATCAAGGGCCTGGCGGATGTAACCGACTTCAAGATTACTGAGATGCTCCTTTAGATCCAGTCCACCACGCGGCAGGCGGGGTTCGGACTCAAGCTGGTACTGCACCGGCTGGACTGAAGCCAGCATCTCTTCACTGATCCTGGGCGTTTCCGAGACAGGCACATCGGAGCGGAATTTTTCCGGCAGATCACCGACATCAACCACGCCAAACGGGAACAGAATAGCCAGACGTTCGACCAGGTTTGCCAGTTCACGCACGTTACCCGGCCAGCTGTACTGGCACAGTGACAGCGCGGCCGCCTGAGTGAGGCGCACCGAACCGCGCTTTTCATGCTCAATACGACGGATCAGTTCGTTGATCAGCAGCGGGATGTCTTCGACTCGGTCGCGCAGCGGCGGCATCTCGATGGGAAACACGTTCAGGCGATAAAACAGATCTTCGCGGAACCTGCCTTCGATGATGGATTGCTCGAGATCGCGGTGTGTTGCGGCAATAATACGCACATCAGCCTCAATACTCTTGTTACTGCCCACCCGCTCAAAGGTGCGTTCCTGCAACACGCGCAGCAGTTTGACCTGCATGTTAAGACTCATGTCGCCTATTTCATCGAGGAACAAGGTACCCTGCTCGGCCAGCTCAAAACGTCCCTGCCGGCTGCTGATGGCACCGGTGAAAGCGCCTTTTTCGTGGCCGAAGAGTTCCGATTCCAGTAAATCAGCGGGAATCGCGCCACAGTTGACTGGTACGAAGGCGTTGTCGCGACGGTTGGAATAATAGTGGAGATTGCGCGCCACCACTTCTTTACCGGTGCCCGATTCACCGAGAATCAGCACATTGGCATCCGAATTGGCAACCTGCTGTATCATTTTACGAACCGACTGCACGGCCCGGCTGGTGCCGACCAGGCTGCGGAACAGATCCACCGGCCGCTGGTTTGAGCCATCGACCTGGGTTTCGCGATAAACCTCGGCCTGATGCAGCGCACTGGTTAACTGGGTGTAGTGAACCGGCATCTCCACCCGCCCGAGTATGCAGGAACTGGGTTCAATGGCGACAGTCAGTTCTTTATTCTTTTCCGATAAAAGGAAAATAGGCAGGTGCTCGTCGAAATCGTGAACTTCTTTGAGGAGTTTTTCCAGCACCTTGTCAGTCGTGCAGGTGCCGATCAGTACCGCCAGGATATCCTGAGCATCTTCAATACCCGCCTTCCAGCCGCCGCAATCAGTAACCAGTTCCGGTTCATAATTGATAAAACGTAAAACCGAATCCAGCTCTCGCCCGCGATCGGTATCGGCTTCAATAATAAGTACCTTTGGCTCGCTGACTGGCACCTGAGATCCCCCCATCGACTTGGTTTCCACCGGACAACACAACGTGGATAAAGTTAAGCACTCTTGAGGGAGAATGTCAAAATTTTGTCGTAAATTTCACCAATGCCGGGCGCCCGGCATAAGCACTTGATTATGATTTTATTTTTGACGAGCCGGCCGGGGTGACCAGGAATGTTAGCGGGCACAGCCGAGATAAGCCGCCGACGCTGTACGGCCCAGTTTGCTGCTGTGAATTTCGTTGCCGAGTTGATCCCGGTAGCGCTCACCCAGGTCGCTGATTTGCCGGTTCAGGCGCAGAACTTCCTGGATGGTGGCCGCCACTTCAGCCGCATGCTGTTGCTGTGCCGGTTGCTGAAAACACCGCGCCACCAGCTCGCTGCGCCTGGCTTCAATTTCAGCGACCAGTCCCCACTCGTGATCACCGGCTTTTGCCAGCATTTCCTGGCTGAGCAGCAGTATCTGCTGCAGCTGCTGGCTACGCTTACACGGCATCAGCTTTCCCTTTAAATCACCGGGTATCAGACGACGGGTTGCTGTGCGGCAGACTGATCCGCGATAGCATCCCAGGCTTCCTTGATCTGTTTGAGCAGATCTGACACCTCGTCCAGCAGGGATGTATCGTTGCTGCTGTTTGCTTCGATAAGACGACGTTCCATGTAGATGTACAGGTCTTCCAGGTTACGGGCAATTTCACCGCCTTTTTCCATGTCCAGACTGGTCTTCAAACCTTCCATAATGGAAATCGCGCTACCGATCTGCGCCCCCTTGGGCTGAATTTCGCCGCGCTCCATGTGTCCCTTTGCGGCCGCAATTTTACCCAGCGCACCTTCCAGTAACATCTGGATCAGCCGGTGCGGGCTGGCAGACTCTATCCGTGCCTGCACCGCGTTCTGACCGTATTGATCCATTGCGTTTCGAACACCTGCAAAACTCATTACCTACTCCTTAGTTTGCGGCGAGCTGGCAAGCCGAATCATAGACCCTGTATCCCGTCACTAGCTACTGCCGGACTGTGTCTGGATTTTCGGCAACGCCGCCAATTGTTGTGTTAAAAATGCACTGGTACCCTGCAATTGTCCCATCAGTGTATCCAGGGTATTGAACTGATTGAGCAGACGCTGCTCCCTCAGTCCAAGACGGTACTCCATATCCGAGATTCTCTGATCGACCCTGTCAATGCGGCTGTTCAGGCCATCCTGGCGAATATCGATCAGGCCATCCGCCTGCACCAGGTTGCTGATAAGGGCATCGGCCCTGAACAGGTAACCCTGATCGTCACCGGCAAACAGCTCCGCCATGCCGGCAAAATCAATATCGATGGCATTCTGCAACGCACCGCTGTCCAGGGAAAGCTTGCCATCACGCTGGAAGGAGACACCGATCTCGGACAGGTAGGTGAAAGCGCCGTCCGCCGCTGACGGTGGTGTGTTGAATACCGCCTGAATCTGGCTCTCGATGCTGCGCAGGGTATTGTCGGCTTCCAGGTCATTACCTTCTCCCGACAGGCTGTCGATGGTGGTCTTCAACTCGTTGAAGGCGTCGACAAAGGCCTGCACAGACTCTGTGACCGATTCAGTATCACGGCTGACCTTGAGCTGGACTTCCGTGCTTGTTTCCGCGATAAGATTGAGTGTAACGCCGCTGATGGCGTCATCGATCGTATTACCGGAACGGGTAACGGTATACAAACCATCGACCAGCAGCTCTGAATCCAGCTGTGCCGGATCATTGATATCGGCAAGGTCCAGATCCCTGTCCAGTCTGCCGGTCGCTGACAGGTTGATGGCATTGGCATTGCCGGTTTCGGCAGACGTCAGAACCAGCCGGTTACTGCCGCTGTTCTCGCTGATGATGGTCGCTGAAACGCCGGTATTGTCGGGCGCATCGTTTATCGCATCCGCCAGTTGCGACAGGGTCATCCCCCCTCCGTCCACGGTAAACGCGTTTCCGTTTACGGTGAAAGTCATCTTGTCACCGGCTCTACCCAGTGCGGTGGTATCGGTATCGGCAATGGCCAGCGAACCCATCTTGTGGACTTCGGCGAGCCTGACAACCTGAATATCGATCGAACCCGGCGCCGCGCTGCTGTCAGCCGTCGCAGTAAACGCGCCTTCATCCGAGGATACCGCTTTGTAGACTTCAAAAGCATCCACCGTCTTGAGATCACCGAGTGCTGACTGAAACGTGCTCAGCGCACTGTTCAGCTGACCGAAGGCACTGAGCTGTACCTGGAGATCTTTTTTACTGCTTTCCAGGCGATTCAGCGGCTGGCGTTCAATCTCCATCAACTGATTGACAATGGAGTTTACGTCCAGTCCGGAACCGACACCGGGTGCGCTAATCATGCTCTAACCTCATCTGAATCAAACAGCCACCCGCTATCAAGCAAAAGCGGTGCCAGCTCATGCCTGCTCACTGAGAATCAGACTTTCGGGTGAATCCAGATTCTTGGCAATACGCAGAGTTTCTTCTGACGGAATCTGTCTGATAACTTCTTGTGTTTCAGAATCAACGACTTTGACCACCAAACGGTCGCTGTCCTCGTCAATACTGAACAACAGGTCACGCTGGAAGCTCTGCACAAAATCGCTGATCTGATTCACTGCCGACTCGACCCGCTCAACTTCCGGGCGACCCTCCGTCTCTTCCGGCCGGGTTGGCGGCAGATCCTGTCCGCGTGCGGCGGATTCCTTCCGCTCCGGCGATTCCGCCTTGTGCGCTTTCGGCGTTTGCGAGACTTGCTGCATTCCCTGCAGACGAGCAGCTTCCAGACCTGGCACAGATGTAGTGTAATCCGATGACATTATTCACCTACCTGTTAAAAGCGGAAGGGTGGAGCATCCCTGCAACCACCCTTCCGTGGGTCCGAACTACAGCTGTGGTGCTTACTGCAGTAACGACAGCGCAGTCTGCGGCAGCGTGTTGGCCTGCGCCAGCATGGCAACGCCGGCCTGCTGCAGAATCTGCGCCCGGGTCAGATTGGCCGTTTCCGCGGCGAAATCGGCATCCTGGATACGGCTGCGCGCAGCGGAGAGGTTTTCGGAATAGGTCGTCAGGTTGACCACCACCGACTCGAAACGGTTCTGCACGGCACCGAAAGTGGCACGCGATGTGGATACGAAGTCGATACCGGTTGCAGAAGCATCCATAGCACTAATGGCAGCAAAAGCAGCACCCGAGGTACTGACGTCGATGGTATCGGTTGCAGTCAGGTCGGCTGCGTAACCTTCAATACCGGTCAGATCCAGACCGGAAACAGCAATCTGGTGATCCGTAGTGCCGTCCTGGCCGATCTGGAAAGTCAGGGATCCTCCGTTACCATCCAGCAGGGTCTTACCGTTAAATTCTGTGACGGTGACGATACGCGAAATTTCCTGGGTCAGCTGATCGACCTCGGCCTGTAGACCGCTGCGGTCTTCGACGGTAGCGTTGGCGGACTGTACGGCGATTTCGCGGATACGCTGCATGGCATTCTGGATCTGGTCCATGGCGCCTTCACCGGTTTGAGCCAGCGAGATACCGTCCTGGGCATTACGCACCGCCTGATTGATGCCGCGGATATCGGCCGTCATTTTCTGAATACTGAACAGACCGGCAGCGTCATCCTTTGCGGTGTTGACGCGCAGACCGGAAGACAGACGGCGCAGCGAAGTTTCCAGGGAGCCCTGCGAAGAACTCAGGTTGCGCTGTGCGTTCAGGGACGCAATATTGGTATTGATGGTTAATGCCATGATAGACACTCCTAAACTTTTGAGGCGGATTGCCGCGCGAGTCGGTCTTAATCAACGCCTGTTATAAATAGCGGATATACCATCGCGCTGGTATTCACCGCTTCCGTCTAGGTTAGCGTGCGTGCCACAGGAAACTTTAGGTTGGAACGGCATTTTTTTGACATTTTTTAATTGTTTTATTTCAAATGGTTGGCGGACCATGACAAGCTGGAAGTAGTGAAACGGCAGACCTCCAGTCCGTCAAAGCCCTGCCGCCCTGCCCTGCGTGCTGTGGCGCTGTCGGGAGTCACTGGCTGGGTCCAGTGCCGCCAGCCAGTCATGCAGATGTTGCTGCAACAGCCAGTTTTCCCGAACCCAGTCACGCAGCACATCGCCCTCCCGCCGGCTGGCGTCCAGATCATGAATGCGTTCGCGGATCGCCTTGATCCAGGCGCGCGCCTGGTTGTGCACACGACAGACCGGCCCTTCACGATAGGGGGCGATATCGCTGGCGATGACCGGCCAGCCCAGTGCACCGTATTCCAGCAGGCGCAGATTGCTCTTGCATTCATTGAAGCGATTATGCTCCAGCGGTGCAACGGCGAGATCCAGATTGAGCGTCGCCAGCTTCTGCGGATACTCTCCGAATGTGACCGGATCATGTATCTCCTTCGCATAGGGCTGAAGAAACTGCGGACACATGCCAAAGAAGACCCAGTCGACTTCGTCTGCAGTCTCACGCACAACCTCTTCAAGCAATTCCAGGTCTCCCAGGTGCTGCTGTGCGCCCGCCCAGCCGACCCGCGGTTTCTGCGCTACGCCTCGCTGTGACTGCAATCCAGCCCAGATAGCTTCGTCCAGGTAGTTGGGTACTACCTGAATATCATCGGCCATACTGCTTAGCTCGTCGGCCAGTGCTTGCGTTGTGACAACCACCCGGTCGGCGATTCCCAGACACCTGCGCAGCCGCTTCTTAACGTCCTTGTAAATGGTCTTGGAGAAAGGGTTTTTCGGCGGCATGGCGTACATCAGGTCGTCCTGACCAAAGACAATAAAGGTCTGATTCAGCCGTTTGAAGGCTTCCATGGCATCCATATAAGAATCGTGCATGGTGTTATGCATCAACAGACTGTTGACCTGTAAACGCTCCAGTTCCGCCAGACTCGGCAACTGCACTGGATGTTTTGAAAAAGGAAGAATCAGACTGTCCGTAACCCCGTCGCCATGCATGACTTGCAACGGCTGCTGGATGCGGAATTCCCAGGAACCAATCGAACCGGCCCCAAGACCGACGACACGATGCAGGGAATCGTTGTCGTGCGTCAGGTGCGGTGAAAAGCTGTCATCCACAGAAAACCGTTCACCGGCCAGGGACAGATTCGGATTGTATGCGGGGTCATGGGCCAGCCTGGCAAGCGTGTGCGCACACACGGCTTCGGATTCACGGGTAACGATTTCATCGATTTTCTCACCGTCCAGTGCAGCCTGATCCCCTCCCAGGTACAACAGCGTTGAATGTGGCGTCCAGATTACTTTTCCGCCAGCTGCGCGGACCCGCAAGCAATAGTCAACGGCCTGGTAGAGCGGTATCTTCAGGTCCCCAGCCCCCTCCTCCAGCAACGCCAGCGTCGACTTGCGAACCAGCATGCAGCTGGCTGAAACCGCCGACACTTCCTGGGCGACCTGCGCACGTCCCATGTACCCCGGCTCATCCAGAGACAGACCGCCAAATGCCACCATCCCGATTGAACAGGGGCCTGCGCCGAGAATGAGTCCACCACCAACGATTTTGTTGTCCGATGAAATCAGCCGTGGCGCGACCAGCGCAACATCTTTATTCTGTAACTGCACCACCAGCCGATCAAGCCATTTCGGCTGAATAGCGATACTGGCGGGGCTCATCAGCAAAACGTACTCCTTATCAGACTCACGCACCAATTCAAGCAGCTTCTGCCATTGCGACTCGGTTTTTGAATAGGACCTTACATCGCAACATTGCTTCGACAGGAGTTCCGCCGGCAGTTTCACGTCTTCGCGAATCAGCAGACGCAGCCGGAAGTCCGGGTAATCTGTCATCGACGACAGACTGTCCAGGAACAGACCCAGTGACCCGGGGCTGCCACTCACAGGAACAACAATATCAACGGGTGGTCTGTCATTGCCGCCATAGTCGATAAAATGGCTGCCGGAGACGACCCCTGGCTGAACATCCGCCGCTATGGCACAGCGTTGCAGATGTGCCACGACACACTGACGCTGATGTTCCGGGATTGCCTGCTCATTGTAGGCGAGCTGAAAACGATCCTGCTGGTGTAACAGCACGTCCGGGATATGACCGATCACCTCCGCGCCGAATTGTTCGGCGAACCGAAACACAATGTCATAGGCTTCGGTGCCAGGATCCTGCGAATAGCCGCCGACGGCGATGAGCGCTTCACGTTCGAGCAGCAGGAATCGCCCCATGTACGGCATCGCGCGCAACAGTTCAAGGTTGAACTCCGGCTTGAACAGGGGATCGTAGCGCTCGCCGCCAGAGCCGATGCGATCTTCATCCATGTAGACCAGTCGCCACTCCGGGTGCTGGTGCAGAGAATCGACATGCCTGTACAGCAAATGCGGTTCCAGCTTGCAGCCGACATCAAGCAGCCCGATCCAGTCGGCAGCCGACCCCACGGCAACGGCATTCACCGCCTGCATCAGGTCTTCCCCAACCTGACGCCACTCCAACATATCCATGTCTTCAAATATGGGATCCGGACAAGGCGAACAGGAAACCACACTCAGGCCCCAGCCGCCGTACAATTGTGCATCGAGTGTGTCCAGTGTATCCGCCAGCGCTTCTTCCTGTCCTGACCTGTGCGTCATAATCAGATGAACGGAAGGCTGTATCGTCCAATCGGTCATCATGTGTTTGCTGATGCGCGCAATATCCCTGTCAGCTAACGCATGCCTGAGTTGCCACTTCTGATAGCTGTTTTCAGCTGTCGCCTGAACAGATGCGGCGTCTGCGCCAGACGCTGTTTCCGCGCCGATGGTGTCGGAATTGTCGCCGGCAGAGACCCAGCTATCGATATTGCTGGTCAGCGCCCGAACAACTGTCTCCCGCTCGGCGAGCAAGTCTTCTGCCAGACCTTTTCCATGCCGAGCGTAGATCCTGCGGTAGGCATCCGCTGTATCTGCGAGCCTGATTCGTGAAACATTGTCAACCTGATCCACGCGATGCCTGACCTCGACGGTCGTCTTCTCGATGTGATGAAAGTCGTACCGTTCCGAGAGACGGAGCAGAAACTCCCAGTCCTCATAACACGACAATGACCTGTCAAACAGGCCGACCGCATCAACACAGACCCGCTTGTGAGCCCAGGTGTTAATCGGGATATAGTTGTTTACCAGAAGACGTTCACGTGAATAGTCATGGTGTGCGTACGGGTTTGACCTGTCCACTTCCTCGCCAGAACCATCAACGAGTCTTTCCTTAACCACCACAGCATCCGTATAGACAAAGGCATGTTCCTGCCCGGACAGCCCCCGGACTACCGTTTCCAGATGATGGGGCAGGTAGACATCGTCATCGTCCAGGTAACAGATAATCTCGCCTTTCGCCGCTGTCAACGCCGTATTTCTCGCTACCGCCTGCGCCTGTGAACGGTCGAAATCGATACAGCGAATTCGATCGCACGGATCCCTGTCAGCAGTCACCGCGTGGATACTTTCACCGCCGTCATTGACTACAATCAGCTCCCAGTTGCTGTAAGTCTGTGCGAGCACCGAATCCAGCGCACGTCCCAGCAGCGGCAAACGGTCTTTTGTCGGCATGATGATACTGATCAGCGGCGCTGCTGTGTGTTCCCCCTGCCTGACATCGGCAAGCTGATCGGCCGGAACCAGATAACCCGGGCTGAGGGCCGGACGCTGCCCCCACGCGTCCGGCCAGTTACGCTGTCTCGCGGCTTGCGATTCCGCGGCTCCCGCAGCGGGAAACGCATGTTCAAGGCTGCCGGACGACAACAGGTACAGGCCCAGCACCTCCGGTATATGCCTGAAGGTTTCAGCAGTTGCCATACGCAACCAGAAATCATAGTCTCCGGCCACCGTCATCTGTGCATCGAAGTCGCCGTACTTTTCATGCACCGACCGGCGCCACATCGGTTGTGGGCCGATATAGCAGACCGCAAACAGATGGCGTGCATCGAAATCCGGCCAGCGAAACACCCCCTCAATGGGCGCCCGCCCAAACCCTGCATTGGGGAGACGCGTCACCGCCGAGTCCGCATACACCAGAGAGACATCCGGGTCCATCTCCAGCTCGGCGACCATACGCTCATAAGCATCCGTCCGATGCCTGTCATCGGTATTGGCGTTGCTGAGATATCTACCCCGCGCCACGGCAATCGCCCGGTTCCAGGCAGCGTAAATCGTCTCGCGTGTATCCGTGCGGAGATATCGAATGTTTGGGTATTCCTTCTGATACCTTTCCACCACCCCCCGTTCATTCTGCTGCGAACCGCTGTCCACAACAATGACTTCAAGTCGATCGGCAATGGTCTGAGACATGAGATTCTGAAGGCAACCCGCTATATATTTCTCACTGTTGTAAGTGGATACAATAGCAGTCACCAGAACTTCGTCGTTTTTTCCCCGGGCCACGCCGCCTGATTTATCACCCCGTTGCGGTTTGCGGGACAAGCTCACCTGATCGGCGATCATGATGATCGGTGCCCTTTCGGGCAGTTTCTGCTGAGACTTTTTGAAACGTGCGATTTCCTTGTCCAGCTCTCTCAGCGCCTCAGTCCGGTACCGTTGCAGGCCGCCGTCTGTCTTCTGCCCGCTGTGTTGCCGGAAACAGCCCAGCAGCATATCGGTGGTATACAAACGGGAGTGCCTGAAAAATCGCATCCATAACTCCAGATCCCCGGCCATCTTCAGGCTTGTCTTGAGCCTGCCCCCCGCCTTTTCCCACAGTGAACGCCGCCAGAACGTCCCTTCCTGCTGAATGTAGTTGGGGTAGTCATACTTCCGTGCGAGGTAATATTCACGGCTGTATACCGGTGGAGGAGAACACACCCAGGCGAGCTGCCCTTTTCCATTCATGACACTTGGAGTACCGGTAACCCAGTCGACTTCTTTAAACTGTGAAAAGATCGACGCAACAGCATTCAGTGAATTCGGCTGCAGCTTGTCGTCCGAGTTAATCCAGGTCATGATGCCGCCGGAACTTCTGCGCAGACCGGTATCTATGGCCCAGTATTGACCCCGATCCGGGCGGCTTTGCCAGTAACTTATACTGCCTTCGTATTTTTTAATGATATCTATCGATTGATCGGTACTGCCGCCATCCATGACGATCAACTCCAGGTTTGGGTATGCCTGGTCCAGGATCGAACAAATGGTTTCTTCGAGAAACGCCCCCTGATTGAAAGAGGGGATGACAACGCTTATCCTGGGCGCCTCAGCGCTGCCAGCGTAGTCTACAAACCTGGCAGGCAGTCTGCCTGCACTCTCGTCGAAGTCACCGATAGCTGAAGCAGGTGTGTGGCTACTGCAATCATGACCGCTTTCAGCGCTGCCAACGGTGGAAAGCAAGCGGGAAACTTCCACGTCATCCGGGTTTTGCTCCAGATACGATGAGTATAGGTTCCTGGCATCGTTTTCCTTGTTCAGAGCGACAAGAATCTGGCCGCCATTGACAACGACATCCCGGTTGCAGGGATCCAGTTGCAGGGCCTCCAGCAAGGTGTTCACTGTGCTAACAAGGTCCTGCTTGTGCCAGTGCAGCACCACAAGATTGTTTAACACCTCGATATTGTTCGGTACCAACGCATACGCCTGCTTGAACCGCGCCTGAGCCAGATCCAGGTCTCCGTCTTTAAACGCCTGTTCGCCTTCTGTATTGAGAGACATGACCTGTTGGCAGCGGTGTGCAGTCACGGCTGTAACCCGGTCCGCCGCAAGTGCAACAGTGGGGGTAACAGCGTTGACAGGCCGGTTGGCGGATAAACCGCAGTTTCCTGGCTGTGATCTGTCTAATCTGGCAGTGAAATTCTCCAGCTGTTCACCGCAGACCATGCGCCTGGTGGCATCACTTGAATACCCCAGCGTCTCGAAAACCGTGCCACCGAGGGAATCGATGTAGTCGAGCGTAAAATCGCGAAATCGCACATCGCCAAGGTGCGAGCGCCAGGTTTCCAGATAATCCGCCACGACAGTGTTATGCCGGTGTACACTGGCAGGATCACCAAAAGTGCCGGTCGGTACCGGCATCCGGCCATAATCGAGCATCGCCGGCTGAAACGGAATGCCGACATGGTCACATATGCGCTGGACTGTTTCTGCTGCATCACAGACAAGATCTTCATAATGAACGGTGATGGCGGATTCACCAAGAACGCCCATGCCCTGGCTCAGTAATTGCGGACCCTTGACCAGGTCGACATAGTGCTGGTCCTTCTCAAGCGCCAACAGGTCATTGCCCAGCCAGGTTCTGAGCAACGAGGAAAGCACCGCCACAGGATTGCGCGACAGGAGTACAAACCTGGCTTTTGGAAAGACTCGCAGGAGCTCAGGCAGGATATAGTAGTAACGAGGGGTTTTATCGAGAAACAAACGCTTGCCGCTCGACTGGAGTACCTTGCCATAGAGCACCGAGGCCATGGCTCGCAGGGCATCAATATAGGCCCCCTCTCCATCCGGCATGGCACCAAGAAACTCGTGCAGCGCGCGACGCGCGAGGTCTGACTCGTATTCTGCATCAAAACCCTGCTGTTTCAGGGCGTAGAGGGGATGCAGCATAACCCAGGGTTCCGCAGTCGTATGCACATCCGGGTGGTTCGCCAGCACCCTTTGTAACAACGTGGATCCCGATCTCGGCAACGACACAAGGAAGACCAGATTTTCCCCCAAGCCGGTATCCGTCGAGGGTGAACCGGTGTCGGCGTCTGCACCGGGGCGGGGACGCATTGCCGACTCGAAGTTCCCCCCGTACTCCCTGGACAGGCTGCCAAGCTCGGACTCAATCAGCTCTATCTCCGCAGCCGTCCTTTGCGCCAGCAAAGGCAGGTTCTTGCGGTAGATGGCCAGCAGGTCCCGCAGGTGCGTATCGCGGGGTTGATTATGGATACCCTTCGGGTGAATGCGGTAGTCCACCAGCGCCTCACCGGAATAGGCAAGCTGATAAAACGCGGTGAGACGGATCTTCAGATCCCAGTTGATGTAGAGCTCAACGCTCTCGTCATGGTAGTCCATTTGTTCCAGCACGAAACGGTACAGAAGAGGATTGCGGAAGATGCTGCGAATGCCGGGAAAAAAGCGCTTGGAAAACACCTGGACGAATACGTCACCGCTGGGTGGCTGCGGACTTTTACCGTCGTGCCAGACCGCCGTTCGCTGCCCTGCGGCATTGATGGTATATACATTGGAGTAGGCAATCTTTGCTTCCGGATTCCGGCACATCGCTGCCCATTCCAGCTCCAGCTTGCGGGGTAGCCACCGATCATCTCCATCAAGACAGCTTACCAGGTCGCCCGTCGCTCGCTGCAACGCAGTATTGGCGTTAACATGCATCCCCACATTGCGCGGCTGGCGATGGACCACAAACAAACCAGGGTGCTTGCGGCTGTATTCCGTGATAATGCTCCAGGATTCATCGGTGGAACAATCGTCGTAGATAACGATTTCGCAGGGCCGCAGTGTCTGTGCCAGTATGCTATCGATGCATTCACGCAGGTATTTTGCGAAGTTATAAGTCACAATAACGACGCTGATTCGCGGCAAATTTCCCATAGACAGGGTTTCCATCGATTCAGGTTCCTCTCAAGCTTCGCATACGGAATCGCTGTAACTGTCGCTGTGACCGGGTCGTGCGCGCAGACGCACAGCAATCGATCGCCCTGATTCAACCACCCTGGCGATAAGGGCGGTTATCTTTTTCACCTGCTCAAGAGACACTGACGTTCCAGTTGGCAGAGTCAGCACCTTGCCAAGCAATTTTTCCGTATTGGAGAGCAACATACCCGCGTTCGGAAAATAGGAGCGATAAGGCTCCATGCGATGGCAACCGGGATAAAAATATCGCCTGGCATCAATATGCTCTGCAGCAAGAATTTCCAGCATCTGCGTACAGGTGACGGATGTGATGCGTTCATCCAGCTCAATCACGATGTATTGAAAATTACAGCGTTCGCTTTCGTCATATTCGATCAGTTCAACGCCGGGAATCCTGTTAAACCCCTCCTTGTAGGCATAGTAATTTTGCCGGTTATGCTCGACAAAGGCCTGCATAGACTCCAGGGAAGTGAGCCCCATCGCCGCCTCGATTTCTGTCATTTTTCCATTTATGCCAACATCAACTACGGTATCACGGCCTTCGAAACCAAAATTCTGCATAAGCCTCACAGTTTCAGCGAGTTCAGCATCATCTGTAACAACAGCTCCGCCCTCGAAGGAATTGATGAACTTGGTGGCATGAAAACTGAAAACTTCGGCCCTGCCGAACCCACCTATCATTTTCCCCTTGTAGCTGCAGCCAAATGCATGCGCCGAATCAAATACAACGGGAAGATCATATTGCCCGGCAACCGACATGATCGTATCGATATTGCAGGGTCGGCCCCACAGATTGACAGGGAGAATGCCAGAGGTTCGTGGCGTTACGAGATCTTTGACACAGGCCGGGTCAAGGTGGTGACCTCCCGGCACGATGTCACAAAAAACCGGCGTGACCCGCTGCCATTGCAGGGCATGCGCAGTCGCCACGAAAGTCATCGACGGCGTTATGACTTCATGCTCGAATCCCAACGCCCGGGTGACAATCTCGAGTGCAACGGTTCCGTTGCTCATGGCAACACAGTGGCGGACACCCACAATATCGGCGACGCGCTCTTCAAACTCGATCACCAGCGGTCCGCGATTGGTAAGAACCCTGCGGTTTAATATGCTCTCAATGCGGGAATGCAGACGTTCCCTGTCACCTAGCTTCGGAACACCGACATGCAGCGGTTTTGGAAATGTCGGCTTTCCACCGAATATAGCCAGATGTCCTGCTCCATCTTCAGACACAGTGCCCCACGCGAAAAGTCATTACACGGCAAAGCGATTTGCAATATCAGTGCCCACTTTATTTTTCATATAGTTACAAACAGTTACGGAACCGACCTAACTATGCGCCAGTATTATGGCGGGAGATGGCGCTGTTTTTACCGTTATGGCGATACAGCTACTGTCAACTGGCTGCGGTCACTGTTCGCGGCAGCTGTCTTGCCTGGCAGTGGTTTATGTCAGCAACAACCCGGGACGAATGTGGTCCAGATCACCCTGTACCGCCTTCAGTTTCACGAACCCATGGCCCTTGCGCAGGACCAGCGTATTGTCATAGACATAAACGACTTCGTTCTGCCGGTACTCGTCAAGCCGCGATAGCAGGTAAGTATTGCTGATAATTTCTGCATCGAAAACCTGGTAGGAC
>Ga0193947_1000030_pt1 | contig 26665 bp, 24 predicted proteins | sample FRT_01_MG_FD_161267 | JGI IMG/M metagenome (GOLD analysis project Ga0193947, IMG submission 161267) | Sediment microbial communities from the Broadkill River, Lewes, Delaware, United States - FRT_0-1_MG | ecosystem: Environmental > Aquatic > Freshwater > River > Sediment | place: USA: Delaware... | reverse complement strand
TCCTGGAATATCCGCGCTGGGTACTCGAACGCGACGTCGACTTCTCGAGTTGCCGCTATGGCAGCCATTACAATGCGTTCATCGAGGAATGCACGGAGTGCCAGTTCGGCACGGCGTGCCGCTGGCTCGACCAGCACCGGTCGCGCTCTCTGGAAGACGCCAGCCTCGAGCAACTCACCGATGCGTTGGAGGCCGCCGTCGAATACCTCAGAGCCACGAATCGACACAAGAAAACCTGCTATTGCAAGACCTGTCGCTGGCTTCGCGACGCCCGCCACTTCAAGCGCTCGCACCTGAAGTAGATCCGTCCAGGCGCCATGTCGCGGCGCAAGCCTGCTATGCTGCTGTCCCTGAATCATCACGCAGGAGGGGACAATGGGGGATATCGCATTATCAGGCAGTTGCCTGTGCGGTTCCGTGGCCTACGAGCTGCAGGGTGACGTACGACGCTTCTACCACTGCCATTGCGAGCGCTGCCGCAAGACCAGCGGCGGTGGGCATGCCAGCAACATCATCCTGCGGCTGAAGTCGATCACGTGGACAACGGGGGAGGACCTCACCCGCAGCTACAAGCTGCCGGAGGCCGAACGCTTCACGTCGGTTTTCTGTTCCGTCTGCGGCAGTCCGCTGCCGCGAGTTTACGATGGCGGAATCGCCGTCGTGCCGGCCGGCTCGCTCGACCATGAACCCGGAATCAGTCCGCAGGCGAGGATTTTCGGCGGCTCGCGAGCCGAATGGTCCTGCAGCGACGACGCGCTTCCCTGCCATGACACCTACCCGGAACGGTCCTGACAGCACCTCATGACGGCGTTCCTGTTCCTGGTGGGCTCGGGTATTATGTGAACCGGCGCAAGGACAGCCGAGTCCGGCTGAGCGACATTAATACTGTTAAAGGAACCCCGGTGACCGGGCTATGCTGAGAACGCCGCGAAGAGACAATCTGAACCGGATAGTCATCCTCAACCCCAAGGGCGGTTGCGGCAAGTCGACGCTGGTCACCAATATCGCCGCCTGCTATGCGGCACGCGGTGCGGCCCCGGCTATTATGGATTTCGACCCCCAGGGCTCGACCATGGCGTGGCTGACCCGCCGGCCTGGCGACAAGCCGGCAATTCATGGCACCGCGGCTTACAAGCGGTCGATTCATGCCACGCGCAGCTGGCAGCTGCGCGTCCCCGAGGAGACAGACACCCTCCTCATCGATTCCGCCGCCGGCATCAGTCATGACGAGCTGCGGGAGCTGACCAGGGATTCATCGTCAATCCTCGTACCTGTGCTGCCGTCAATGATGGACACGCATGCGGCGTCGAGAATCATCGCGGACCTGCTGCTCGTCGCCAAGGTGAATCGAAACGAGCAGAAACTGGCCGTCGTCGCCAACCGCACGCGCAAGAACACCAAGAGTCTCGCCAAGCTGATGCGATTCCTCGACTCCCTGGGAATCCCGATTATCGCGGTGATCAGGGACAGCCAGAACTTCGTTTACGCGGCCGAACACGGGATCGGCGTACACGAGATGCAGCCGTCGCGTGTTCGCAAGGACGTGGAACAGATCGAACGAATCGTGACGTGGCTGGATGGCTGGGAGAAACGCAGGCAGCGTGGACTGGAGATAACGGGGATGCGCAGAGTCAACCTGTCGGCCGCGGCCTCGGCGCACTAGTTTCAGTCCGCGGACGCCTGTATCGCCGCAAACTCATCGAGGTCGACATTGCCGCCGCTGATTACAATGGCCGTGGTCCTGTCGGCGGTTTCGATCCTGCCGCTGAGCACGGCAGCGAGTGATACGGCGCCGCCCGGCTCAACGACCATCTTGAGGTTCTGAAACGCGAAGCGCATGGCGCCGCGGACTTCACGATCACTTACGGTCAATCCGTCATCGAACAGCTGCCGGTGAATCGCGAACGGCAGTTCGCCCGGGGAATCGGCCAGCAGGGAATCGCAGATCGACCGCGAGCCAGGCGCTACCATCATGCGCTTGCCGGCGGCAATCGAACGTGCAGTGTCATCGAAGTCCTCGGGCTCGACCGTGCGCACGGACACGTCTTGCAGGCGCGCTTTCAGCGCCACGGCACTACCGGCCGACAGACCACCACCGCCGCAGTTGATCAGCACCTGGTCCGGTGCCAGCTGCATTTCGAGGGCCTGCTCGGCGATCTCCAGACCAACGGTGCCCTGCCCCGCGATGATGTGTTCGTGATCGTATGACGGGACGAGCGCGGCACCACGTTCTGCGGCGATTTCGCGCGCGATCGCCTCGCGGTCGCCGGAATAGCGATCGTAGGTGATCACCTCGCCACCAAGGCGCCGGGTATTGTCCATTTTTGCCCGCGGCGCGTCTGCCGGCATGACAATGGCCGCATGGATGCCAAGCAGGCGGCCGGCCATTGCGACGCCCTGCGCGTGGTTGCCCGAAGAAAACGCGACCACGCCGCGCGCGGCCTCTGCAGCCGTGAGCTGGCTCATCAGGTTGTAGGCACCACGTATCTTGAACGAGCCTATGGCCTGCAGGTTCTCGGTCTTCACCAGCACGCGGCCGCCCGCGATCCGGTCGAGTTCGTCGTTGCGTATGAGCGGAGTGCGAACCGCGATTCCCTCGAGCCGGTCGGCTGCCGCTTCGATAGCCGCGATGTCGATCATTCAGCGCCGGCGACGAGGCGGTCGATCTTGGCCGCACAGATGAAGTCGTTGTCGGACAGCCCGTCGATCGCATGCGTCGTGTAGCTGACGACGCAGTCGCCGTAACTGACGGTCAGCACCGGGTGGTGGCCCTCGACAATCGCGATCCAGGCCACGGCATTCGCAAAACCAAGCGTCCGGCTATACGCAGGAAAGCAGAAGCGCCTTGAAATCTGCAGGCCGTCGTCGCTCAGCGTCCAGTCAGCGTGCAAACCCTTCATCAGTTCAGCTACCTGTTCCGGTTGCAGCGGATCCACGCCACCTTCGCAGGGTTTGCAGTGTTTATCAGCGAGATCAGTAGTCATGGAGGCAACTATAAAACAATCCCGGGTCGCGCGCCGGGTCGCTGTTCGGGAGCCGCGAACAAAAAAAGCCGGCCCCGAAGGGCCGGCAAGCTACTGACTCGCAGTGAGTCGCGGGGAATGAAACGGCGCTCTATTCGGGGTTGGCGGCAACAGACGTCACGTCGTCCGTATACAGCTTCAGGCTCACGCGACGCTCGAGCGCATAGCTGTCCACGGTATCGTCCTGGGCCGGTGACTCGCCGTGTGCCGTAGCCGTAATCCGCGAGACGTCGACGCCCGCCGCGACAAGCTGGTCGCGAATGAACGCTACGCGTTGCTCGGAAAGTGCCTGGTTGTACTGCTCGTCACCACGTTCATCCGCAAAGCCATCGAGCTGAACCTGGATACCGGGCATGGTGGCCAGTGTCGTGGCGAGCTCGTACAGGCGGCTGCCCGTGGTGTCGGCCAGCACCGCTTCGTCAGTGCGGAACAGCAGGTCCATCGCGATGCCCGCTTCCAGCAGGCTGGCCATCTCGGGGCTCGAGTACCGCTGCATCTGCTGCAGCTCGGCGCTGAGCGTATCTAGATTGCGGTCCATCCGGTCGATATCGCGCTCCAGTCGCACCACGTCGGACCTCGACGCGGCGAGCTCGGCTGACAGCGATTCGATCTGGTCGTTCTTGCGGTGCAGCTTGTCGCCGATACCAGCACCGATAGCGGCACCGATGATCAGTCCCGCCGGTCCGCCCGCGGCTGCCCCGACAACCGCCCCGGCACCGACGCCAATCTTCTCCTGCTTGGATGCGGCCGCCTGTGCGGCAGCCGGCGCTACTGTGATGAGACTGAGAGCCGTGATGGCAAAAATCGTCTTACGCATTGAAATCTCCTTGGTGTAATGCGGCCACTCCGGCGGCCGTCGACAGGATGATTACAAGGCGAAAAAACGGTCTGGGCGGGACCGTGCGGTGGAAAACCGGCGATCAAATATGGCGAAAAGTGCGGTTGCCGCGCTCAGCGGTCCCAGTGCGTCAGCGCAACGAACGTGCCGCCGTTGCGCTCGCAGAGCACGCGCATGAGCTGTGAAAACTTGTGAGCGGTCGGTGGGATATTACCGCCACCGCGAAACAGGAACGGGAAGCCGACCGCGTGTATCCGCACCATTCGGTTTCCCTCGGCATCCACACGGTTCACGGTGTCGACCTGGCGCACCACGTTTTCGACGGAGCGGCCGCTGAATTCGTCGCCGAAGACATAAATGCTGATCTTCTTGTCCGGCGACCAGTACGTGCTGATGGCGTAAATGATGCCGTCGACCGGGTTACTGTCGCTGAACGGGCGCCACAGGCGCATCGTGTTCTTGATAGCCTCGCGGCGGCCGGGCGTATCGGGAATCCATTTGCCCGCATACTGCGAGAACATGTAGTTGCCGTTGTCGTTCATTATCTGCAGGCCTTTCACCTGCGGATAAACGTCAAGCGTTTCGTTCAGCTTCCTTTGCACGCGGTCCCAGTTGTACTGCTGCATACTGCCCGACGTGTCGATAATGAAAATGATGTACTCGCTGTCCACGGGGATGCCCGCGACGGCATCATCGTCGGCACGCTTGTAATAGGGCTGCAGACGTCGCATCTCGTCGGTGAGGCGCTGTTTTGCGGAGGCAAGCGCACCTTCGTCGATAGTCGAATCGGAGTCCTCCTGCGACGCTTCGTACTGGCCCTTTACCGTACTGAGCTCCTGCTGCAGCCGCGCGAGCTGGATCCTGGTATCGGATGTCTGCTCGCGTACGTCCTTGAGATCGCGGTTCAGTACCGCCGTCTCACCGCGGATATCGAAGAGTTCCTGCTGCAGCAACGCGATCAGGGACTCCAGGTCGTCCTGGGTCTTTTCGATGATCATCGGCTCGTAGATCTTCGACAACACGAGCAATAATATGATCGCGCCGAAACCGCAGCAGATGCAGTCCAGGAAGGAAAGGCTGAAGGCATCAACGTTGCGACGTCGTTTGGTCATACGCGCTCCATCGTCCTAGGGCCAGTCCCGGCTGACGGCCATGAAAGACCCGCCGGTTCCGTAGGCCAGCGTCCAGTACGCGATGGCGGCATCGTAATCGCCCTCCATCGGGAACAATAAAATATTGACCGGTATTCCGCTGGGCAGTTCACGGATCGATCGGCTGTGCATACTCATGCGATCGCGACCGGTCACCATCCGGCGATTCGTTGTGGACTCCATCATCGTGGGCAGGCCGTCGACCAGCAGGATGATGTTGTCCGGGCGCGGCGTCAGCCTGGCGGCAACCTCGTAAGCGGCGCGCAGGTTGGTGCCATTCTCGGGTGTCGTGCGCCTGAGTACGCGCAGCGCCTCATCCAGCTTGGAGCCGTCGTCCGCCTCGAGCCACGTGCCGTCGCTGCCCTTGATCACCGGCTCGACTTCATTATTGAACATGTAGATCTGGAACTGGCTGCCGGGCTTGAACTGCGACGTGAGCCAGTCGACGCTGGCCACGACCTGCCGCCACTTGACGGCTCGCAGCTTGTCCGCATCCGACATGTTGCGGCGGCGGATGATGTTGACGATCGTGTCGTCGAGCATACTCGCCGAGCGGTCGACGAGTATCAGCGTGCGATCGCCGCCGAGCTTGAGCCCTGTCAGGTACTGGCGATCCCCCTCGCCCTTGAACTCGCGGATCCTCGCGCCCTGGTTTTCCTCTTCCGCCTTGAGCGCGAGCAGGCGCTTGACTTCCTCTTCGAGCGACTTGATGTCGCTTTGCAGTTTTTCGATCCGTTCGATCTTGGCCAGCGTTTCGTCATCATACTCGGCGAGTTCCTCGCGCAATTCTTTTATCAGCGCGATGATCTCCGCGATCTTGCCTTCCGCCGTCTGCTTCTCTTCCTCCAGGGTCTCGATCGTATTCTTCGCAAGCACCATGTTCTTGCGGCCCTCGAGTATCTCGACCTCGAGGCGCTTGGTCTCGGCCATCAACTTGGTGGGGTCCTCCTGCGTGGACTCTTTAACCTGCGCATTGATGATCATGAATAACAGGATCACGGCGCCGAAACCGCAGCTCATGCAGTCGAGGAAAGACATGCTGAAAACCTCGAACGGCCGACGCTTACGAGCCATCGTCGGGCTCCGTCATGATCACTCGAAACTCGTACCCCGGGCTACCCACGCGAACGACGTCCCCGACCTGGAGAACGGCGGACCCGTCGATCTTGTGCCCGTTGAGAAACGTGCCGTAGCGGCTGAAATCCTGCACGACGCACTGGCCGTTGCTGCGCTCTATGGAGCAATGTCGGCGGGATACACCGGGCATGTCGCCTCGCAGGTCGATCCACCGCTCACCGGGCACGGGCTGCGACCCCATCAGCAGGGTACGGCCATCAACCGGGTAGGCTGTGTTCTCGAACAACAGGTGCGTGGGCTGCCCGGCCGTCACCGGGGCTTCGCCCTTGTCGATGCTCACGGGGGACTGGTCCCACGGCAACTGCCTGATGAGTGTCACGCCGGCATCGCCGCGCTGCATGTCGCGACAGCGCGTAAGCAGGCCGCGCGCCGTGGCCCCGGGCTCGAGCAGGAATATCTCGCCGCCGACGCGCGCCGCCAGCATGTCCGCAAGTCCCGGCATGCGCGCAGCGCGATCGCTCAGCTGAATGGCCGGCGTCTCCTCGGCCCGGTAAATGGCCCTGAGCTGACTCGCGATGCGCTGGTAAACGGGTGCCGCTGCCGCGACCAGGTCGAGGGACTCGAGTTCGGCGCTATGGGCGATACCCCGGAACTCGATTTCCAGCGCCAGCCTGTCGTTGGCCGAAGCGACCCCGAGCCATCCGCCCAGGCGGTCCAGCAACAGCTGCTCGGTTTCCGCAGTATGCAGAGGATCGAAACGCGACTGCTTTACGAAAGCATCCGAGATCACCCGTATCCAGGCATCGTACAGAGAGAGCATGCCGGCGCTTTCGATAACGACGCTGCGATCGAGCTGCGCCTGGCCGTTCTGTCTCAGACGAGACAGCGTCGCGACATGAAGGCCGAGATCCACGTGGACGGGCACCGCGCCCTGGTACTCCCGGCGTGTCGCAGCAACGGCGGCATCGACGAGGCCGGCCACGGGGACGCCCAGTTCATTGGCAATACCCAGGAACAGGCCGAGATTGTCGCCCGTCATATACGCCGGTACGGCTACGACCAGGCGGTCGCCCGAACCGGCGACGGCGTTCCATACCTGTTCGAGCTGCCGGCTTACGAGGTCCGCGGCACTCAGGTGCTGAAATCGACGGTCAGTCAACGCGTCGGTCGTCAACTCCGACCAGAATCGATTATGAATCCGCCGCGGTTTGATGCGCGCTTTCTCGAACGCCTGCGTACCCGTTGTCAGCTCATCGTCGTCCAGCAGTGCAAAACCGGGCTCCCGGTAAAGGACTCGCTCGGCACTGAGTACCGAGATTCCAGCGTCGTTGATATGTGCTGCCAGCAGGGACACGAGTCGCTCCGCCCGGTGATCAGTCCGCTCTCATGTGGCGGATCAACTTGTCGTCGCAGTAAGCCTGGGTATCGAACACGAGACGCTCCTGCAGTAGCTGCAGCTGATAAACCAGGAACATCAGGAATATGCTGATCAGGAGCGCGACGAAGGTCGAGTTGAAGGCGACGCCCAGGCTCTGGGTAACGCCCGCGATATCGCCCTGCACCGCCTTGTCGGCCTGGGCCAGTGCCTCGCCGATACCGCGCACGGTGCCGATAAAGCCTATCGACGGAATCGCCCAGGAGATGTAGCGGATCATCGACAGCTCCGATTCGAGCAGCTCCGCTTCGGACTCGCAGATGGTATTCGTGCTGCTCGAGACATCCTGGATACTGTGTGTCGAATTGAACCGCCGCAACGCGTTCAGCAGGGCTCGTGGCAGCAACAGCCGTTGCTGCTCATCGGGCAGCTGCTGCACCTGGCGCGCGAATTCGCGGGTATCCTCGGGCAATATTCGCATGCCCTCGGCAACCGGGACCAGGTCGACGTCGAGCAGGCGTCGCTCTCGCGTAACCTTGACCGCCTTGTATCCCATGATCGCCAGCGCCCAGAACATGAGGATGAAACACGCTTCCTGTTCGAGGTCCTTGATCAACACGGGGATGCGACGCTCCCGAACGTAGTCGGGGTCGGCGGCAGCCGCGGCATTCTGTTCCTCGATGATCTGCGCCGCGTTCGGCCGTATTACCGACACGTAGAACGCATGCACGACGATGATCGCGATGATCAGCGCAAACATCTGGTACACGAACTCAACAGGAATATTTTTCTTGTTCATAGATCAGCAATGCCAGGTTTGAAAATCGGTCGGGCCCGGTGCCCAGCACAGGCCCCTAGATGTCCGTCGGGAAGGGGATTGCCTGGTCGGCCGGGATGTCCTCGGTCGGCACGAAATCCTCCTCCTCTGCGTCCAGGTAACTTTCCTCGTCGAGGTCGAGGTCATCTTGCTCCTCGGCGGAGGCTTCTTCCACCGTCTCCCGGGCTTCCGGGCTTTCGGCCTCATCCTCCGGAGCACTGTCCTGCGCCCAGGCGCCCGCTCCGGCAAACAGCAGCAACAGGGTCAGCAAGTAACGATGCATCGTCGATCCTCTTCACTCAACGGTTTATTTGACCGCCGCGGATCATGATTGTCGCATGAAATTCAGTCGGCATTACGGGCCACGCGAAAACCGACGTCCGGCCGCGCCTCGTTGCCGTAGTCCCTGAACGAGAGCCGCAACTCGGTTGGCGACGCATGACGCCAGCTCGACCCCCGGATGACATACGACTGCCCGCGCTCCGGACCGAGTGGATCGACCAGCGGCGCTGTAATTCCGGGCGCCGGCACGGTGTAGAAATCGTTGACCCATTCCGCGACGTTGCCGGCACCGTCGGAAATACCCAGCGCATTGGGGGAAAACTTGCCACCCTCCGCCGTCGAGGCAAAACCGTCGTCGTAGCCGGGGATGATCGTGGGCACGAGGTCGGCGGCCGACTTATCGGCATAGTTGCCCGCGTCACGTCGCGGTGGCCAGTCCTTGCCCCACGAATACTTGAGTGCACCGGCGCCGCCCTGGTAGCGGATCGCCCAGACCCACTCGGCCTCGGTCGGCAGCCGGTAACCGTCCGGGAACGGCCGGATGGCAACCCACTCGCCGAATTCCTCCTTGTAGACCGGTGTCAGGCCTTCGCGGGCGCTGAGCCAGTTGCAGTACTGCACCGCATCCGCCCACGTGACCTTCGCCACCGGGTTGTTGTCACCCGCCATCGACGGGTGGATATCCGCACCCGAATCGTGGTTCTCGCGGAATTGCGCGAACTCCCGGTTGGTGACTTCCTGCGTGCCGATCAGGAACGATTTCGTCAGCTTGACGGGAACGATGACCTCGTTCGCCCGCCTGCCCTGCTCGCTGCGCGACGAACCCAGCGTAAACGTGCCGGGCTCGACCAGGCGCAGCACTTGCCCGGCCGCCGTCTTGCGCTCGAGTGCAACGGATTGGCGCTCGATCTCTTCGAGCGAGCGCAGGCGCGCCGACAGCGTCTGCGGATAGCCCGGCCGCGGCGTCACGGTGCGTGACCACGATTCGTAGCCGGTCTTGCGCACCTCGATGCGATGCGGCGCCGAACTCAGTCGTAACGTCGCATTGCCCGTGCCACGTGCCTGCCCGTCAACGTAGACGGTCGCATCGGCAGGCTGCACGTTGACCGTCAGCGTGCCGGTCCTTGCTGTCAGGTCGACCGTGATCGAGTCGCTGGCGGCCGCCTCGAGGCGCACCTTGCGGCTCGTGATGCCGTAGCCGGCCTTGGAAAGCCCGATTTCATAATTGACGTCCGGAGCGAGATCGAGCGTTATCGGCGACTGGCCACGATAGCGGCCGTTCACGGTCACGTTGGCGCCTCGCGGAATCGAGTTGACGAGCAGCCTGGCATTGGCCGGCTGCAGCCTTATCAGCGGTAATGCCGTGTCGGTATTGGGCTCGGCAACCACCGTGCCGTCCCAGGCGCTGTAGCCGTCCAGCACCACGCTGATCTGGTGCGTACCTTCAATGAGTTCGATGGTCGCGGGCGTTTCCCCGACCTGTTCCTCACCCCTGTAGACACGCGCTCCCGGCGGCTCCGATTCGATCGCAACCTCGGCCCATCGCGGCACGAGCTGCACACTGAGCTGTTCGTGCCTGCCCAGGCCGGGCACATTGATAACGCCGCTGTAGGGCAGAAATCGCTCCGCTCGCACGCTGACGCTGTGCTCGCCGGGCAGTAACTCGATCGGCCCGAACGGGGCAGTCCCTATCTCGCTCTCGTTGATAGCAACAACCGCCTCGGTGGCCGGATTCGTAACGACGGTTACGTGACCGGGCAGCTTGCGCATTTCGATGTCGATAATGATGTTCTGCTCGTCCCCGACTTCGAAGTTCTGCGTAACGTCGAAATACCCCTGCTGCGAGACCTGCACGGTGTAGCTGCCTTTGCGCAGCAGCACGCGATCACCGAGCGGCATGCGGAACCAGCCGCCGTTGACGGAGAATGAATCCGGCTCGCCGGGCGTCACCTCGAACTTCACCGACTTGGCGGTGAAAAGGAGATACGAGACCACGACCAGCACTGCCAGCGCCGTGCCGATGACCCAGCGAAGGGTGCCGTGGCCGCTCTTCTCAGTGATCGCCGTGGGCGTTTCCGCCGCGCGGCGGAAGGCCGTGGGCGCAATGGTCTCCTCGGCCGGCTGATCGCCCGCATCGCCGAGCTCGGGAGGCTTCGTGACATAGGCGCTGTCTTCGAGCCGCACCTCCAGGATCAGGCGGGCCGCATCCAGGTGGACGACGATGCGGGAGCCGAAATAACGCAGCTCGTCCCCGTCCTGCAGCCGCCGGCTCGCGCTGAGCGGCTCGCCATTGATCGCCATCGATTCGTCGCGGCCCACGGTCTGGACGAAGGGCACATCGTCGAGGACGTCGAGCATCATGACCGGCGCGGTGCCAGGACCGGGCAGGCGCAATTCGCAGTCACTGCCGGTGCCGACGCGAATCGGCAAACGCTCAGCGTCTATCTGTCGTTCGCCTTCAACATCCCTTATGAACAGGTTCAAACTCAAATGGGTTCCTCGCAGCGAACGACAATCGGCTCCATGTCGATCTCCGGCGCCACGCGGAACTCGAGCCGCACGTCACGGTATCCGGGGCGTACGCCGACCGCGACGTAGGTGCCTGGCCGCAGGGAGAGCTCATGCTCGTCAAAGCTGCCGAGTTTACCAACTTTATAGATCGATACGTCGGTCTGGCTGTCGGAGACGAGCTTCACCGTCAGAGGTGTTGCGGCCCGCTTCAGCAGTCTCGACAGTTCGTCGCGCCGATCCGCAAGCCGCGGGCCGATGCTCTCCATCCGCGTTATGTCGAGCAACAGGCCCGTCGCAGCCTGCATCGTCGACGGCCGGCTCAGGCTGTCAGGCTCCTCGATATAGCCTGCGAGCTTTTCATGCAACGCTTCCATCTGCCGTGCTCGTCCGAGACCGTCCTGGGCAAATGCGAGGTTGGAATCGAGTTCGAGAATTCGCTCGTAGGTTTCGATCGCTTCAGCCCACTCCTCGGCCTGCTCCTGCCGCTGCGCCGTCCGCTCCAGTGATGCGATTTCCTGCAACCGGATACCCTGGTCGACCTGCAACAGGCCGTCGGCCGGCTCGGGCGAGCCCGGCTTGAGCTTTTCAGCCATGCGAAACGCCGCACGCGCCGCAAGAAAATCGCCGTCGGCAAGGGCCGTCAGCCCCTCCGTCATGCGCTGACCGAACTCCATCTCGGTAATCGTGCCGCGCACGCGCTCGAGCGCCGTTTTCGCCGGCTCCCAGGCCGGATCGAGTTCGACGGCACGCTCGAAGCTCTGCCTGGCTGCCTGCAGTTCGAGTTCCTTTTCGTGGGCAAGCCCCTGGTCCATCAATGACAGCACGGTCTCGAGATTGCGTGCTCGCCGCAGCCCCTCCTGGGCGCCGCGATGCCCGGGGCTGATGGCCGCAGCAAGATCGAACAGGCGCACCGCCTCGACGGGATCGGCAGCTGTAAGGGCCGCTCGCGCTTCTGCGTAGGTGGATTCGAAAACCTTGTCGACCTCGTCCAGCAGCGGTTCGACGATTGCGATCGCTTCACGGTATTTCTCCGACGCGGTGGCATAGTCGCGGGCCAGGTATGCTTCGTCGCCTTCGGCATATACGGCCTGTGCCCGCGCAAATCGCAATCCGCCCCAGCGCTGCACGGCGCGGCTCTCCAGCGTGTCCATCTTGGCCAGTAACTCGCCGAGCACTTCCTCGGTTGCTGCCCGGTCCTGTACACGCTGGTCACGGCCGCTCAGGTCGTCGATATTCTCGTTGAACTCGACCGCGGGCTTTTTCCCGACGTCCGCCGGAGCCTCCGACGCGCCCTGCGGCGCGGCCGTGTCGGCGGCCGGCTCTACGGCCGGCTTTTCGATCGTCCCGGGCAACAGGAACACGACAGCGAGCAAAAGCAGCAGCAGGACGGCAAGACTGATTCCCAGTGTCCGGGGGCTCATGCCGCTCGTCGGCGATGTGCTCGCGGCACCCGGAACCCGCGGCACCTGCCTTGTCGGGCGGACGGTTTCCCGTGTCTCGATGACCTCGTCGTGAGCCCCGCCGGCCGCGGCAACGTAGCGCTTCGGCGCCGGTGCCGGCGCGTAACCGAGTTCCGCCAGCCGGCTCGCGACGGTTTCAGCATCCGGGCGCCGCGCAGCATCCTTGTCGAGCATCCGGGTGACGAGATTCTGCAGGCCATCCGGCACGGCAGAGCCGTCGCCTGCAGTGAGCGGCGGCGGGTCCCTTTCGAGAATGTCACGCGCCGTGTCCTCCGAACTCCACGGCGAACGCCCGCTCACCAGCTCATAAACCAGCCCCCCCAGAGCGAAAATATCGTCGGCGGGAGCGGGCGCGACGCCCGACAGCTGTTGTGGACTGGCCGCAATGAGCGAACCACCGCCAGGGTCGTCGCCGCGAGCCGCGGCAACACCGAAATCGATCAGGTACGGCGCGCCGTTGTGGTCGAGAAGAATATTGGTGGCCTTGACGTCACGATGAACGACCTCCTTGGCGTGTGCGTACCGAAGAGCGTCTGCGATGAGGGCGACCGGTGGCAGCGAATCCGAAAGCGGTGCACCTCCGAGTACGCTGATATCCGGGCCGTCGATGAATTGCAGGCTATAAAACGCGCCGTCGTCTTCGTGGAATTCGAATGCACGAACGATGTGTGCGTGCATCAGGCGAATGGCGAGCTGCCACTCGCGCCGCAATGCGTCAGCACCGACGCGGTCATCGACAAGAATCTTGAGTGCAACGGAGGCGCCGGTGATCCGGTCGTTCGCAAGCCAGGTCTCGGCCGCGCCTCCTCTGCCTAAGCGGCGGGCTAAGGTATACCGATTAGCGAGCCGGGTCCCATCGCTGAGGTCTCGCGCCGGTTTTCGATCGCTCATCCAGTCGGTTCAGCCTCGCGAGCAGGTGACCCGACCTCGATCGGCGTCGGGAATCCGGTTTCTGCCTCGTAGATCTCGCGAAGCAAGCGGCGCCAGCTTTCATACTGCGCCGCGGCCGTCCCCGTCAGGCGGCGCGTCTGGCCCTCCACGTCGATGACCATTGGTGCGGCCTCCGAGCCGAAGGATTCCGACAGTTCCTTGATCGCCTCGACGTGCAACGTCGCTTCGGACCGGCGCGAGAAGCCTGCAAATATCTGGTCGATGCCCTCGGAGATGCCGATGCTCTGCAGACTGCGCTGCATACGCCGCGTCGAGGAACTCGAACTGTCCGTATCGACCGCGAGCGAACCCGCGAGCACGACGACACCCATCAGCGTCTGCAGTGTGGCCGAACGCTTGACCTGCCGGTAGTTGATGGCTTCTTCGCGAGACGTCTTGCGCCAGGCACTGTACGGGATCGCAATGCCGTAATAAAAATTCGCATAGTGCTCGTTCAGCGTATCAACGACGAGCCGGTCACGCTCCCGAATCTGCCTCAGGCGTGCGACGGCGGGATCGTTCTCGGCCGGCAGGCGTGCCACCTGCACGATACCGTCTTCATCGGTCGCCAGGTGCCCGCCGAACTGTACTGGCGACATGTCACCGAAGAACTGCAACTCGGAAACCTGCCGGATGCGCTTGATGTCCGCCGGCGGCAACTCCGCTACGTAGGCCTGCAGATCGTTCGCAATTTCATTGAACACCTTCTGGTACGGGTCGAGACGGCGATCGCGCCGCTCCGAGTACGAGGAGACGCCCGTTTGCGCCGTGTATTTCTCGGAATACCAGTGCCGGCCTGTCGCATCGTCCACCGAAATTTCGAGTTTCACGTACTCGCCGTCGGATTTCTCGATGCGGCCGCTGATAATGACGTCCGTGAATGCTTGGCGCGACGGAATCACGCGCACCGCGCCCCAGTGGCCGGTACCCTGCAGTGTCGTCTTGAGATGATACGGTAGGTAACGCGCTTCCGCGCCGCGTATTTCCTCGTAGATCCGGGTATCCGAAGGATCGTTGTCCTCCGGTACCCCGTCGTCGAATTCGACGACGCCGATATCGAGCAACAAGGCCTCGTTGACGGGGTCATCCGCGACGACGAGCTCGGTTTCTTCGGCAGTTATGACTTCGTTGACGGTGCAGCCCTGAACGGCAAAAAGGGCCAGGGCGACAAGCGGTGATGCTCTCCTCATTGTTCGCAAACCGTCTCCTTAGATTCCGTTGTACTTACGATACTCTTCCCACAGGCGCTCGCGCAGCTCGGGGTCTTCTTCCGCGAGAGCCGCTTCGCGCAGCTGCCGCGCAATGATGTCGTCGTCGACCATTACCGGAATGTCATCCGGCGTGCGCTCGCGAACTTCCTCTTCGCTGAGACCGGCTACCGGTGATTCGCGCTGCGCCCGGGGCTGGTTGGCCACGGCTACCGAGCCTGCGCCCGTACCGCCGCCCGCCTGTTCCCCGAGGCTGATGCCGCCGTCGCCGCCGCCGGAACCGCCGTTGCCGCCAAATCCTTCCATATTGCGGCCGACCGATGCGACTTCCTGCTGTTCTTCGCTCAATACTTCGTCGAAACCACCGATCGATTCTTCCAGTTCGCGCCCGAGCCGCTCGGCACGTTCGGCGTCCGACTCGGCGGGAAACTGGCCGGCGCTGCCTGCGCCGCCCGTTCCGGTTCCGCCTGCAGCGCCACCTTCCCCGGCAGCGCCACCCTCGGCACCTTCGCCAGCACTGGCACCACCTCCGGCCGCTTCGGCAGAATCGCTCGCAGCCCCGCCGCCGCCCAGGCATTCTCCGGCCTGGCCCATACCGCCAACGCCACCCGGCAGCGGACCGGTGTCGCCGCAGTCGCCGGCGCCCTCGCCATCGCCGTCACCGCCATCAGCACCTTCGCCGCCTGCCCCATCGGCACCTTCGCCGCCGCTCATTCCCGGCACGCCGCCAGGCGTGGGGAACTCAATCTGCGGAACGCTGCCGACGCCGCCGGACTGCCCGGCACCGCCGCCTGATGAGCCAGCGCTGGGTGACGCGCCGCCACCCGACGAGCCACCGCCCTCTGAACCGCCGCCGGACGAGCCACCGCCCTCTGAACCGCCGCCGGACGAACCACCGGACGAACCACCGGACGAACCACCGGACGAACCACCGCCCTGCTGACCACCGCTTTGTTGTTCGCCGCCCTGAGAACCGCCGCCGGACGAACCACCGGACGGTGGTGACGGCATGCCGCCCGATGGCGGTGTCGGAATACCGCTGGGCGGGGGCTGGATGACCGAGGATTTGCAGCCGGCGACGAAGAGCATCGTGGCAACGACAACCAGGCCGGCTCCGGCCCCGCTGAATAGAGATCTGGCTGACTGTTTGCGGTTCATTTACTCGTGCCTCTCGATGGCGAGTGTGGAGGCCCGGCCTGTTACGTCATGACGATCCGGAACGACCAGTATTCCTTGTTTTGAACGCGAAACGTACGCCGTAGTTCCATCGGAATTCCGGCATCCGCCAGGCCGGCAAACACGTTTTCGACCTCCTGTGACGATAATACGCTGCCAGTGGTCAATCAATAGCCCCGCGACGCGTGTGCGCCTCTCGACAAAGCGCTGACAAGTCCATGATTTGATTGTTTTTTATAGCAATAGCTCGTTGCGGTTCACGACGTGCCACGCGAATTGCGACGTGCCAGCCGCCGCTTTCTGTACAGGATCAGTGACAGATCGTCGGGCTTGGACGGCTCTTTGCTGTTGTTCGCCTGCATCCGCCGTCGCGCGAGATCCACGACCGCATCCACGGCAGCGTCCGCAGGTCCCTTGCGAATGTGCTCGATGGTCTCGTGTATATGCACGTTGTCCATCAATCCGTCACTCGCGAGCAACACGGTGTCCCGCGGCCGCAGTTCCACCGGCGCACCGATGTCGATCTTCATGTCGCTCGTGCCCAGAAAATTCGAGACGAGATGCCTTTCGGCATGATGCAGCGCTTCGCGCTCATCGAGAAAACCCGCCTCGACCGCAAACCCGGTCGGCGAATGTGCTGTCGTCTGCAGCTTGACGCGGCCGCGCTGGCCGACGACCAGCGCCTCGGAATCACCGATCTGGTAGGAGCGCGCGATCTGCCCCTCGATCGTGACCACCGTCATGGTCGTCGCCGATCCGTTCGAGAGCCGCATTACGGCCTCGTTTGCGGCTTCGATGCCATCGAGGATTGCGGTCCGCAGAACCACTGTCTCTGACATCGCTACCGACAGGGCTTCAACGAGCGACGACACCGCAGTCAGTGACGCACGTTTCCCGGCAGGCAGTCCGCCGGCGCCATCTGCGACGACCATCACGACGGACTCCGGTCCCCAGGGAATGACGGCGACAGTGTCTTCGTTCTCCGTGTCCTTATCGGGCGCGCGCTCGGTGAATGCCACCACCGATCCACCACCCACCTCCGCGACCTGGCTGTCCGGCTTGAACGCGCCGTCCAGTAGCAGCAGCCCGTCTATGAGATTCGACACTACGTGACCCGCACGCGCTGTCAGGCGCGCTTCACGGGCTCCCTGCACCAGGCACAGTAATTCCAGAATTCCCTTGCGATACCCCAGCCACAGGCGTTGCAGCGATGCTGGCTACCCGGCAGCTTCCAGGGCTTACGCACTTTCATCCGGCACCACGGGCAATAGCGCATGAACGGCATCAATTGTCCCCTGCAGCGCTTGTTGCTGCAGCGGGCGGAGTATCGCTTGTCCGGATATTGGCGTGTGGCCTCCTCCACGAAGCCGGGCCCATAGCACCAGGGACAGTAATCCCAGTCGTTCTTGACGCCGCGCTCGCAGCGAGGGCAGCTCGAAGGCATGGACGATTCCGAACTCCTCGCCGGGTTGTCGAATCCGCACCACGGACATGCCTGCATGCTTTCCGAAACCGGTCCCTCGCAGTGCCGGCACTGGTGCCGCGTGTCCAGGATCTTCTTGTACTGGCGCTGGAACTCCCGCCATTGCATGCGACGCCACGTCGTGCCGACCTTGCGATCGGCCCGCGCCCGGGAGCGCTTCTGTCGCCGCGCGTGGCTCTGCAGCTGTTCGAATGCCGACATCATCTGCACCGCGTCGCGATAGCGATTCGCCGGGTCGAGCTGGATCGCTTTCCTGAGCATCTCGACGAGTTCGGGCCGCACCTTGGTCGTGAGGCGCTCATGCCCGACCATCGGCCAGGCAAACGGCCATTCCGGCAGTTTCCCCGACAACAGCCGGTACAGCACCAGCCCGAGCGAAAACACGTCGGACTGGAACTTCGGCCGGCCCATGGCCTGCTCCGGAGCAATGTAATCGATGGTGCCGGAACCGGAAGCCTTGAGCGTGCGCAGGCTGATCTTTGCGAATCCGAAGTCGCACAGCTTCAGATGGTTGCCGGGAAACAGGATGTAATTCTCCGGCTTGATGTCGCAATGGATGATCCGATGTTCATGCGCGTGGGCCAGGGCCGCGATAGCCTGGCCGGCAAGATCCAGTGCGCGCGCAGTCGAGATGCGGCGCTCGATTCGATCGGCCAGCGACTCCTCGCCGAGTTCCATCGCGATTACGAAGTGGTCGTCGATGTAGCTCGCATTTAGCACCGTCAGTATGTTCGGATGCTGCAGCTTCGTAGCGACCTGGACTTCGTGGAGGAATTCCTCGTGCCCGGAGTAAGCGTCGACCTTCGGTATCTTCAGCGCGACACGCTGCTTCTGGATCGTGTCGTAGGCGCGGTAGACATCGGCAAGCGGGCCGGACGCAATACGGCCGACGATCCGGTATTTTCCGATTTTCTGGCGGGCTCTCAACAATTCTGTCTGCGCTGTCGTAGACGTCCAGCGGCCGTGTGAAGCAAGTCCGCAATCATTGGGCCATTGCAATGCACAGTCAAGCGCAACACAACTGTCACGAAACCTTAAGCCCGCCGTCAAGAAACTCGCCTATCTTGGCTCGCGTGCAGAGTCACGAGCCCGACACGACCACTTTAATGAGCCGGCACTTTCGGACGCTGTGGCTGTCCGACGTCCATCTGGGGACCAACGCCTGCCGCGCAACGGATCTGCACCGGTTCCTCGAGCATGTGAGCGCCGATACGATCTACCTGGTCGGGGATATCGTCGACCTGAAACGAATGAAGTCCCGGCCGCATTTTCCAGCTGAACATCGAATCGTCATCGGGCGCCTGATCGAACTCGCCAACCATGGCAGCAGGATCGTATTCGTGCCGGGTAATCACGACGAGGAATTTCGGCGCGTTGCGGGATCGCAGATCTGCGGCGTGGAGATCAGGCGTGAAGTCGTACACGTGACCGCGAGCGGCGAACGGCTCCTGACAATGCACGGCGATATCCTCGATGCATCGATTCGCGAGGGCACCAATCTCGAGCACTTTGCCGCAGCAGTCTACACGGCCCTGCTCGAAGCCGACGTTCGGCTGCAACGGCTGCGCAGCAGTTTCGGCGGCGATTTTTCTCCTTTGTCCACGCGCATCAAGACGCGCCTGTCGCGGGCGGTTCAGTATATCGAGCGATTCGAAGAGACCGCTGCAGCCTACGCCGCGTCGCGAGGGTTCGACGGCATCGTATGCGGGCACATCCACCGCCCCGCAATCCGGCACATCAACGGAGTGCGCTACGCGAACGACGGTGATTGGGTAGAGCACAGAACCGCCATTGCCGAAGACCAGGCAGGCGGGCTCCTGCTCCTGTCGTACAACGCATCCGGCACTACCATCCTGCAGGACGGCGCGGTGCAGGAACGCGCTGCGGCTTGACGTCCTCTTCCGGGAGCAGCACCCCGGGCCAACCATTCTGAATAGCGCGCATGGGCAAACCAGGCAACACAGGCATCAAGCGTGTGATTCGCGCCACGCGATTTTCTGCGCAGGGTTTTGCCCATGCTTGGCGACACGAGGCCGCCTTTCGCCAGGAACTGGGCGGTAGCCTGGTCTTGACGCCCATTGCGCTGTGGCTGGGAACGACCGTCTACGAGCGACTGCTGCTCGTCGCTTGCCTGCTGCTCGTGCTCATTGTCGAACTGCTGAACTCGGCGGTGGAAGCGGCGATAGACCGGGTCGGCGACGAACACCACGAACTTTCGGGACGCGCCAAGGATCTCGGCTCCGCCGCGGTGTTCGTCAGCCTCGCCCTTACCCTGCTCGCCTGGGCCGCGGTCGCCTGGAAGCGCTTCTCAGGCTAGCCTGTCAGCGCAACAGCCGACGTTCCCAGCATCGCGCCGATCACGGCGCCGGCAATCACGTCACTCGGGTAGTGCAGCCCCAGGACAATTCGTGATGCGGCAACCATCAGTGCAAAAGGCGCCATGAACAGGAGCATCGCCGGTTCGAAAGCGCCGTAGAGGATAGTCAGGCTGACGGCGTGCAGCGTATGGCCGGACGGAAAACTATAGCGATCCAGCGGCGCTGTGCCACAGACGATCTCACCATGTGTGACGAACGGGCGCTCGCGCACCAGCCGCTCTTTCAGCGCCTTGTAGATGAGGACACCGGCGAGCCCGGTTGCGACGGCGACGGCGACAAAATCGAGGGCGCCGACATCCTGTCGAACGGCCACAGCCACACCGAGCAAGAGCCAGGCAGGATAGTCTCCGAGCCACGACACGACGCTGAAGAAGCGCCTCACGAGTTCGCGGCGGCTCAGGGCATTTACGCGCAGGCACACATTAAGCTCGAACTGGTCAAGGTAGTCGACCACGATTCAACTCCTTTACTTGTGACCTTGCGATGAATTTTGAGAGCCGATTGCGACAATGGTGTGATTCTTTCGTGACACCTTGGTTATATCTGCGTTGCGACGGTAAACGGTCGGTAATCAAACTGTAACCGCCTCTTAAAATCGCGCGGCCACCATGCGCGCCATGCGCATTGCAATAATCACCGACGCGTGGAATCCACAGGTCAACGGGGTTGTTCAGACCCTCACCCGAACCCGCGAGGAACTGGAGGCGCTCGGACACGAGGTTCGCATGGTCACGCCGGAAGGCCGCCGGACTATCGCGTTGCCGACATACAGGGAGATACGCCTGGCGGTATTTCCGGGCCGCGGGGTACGCCGCGAACTGGATGCCTTCGATCCTGATTGCGTCCACATCGCCACCGAGGGCACGCTCGGCCTTGCGGCACGCAGATATTGCCTGCGTCGCAAGCTGCCTTTTACAACGGCGTACCACACGCAGTTTCCCGAATACGTCAGGGCGCGCATACCGATTCCCGTCAGCTGGACCGCGAGACTACTGCGCTGGTTCCATCGCCCCGCCACGCACACCATGGTACCGACGCGGCGGGTACTCGAAAAACTCGAGCGGCGAGGTTTCGACAACGTCGTGATCTGGTCACGCGGGGTCGATGCAAAGCTCTTCTCGCCTGCGCCGCGCTTCGACTTCGATCTGCCGCGACCGATATGGATCTACATGGGCCGTGTTTCGGTCGAAAAGAACCTGGAGGCTTTTCTCGACCTCGAGCTGCCCGGAAGCAAGGTAATCATCGGCGACGGTCCCGACAGGAAGCGGCTCGCGTCGCGTTACCCGGACAGCCGCTTCCTCGGCTATCGTTTCGGCGAGGACCTCGCCTCACACCTTGCCGGAGGCGACGTGTTTGTGTTTCCCAGCCGGACCGACACCTTCGGCATAGTGCTACTGGAGGCCATGGCCTGCGGATTACCGGTAGCGGCCCTGCCGGTAGACGGTCCGGTCGACGTGATTACCTCGAGCGAGGTCGGCGTACTCGACGAAGACCTGCGGGCGGCGTGCCTGCGCGCCCTGGAACTGGACAGAAACCGGTGCAGGGCTTACGCCGAGAAGCGCAGCTGGCGCCGATCGACGCTGCAGTTCGAGAGTTACCTGTCGCCGCGCACCCGCGCGACGGCCGCCGCCCAGCCCGAAAGCAGCGCCTCGCGCTGATCGCCCGGCATCCGCGGCTCGAACACGGCGTCGCAGCGCCACAAGCGCGACGCCTCCTGCAGATGGTCGATCAGGCCGCACTGCAATGCCGCGAGGTAAGCGGCGCCGAGCACCGTCGATTCGACGTTGGCGGGGCGCTCCACCCGGACATCCAGGATGTCGGCGAGAAACTGCAGGAACCAGTCGTTGCCCACCATGCCGCCGTCGACGCGCAGCACGCTCGGCGCCATACCGTCGTCAGCCATCGCATCGAAGAGATCGCGCGTCTGGTAGGCGACCGCCTGCAGGGTCGCGGTCACGACCTGGTCGCGCCCGCTGCCCCGACTGAGGCCGACGATCGCACCCCTGGCGTCCGGGTCCCAGTAAGGCGCGCCGAGACCTGCGAACGCCGGCACCACGTAGACATCTCCCACGATGCCGGTGCGCTCGGCCACCGCCTCCGACTCGGGCGCAGAGTCGATGATGCGCAATTCGTCGCGCAGCCACTGCAGGGCCGATCCGGCGACGAACACACTGCCCTCGAGCCCGTAGCTCACCTCGCCATCGATTCGGCTCGCGATGGTCGTCAGCAGCTGGTTGTGCGACTGCAGCGCGGCGTCGCCGGTATTCGCGATTACGAAGCAGCCCGTGCCGTAGGTGCTCTTGGTCATGCCGTACTCGAAACCGGCCTGCCCGATCAGCGCGGCCTGCTGGTCGCCGGCAATGCCGCAGACGGGAACCACGCTGCCGAAACCGGCTTCGGTCGTGCTGCCGAACTCGGCAGCACAGTCGAGTACCTCGGGCAACATGGACCGTGGTATCTCCAGCAGTTCCAGCAATTCATCGTCCCAGCGCTGCGTGTGGATGTTGAACAGCATCGTGCGCGACGCATTGGTCGCGTCGGTGGCGTGCACCGCGCCGTCGGTAAGGCGCCAGAGCAGGAAACTGTCCACGGTGCCGAACGCGAGATGTCCATCATCGGCCAGCCTCCGCGCGCCCTCCACATTGTCCAGGATCCACGCCGCCTTGGTCGCCGAGAAATACGGGTCCAGACGCAGTCCGGTCTTGCCGGCGATCACGTCGTCGGTGCAGCGCTCCCTGAGTTCCCGGCAATGCGCGGCCGTGCGCCTGTCCTGCCAGACGATCGCGTTGTAGATGCACTCGCCAGTGCGCCGGTCCCACACGAGCGTCGTCTCGCGCTGGTTCGTGATGCCGATTCCGGCAACATCGCGCATCGCTATGCCGGCTTTGCCGAGCGCCTCCTGCAGCGTGTTCCTGACGGAGTCCCAGATCTCCTCGGGATCGTGTTCCACCCAGCCGGACTTCGGATAGATCTGCCGGAACTCCTGCTGCGCGCTGGCAACGGCGTTCGCGCGCTCGTCGTAAATGACGGTACGGCTGCTGCTCGTACCCTGGTCGATCGCCAACAGGTATTTCGTCACGTTCGGGTCACCTCCGTCAGGAACAGTGGATTCTTCAAGCGAATCTGCCGGCCCGCCTGCCGCGGACGGGGCATGCGGCCCTGCTCACGGGCAATGCTATCGAGCCGCGCGACCACTTCGTCCGGCCAGGGCGCGACCTTACGCTCACCCAGGTCGATGTGTAACGTCATCGATTCCGCGGTGGATGCCAGGTACAGCGCTTCTGCGTGATACATGCGATTGAACTGATGCAGCCCGGTACGGCTGTAACCGAGGATCTGGGTCGTAATGAGATAAGGGTCGTCGAGCGTCAGTTCGCGCTGATACGTCATGTGACATTCGACGGCAAAGGTCGAGTGGCCCCTGCTGATGTAGTCGTCGTTAACGCCGAGCCGTTCCCGCAGGGTGACGACCGCAGAATCGAATGCCTCGAGGTAGTTGGCGACATTCATATGGCCATTCACGTCGATCCACTCTTTCGCAACGTGTCCGCGAACGATCTCGAAGCCTTCGATCACGGTATTCGCCACGACGCTCATTTCCGGGCCGTACGCAGCTCGGGGATATTGCGAAAGTGCCGCAACGCTTCGGGGTTGGCGAGCGCTTCGGTGTTTTTTACTTCCTCGCCATGGACGACGGACCGGACCGCGATCTCGACGATCTTGCCACTCTTGGTGCGCGGAATCTCGGGAACGGCGATGATCTTCGCAGGCACGTGCCTCGGCGTCGTGTTCTCCCTGATCACGCGACGAATTCGATCACGTAACGCGTCATCCAGTTCGATGCCCTCACGCAGGACGACAAACAGCACGACCCTCACGTCGTCCTCCCAGTCCTGGCCGACCGCGATGCTCTCGACGACCTCGTCCAGCTTTTCGACCTGCCGGTAGATCTCCGCCGTGCCAATGCGAACGCCGCCGGGATTGAGTACCGCGTCGGATCGTCCGTGAATGACGATGCCACCGGTCCGCCTGAGTTCGGCAAAATCGCCGTGCGCCCAGATACCGGGATATTTCTCGAAATACGCTGCCCTGTATCTCGCGTTGTCCGGATCGCTCCAGAAACCGACGGGCGCCGACGGGAAAGGCCGCGTGCAGACCAGTTCGCCGCGCTGCTCGATCAATGCATTGCCGTCGTCGTCGAAGAACTCGACCGCCATGCCGAGGCCTCTGCACTGAATCTCGCCCCGGCGCACGGGTAGTGCCGGGTTTCCGAGGACGAAACAGCTGATGATGTCGGTTCCGCCTGCAATCGACGACAGTTGCAGATCCTCACCGATGGCGTCGTAGACATAATCGAAACTCTCGGGTGCGAGTGGTGAACCGGTCGACAGCACCGCGCGAAGCTCCGTCAGGTCGAACTCATCGCGCGGCCTCACGCCGGCTTTCTGCAGCGCGGAGATGTACTTGGCGCTGGTGCCGAACACGGTGACCTTTTCCCGCTCCGCCATCTGCCAGAGTACGCGGCCATCGTTGAAAAACGGCGAGCCGTCGAACAGCACGAGTGTCGCGCCCGTCGCGAGGCCGGTGGCGAGCCAGTTCCACATCATCCAACCACAGGTGGTGAAGTAGAAAAGGCGATCCTCCGTACCGATATCGCAATGCAGTACGTGCTCCTTGACGATCTGCAGCAGGGTGCCGCCATGACCGTGGACGATGCACTTCGGCACGCCCGTGGTGCCCGACGAATACATGATGAACAACGGATGGTCGAACGCGACGGGTTCGAATTCGAGATCGGCGCCGGGCTCGGCAAATGTCTCGAGCGTCACGGCATTGCCGATTGCCGACGTATCGGCCGCGCCACCGGCAAACGGCACCACGACGGTCCGCTCGATGCTGGGAATGGCCCTGACGATCTGCGCCACCGTATCGAGGCAGTCGAAGCGCCTGCCGTTATAGAAATAGGCGTCGGCCGTGAACAGCACCTTCGGCTCGATCTGTCCGAATCGATCGACGACCCCGTTGACGCCGAAGTCTGGCGAGCAGGACGACCAGATAGCACCGATACTGGTCGTGGCCAGCATCGCGATAATGGCCTCCGGACAGTTCGGCAGGTAGCCGCCGACGCGATCGCCGCTGACGACGCCAGCGCGCTTCAGGCCGGCCGCGACGCCAGCGACGGCGGTGCGCAGCTCATCGAAGGTGAGCGCGTGCCGTTCCCCGTTTTCCGCCGAGAACACGAGCGCTTCGCGCCTGCCTCCGTGGCGAAGGAGGTGCTCGGCATAATTCAGTTCGCTACCTTCGAACCAGCCGGCATCCATGATGTTGTCGGGACGCCCGAGAATTATCTCGGGCGGCGTCCTGAAACGCACGTCGCAGAATTCGCACAGCGCTCGCCAGAACGCCGCCGAATCGTCGATCGACCATCGATACAGGGATTCGTAGTCGTCGAAGCCCTGCCGCCGCATGAACCGATGCATTGCAGACGCCCTGCGTTTCTCGTCGCTCGGTTCCCACAAGATCGGGTTGTCGCCCATCACCGTCGTCTTTCGATTTGCCGGGCGTGTCAGTATGCACATAACATCAACGCTGTCCACGTCCAGTGAGGCTCACAGTGGCCGAATCCATTCCACGGATGATGAAGGCGATCTCGATCACGGAACCGGGCGGTCCCGCAGTGCTCTCCGAGATCGATTTCCCGGTACCCCGGCCCGGCCCGTCCGATGTGCTGATCCGCGTTGCCGCGGCCGGCGTAAATCGCCCCGACGTGCTGCAGCGCCTCGGCCGGTATCCCGTGCCGCCGGACGCAAGCCCGTTGCCCGGCCTGGAGGTCGCCGGCGAGATCGTTGCCGTCGGCAGCGCGGTGGCTCGCTGGAAAGCGGGCGATCGGGTCATGGCGCTCACTCACGGCGGCGGTTACGCCGAATACTGCGCCGTCGATGGCGGTCACTGCCTGCCGATACCGGCCGGCCTCTCGTTTATCGAGGCCGCCGCGGTCCCGGAGACGTTCTTCACGGTCTGGTACAACGTGTTCATGCGCTGCCAGCTGAGCGACGGTGAGACATTCATGGTCCACGGCGGCTCGAGCGGTATTGGCACGACAGCTATCCAACTGGCCAGGGCGCACGGTTGCCGCGTGCTCACGACGGCCGGCAGCGACGAAAAATGTGAGTTTTGCGAACAGCTTGGCGCGGACCGGGCATTCAATTACCGCAGCGAAGACTGGCAGGCCGGTATTCGCGAAGCGACCGGCGGCCGAGGCGTTGATGTTCTGCTCGACATGGTGGCAGGCCCCTACACGCAGAAGAATCTCGAGTCGTTGGCGCGGGATGGCCGCTGCTCCATCATCGCCTTTCTGCAGGGACCCCGGGCCGAACTCGATCTGCGCGTCGTGCTCGCGAACCGCCTGACCATTACCGGATCCACGCTGAGACCCCAGACCGTTGCGGAGAAGGCGCGCATCGCCAGTGAGGTTGAACACAATGTGCTGCCGCTGCTTGAATCCGGCCGTGTCAGGCCCATTATTCACGAGACATTTTCCCTTGACGCTGCCCCCGCGGCGCACGAACTGATGGAGAGCAGCCGCCACATGGGCAAGATCGTACTCACGACAACGGACGCAGCGCGGCAGGTCGCGGCACATGACTAGCCTGTGGGCCGGCCTCATCGTCGTGCTGCTGATCGCCGCTGCCGGTTACCTCTACTTCCGGATGCACGGCGCACGACCGGTGCCCGAGCAACTGCGCCGGGGGCAAGCACTGCCGGAATTCGAAGCCCTCGACGAGGCCGGCGAGCGCCTGAACTCCCGGGATCTGCGTGGAACACCCGTCGTCATGATTTTCGTGCGCGGCAACTGGTGTCCGTTCTGCAGCCGTCAGGTCAAGAACCTGACCGCGTATTACAAGGACATCGTCGACCTCGGCGCAAAGCTGATATTCGTCACGCCCAGGCCGCAG
>Ga0193947_1000029_pt1 | contig 27055 bp, 20 predicted proteins | sample FRT_01_MG_FD_161267 | JGI IMG/M metagenome (GOLD analysis project Ga0193947, IMG submission 161267) | Sediment microbial communities from the Broadkill River, Lewes, Delaware, United States - FRT_0-1_MG | ecosystem: Environmental > Aquatic > Freshwater > River > Sediment | place: USA: Delaware... | reverse complement strand
CGTGATGCAATGCGTCGGCAAAATCTTCGAAGGTTTTACTGAAGTACAGATACAACACAGTGACCGCTGACGCCAGCACCAGTAGCGTGAGATACGCTTTTAACTCGGAATCACGCAAGTAGACCAATGGATTCATCGAACGCCAGGCGAGGAAATGCAGCGAAAAGTTGATGCCGGCCAACAGCATGAATATCACCGCCACAATTTCGATGGCGGGACTCTGATAATAGCCGATGCTCAGATCGTGGGTCGAGAATCCACCGATAGCCACGGTGGAAAACGCGTGTGCAATGGCATCGAACAATCCCATGCCCGTAACCCAGTAGGCAAGCGCACAACTGACTGTCAGACCAAGATAGATATACCAGAGCGCCTTGGCCGTTTCCGTGATGCGCGGTGTCAGCTTGTTGTCTTTCATCGGTCCCGGCGTTTCTGCGCGGTACAGCTGCATACCACCGATTCCCAGCATGGGCAGCACCGCCACTGCCAGCACGATGATCCCCATCCCCCCCAACCACTGCAATTCCTGCCGATAAAACTGGATGGACAAGGGCAATCGGTCAATGCCGGTAATTACAGTCGCGCCGGTGGTGGTCAGCCCGGAAGTGGACTCGAACATGGCGTCGGTAAAGCCCATATGCGGTTGTTCCGCCAAGGCAAAAGGAATAGCGCCGACCAGTGCCAGCACAACCCAGAACAAGGTGACCACCACGAAACCGTCACGTATGCGCAGCTCCTTGCGTTGATTTCTTACCGGATACCAGAACAATGACCCGACAAGGAACACACCCAGCATGGCGGTGGTGAAAGCTGCCTTACTGCCTTCGTCAAACCACAGCGCCAACAGCAGGGGGGGCAGCATGGTGGTACTCGACACCATGAGCAACGTACCGAGAATGCGCTGTATGGAACTGAAATGCACGGCGCTCAGAAAAAAGTGACCCCGACCTGGAACAGATGCTCCACATCCGGAATGTGACGTTTGTCGACCAGGAACAGGATGACATGGTCCTCACTCTCGATCACAGTATCGTGGTGCGCGATGATGACATTCTCACCCCTGACAATGGCTCCAATCGTGGTGCCGGGCGGCAACTTGACTTCATCGACGGTATGACCCACCACTTTGGAGGTTTTATTGTCGCCGTGCGCCACCGCTTCAATGGCTTCGGCAGCACCACGCCTTAAGGAATGTACCGCCGCGACATCGCCGCGTCGCACGTGTGTCAACAGGCTTCCGATGGTGGCCTGCTGAGGGGATATCGCGATATCGATGACGTCACTCTGTACCAGGTCAACATAGGCGGGACGATTGATCAATGACATCACCTTGCGCGCTCCCAGCCGCTTGGCCAGCATGGCCGACAGAATATTCGCCTCTTCGTCGTTGGTAAGCGCGCAGAACACGTCTGTATTCTCGATATTCTCCTCGATGAGCAATTCCTCATCGGCTGCATCACCCAATAAAACGATAGTATCGTCGAGTTTTTCAGACAGTTGCCGCGCCCTTTCTGGATTGGACTCTATCAGTTTAACCTGGTACCTGCGCTCTATCGCCCCTGCCAGCCGCAAGCCGATATTGCCGCCACCGGCAATTATCACCCGCTTTACCGGCTTATCGAGGTTGCGCAACTCGCTGGCGACGGCGCGAATATCCTTACGTGCGGCGAGAAAGAACACTTCGTCATCCGCTTCAATGACCGTATTACCCTGCGGCAGAATTGGATTCCCGCGCCGGAATATTGCCGCCACGCGCGCATCGACACCGGGCATATGCTGGCGTAACTCCTGAAGTTCCTGCCCGACAAGCGGACCACCGCGTACCGCCCGCACCGCGACCAGCTGAACAAGCCCACCGGCGAAATCCAGCACCTGCAGCGCTTCGGGCTTTTCGATGAGTCGCTGTATATAGTCGGTGACCAACTGCTCAGGGCTGATCAGAACATCGATCGGCAATGCCTCCTGGGTGAACAGTTTGGGATGACTCAAATAGGCCTGGGCACGCACCCGTGCAATCTTGATGGGCGTATGGAACACAGTGTAGGCCACCTGGCAGGCAACCATATTGGTTTCGTCACTGTTGGTGACCGCCAGAATCATATCCGCGTCTTCAGCACCTGCACGCATAAGCACTTCCGGATGCGATGCCGACCCCATGACGGTGCGGATATCGATACGGTCCTGCAGGTCCTGAAGAATATCGGCACGGTAGTCGACGACGGTGATGTCGTTCGCTTCGCTGGCCAGATTCTGGGCGACCGAAGAACCAACCTGACCGGCACCGAGGATAATTATTTTCATTTCGCGTCTGGCAGGCTAGTATTCCCCGTCACTACTCACCACCCTTTTTGAAGTCGATACCCAGACCACGCAATTTACGATACAGGTGGGTCCGCTCCATACCGACCCGTTTGGCAAGTTTGCCGACGCTGCCACCGACTTCCTGCAACTGATGCTCAAGGTATACCTTTTCAAACTGTTCACGCGCTTCCCGTAATGGCAGATCGAGTGGCAAGGTAGCGCTGGAACCCGCAGGCGCGGCAGCCTCATCGGTCTGCTGCAGCACAGACTCAACTTCATCGATGTCGATCACCGGCCCCTGCCCGAGAATAAGCATGCGCTGAACGAGATTCTTCAGCTCCCGGTTATTGCCCGGCCAACTGTAGTTACGCAAGCGATTCTGGGCAGCAATTGAAAACTCCCGGTAAGGCAGATGCTCCTGCACCACAAACCGGTCGACATAGAAATTCAGCAGTTCGGGCACGTCCTCGCTGTGCTCGCGCAAGGGCGGTACGGTCAGCGGCACCACGTTGAGATGATAATAGAGATCTTCGCGAAAACGCCCCTCCCTGACTTCCTGCTCCAGGTCTCGTGCTGTCGTCGCGATCACCCTGATATCGACTGGAATCGGCTCAGTACCGCCCATACGCAGAAAAGAATGCGTCTGGAACACACTCAGTAAACGCGCCTGGGTCTGCATATCCATATCGGAGATATTGCCCAGGAACAACGTGCCCCCGTTAGCCTGCTCCAGTCGCCCGTATACGACGCGCTCACCTTCCTCGGAGCCGAACAGCTCAACCGCCGAATTTTCCGCCGACATGGAACCAACCGCCACCTCCACGAAAGGCCGGTCCCTCAGGGAACTCTGCGCATGGATATATCGCGCAACAACCTCCTTACCGGCGCCTGGTTCGCCATTGATGAGCACCCAGGTGCTGTGTTGGGCTATTCGCCTGGCCTGGTTGCGCAGTGCGTGCATAACCTCACTTTTCCCGGCCGGTTCCACCACCGGCTGCGCCTGGCGTTTCAGGCCCAGATTTTCCTGCTGCAGTTTTTCCGATTCCAGCGCCCGACTGACGACCAGCAACAGTTTGGCGAGTGAAATAGGTTTTTCGATAAAATCGTAGGCGCCCAGACGGGTCGCCTCAACAGCGGTTTCCACTGTCGCATGACCGGACATGATAATGACCGGACAGGGCAGCCCTCCACTTTCGGACCATTCACGCAACAAGGTAATACCATCGACATCTTCCATCCAGATATCCAGCAGGATGAGGTCGGGACGACGCATACGCCGTGCATGACGAGCCGTTTCACCACTCTCCGCAATACTGACGTCAAACCCCTCGTCTTCCAGGATTTCCTTGACCAGATTGCGAATATCGGGCTCGTCGTCTACCACCAGAATGTGGCCAGAGGACATGTTGATTCCTGTTTCTCTTTTATCGTTAGGAAAACTCAAACAACTGCAAAGTCTACCGTGTAGTATAGAGCAGCAGCCATCTTATTAAAGCACCCGCACTCTGCCAAACAAATAATGACTTGATCAATGAGACAGACAGCAGTCATCGTATGTCAGCCGACCACTACGCTGCCCCATAGCGAGTGGCGAATCCAGCGAGCCCCCGGTACGCCTTCAAGCTGATATTGACGTGCTCAGCCTGTCGATTGCCCGCCGGGGCGCCCCGTCTGCACTTCGGCATGGAAGCGCAGTTCGACACAGGCGTGATGATGCCGGGTGTTCTGCGCTCGAATCTGGCCATTGTGCTCCTCGACGATCTTTTTCACGATAGCCAGGCCCAGCCCTGTTCCACGCGTCTTGGTTGTCACATAGGGTTCGAACAGGCGCTCCAGCACTTCGTCGGGAAAGCCGCTGCCATTGTCTTCAAACGACAGTTCAATAAAACGCTCTCCGGCATCGAATACCCAGCGCGAACGAACCACCAGCGCACCATCCTGCCGGTCGCGTACAGCTTCCAGGGTATTCTTGAAAAGATTGTGCAGCAGCTGACGCAGACGACCTGCATCACCATTCAACATGGGTGCCGGCTCGAGCAGTTGCAGACGAATATCCAGTTTTGAACCCTGGTACAAATCCGCCACATCCTGCAAAAGTTCGTACAGATCCAGCGGTTCCAGCTGCAGCCTGGGCGCACGCGCATAGTCACCAAAAGCATTGACCATTGCCTTGAGCGTTTCAACCTGCTGGACTATGGTGCGCGTTGCTCTGTCCAGAACCTCGGCCTGATCATCCTGCATGGTGTTCAGATACTTGCGCCGCAGGCGTTCAGCCGACAACTGTATCGGCGTCAGGGGATTCTTGATCTCATGCGCCAGACGCCGCGCCACCTCTCCCCACGCCGCGTCGCGCTGGGCACGTATCAGATCGGTCACCTCATCGAATACAACGACCTGGCCACCGGCTATGTCCTCGCTGGTCGGCAGGGCGGTGCTGCGACACATCAGCACTCTGCGACCGGAGCTGTCAAACAGGATAATCTGCTCCTGCCAGTCGCGCACGTGCTCGACGAGTCGGGCTTTCACCACTGTCAGCAGCGGCTCCAGAAAGGCATGCCGCTGTGAAATCGCCTCCAGATCGCTGCCCAAATGACCGCTCAGATCAATTCCCAGGATCTGGCAGGCAGCCTCGTTTACAGTGCGCAGCTCACCTGCATTACCGATACTCAGTACGCCAGATGACAAACTGCCCAGCACGGTTTCCAGATAGGCGCGCTGACCTTCGACTTCATTCTGGCTGCTGCGCGCCTGGTCACGTGCTTTGGACAAACGACGTGTCATGTCGTTAAAAGAGCGCACCAGGAAACCGAGCTCGTCTTCGCTGGTGACCGGAAGACGCTTACTGTAGTCGCCCTCGGCAACCGCTCGCGTGCCATCGGCCAGAATACCAATGGGTTCCACCAGGCGACGCGCCGAGAAGAAAGCCGCCCAAACCGCAGACAACAGACTTAATACCAGCACCAGCGACAATGTCAGTATATAGCTGTACTTGAGGGGCTTGCGCAGATATGCCAGCGTCTTGTAGCGCACGATCTGGCTTTCCACATTATCCGCCAGAACGCTAAGGCGACCCGGTATCCGGTACAGCGCCTGCAGCGTCATTGGCTCGGTATCAGATTTAGTCACCGGTACAGGGACCGCGGTACGGGCATACAAACCTGCATCTCCAATGGGATCAAGGCCGACATAGGAGCGCCCCTGGGCCAGTGACATCAACACATTCTGCGTTGGCCGGCTGGGCACGATATCGGTACCTTCAGCACTGCTGGACGCAATGATGCGCGCATCCAGGCCAAAGACACTGAGTTCAATGGCACCACTGAGCACACGCAGATCATAGAGCCCGATCGGAATCAGCGCCGGTGACATTTCGCTGACTTCCTCGGCAATTTTTTCAGTCAGCTTGAGCAGATCGCCCAGCCGTACATCCAGCGACCCACGGCTCAATTCAAGCGCGTCATCCAATGCCTCTTCAACCTGCACATCAAACCACGAGTCAATGCCTCGCTGCAGAAACTGCAGAGAAAAATAATAAACAACTGCGACAGGCACGACGGCAAGTATGACAAAGGTCACGACCAGGCGGGAGGTCAGCTTCGCTCCCGCAGCACGCGCCCGATACTGGGACACCAGCCAGTACAGATTGGCCCCGATCATACCTACAAGCACAATCAGCCCGAGGGCATTAATCAGCAACAGCCAGGAGTACAGCTGACCAAAACGCTCGGAATTATGTGTGGCATCACTCATCAGAGACAACGATACCAGCAGGATGAAAAACAGGAGCAACATGGGCCAGATGCCCAGACTGGAACTTTTTACCGTTCTAAGTGCCATTGATACCAGTCGCCTTTCAAGCTCCACGCGGAGCCCAGGTAGGCCCAGAGACGAACCGGCGTGGGCAAAGACTCAACATCGAGATCAGCGCGCATCCGCACTTTGTAGGGCTGTCGATGTTCGAGCAGGTTGGCGTCGATCAACGGCAGATCGTACACATTGCCGATATACTCCAGCGCATCGTTCATGCTGCTGAAACTGCGCTGCACCCCGGTACTGTAATTGCTGACCAGGTAACGGCGGCTCAAGGCATGATATTGCAACTCAAAGCGCTGCCGCAACTCAGCCACAAGTTCAGCCCAGAACCAGCGTCTCTGACGCAGGACTTCAATACGCAGCTCTATCAGTAACGGAACCCCGTTATGCAGCGCGTCGTGCAGTGTCTCATTGAATTCGAAATCCACACGTGCACCAATCCGGTAGACACCGTCAGCCAGCAGGGTACGCACATTTGAGATACGGGTTTCACGGGCGTATGACTGCACTACCACAAGGCATAGCGCAACCAGCAGCGATAGACACCACCGGTTTCTGCCAGAATAGCGCGTATTAACGGCTACTGTTGTATCGCATATATTCAAGCTTTACTCAAACGCGCAAAATAAAATCCATCCATTCCCTGCTCCCCGGGCAAGATCTGCCGCCCTGGCGCCAACGACTTACCCCATTGCTCCGGCAGCGGAAGCTCGGCGGCATCATGATGCCCGTCCAGAAATGCCCGCACAACATCGCTGTTTTCCCGTTTAAACACCGAGCAGGTCACGTACAACAGGATACCGCCAGAAGCCAGCAAGGGCCATAATGCGCTCAACAGCCGTTGCTGTTGTTGTGACAAGGTCTGCAAATCCCCGGCCTCGCGCAGTAGTTTGATGTCCGGGTGGCGGCGAACCACGCCACTGGCTGAACAGGGCGCATCCAGCAATATCCTGTCAAATGGCTCGCCATCCCACCACGACTCGGGATCTGCCGCATCCGCTGCGATCAATTCGCCATCTAACTGCAAGCGCAGCAGATTCTCCCTTACTTTCAGCAGTCGTCTTGCGTCATTGTCGATAGCGAAAACAGCCCCCAGATCCGGCACCGATTCCAGCATATGCCCCGTCTTTCCGCCAGGTGCAGCGCAGGCATCCAGCACCCGCTGCCCGCTTTCCAGTTGCAGCAATGATGCCGACAGCTGGGCGGCAGCATCCTGTACGGAAACCAGGCCGCTGGAAAAACCAGGCAGGCTATCGACAGCGACCGGCTCTTGCAGACTGATGGCAGTGTCGGGAATGGACGACGCTTTTGCCCCGATGCCGGCCTGTTTCAATTGTTGCAGATACGAATCGCGATCCGTTCGTGACGCATTCACGCGCAGCACCATCGGCGGGCGCTGATTGTTGGCCTCCAGAATATGCTGCCAGTCCTGCGGCCAGTCCTGCTGCAAGCGTTTGATCCACCAGTCCGGGTGCGCCCAGCGCGCCGACGCAGCGCCGTCCACGGAGTGCTGCAGCGCACCATGCTGACGCTGCGCATTACGTAGCACCGCATTTACCAGGCCCGTCGCCCATTCTTTACCCAACTGGCGAACAGCGCCTACCGTTTCACTTACTGCAGCATGTGGCGGCATCTCCAGAAACAGCAACTGATAGAGCCCGACAAGAAGCAGGGCGTGTACATCCCCGTCCTTTTTTTTGAGCGGTTTCCTGAGCAAACTGTTGAGTATGGCTTCGAGACGATAACACCAGCGCAAAGTACCAAACGTCAGCTCCTGAGCCAAAGCACGTTGGCGCGGATCGTCGAGCCTGGCAAGCCATGGCCCCAACAGGCTGTTCAGGGATTCCCCCCGATCCAGCACCCGGGAGACCATTTGTGCCGCGATATGACGCGGCTGAGCGGGTTTTTTCACAGAGCGCTTATTCAAGCACCACGCCGTCTACCACGCGGGCATTCAAAAATTCGGCTGCGCTTAGCCGTTTACCTCCTGGCAGTTGGATGGTCAGCAGGCGCAGACAACCGCTGCCGCACGCCACGTCGATGCCCGCCTTACCGGCTGCAAGCACGCTGCCGGCCCTCCCTCCGGCAGCGCCATCAATGGCTTTGGCATTCCAGACACGTAACACCTGCCCCTGATACCTTGTCTGCGCCACCGGCCAGGGATTGAAGGCCCGAACCTGACGCTCCAGTTGCGCTGCGTCCTGTTGCCAGTTCAGCGTTGCTTCGCCTTTGTCCAGCTTGCTGGCGTAGGTGACCAGACTTTCATCCTGTAATCTCGGCACCAGAACACCCTGCGCCAGATCATCCAGGTGCCTGGCCAGCAGATCGGCCGCCAGCCGGCTCAATCGATCGTGCAGTGAACCACCGGTATCGTCATCGGTAATATCGGTTCGCACCTCTGCCAGCACCGGTCCGGAATCCAATCCCGCCTCCATCTGCATCAGGCACACCCCTGATTGCCGGTCACCGGCCAGAATCGCGCGCTGTATGGGAGCAGCCCCGCGCCAGCGCGGCAATAGTGATGCATGCAGATTCACACAACCCCTTGCGGGCAGATCGAGCACCGCCTGCGGCAGTATGAGGCCATAAGCAACAACCACCATCAGGTCAGGCCGGAGTTCAGCAAGTTCGCGCCGGGCTTCGGCGCTATTGAGGCTGGCGGGCTGAAAAACCGGGATGCGGTGCTGCACGGCCAGCTGCTTGACCGGACCCGGGGTCAGTTTGCGACCGCGGCCGGCCGGGCGGTCTGGCTGGCAGTAAACCGCAAGCACAGAATGCCCGCTATCCAGCACCGCCTGCAGTATTGGTACGGAAAAATCCGGAGTACCTGCGAATACGACTCGCATCATCAGCTTATATCACGGGTTCTGCATGTCTCTCGGCAGACGCCCGGTCTTCGCCGTGGCGGCGCTGTTTTTCGAGTTTCTTGCGGATTCGCTGTCGTTTCAGCTGCGACAGGTGATCCACAAACAGCTTGCCGTCAAGGTGATCGATCTCGTGTTGAAGACAGACCGCAAGCAGGCCATCCGCCTCCAGCTCAAACGACTCACCCTGCAAATCCAGTGCTCTTAGCCTGATACGTTCGGCACGCTGCACCCGCTCATAAATGCCGGGCACCGAAAGACATCCCTCATCCATATCCTCGACACCACTTTTCTCCACAATCTCGGGATTGATGAATACCATGGGCTGATCCTGATCGCTGGATATATCAATAATCAAAACCCGTTTATGCACATTGACCTGGGTCGCCGCCAGTCCGATACCCGGGGCCTGATACATGGTTTCAAACATATCATCGACCAGCGTGCGCAGCTGATCGTCTACCGTATCAACCATCCTGGCCGGCGTGCGCAGCCGCGGATCGGGGTAATGGAGTATGTCGAGAATAGCCATGTGATATCTGTCACAAATTACCGTTTATGCCGCCTGTATACTCTAACATAATGATCGTAGTGCTGTTTGCTGGATAGCGATATTTTTAAACCGGGCAATTTTCGCTACACTCCGGGCACCATCTGCCGTTAACTATGATCGAATTCGTGTGCTGACGCTGTCGCCGGCACACACAATAGACAAAATCGGGACACAGATAAAGGGACGCCTATATGTCGATATTCAAATCGCTGGCGCTGGCTTTGGCGCTGCTGGCCACTGCCGCATATGCTGAACAGGTGACACTCAGGGACGGACACCCGGACCGCCACGTGGTTGTCAAGGGAGATACGCTGTGGGATATTTCTGCACAGTTTCTGGATAGCCCCTGGCTTTGGCCGGAAATCTGGTATGTCAATCCACAGGTTGATAATCCCCACCTCATTTACCCCGGGGATATCATTAACTTGGTATACGTTGATGGCGCGCCACAACTGCGCGTTCAACGCGGCAAGGGCACCTACAAACTTTCGCCACAGGCGCGCGCGGAGCGCCTCGACAAGGCGATCCCCACCATCCCGATCGATGCCATTCAGCAATTCCTGACCCAGCCACTGGTTGTCGATCAGGACACCTTGGAAAACGCCGCTTATGTTGTCTCCAGCGCAGATGAGCACCTGATCGTGGGTGCGGGTGACCGTGTTTACGTACGCAACCTGCGAAACGACGAGGGCGATCGTTTCCACCTTTTCCGGCCCGGCGACGCCTACACGGACCCGCATAGCGGAGAGGTGCTGGGTTATGAAGCACTTTATCTGGGCGACGGCGCGGCGGAGAAATTCGGCGACCCGTCGACAATGGAGCTGATCCGAACCACCCGCGAGATCAATATCGGTGACCGCGTCATGCCGATGACCCAGGAGGATGTGTATGCGTATTTCACGCCGCATGCACCGACAAACGCTATCGAAGGCACCATTATCTCGGTTGTCGACGGTGTCAGCCAGATCGGTCAGTACCAGATTGTCGTTATCAACCGCGGCAACCGTGAAGGTGTAGACGTTGGCAGCGTATTCGAGATCTACCAGGCTGGTGAACGGATCGTTGACCAGGTCAGCAAGGAGCGCAACGCAAGCGTCAAGCTACCCGACGAGAAAGCGGGTTTATTGATGGTATTCAGGACGTTTGACAAAGTCAGCTTTGCACTCATCATGAAAGCCACCAGCGCACTACACGTTGGGGATCACGTCCGCGCGCCCTGACTGACCGGACAGGATAAAACTGGCAAAAGCCGGTACCTTCGTGCATGGTAGACAACCATGTACCGGGGTACCGGTTTTTTTATGAGGCTCCTCAGGGATGAGGCAACGAACCACCACCTGCTCAGGCGCGGCTGGCGAGCGGGACGATATCCATGACTGGCTGGCGTTGCTGCACGCGCCCGGTATCGGTAACCGCCGCTGCCTGAAGCTGCTTGCCGAATTTGCATCTCCGGCAAAACTATTCGAGGCTGACGCTGACCATTTGCGCAGCATCGGCCTGCCGCCGGAAAGCATCGATTACCTCAATAATCCTGACTGGCAGGCCGTGGAGCGCGATCTGGACTGGTTAGCGCAAAGCGGTAACAGCATCATCACCTGGCAGAACCCCGGCTACCCGCTGCTGTTGAAAGAGATTCCCGACCCACCGACGTTGTTGTTTATTCACGGCGATCCGGACTATCTTGGCCAACCGCAACTGGCGATTGTCGGCAGCCGCAACCCCAGCCATGATGGCCGATCGCTGGCCGCCGAATTCGCCGCGCATCTCGCCAGCCGCGGGCTGACCATCACCAGCGGACTGGCATGCGGAATCGACGCCGCCGCCCACCTCGGCGCTCTGCAGGCAGGGGGTGGCACAATTGCGGTGACAGGTACCGGTCTGGACCGGGTATATCCGGCACGGCACCGGAAACTGGCCCATCAGATCGCTGCAAACGGCGCCCTGCTATCCGAATTCCCACCAGGCACCGGCCCGCTGGCGGCAAACTTCCCGCGCCGCAACCGTATTATCAGCGGCCTCAGCCTGGGAACACTGGTGGTGGAGGCAGCACTACGCTCTGGTTCACTCATCACAGCCCGAGCCGCCCTGGAACAGGGACGAGAGGTGTTTGCCATCCCCGGAAGCATCCATAATCCTCTGACCCGCGGCTGCCACAGCCTGATCAGACAAGGCGCGAAACTGGTGGAAACCGGCGACCATATCCTCGAAGAACTCTCGCCGCTGATTTCAACCGCCCTGCCAGGGACGGTGAACAAAAGCGTGACTGATCAGCCATCAGGAAAAACGCATGTTGCTGAAAAACTTGCGGATGAATACCTGCAGTTGCTGGATTTCATGGGCTACCAGCCGGTTGCCATCGACCAGCTTGTGGAGCGAAGCGGATTGACGCCGGAACAGGTTTCCTCCATGCTGCTGGTATTGGAGCTGGAAGATCGCATCGTAGGCGGAGCCGGAGGGCGCTATACCCGCACAAGATAGGTAGCTGCTATGAAAGAAGATATGTTTGATGTGCTCATGTACTTGTTTGAGCACTATTACATGGATGAAGAGACCGAACTGAGTCCGGATCGCGATTCACTGCACAGCGAATTGGTGGAAGCCGGCTTTCCTTCCAACGACATCAATCAGGCGTTTGAATGGCTGGAGGGCCTGTCTGTACAGCAGCACCAGATGCAGGCACCGCAGGCCGAAAACGCCATTCGTATCTATTCCGCTCTTGAATGTGAACGACTGGACGCGGAAAGCCGTGGATTCCTGCTGTTCCTCGAACAAATGGGTATTCTGCCTCCCGACGCGCGGGAACGCGTCATAGAGCGTGTCATGGCGCTGGAGACAGATGACTTTGATCTCAGCCAGCTCAAATGGGTGATCCTTATGGTATTGTTCAACCAGCCCGGTGCCGAGGCCGCTTATGCCTGGATGGAGGATCTGGTGTTTGAAAGCCTGCCGGGTGGCTACCTGCACTGACGCTGGCACTTTTCAAACTTCGAAACAGGCCGCACAATCGTGCGGCTTTTTAACGATAAGAGTCCATGAGTAAAAATCTGGTTATTGTTGAATCGCCAGCAAAGGCGAAAACCATAAAAAAATATCTTGGCAAGGACTTTGAAGTTCTCGCCTCCTACGGTCATGTGCGCGACCTGGTTCCCAAAGAAGGTGCGGTGAACCCGGATGCGGATTTCGCCATGAAATACCAGGTTATCGAACGCAATTCCAAGCACGTCGATGCTATCGCGAAAGCTTTGAAAAAAGCCGAGCAACTGTTTCTGGCCACTGACCCGGATCGCGAGGGTGAAGCAATCTCATGGCACCTGTACGAACTGCTGAAAGACCGCAAGGTGTTGAAGGATAAGGGTGTTCGGCGGGTGGTATTCCACGAAATCACCAAGCGCGCCATTAATGATGCCATCGAACATCCACGAGAACTGTCGGTTGAATTGATCAACGCCCAACAGGCACGCCGCGCGCTTGATTACCTGGTTGGATTCAATCTCTCGCCGCTGTTGTGGAAAAAAATCCGCCGCGGCCTTTCAGCCGGCCGGGTACAGAGTCCTGCCCTGCGCATGATCGTCGAGCGCGAAGAGGAAATCGAAAAGTTCAAAGCACGTGAATACTGGACGATTGAAGCGGACCTGGAAAAGGATACGCAGGCATTCACTGCCAAACTGACGCATCTTCACGGCAAGAAGCTCGGCCAGTTTACCATCAACAAGGACAAACAGGCGCACGCTGCTGAACAGGAACTGATGGATGCCGCCAACGGCAAACTGACTGTCAGCAACATTGAAAAGAAACAACGCAAGCGTAACCCGGCCGCGCCGTTCACCACATCCACCTTGCAGCAGGAGGCATCGCGCAAACTGGGCTTCACCACCAAACGCACCATGAGCGTCGCCCAGCAGTTATACGAAGGCATCGATATCGGCGAAGGTTCTGTCGGCCTGATCACCTATATGCGCACCGACTCGGTCATCCTGGCCAATGAAGCCGTGGATGAAATACGATCGCTGATCAGCGATCGCTATGGCGAAAACAAACTGCCCGCGCAGATACGCCACTTCAAGACCAAGGCGAAGAACGCCCAGGAAGCTCATGAAGCCATTCGCCCTACCTCGGCATTCAACCACCCTGACACCATCAAGCCCCACTTGTCCGCCGATCAGTACAAGCTCTACAACCTGATCTGGAAACGCACTGTCGCCTGCCAGATGATCCATGCCACAATCCACACCGTCGGCGTCGATTTCTCTGTCGGCGATGGCAATGTCCTGCGTTCCACCGGATCCACCATCGTCGAACCCGGCTTCATGACCGTCTATGAAGAAGGTGTTGATGACGCCAAGAAGTCTTCCGCTGACGAAAATCGGCTGCCGCCGATGGAAGAGGGTGATCAGGTACAACTCATCAAGATCCGTCCCGAACAGCATTTTACCGAACCTCCACCGCGTTACAGTGAAGCCAGCCTGGTAAAAACCCTGGAAGAACACGGCATCGGCCGCCCCTCTACCTATGCGACTATTATCTCCACCCTGCAGCAGCGCGAGTATGTCACGCTGGAGAAAAAGCGTTTCCAGCCGACCGACGTGGGTCGCATTGTCAGCAAGTTTCTGACCAACCACTTTACCCGCTATGTCGATTACAACTTCACCGCTCGCCTCGAAGACGAGCTGGACGAAGTGTCGCGGGGCGAAAAAGAGTGGGTGCCGCTGATGAAGGAGTTCTGGTACCCGTTCAAGGAACTGGTCAAGGACAAGGAGGAGAGTGTCTCCCGCGCCGAAGTCACCACTGAAGCACTGGACGAAGACTGCCCGAAATGTGGCAAGAAGCTCAACATCCGCCTCGGGCGGCGTGGCCGCTTTGTCGGCTGCAGTGGATTCCCGGACTGCGATTACACACGTAATCTTGACGAAAACAGCGAAGACGCTGAGCCACAAATCGTTGAGGGTCGACTATGTCCCGAATGCAATTCGCAACTCATCATTCGCAGCGGCCGCTATGGCAAATTCATCGGTTGTTCGGCTTACCCGGAGTGCAAATTCATCGAGCCACTTGAGAAACCGACTGACACCGGTGTCAGCTGTCCGAAGTGCAATAAAGGCAGTATGCTCAAGCGCAAATCGCGGCGTGGCAAGATTTTCTATTCCTGCTCGACCTACCCCGACTGTGACTATGCAGTGTGGAACGAACCGGTCGAAGGTCCGTGCCCGGACTGTAACTGGCCGATCCTGACCATAAAAACCACCAAAAAGCGTGGCACCGAACGGGTTTGCCCGCAACAGGAGTGCAAGTTTGTCGAGCCTTATGAACTGGAGACAGCCGAGGACAGCGAAAAAGCTTGATAAGCCCCTCACATTGGCAACTGCACACTGCAACACGCTGGATACAGGCGGGGGGGGTCATAGCCTACCCTACGGAAGCGGTATTCGGGCTTGGCTGCGACCCAGCCAATCGAAATGCAGTCCAGAGGCTGCTTGCCTTGAAAAACCGTTGCTGGCGCAAAGGTCTCATTCTGGTTGCCTCGGAACGGCGTCAGCTGGAGCCGTGGTTAGAGAAAATTTGTGACAGCTGGTCATCGCAGCTGGACGAAAGCTGGCCCGGACCGACCACCTGGTTGATACCGGCAGCCCGGGATTGCCCCGACTGGTTGAGCGGTGAACACCTTACACTCGCTGTGCGGGTTAGCGCACACCCCGTGGTCCGCCAGCTGTGCGACAGGCTCGACAGCGCCATTGTCTCCACCAGCGCGAACACCAGTGGCCAGCGACCCGCTCGATCAGTACTCGATATCCGCTTAAGATTCGGCTCCCGGATTGATTTTGTTTTGCCCGGTTCACTGGGCGGACAAAGACAACCGACGGAAATACGTGACCTGGCTTCGGGACAGTTTATACGCAAACATTAGTAAAAAGAGGCAGTGAACGTCAGTGGCCATGGATTTGCAGGACCGTCTGCGGCAGGGATGCCGCAGCCGAGCTTACAGGGATGTATTTACAGCGTGTCATGCAAATCCATGGCCGCTGACGTTCACTGTTCAACTCTCGGTTTGAGTTGCAAGCTGGCGCAATGGTAACCATCCAATGAAAAAAAACATGGACACACCAAACATAGCAGCAGTGTCGGATTACCTGCTGGATCTGCAGGGCCGCATATGCCAGGCACTGGAGCGTCTCGATGGCGGTCATTCTTTCCGCGAAGAAACCTGGAAACGCGAGGAGGGCGGGGGTGGAAGATCCCGCGTTCTGGAAGAGGGCGCTGTATTCGAGAAAGCCGGCATCAACTTCTCTCACGTACACGGTGGTCAACTGCCGGCATCGGCCACGGCGCACCGGCCGGAACTGGCCGGACGAGGCTTCCAGGCACTGGGCGTTTCGCTGGTTATCCATCCGCGCAATCCCTATATACCGACATCACACGCCAACGTGCGTTTCTTTATGGCTGAGAAGGAAGGGGCAGAACCGGTCTGGTGGTTTGGTGGCGGCTTTGATCTGACGCCCTATTACGGCTTTGAAGAAGATGCCGTGCACTGGCATCAGACTGCACGAAGGGCCTGTGAGCCATTTGGGGAACAGCTCTATCCACGCTTCAAAAAATGGTGTGATGAATACTTTTTCCTGAAACACCGCGGCGAGCCGCGCGGTATCGGTGGACTGTTCTTCGACGACTTTAACGAACTGGGTTTTGCCGACAGCTTTGCTTTCATGCGCAGCGTCGGCGACCACTATGTACCTGCGTATGTACCCATCGCGGAGAAACGCAAGGATCATCCCTACAGTGACCGAGAGCGTGATTTCCAGCTGTACCGGCGGGGAAGATACGTCGAATTCAACCTGGTCTACGACCGTGGCACCCTGTTCGGCCTGCAGACCGGCGGGCGCACCGAATCCATTCTCATGTCCCTGCCACCGGTGGTAAAGTGGCGCTACGACTGGCATCCGCAGAGCGGTAGTGCAGAGTCGGAACTTTACGAAGTCTATCTGCAACCCCGGGACTGGCTGAAATAACCCGCGCCCCCGAGCGTGCCCCGGATTCGGCGCCTGACAACAGCCGCTGCTTCAGTGCAAACCGCTTTCCTGGTGTGCCAGCTTGGATTCCTGCAACTTGTTCTTCATCAGATTCAGAGCTTCCAGATAAGGCACCGTGCCATTGGAGCGGATCACGTCCCTGCCTTCCTCAGTATCGGTGTAGCGGATGAAATCCTTGATCACGTCCGCATGCCGGCTGTTTTCGTTATAGACCAGATAAAGCGGCCGGTATAACAGGTAGTTCCCGCTCTTCACATTTTCGTAACTGGGTGATTTACCATCCAGCTTGAGGATTTTCACATCCCGTTTGCGTACGCTGCTGATGCCGGAAATCGCCAAAGCATTGGGATTGGCGACCACTTCCTTTTCAAGCGGGCCCGACGACTTGAAAATCCTTGTTGCGGCAAACTCCTGCTCATAGTCGTTAAACAACAGCTTGCGTGCCGTACGACCGACCCCGGAGATCTTGCCCTTACGCGCAAACAGTTCAATCGCAGCATCATTGCCACCCAGCTGGCGCCAGTTGGTAATCTCTCCCAGATACACCTTACGCAGATTGTCGAGGGAAATATCCTTGACAGGATTGTTCTTGTGCGTGATTACCACCAGTGCGTCCCAGGCTACCGGCACCTGGGTAATGCCGCTTTCTTCCTCGATGCCGAAAATTCTGCGCCGGCAACTGCCGCCGATGTCGGCTGACATCGAGGCAACTTCGCGTATGCCGCGCGTCGCGCCACCGCCCTGTACATCGATGACAACACCGGTCTTCTTCTCATACGCCTTGGCCAGCGCCACCAGATAGGCTTTCTTGGAAATTCCGCAGCCTACCCAACGTAGTGTCGGTTGTTGTTCCGCCAGAATCGGCTGCGCCCAGATTGCCAGCGAAATCAGCCACACGACAATTATTGAATGCTTTTTTTTCATTACCAGACCCCCTCGGGGTTTAACCATGCCGGTAAGACGCGGTATTCATGACTACGTCTGTAGTCCGGGCCCTTCAAAGCTGTATCGACAGTGAAACAAAGAAATTGAGTCTAAAATCAAGATAAGCTCATCTGACAGGCAAGCCATCGAAACTCACCGGCAGCAGACTAATAGCGCTATGAATAAAAAGATAATTTTCATCATTATTGCCAGTTGTCTGGGTAACACACAGCAAAGCAGTCATGCACAGATTATGGCCACCGAGAGGATACGACTGGCTTCAACCTGCCCCTGGGGACAGGAGTTGGCCGTCGTCACCGGAAACAGAGTGCCGGCCCTGCTCGGCGCACCGGTGCAACAGATCACACTGCTCACCTTTTCCCAAGGCCGCCTGTCACCAGTGAGTTTTCAGATTGATCAAAAAGATGCGCAAGGTCGTTATCTGACTGAGGCAAGTCAGCCGGGAGGACCGCAATCAGGCAATGCGGTGCTGGACGAGAATGACGAACTGGTTTTCAGATTCATGGACAGCGGCGATAAATTACCACTGACATCCAGGTTCATCGGCTTGTATTCTCTGGTCGAAATTCAGGTCAGCGAACCGAAGGCAGGGATTTCAGGCTGGATTTACGCCAGCACATCCAGCCGCAGCAAACTGCCGGCGTTAAATAATTTCGTCCACTACCTGGCCGATACAGACTCGGTTCAAAGCGGGCTGTATCAGGTTGGCTTCTCCGAGCGTCTGCCATTTCTGCTTGATACCTTTCATTGGAAGCTGTCGGGGCACCACACCTGGAGCCCTGATATCAGTGATACCATGAAAATCCGCCACCGTGGAACCTTTCTGGGTTTCATCCCCTTCCAGCGAACACAGCACGATTACAGCTCCAGACTCGAAGCGATAAAGGAGGGTCCGTTAAGAATTATCCGGCGCACCAGCAACCGCATACGTATGCTGTGGAAACTTGAAACCCCTATACTTTATGTGGATTACGTCATGATGCCTGATGGCTTTATCATGAATACCATTATTGATATCCCCTTTAACATTGGCCTGTTTTTCAGCAATGTCGAAACCCTGACGACCATGGACTGGAACGATGATCCCGGGCTGCCGACACTGACGATTCATTCACCGGATGGCGTAAACAAGCTTGCTGTCGACGGCCACATGTCAGCCGAGAAGCAGGCGTTCAACACTGTCGGCATACGCCAGTTTTCTGTCAGCAGCGCGTTCGGTGAACTGTATATTCATCTGGATATACCCGCTGATTTTCCAATACAACCCTGGCTCTATCTGCGTGACGACATCGAACAGCCCGATTCACCCGAGAATCATGCCGGTCAATTTGGTAACGTCGGATTCAGAACCACAGGGTGGGAAAGGATCGATAGTAAGGTGCATCACCTGACGTTCACCATTTGCTTGAGCACCGCATCTTAACCACAAAAAAAAACCCCACCATAAGGTGGGGCAAAAACGCTTTTCAGCGTCGGAGGAGTCAGTCATACATCAAATCTGTCAAAATTTCCTTTGGAGTGCGCCTTTGAAACAAAGGCGCAGTCCTAAAGGATTCCATCCCTGGATCGGGATCCGCCGACCTTGTCCCTGATATCGGTCAGCGCGGTATTTTCTTTAGGCATTCACTTGCTACCGCTTCCCTTTCCTTGCCCTTTACCGTTGCAAAGCTGATGCCAACTTTACAGAAAATATATTAACACTTAATTTTCAGTAGGTTACAATAAACCCTGCTAAATGCAGCAGACCTGTACCGATTGACGGTGACATGAAACCGTTCCCATAGCGCCGGCGCTCCGTCAGGCTGCGACGGGATAACGGCACAATCAGACGCTAAATGTGATATTGACGATTTCAGTTTAATTACCTGATTATCTCCCATTTCAATAGAATTAACAGCGGCTCGCGAGGATAGTTTGCAATTTGTCCGTCGTCGCCGACATCTTGCGCTTTAGAGCAGCCAGCGCCCGTTTTTCCTGTACCTGTGATAGTGGACCGGCATGGCCGCCATACCCTCTGGCGCCACTTCCGTACGCACAACCCATGCAGAATCCACCATCCTCTCAGTATTTACTCAACGCTAATCAACGGTGTCTAGATGCGTTTGACCTGATGTGAGTCGATGAGTTCCTCGTCCAGCCCCCTTAAGTTGTTGAATAACCGCGGCCTCAGCCAACAATTCATCGAGATGCATTGGTTTTGATGGCTGCGCAGACAACGCCAGCGCACGCAATCGTTCATGCCGCTTGAGAACGAGGAAATAGTCTTCCGGCTGCAAAATATGCGCTGCCAGTTCGAATCCCCTGTCCAGATGTTGCCACGCTATATCGATCTTGCACGCCATCAATAGCTGTCCGTAGCACAATTCCAGCATCGCGCGCTCACGGTGCCCCCCGGCCAGGGCCCGCCGGTTCTGATAAATCGCCCCGACGTCGCGACCAAGCCAGTATTGCACAATCAGCTCCGCCAGCGGCACAGCAGATCCGTCTTGCCCCCCTTTGAGGGAGTTCTGTGCCCGGCGCCGGATGTTCGGCAACCAGGTCTCGGCCTGTTGGCGGCTGAGCGGACTGGCAAACCAGCCGGCGAGTGAAACCCTCTGGCCGGAAAGCAGAACGGGCAGGGTATCTGGCTCTGTCACTGGGTTTGTCTCTGTGCGTCAATCAAGAGTCAATGTACACTGTAGCATCAGAACTCCCAAGATCTACAGGAGCATGACCTTGTCCGCTATCCAAACCGGCCGTGGCCAGTATTCCAGGGTACGTATGCGCCGCATGCGCAGGAATGATTTTTCCCGACGCCTGATGCGTGAATCCAGCCTCAGCGCAGATGACCTGATTTATCCCGTCTTTATCCTGGAGGGTGATCAGCAGCGTGAACCGGTCGCGTCCATGCCGGGTGTTGAACGTCTCAGCATCGACCTGCTGGTCACTGAAGCGGCAACGCTGGCGGATCTCGGTGTCCCGGCTATTGCCCTTTTTCCGGTCACTCCGGTGGCGAAAAAGAGTGATGATGCAGCGGAGGCCTATAACCCGGATGGGCTGGCGCAGCGCGCCGTGCGTGCGCTAAAACAGGCCTGCCCGGACCTGGGTGTCATTACCGATGTTGCCCTGGATCCGTTCACCAGCCACGGCCAGGATGGCCTGATCGATGATTCCGGCTATGTACTCAATGATGAAACTGTTGAAGTGCTGGTTAAACAGGCACTGTCACACGCTGAAGCAGGTGCCGATGTCGTGGCACCCTCTGACATGATGGATGGGCGTATCGGCGCTATCCGCGATGCACTGGAACACAAAGGGCATTCCAATACGCGTATTCTTGCCTATGCTGCAAAATACGCATCCAGTTTCTACGGCCCATTCAGGGATGCCGTGGGTTCGGCGACCAACCTGGCCGGTGGTAACAAATACAGCTACCAGATGGACCCGGCCAACAGCGATGAAGCACTGTGGGAAGTCAGTCTGGACCTGGAAGAGGGCGCCGACATGGTCATGGTCAAACCCGGCTTACCGTACCTGGATATCGTACGGCGTGTGAAAGACGAGTTTGGCGCACCTACTTTTGTTTATCAGGTAAGCGGTGAATACGCCATGCTGATGGCTGCTGCCGGCAACGGCTGGCTGGATGAAAAAGCCGTGGTTATGGAGTCACTGCTGGCCTTCAAACGAGCCGGTGCCGACGGCATCCTGACCTATTTTGCCAAGCGCGCCGCCCAATGGTTGCGTGAGGAATGACTGCGTCAGCCTGTGAACCGCGCCATCAAGACTGTTACGCTGTTATGGGCAACCCGATTGCCCACAGTCAATCCCCCCTTATTCATAGACTTTTCGCCCGACAGACCGGGCAGTCTCTCGGCTACGATGCATTACTGGTAGAACGCCACGGTTTTGCCCAGGCGGTTGCCGCCTTTCAGAGTGCGGGTGGCAAGGGCCTCAACATTACCGTACCGTTCAAACAGGAAGCCTGTGAAATTGCCGATGAGCTCAGCCCGCGCGCTCAACGTGCAACTGCGGTCAACACGCTGCTGGTCCGCGATGACGGCACACTGTTCGGCGACAACACCGACGGTGTAGGGCTGGTGCGTGACCTGACCCGGAATCTGAAACTCACGATTGCTGGAAAAAGAATTCTGTTGCTGGGTGCTGGTGGCGCAGCCCGTGGTGTGCTGGCACCACTGCTTGAGCAAAAACCGTCACGACTGCTTATCGCCAATCGCACTGCCGAACGCGCACAACAACTGGCTGATTCTTTTGCCGATCTCGGTGACCTAGAGGGCTGTGGTTTTGCGCCACTGTCCGGCCGCAGCTTTGACATCGTCATCAATGCAACGGCAGCCGGATTGCAGGGCCAGGTCCCGGACTTGCCGGCGGGGGTGATCGCTCCAGACACCTGCTGTTACGACATGATGTACGGCTCGGAACCCACTGCTTTCATGCGCTATGCGCAGCAGCGCGGTGCCCGGAACACGTTTGATGGCCTGGGCATGCTGGTCGAACAGGCCGCTGAATCGTTCCTGATCTGGCGCGGCAGATTACCGCTTACGCCTCCGGTTATCGAGGCGTTACGTAAAGCTACCTCATCGTAACCAGTTCCTCTGCGCTGGTGGGATGAATGGCCACCGTGTCATCCAGATCTTTCTTGCTTGCGCCCATACGAATCGCCACTGCGAATCCCTGCAACATTTCATCCGCGCCGGGCCCGATGACGTGGCATCCGACCACTTTTTCCTGTGCACCGACGGTAACCAGCTTCATGGCGGTTTTCTGTTTGCGCTCGGTCAATGCGTTATACATGGCGGTAAACCGGGTCTGATAGACCTTGACCGAATCACCGTGGCGATCGCGCGCCACGCTCTCGGTCAGCCCTACCGTTGCGATTGGCGGATGGCTGAAGACCACGGTTGGAATATTTTCATAGGGCAGATGCCGATCCGTCATGCCGCCAAACAAGCGATCACTGAGGCGACGACCGGCTGCGATAGCGACCGGTGTCAGCTGTGCCTCGCCAGTGACATCACCAATGGCATATACCGCTTCAACGTTGGTTTGCTGAAATTTGTCAGTGGGAATATAACCCTGCTCATCGACAACGACCCCGGCCGCCTGCAGATTCAGGTCCTGGGTCAGGGGATAACGCCCGATGGCCCAGATCAGTTCATCGAAACATTCCAGGCGCTGACCGTTTTCAGAGATGATGCATAACGAACCATTGTCTTCGCGAAGCACTTTTTTAACCTTGGCTCGTGCCAGAATATCGATACCGTCGCCCAGCATCTCTTCCATCAGGTTCTCACGCAGGCTGGCATCGAAGTTTCGCAGCAGGTGCTCACGACGCAGCAGCATGGTCACCTCAGACCCCAGCGCGTTCAACATGCCGGCCAGTTCCACGGCGATATAACCCGAGCCAACCACCGCGGTGCGGCGCGGTAACTGTTCCAGTTCGAAGAAACCATCCGAGCTGATACCCAGCTCGGCGCCCTCGGTAGCGGGAATTACAGGCGCACCACCCGGCGCGATGACGATATGATCGGCACTGTACTGCTGGCCCGCAACCTCGATGGTACTGGCATCCACGAAGCGCGCTTTACCGACAATTTCATCGATATTGGAATCGGACAGATAGGTGTGATACCAGTCATTGATACCCTTGACGTAAGCATCCCGGGACGCTTTCAGCTTGCCCCAGTCAAACTTTATATCACCAAGCTCAAAGCCGTAACTGGGGGCCTCCGCCAGGGTGTGTGCAATGCTGGCGCCAAACCACATGACTTTCTTGGGGACACAACCCACATTGACGCAGGTGCCCCCCAGCGGGCCTTTTTCAATCACGGCGCATCTCGCGCCATAACGGGCTGCCCGTTCCGCAACCGACAATCCACCACTGCCGCCGCCGATGGCAACCAGATCATAATGCTTTGTCATTGTTCAATTCACTCCATAAAGCCCAAACTGGTGAACCGTCTCATACAGATTGACGATTTTTACTTAAAAGCCGACGAGACTCCATGCATCCACTGCTGGAACAGCCGGTTCGCCCGCTCTTGACCCTGTTCCAGTGTGCACACATCTTTCATTGCTGGACGGCATCCACTCCACCTGAGTGGGTAACCGGGCCAGTAAGTATAAAGAGAATCCGCGGTGAAAGGCGTAGAGTTTTTCAGGGTCGCTGTAAATACATCCCTGTAAGCTCGACGACAGCATCCCTGCTATCGACGCCTCGAAAAACTCTACGCCTTTCACCGCGGATTCCCGGAAACACCATCAAGGTCCCCGGCCAGCAGTGAAATGCGGGTTAAACTGCCGAGCCGCAGACTGGGTGTGCAGTCCCGTACAATACCCGTAATAATCGGTACAATCGGCATTCCAAATCACTTCGGTACCGCAAACTATGCACTATCAGGATCTGCGTGACTTCATCGGGCAGCTGGAGCGTACCGGCGAACTGTTGCGTATCCGGCAGCCGGTCGATCCTTATCTGGAAATAACCGAAATCTGCGACCGTACGCTGCGTTCAGGTGGACCAGCGTTGCTTTTTGAACGTCCCGGGAACTTTGATATACCGGTACTGGCCAACCTGTTCGGTACACCTGAAAGGGTCGCTGCGGGTATGGGTGCCGATTCTTTGGCGTCACTCAAAGAGGTGGGCCGGCTACTCGCCTTTCTCAAGGAACCGGACCCGCCGAAAGGTATGAAGGATGCCTGGCAGAAACTGCCAGTATTCAAAAAGGTGCTCGACATGGCGCCGAAGATACTCAAGCGCGCGCCTTGCCAGCAGCAGTTTCTCGAAGCTGATGACGTGGACCTGGGCAGATTACCGATTCAGACCTGCTGGCCCGATGATGCAGCGCCGCTCATCACCTGGGCGCTGGTGGTTACCCGGGGTCCCGGTAAGGAACGGCAGAACCTGGGCATTTACCGCCAACAGGTTATGTCGCGCAACAAAGTCATCATGCGCTGGCTGGCACACCGGGGCGGCGCATTGGACTATCAGGACTGGCAGGTGAAATATCCCGGTGAACCCTTTCCTGTCGCCGTTGCTCTGGGCGCGGATCCGGCGACCATTCTGGCCGCCGTGACGCCTGTACCCGACACGCTGTCCGAATATGCCTTCGCCGGACTGTTGCGTGGTTCAAAGACTGAACTGGTGCAGTGCAGGACTATCGACCTGCAGGTTCCGGCCAGCGCCGAGATCATTCTGGAGGGCCATATACACCCGGGAGAAGAAGCGCTGGAAGGACCGTTCGGTGACCACACCGGTTACTACAACGAACAGGAACGCTTTCCGGTTTTTACCATTGAGTGTATTACCCACCGTGACAGTCCGATCTATCACAGCACCTACACCGGCCGCCCACCGGACGAACCCGCTATACTGGGTGTGGCGTTAAACGAAGTCTTTGTACCGATTCTGCAAAAACAGTTCCCGGAAATCACCGATTTCTACCTGCCACCGGAAGGCTGTTCCTATCGTATGGCCTGTATCAGCATGAAAAAACAGTACCCCGGTCACGCCAAACGCGTCATGTTCGGTGTGTGGAGTTTCCTGCGCCAGTTCATGTATACCAAGTTCATCATCGTCACCGATGACGATGTCAATGTGCGTGACTGGAAAGACGTTGTATGGGCCATGACGACACGAATGGACCCGGTACGCGATATGACGCTGGTGGAGAATACGCCGATCGATTATCTCGATTTTGCCTCACCGCAAACAGGCCTGGGCAGCAAAGTCGGCATGGATGCCACCAACAAATGGAGGGGCGAAACGGAGCGTGAATGGGGGCGCCCCATCACTATGAAAGCGGAGGTAAAAGCCCGGGTCGATGAGATATGGGATCAACTGGGCATCCAGCCGGGCCAGCGCAAACCGATAGAATAGCAGGCTTTAATGGCACAGCATTCATACGTTTACCCGGCATCGAAAATCAACGAGAATGGAAATCTCTAAATTATTGATTTATTGGAAAGCTGCATGACATTCCAGGTCAGGATTGAGAACAGCCAGCATCGTTTTAATGTTGAATCGGGTGAATCCATCCTCGACGCAGCCCTGCACCAGGGCATCAGCTTACCCTATGGCTGCCGCAATGGTGCCTGCGGATCCTGCGTTGCGACACTGCTTGATGGCCGTGTCCAGTACCCGGACGGCGAACCCGATGCGCTCGCCGATGGGGTGGCAGACGACCGGATTGTCATCTGCCAGGCACATCCGCAAAGTGACCTGGTAATCAGTGCCCGTGAAGTCGAGGCGGGGCAGGACATCACCATCAAACGCCTGCCATGCCGGGCTGAACACATCAAACAACTGTCCCACGACGTAATGCAGATACAGCTGAAATTGCCCGACAGCGAACGCCTGCAGTTTCTGGCGGGGCAGTACATCGAATTCATTCTGAAAGACGGCCGCCGCCGCGCCTTTTCCATTGCCAATGCGCCACATCAGGATGAGTACCTGGAACTGCATGTCCGGCATGTACCGGGCGGATCTTTCACCGGGCACGTTTTCGATGAAATGAAGGACAGGGCGTTATTACGGATTGAAGGACCACTGGGAACTTTCTACCTGCGTGAACAATCGCCACGCCCGGTGTTAATGATGGCAGGCGGCACCGGGTTTGCGCCACTGAAGGGCATGCTGGAGCACGCTTTTTATATCGGTTTCGACAGGCCCATCCACCTGTTCTGGGGTGTGCGCTCCAGACGCGATCTGTACATGGATGATCTGCCCGGACAATGGCAGACGCAGCACCCCAATTTTCAATACACACCGGTACTTTCGGAACCGCAGGCGGAAGACCAGTGGCAGCATGCGACGGGTCTGGTGCACCACATACTGATGGCGCGCTACCCGGATCTCAGCGAATTTGATATTTATATGAGTGGTCCGCCACCGATGATCGAGGCCGCAACACGCGCTTTTGACAGGCAAGGGGCACAGGCGGACCACATGTATTCGGACGCCTTTGAATTTGCCAGCGATGTGCTGGACAAAATCAGGCAGAGTGACTGAGCCTGCCCGCTGCGGGCAGTGCAGTCTCCGGCAGACCCTTGCTGATCAATTCTATGCCTTTGCGGTAACAGTCCGACGCCTCATCCGCTTCATCCAGGCGCTCCAGCAGCGAACCCAGCATACGGTACGCTTCCGGTGTTGCCTGCTGATTGATACTGGCCTCCAGATAGCTGCGCGCTTTCCCCCACAGTTGATTACGCAGGCTGATTTTACCCAGTGTCAATAACAACACCGGATCCTGCGCATGCTGCTCCAGCCAGCGTTCGGCAAGCTCCAGCTGCCTGGTGGAATCGTCGGCCTGCAGGTCACCGAACAGATAGACCAGACGCCGATTCCAGCTGCGTTTGATCTGTGCGACAAGCAACTGTTCAGCCTGCTTATGGGCACCCAGACGCATCAGTTGTTCGATATACATGGTCAGCAAGCCTTCATCCTGTTGCACCACTTGTGGCAACTGCTTCCAGCCGGTTTTCAACGTGTCAACATCGTCATAGGATGAAAAGCTCAATACCTGCTCACGACAAACCTGTACCGCGAGTTGCTGCCACTG
>Ga0193947_1000028_pt1 | contig 27428 bp, 32 predicted proteins | sample FRT_01_MG_FD_161267 | JGI IMG/M metagenome (GOLD analysis project Ga0193947, IMG submission 161267) | Sediment microbial communities from the Broadkill River, Lewes, Delaware, United States - FRT_0-1_MG | ecosystem: Environmental > Aquatic > Freshwater > River > Sediment | place: USA: Delaware... | reverse complement strand
TGCTGATTATTTTTCTGGTCGCCGTCGTTTTTAACTATCCATTTGCCTGGCGGCGTTATCCGCCCGGTCTGAAAACGGTAGTCGCAAAGGGATCTGTGCCCGCCAAAGCACCGATCTCCCACGAAGATCTGGTCTATGCCCTGAGTGAAGTCGATTCCTTTATCGACGTTTCCGAACAGGATCTGCTGGCTATCTACGAACTGGCGACCCGGCGTGCCCAGGCGGGAGCCTGTGCCCCCGAAGACCTGCGCCTCGGGCATTACTACAGTAACGGGAAATACGGTACCGAGTGGTCGGTGAGGTGTATTATCGATGAGTCGGGTGGTGAGGATCCGTCGGCGGGGATGGTGATATTCAAGGTGCTGGCCGGTGACGGCCGATATACAACAGGCGTGGCGACACGCGAAGCGTTTGCGCGCTGGGCCAGGCATGAGGTGTATCGTGAAGATGGAAACTGGCGCCGCGTCGATGCGGATTCAAGCTGAAGCAGAGAAAATCTGAGTATGTCGGGTGATATTCAATACTGGCCGTTATTGCTTGGCTGGACCATAGTCGTGCTGTTGCTGTTGTACGGCTGGAAACGGCAGGCTGCGATAGCGGCAGCCGGCATGTCCATCGTGACCTATGCCGTGGTGTCGGTCGGGCTGGGCTGGTGATGGATGACCGTATCAGGGAAGCAGAACGCCGCTTGAAACGTGTTGATCCGACGCTGGCAGGCCTGATTGAGCACCATGGTCCCTGTACGTTGATGCGGGATCCCAGGCCGCATTTTCACACCCTGGTGTGGGCGATCATAAACCAGCAGTTATCGGTGAAGGCCGCGCGCACTATAGAGACACGCCTGCAGGCACGTCTTCACACCGAGATTTTTCACCCCCGGCATTTTCATCGTGTTCATGCGCACACATTGCGGAGTTGTGGCCTGAGCGGTGCCAAGATACGTTATGTTCGTGAGATTGTGCGAAGACTGCGTGCCGGTGAACTGGATCTGCAACAACTTGAGACCCTGGATGATGAGCGGGTATCGGAGTTATTGATGGATTTGCCCGGGGTGGGGCGGTGGACAGCGGATATGCTGCTGATGTTCTCCCTGGGTCGCATGGACGTTCTGCCTGTCGGCGATCTGGCACTGCGCAAATCCATACGCAGGCACTATCGCTTGCCGCGTGACACCGGCCACGAGGTCTACCTGAAACTCGCGGAGGTCTGGCGTCCCTATCGCACCATTGCCAGCTGGTACTGCTGGGCAGCGGTGGATTAGCTTGAACCGCGGTCAGGAGACAACCTTTGATGATGCTACCTCGGCGTCTCCCACGCCATCGGATAGAGCAGATCCAGTACCTGGTTGAATGCGGTGGCACTCTTGCCGATGGCGTCGACGACATCTTCTCTGTCGATTCCGGTCAGCGACAGTGCTTTTGCTTGAGAACAGTTGATGGCGGCCCGGCTGATATCCTCGGCGTGCAGGTCGGAGTCCAGTAAGGCACCATAGGGGTCGTAGAACTGGGATCCCGGTGCGTCCAGGCTTTCCTGCGCACAATGCGTGACCTGGTCGGCAATATGAATCAGTGCGGCTTCCAGGTGGGCGTCGTGTGCGTCTCCGGGATTATGGTGATAGAGAATGGATGCGCACAGGTTGCGTGGCATATTCCAGTGCAGCAGCAATGCCTGACCCACTTCAGCGTGATCGAATCCGATCAGTTGCCGCTCGAAATCGCAGACATCTATATCGGACTGCTGGCGCAGGGATTCTGCCTTTGCGGTCTCATCCGGGAGCTTCATCAGCATCAGCAGGCGCCCCACATCGTGCAGCAATCCCGCCGTGAACAGGCGTTCACTGTGCAGTATGTTGCAATGACCGGCCAGGTTGCGTGCCACTAGGCCACAGTAGACACTGTGCTGCCAGAAGCCGGCCATATCGATCAGATTGCCGGGAATATCAGAAAAAACTTCAGCTGCGGATGCTGCCATGGTGAGGTTGCGCAATTCACGCATACCGATCATGTTGACCGCCCGGCTGACGCTGTCGATTTTTCCCGGCAGGCTGAAATAGGCGCTGTTGACCAGCTTAAGCAGACGGCTTGTCAGCGCGGTATCATTGCCAATCACCTCACCGAAGTCTGCGGCGGAGGTGTGTGGCGAATCCGCGAGCGTCTGTACCTGAACACAGACCTCAGGGAGTGAAACAAGACGTACGTTGTGTGCAACCAGATCCTGCGGGGTCACGGGATGTCCTCGAAACCAAAAAACCAGGTAGTGCTCAGTGTGACGGCTTCCCAGGTGCTTCCTTTAACGCCTTGCTGCCGGCGCCAAGCTGTGCCGTTGAGCTGATATTAACACCATGAATATTCACGTTAAATTAATTTCTTCGGCATGTGCCTGGACGGCCTGTGACGATACCTCGAGCGCCTGTTGCCGATGTCTTGCAGGCAGCCGCAACAGAACCCGCAAACATGGTAAAATCCCGCCCTTCAGGGTCAATTGAAAAAGAGGTGTCAGGTGGAAACCACCGGTTGTTCAGCTGCGGAGCCCTTTGCACTCAGAGTGCTGGGAGACATGATGGAGCCTGAGTTCGAACACGGTTGTGTCATCGTGATCGATCCGGAAGGCCTGGTGAAGGACGGCTGTTTTGTGGTCGCCAATCACAATGACGAATTTTATTTCCGCCAGCTGGTGATGGATGGAGACCGCTTGCTGCTCAAATGCCTTAACCACGCTTACCAAGAAGTGGTTGAACTCTCAGGTCTGGATGATATCCATGGTGTGGTTTCGCAGAAAGCCGGCAAAAGGCGCAAGGACCACAAACACTACCAGTAATAGCGCAACTATTTTCTGCTCAACTGCTCGGGTCGTAACTTCGGCGTGAAGTACTCAATCGCGGTATCTTCATCGACGGTTTTTCCGCCGGCATCCACCATGGCCTGCTCATAATCGCTCCAGCCACGCATGCCGGTCTTCAACGACCTGACCCTGCGGAAACCCATCTGTCGCATCACATCGGCGGCCAGCACGCTGCGTTTGCCGGAGCGGCAGATCACGACAATCTCGCGATCACGGGCTTCCACCAGTTCCGGCACCGTTTCTTCATAGTCGTAATCACAAGCCGTTTCCAGAATGCCTCTGGGTACGCTGAGGGCACCCTCGATGTGCATGGCAGCGTATTCGTACGGCTCACGAATATCCAGTAACAGAAGGTCCGCCCTGTTGTTGATTTGTTCTTCCAGATCCCAGGGGAAAAGCTCTTCGACGTTCTTCAGAGCTTCGTTGATGAAATCATCCAGAGACTTCATTATCACTCCTCGACTGTTCCAACTCTCCAGCCGTGATCAGGGTGTGCCGTCGCGATGGCTTCGCAGCCCCTGTTCCACGGCGATCACAGCGGCTTCAACGCGGGAATGGACACCGAGTTTGCGCAGGATGGCTTTAACATGAAGTTTAACAGTGCCGTCGGAAATACCGAGATTACGGGCGATCACCTTGTTGCTCTGGCCTTCGGCCAGCAGGCTGAGGATTTCACTTTCCCGCGGGGTCAAGTCGTCGAACGGCGACGTCTCATCGGGGAGCGAGCCATCACCCTGTACAACTTTGGCCAGTACCGGGGCGAGATCCGGTGCGACGACAGTCTTTCCGCTGACAATATCGCGTAGTGCAAGCACCAGTTCATCGGGCTCCATATCTTTGAGCAGGTAACCCTGTGCACCGTTACGCAATGATTCGACCAGGTCGCGTTCTTCCGTGCTGGTGGTGAGCATGACAATCGGATTCTGAAAGCCGGTATCACGTAATTTTCTCAGTACGCCGATGCCATCGATATCCGGCATGCGCATGTCGAGCAGAACGACATCGGGTTGGAGATCCTTAGCGCATTGCAGGCCTTCGCGCCCGCCACCGATGGAGGCAATGACATCGATATTCCGGTGTGCCAGAAGGCCTTCGAGGCCAACCCTGAACAGGGTATGGTCGTCGATTAATAAAACTCGCAAGCTCATAATGATGACTTCGACGTGTGGGCGGGGAATTCCACTTTCAGTGTATCGCTAATGTCGGCTTCTTCCTGGGGTTGGGTGAAAAGAAGAATGACTCGGGTACCTTCGCCGGCCTCACTTTCAATTTTAAGATCGCCTCCAATACGCGCTGAACGTTCCTGCAGGATCTTCAGGCCGAGGTGTTCGCCTGGCCCGCCATCGATTTCCCTGTCCTGGATGCCGATGCCGTCATCTTCGATAAGAACCATGTAATGTCCATCCTTGCCCGCGCGCATCAGTACGCGCACAGCGTTGGCTTCGCTGTGCTTGCGGATATTGGCCAGGGCTTCCTGAATGATGCGTAAGACCTGAACGTCCACTTCAGCCGGCAGTTTGGCTTCATCCCATTCGAGCTGCAGAAAAGCGCTGGTGCCGGAATCGCGTCGGAATCGTTCCACTGCCTGTTCAACCGCGGGCACAAGTCCGCGTTTGTCGACCGGTGCACGGAAGTGCGCGATCAGTTCCCGCAGTTCGGTATAAGCTTCATCGAGACTGTTTTCAATCAGCTCCAATTCCTGCCACAGTGCCGATTCATCGCCACTGTGCAGGAGCTCGTCCAGTACGCGAACCTGGAATTTCAGGCTGGCCAGGCTCTGTGCGAGCGAATCGTGCAACTCATTGGCGAGCCGGGTACGTTCCTCCATGATGGATAACAGATTGGCTTCTTCGTCGAGACGTGCCTTCTCGATCGCCATTCCCAGGTGATGGCCGATACTGGTGAGCAGGTTTTTCACGTCTTCGCGCTCGACGAGGCCATGTTGCTCGGTGAACAGGTTGTAGACACCCAGTATCTTGCCCCGGTAGCGCAGGGGAACCGCAATCATTTCAACTTTTTTATCATCGAAAAAAGGTCGGCCAACAAACTGGCCACAGCCTTGCAGGTCATCGAGTGCATACACTTCACCGCTCTGTGCGGCTTTCCCGCACAGGCAGCGTTCCACGCTGATGAGCTGTTCGCGTTTTATGACTTCCTGATCCAGTCCACTACTGGCGATCAGCTGCATGTTGCCGTCCGAAGTCAGCATACGTACCATGCCGGCACGTGCGTCGACCGCATTTTTCAAGGTGTGCAGAAAACGGGTGAGCAACTCCTCCAGGTCACGCGCGGCATTAATGTTGGCAGCGACGTCGTAAAGAATTTCCAGGGAATGGTTTTTCTGCTTGATTCGCCTGGTCTGCTTGGCGACTTCAGACTGCAGGTCCAGCGACAGGGATTCCAGGCGTTCACCGAGCAGGTTGATGTCCCGGTACAGTTTACTGAAATCGGGCTGCAGTGATTCCGGTAACCGGGCGCTGAGATGACCGTTACGCATCTGGTTAACCCAGTCACGCAGCTCGCTCAACGGTGTAAGCAGATCCCGGCGCGCGCTATGAAACGCGAACGACAGCAGCAGGACACCACCGATTAACAGGATGCTGTTGGCAAGATACAACCAGGTGCTGCCGTCGGAATGCAGTGAATACCAGATATTCAGCCCGCCCAGGATCAATAGCAGGATACCCAGTGTCGACAGCACTCCCATGAACTGTCGGGTGGTAGGCCACTCCAGCAGGCGTAGCCGCGGGCGGCGGGCGGCCCGCCTGTCTGCGAGGTACTGCTGACCACGTTTTATCTGGGAATCAGAACTCATAATGCCTTTTCTGTCTCGCAGCAAGTCTGATCATTATAGCGCTGAAAGAGTTTGAGCATCAGTTATTCGCTTGCTGTGCCGGGTCATTGGGGTTGATGAAAACAATCTCCATTTTACCCTCAAGATCCACATAGTCGATGACGGTACCGTTGAGCATGTCCATACTCGGCGGCGCAACCACAATATCAATGCCCTCCGACTGGAAAGTCCTGTCTCCTTCATGGTTGTTATCATCGAAACCCAGCCCATAGTGGAAACTACCGTCCTCCAGGCGGGTCACAGCCACTCGTAAAGGCACGCCTTCCAGTTTGCCATGTCTGGCGGATTCACGGATCTGTTCAGCAGCTTCAGGGGTCACGGTAATCATGTCTTCCTACCTTTTAAACGTCGATAGTGTGTTTCGGAGTTATTTCGTTGCGACTTGCAGTGTGCAACGAAGCTTAAAAAATGTTCTGTCCAGCGGTTGCTTGCGGTTGTGCGCTGGTGACTGTAACAGGCCAGCAGGTTCTTATAGACATAACCGTCGTGGCCACCGTCTATTCCAGTGCCACGAAGGACCTCAAAGGCATAGGTCTCAGGGGCCTGGAAATTCTCCAGTGCGGAGTAATGGAACTCATGAGCGGCAATCTCTCCACCAGCCTCATAGCCGGCCTGTGACCACGGCAGGCTGTCTGTGGCCTTGAGGCGGACATAACCGCGGCCACGGGGGCGGGGATACATCACCACGTCACCGGGAATGACACCCACCATTTCACAGCGCCTGTCTTTCCACTTCAGGCTGCGGGCCAGGTACATCAGGCCGCCACACTCGGCATAGGTGGGCAAACCCGCCTCGATCGCCTCTCTGACGGTGTTGCGCAGGCTGTGGTTACTCTGCAGCTGCTGCATGCAGCTTTCAGGAAAACCGCCACCAATAAACAGCCCATCGATATCAGGCAGTTTGTGATCATGCAGCATGTCGATGGGAATCAGTTCTGCTCCCGCCTGCTGCATGGCTTCAAGATCACCCGGATAGTAAAAACCGAAAGCCTCATCCCGGGCAATACCGATACGCAGTGTTTTCCCGACAGATTTGATGTAAAAAGGCGATGTGCGCGGGCTTGGCGGAGTGGTCGATGACCCGGCGAGTCCCGTCAGGGTTTCGAGATCCACCTGACCACCGACGGTGCTGCCTATCTGTTCGATCTGCCCATCAGCATCACCCCGCTCATTACTAGGAATCAGGCCGAGGTGGCGCTCGAGAATCTCCAGTTCGGGGTTCCGGCCGACAGCGCCAAGTACAGGGACGTTAGTGTAGTGTTCGATAACTGCGCGCAACTTGCTTTCGTGGCGGCTACCGCCGAGTTGGTTGAGAATAACGCCGGCAATCCGAATGTCAGGATCGAAACTCTGGTAGCCGAGGATGAGCGGGGCGATACCTCGGGTCATGCCACGTGCATCCAGTACCAGTACGACGGGCGATCCGAGCAACTTGGCCAGCGCTGCATTACTGTTACTACCGTCCAGGTCGAGTCCGTCATAGAGGCCTTTGTTGCCTTCGATGATACTGATGTCGGCGCCCCGCGAGTAGAAACCAACGGTATCCCTGATTTCTTCTTCACCCATGGTATAGAAATCGAGGTTGTGACAGGGCCGCTCAGCAGCGTGGCCAAGCCACATGGGATCGATATAATCCGGGCCCTTCTTGAACGGCTGTACCGCAAGTCCACGTGTGCGCAGGGCGGCGCACAGACCGAGTGTGACCGTGGTTTTACCCGACGACTTGTGTGCGGCCGATATGAAGATCTGGGACATAGGTCTGATTAGACTACATCAGCCACAGAAAAACACCGAAAACACTGGAATATTCCTGTGATTTTCCGGGCTGTTTACCGAACCCTGATGCAAATGGAAGTCGGCCGGCAGGACATTGCGCGACCGACTGCCGACGAGCCCACGGACGGGCGAAGGTAGAGCAATGCAGGAGCAATTGCCGACGAGCCCACGGACGGGCGAAGCCAGGGCAACAGGAGCAGTAGAGGAGATGAAGGAGCGACACCCGGATCCGCATGGCACTGACTCAACCCAATTGCTGCATGAATTCGCCTGCAACAACGTCCCTCGCCGCGATTCATGCACTGCTGAAACGGCGTTCTTATACAGGGTCCGCCATGGGCAAACCCGTTAAACGTGTTGACTAGTCCGCTTTGGCGGCGTGCGGATCAACCACACCGTCATCCAGGGTTTCCGGCAGGAAGCGCAGCACACGGACTGCTACCGTGACCAGCAGCAGTGCGATGGCAATGCCGCCCACGCCGAGCGTGATTTCCCAGATCGACGGACTGTAGCTGTTGACGACCCCATCGAAGAAAGAACTGCTGACTTCATAGCCCGGGAACATATCCAGCGGGAAAGCCTGTCCGCCGATCAGCAGCACGTAGAGTTGGGCCAGACCGCCAATGATAACCAGTACGCAGGCCGTGGCGATCGCCGGACGCGATTTGCCGATACTGGGGTGATATACCATCACCAGCGGAACCAGGCTCCCCAGTAAGATCTGGACGATCCAGAACAGCTTGGTGTAGATGCCACCATCCATCAGGATGAAACGCTCGACGCTGTGGTGTTCGGTGGCGTACAGGTTGCTCAGATGGTAGACCGCGACGAAATAAAGCACGGCGGCGATAAATACGCCCAGCAGATTTTTCAGGCGGTACAGAATCGCATTGCCCAGCGGGCGATTGGTCCAGTTGTAGGCGGCCATCAGGACGAGGATGAAAACCGCAAGTCCATAGGAAAAGGACATGATAATGAACATGGGCGCCAGCAGTGCCATGTCATAGGCTTCGCGTGCGACCAGCCAGCCGAAGATGGAGCCGGTACCGGTGGTGAGTATCAGGCGCCAGACAAAGGCAACATAACCCGCCGATTGGTAATACCGATTCATCTTGCGTTCCATCATCAACCACAGGTAAACGATAGTGATGGCGAGGAAACCGTTATAAAGAATAATGTTCCAGGCGAAGATCGACTTGAAATTGTAGTAGGTCATGGCAACGATCAGACGATCCGGGCGACCCAGATCGAGAACCAGCACCATCAGCCCCCCCAGCAGCAGGGCGATCGATAGCAGGCCCGACAGCCGTCCGAGCGGTTTATACAGGGGCTTGCCGAAAACGGTGCCAATAGATGCCACGTTCAGGGCGCCGGACGCTGCGACAATGAGGAAAATGGCAAAGACGTGCGGCATACCCCATACGATCTGGTTGGACATCCCGGTAACGTGGTGTCCGGAGTGTTCCATGTGCAGAACCGCACCGAGGGCGAGGACAATCAGCAACCCTAGACCACCGAGCAATACCCAGAATCCGGTGCTCTTGCCTTCAATTTCGCGATAGTTGAGCGCTAGTTTCATATCTTAGTCGCCAGTTCCGTTAATGGTTCAGATGCCGCGATAGCGGACGCCGGTATTCAGGCCAAGATCGGCTCGGATCTGTTTGCCACCGTGCTGTTCCAGTTGCTGTGAAATTTCGCTGTTTTCATCATATAAATCGCCGAAGAACATGGCGTTATGATTTTCGGCCGTACAGGCTTCGACACAGGCAGGGGTACCACCTTCATCGACGCGATGCACACACAGGGTGCAGGATTCGACGGTGCCCTTGCCGCGCGGCATCCATGGCTTCTGATCCTTGAGGTCTTCGTGAATGAAGCTGCGGGCCTTGTAAGGGCAGGCCATCATGCAGTAGCGACAGCCGATACAGATATGCTTGTCGACCAGGACGATGCCGTCCGCGCGTCTGAATGAGGCGCCGGTCGGGCACACATCCACGCAGGGCGGTGTTTCGCAGTGCTGGCACATCAGCGGCAGGGCGCTGACATGACCGGTGGCTTTCTCTTTCAGCTGGACCTTGCGGATCCACTGCGCTCTCTGTTCCTCGCTGGAGAGCTTTTCGCTGTTGTCCGTACCGCCCCAACCGTTTTCGTTTGCGCAGGCGCTGACACAGGTATCGCAACCATTGGCGCATTTGCCGGTATCGATCAGCAGCCCCCAGCGCTTGTCGTCGCTTACTTTTTCATCAGCGGGTTTTGCGGCTGCCGGTGCGGTGAGAAAGACGCCCGGCGCGACCGCCACTGCGCCGGCAGTGGCACCGGCTTTACTCAGGAATTCCCGGCGTGCGGAATTCATCTGCCTGGTGTTGTCACTCATTGAGTTTTGCCCCCGTGGTTGCCGGCATATGCTGCCTGGGCCGCGTGCCGGCTGTCCGCGGACTGCGACTGCTGCAGGGTGGACTCACGAGCAGGTATGTCCGCATGGCACTGGAAGCAGTCGATATTGACCGCAGCGTAGGTATGGCAGCTGGCACAGAAATGCCGCGGGTCTTCCACCCGGACATACTCGCCGTCCTCACCTTTGACTGCATGGCAATTGATACATTCTTCCAGTGCATACTGACGGGTGCGGATACCCTTGTGCATGGTTTCGTCCCGCTGGTGCAGAATGTAGTTCATGTGATTGCGTTTCATCTCGTCTTCGGGCTCTACGCACTCCTGGGTATCGCTGAAGTGGCGCGCCGGTTCCGTTAGCACCAGATCCGAGAACGGCAGTCGATGCGCTTCCTCATCTGCTGACGATGCCAACGGCATCATCAGCAGAAGGGAAGATAAAATGCCGACTACACGGCTAAACAAAGTAGATTGGCTCATGAGGTTGGCCTGATTCCGTTTATTCACCCAAGGCCATATCGATGTAGCCGGTCGGGCAGACATCGGCGCAGATATGGCAACCAATGCACTTGTCGTAGTCGGTGTCCACGTAGCGACCGGTCGTCTTCTGGTCCTTCTTGACGCGGAACACGGCATCCTGCGGGCAGTAGATGACGCAGTTGTCGCACTCGAAGCACATGCCGCAGCTCATGCAGCGGCCCGCCTCGGCAACGGCCTGTTCATCACTGAAGCCGGTGGTGCGCTCGGCGAAATGATTCAACACCTCGTCTGCCGTCGGCACGTCTTCTTCACGCAGGTGGCGGGGCGTGTATTCGAAGTGTCCCAGGAACAATTTGTCTGAGGAGATGACTTCATTCTTGGAGCGGTCTTCGTAGTTGTGTATCGCGAATTTCTGTGCATCGCTGCCGCGTGTCTCGCCGACAGTGTAAGCCTCCGGTTCCAGACCCGCTTCTTTCATCTTGTCGAGCAGCGAGAAGTGGTGCTTGTCCACTTTGGGCCGTTTCTTCTGATCTTCGTTGTTCAGGTAGTGTTCGATGGATTCGGCGGCAATGGAGGCCTGGCCAATCGCCGTGGTCAGCAGGTGCGGACGTATGATATCGCCCGCGGCAAAGTGCCCAGGACGGTTGGGAACCTGGTAGTACTTGTCACCGTCGATCAGGTTGCGCTCGTTGGCGTAGTCTTCCAGACCGCTCATGTCGCCACCCTGGCCGATGGCCGAGACGATCAGATCGGCTTCAACGACGTATTCCTTGCCGCCTTCGACGCGCGACGGGGCATTGTTTTCCCATTTGCAGTCGGCCAGTTTCAGCGCAGTGGCACGGCCGGCGTCATTGCGCACGATCTCAATCGGCATGACCTCGTTCATGATGGTGACACCTTCCTGCAGCGCGTCGTTGACCTCGTGCTCGGCGGCGGTCATCTGATCGCGGGGAAACAGGGCGGTCAGGGTGACGTTCTCACAGGCGACTTTATCTGACAGTTCAACATCGCCATGGCTGATCTTGCCATTAACGACGTCTTCGGGGTTCTCCTGGTAGTCTTTCAGTGTACCGATTCGGCGGGAAACGGAGACCACGTCGATGGAGGTGTCACCACCGCCGACACAGACAATCTTGTTGGCGGTGTATTTCATCTCACCCAGGTTGAACTGCTCGAGGAACTCTACCGCGGATACACAGTTCGGGGTTTCCTCCCAGCCTTCCACCGGCAGACCGCGGCCGGTCCAGCAGCCCAGCGCCCACAGGATGGCGTCGTAATCTTTTTCCAGCTGTTCGACGCTGACATCGGTGCCAACGCGGGTATTGTTACGGACCTCGATATCACCCATCTCCAGGATGCGATTGATTTCACGGTCCAGTTCGTCGCGCGGAATACGGTAACCGGGAATGCCGTAACGCATCATGCCACCGAGTTCAGCGTGGTCTTCGAATATGGTCGATGCGATACCGCGGCGGCGCAACTGGTACGCAGCGGCCATGCCGGCCGGTCCGCCGCCGATAATGGCGACTTTCTTGCCGCTCAGAGCGGCAGCGGCCTCGAACTTGAAGCCTTCCTTGAAGGCGGCATCGCCGATGTACTGCTCGACCGCGTTGATGCCGACAAAGTCTTCCACGTCGTTGCGATTGCAGCCGTCCTGGCAGGGCGCCGGGCACACGCGACCCATCATGGCCGGGAAGGGGTTGGCGTCGGTGGAACGGCGGAATGCGTATTCCTGCATGCTGACGCCTTCCGGAGGGACTTCAATACCGCGCACGATATCCAGCCAGCCACGGATATCTTCGCCGGACGGGCAACTGCCCTGACAGGGTGGGGTGCGGTGAACGTAGGTGGGGCACTTGTGTGATTTGTCGCCGTCAAAAATCTGATTTGACCAGCTATCCCATTTGTAATCACCGTCTTCGAATTTGCGAAATGTTAATTTCGTGTCATCGCGAGAAGTAGCCATGCCTGTTCTCCTGTCAGATGAATCACCACAGGGTGATTCTTCGTTACTTTGAAATTTACTCGGATTCAGCTTCTGCAGCGAGCTCAGCTTCCTGTTCAGAACCCTTCAATACGATAGCGTTACTGACCAGCTGGTGGACACTGACGATCTGATCCATGGTGAAACCATAATATGGCAGTACTTTGGCGAACTGGCTCTTGCAGATAGCGCAGATCGCCGCAAGGTTGGTAATTCCGTGTTCTTCAGTGACCGACTTGAGTGCCTCCATACGCGGCTGGGCACCCTTGACACGCAACTCCATCAGGTCATCGGTCAACAGACCACCACCACCACCGCAGCAGTATGTGGCGTCGTGGATGGTGTCCTGCGGCATGTCATAGAAATGATTACAGGCCGCCTTGATGACTTCACGGGGGATAATGAACTGACCACCTTCCATCTGTCCCATGCCGGCGCCGCGGGCGATGTTACAGGAGTCGTGAAAAGTCACTCGCAGGTCATCATTCTCTGCCTTGTTGAGGCGCAGCCTGCCCTCCTGGATCAGGTTGTAGGTGAATTCCAGGATGTGCTGCGGCACCGGATACTTGGGATCGAGGAAGTCAAAGGGGCCGGCGAGGGTGTTCAGGAAACTGTAGGCGACGCGCCAGGCGTGACCGCACTCGCCGAACACAATGCGCTTGACGCCAAGTTCCAGCGCGGCTTCACGGATACGCAGCGACAGCTTGCGCATGTTTTCGTAGCTGCCGATAAACATGCCGAAGTTCGCCGCTTCACTGGCGTGGGAACTCAGCGTCCAGGAAACACCGGCTTCGTGGAATACTTTGGCGTAGCCCATCAGGCCATCAACGTGGGGTTCGGCAAAGAAGTCAGCAGAAGGGGTCACCAGCAGGATGTCGGCGCCCTTTTCATCCAGCGGCAGGCGTACCTTGACCCCGGTCTCATCTTCGATGTCTTCTTCCAGGCCCTCCAGTGTATCGGCCAGCGCAGGCTCCGGCAGCCCCAGATTATTACCGATCACAAAGACCTTGCCGATGATCTCATTGCAGTACTTCTGGCCTTTGCCGACCGCGTCCAGAATTTCGCGGGCGGCCATGGATATCTCGGCGGTATCGATGCCGTACGGGCAAAACACCGAACAGCGGCGACACTGTGAACACTGGTGAAAGTAACTGTACCAGTCGTCCAGCACTTCTTCGGTCAGGTCAACGGCACCCACCAGTTTGGGGAAATATTTGCCGGCGAAGGTGAAGTAACGACGATAGACCTTGCGCAGCAGTTCCTGGCGGGCGACTGGCATATTCTTGGCATCGGTGGTACCGAGAAAGTAGTGGCACTTGTCGGTGCAGGCACCACAGTGTACGCAGATATCGAGAAATACCTGCAGTGAGCGATACTTGCCCAGCAGTTCTCCCATCTTGTCGATGGCAACCTCTTTCCAGTTGTCCGGCAGTTCGCCGGGAAAACCGAGCGGTCCCTGAAATTTTTCAGCCGCTATGAAAGGCGAGGAATGCGCCATTACCCCTTCCTTCAGCTTGGGGATAATGGGGTATTCGTGCAGTTCGGGTACTTCGTAATCAGCCACGCTTTGGTTCCTCCGCTGCTTAGCGTTCGCTCGCTTCCAGCTCTTTCGCCCAGGGCGCTAAATGACGTCGCTCGCGTGAGTCATCGGTCTGGTTGCGGGTTGGGCTGAAGAACACGCCTGGCGCATGCAATAGTTTGCTGATGGGGAAAATGATCATCAGCAGTGCCACCAGACCCAGGTGCACCAGTAATAACAGATCGCCTGGCAGAGGTTGGGGTGAGAAGCGCATCAGACCCAGGAAAAAGGCTTTCACCGCGACGATGTCGGTGTGGACGAGGTAGGCCATGCCCAGACCGCTCATGACAATTCCAACCAGCAGGGCCAGCATCAGGTGATCGGACGGGGTGGAAATATAACGCACCCGGTCCACCAGGAAACGGCGCGCCCAGAGTCCGAGCAGACCGGCCAGCATGGCGAAGGCGGCGTATTTGCCGAAAGGCTGCACCCAGTTCACCCAGAACCAGACCGGTTCGGTGAAGTAACGCAGGTGGCGCAGCAATACCAGCAACATGCCGAAGTGGAACAGGTAGCCGAAGATCCAGGTCCACTTGTTGGACCTGTACAGGCTTTCGAAAAACACCACTTCACGGAACATGCGCATGGCTACACCGGCTTCAGTGCGTGGAGCCGGCATAGTGGGAATCTTTAAAGGAGCGGGAGTCTGGGCGTACTTCTTAACACGCAGCGTAACACCGACCACCAGGATAACTGTCGCGGCGTAGAACAGTCCGACGAAAAGAGTCGACACAAAAGACACGCTTCACTCTCCTTTGAAAATTATGGGATCCAGTCCGTGGGGGATTTGACTCCCCCACGACTACAGGCTTACGGCGTCGATCAGACGCAACCGGTCGGCTTGGGCAGACCAGCGTATTTACAGGCCTGCTTGGCGGGACCGTAGGGGAACAGCTCGTACAGGTACTTGCTGTTTCCCTTGTCCTTGCCAAGTTTCTTGCCGATGGCCTTGGTCAGTACGCGAACCGCAGGAGCGATCTGGTACTCTTCATAGTACTCGCGCAGGAAGTTAATGACTTCCCAATGGCTTTCGCTCAGTTCGGTACCGTCTTCCTTGGCCATCACCGTGGCGACGTCGGGTTCCCACTGATTGAGGTCAGCCAGATAACCTTCTTCATCAGTTTCAAAGGACTTACCATTTACTTCGATAGGCATTTCTACTCTCCTCGTTTGCAGCAACAGTGCAACTCAATAGCGATTTACAACCAGGCCTGTACCTTGTCATATTCGGTGACAAGGTCCACGAATCCACCGTAATCAACGACTTCAAGACCATCGATGACGTTTTTCTCGGTCATGCCGCGTGCATTGACGTCCGGTCCAAGCACATAAATTTTGTGATCTGCCAGCGCGGCCTTCACCTTTTCAGAAACCTGCGTGCCGTCAAAAGCAGCATAGACGCCGTCCTCAATCAGCAGGATGCCGGAACCCTTGACTGCATGGCGCAGGGCACTGTCCAGCGTGCGTCTCTCGAAAGGCGATTTGTTTACCGTATGTAACATTGCCATAGTCTTTCTCTCCGTCTTAGAAGCTCAGGATGACTTCCTGCTCTTCCATCAATTCAGACACCTGATTACTGTCGAGAACCTGAACGGGAACGATCAGGTCATCAGTGGTGAGGCCGCGCGATTCGAGCGACTCTTTTTCCACGTACAGCTTCTCAACATCGTAACCCTCGAGGGCACGATAGGTTGGAGAGAAGTTCTTGACACCGATTGCATCGGTATTCTGTTCTTTCTTGATCTGATAGACGCCGTCGTCCATGAACACCAGCGTAACATCCTGTTCGAACGCGGCGGCGATCAGTACAACTTCCAGTGACTCCAGCGCATAGATCGTGCCATAGGGAGCGCGGCGGTTGACGTACATGAACTTGCGGACGGGGCCCTCAGGTTCATCGTCTTCCCATGGTTCTGGTTCTGCCATAACTCTATTTCCTCAAATTTAGTCGCCAAAGATGACCGTACGATCAGACTGGATACCGGCTTCGATGAGCTGGCCAAGGCCGGAGATACGGAAACCGTCGGCAATGTTATCGCCGTCTTTTCCCTGGCGCTTCGCTTCGTTTTCATCGAGGATGCCGCGACGCTGTGCGGCAGCGATACACACCACCAGATCGAGATCGTGCGCTTTGGCCAGAGCGGTCCACTGTTCGGTGATGTTGCGGTCGTCCTGCGGTGGTACCCCGAAACGCGTGCCGTTGTTGACACCGTCGTTGTAGAAGAACACGCGGAAAATCTCGTGTTCTTTCTCCAGGGCGGCCTTGGTGAACTGGATCGCAGAGTCCGCAGCCTGGTGCTGGTAAGGACCTTCGTTGACCAGAATCGATAACTTCATGCAACTACTCCTGTGTAAGCCGCATCAGAAACGGATGTGGGTGGAAGCATTCAGACTGGCACGGGCACCACGCCAGTTGTCCACGTGGTACTTGGTGAAGGGCAGTCCTGTCTTCTCAAAAAAGCGCGGCCAGCCAATACGCTCGACCCATTCGTTGATGCGTTCCCAATCCTTGGCGCCTTCCTTGTATTCTTTCAGGATGCGCTTGACGATGGCGGTGGCTTCAGGCCAACGTGGCGGATTGTTCGGGATACCGGAGGCAACCAGTTTCTGGAAGGTGGGTTTGCCACGTGCGTTGGAGTGGTTACCACCAATCCAGACAGCCAGCTTGCTGTGCTCGGCATCGTTGATCTGCATGGGCGGGCAGGGCGGGAAGCAGGCGCCGCAGCAGATGCATTTCTTCTCGTCGACTTCCAGGGACGGCTTGCCATTAACCATGGCGGGTCGAATGGCCGCAACCGGGCAGCGTGCGACCACTGAAGGGCGTTCACAGACGTTGGAGACCAGGTTGTGGTCGATTTTAGGTGGCTTGGTGTGCTGCACATTGATGGCGATATCGCCCTGGCCACCGCAGTTGATCTGGCAGCACGAAGTGGTGATATGTACGCGGTTCGGCATGTTCCAAGCCGTGAACTCGCCAATCAGTTCGTCCATCATGGATTTCACAACGCCGGACGCGTCGGTACCCGGAATGTCACAGTGCAGCCAACCCTGGGTGTGGGATAGGGAGGTCACAGAATTCTTGGTGCCGCCGACAATGAAACCGGCTTCGGTCAGCGCATCGATCAGAGGCTGGACCTTGGCTTCGTCGGTCACAATGTATTCAATATTCGAGCGGATGGTGAAGCGGATAAAACCGTCAGCGAACTTGTCACCGATGTCGCACAGGGTGCGCAGGGTGAAAACGTCCAGGATGCGCTGGGTGCCGGCCTTGATGGTAAAAACCTCATCACCGCTGAAGGCAACGTGGCGCAGAACGCCAGGCTGCGGGTCATCGTGGTATTTCCACTGACCGAAGTTCTTGCGCATCGCTGGATGCATGTACTGGAAACCGTCAGGGCAACCCGATTCGATCGGTTCCCTCATGTCTGCCATCGACATAATACTCTCCTAATTGTGAGTGCTGTCTGGGATTGTGCCGGGGTGGACGCATCCCACCCCGGGCACAAACATACCTACTTTACCGTGCGACTCAGGCTTCAGCCTTGCGCGCGAACCATTTCTCGGCTTCTTCGTCCCAGCCGTCCATGCGGACGTATGAGGATTGGCGCGGGTTGTTGACCATGTTCGGGTCAACGTCGACGTCAATGCCTTCCAGGAAGTTCACCAAACCGATACGCTCAATCATTTCACCGCAGCGTTCGTGTTCGAGACCGTTCTCGGCCCAGAAATCGATGATTTCTTCAGCCATTTCTACCAGAGACTCGTAGTCTTCCTCGGTTTCCAGCTTCTTGAACGGAACCACCACGGTACCCATCAGGTCACCGATCTTCAGGGTGCGCTTACCACCAATGAGGACGGTCACGCCCTTGTCATCACCGGGGTGCAGTGCCTTGGGCATGACGTTCAGGCAGTGCATGCAGCGCACGCAGTTGCTGTTGTCCACAGCCAGGGTGTCGTCATCATTGAGAGACAGTGCCTGGGTCGGGCAACGAGTAATGACATTATCAATAATGTATTGACGACCCTTCTTGGCAACATAGCCCTTGATTTCTTCCTGATCGACTTTCATGTCGTCGCGCCAGGTGCCGATGACGGCGAAGTCAGAACGCTCGATGGAGTTCTGGCAGTCATTGGGGCAACCGGAGACCTTGAACTTGAACTTGTAAGGCAGCGCCGGGCGGTGTACGTCGTCGGTGAAGTTGTTCACCAGGTGACGGTGGGCGGCGTGCTCGTTGGTGCAGGACATCTCACAACGTGCGGCACCGACGCAGGACATGGCGGTGCGCACACAAGGACCGGCGCCACCGAGGTCCCAGCCATACTCGTTGATTTCATCAAAGAAGTGCTGGGTGTTTTCCGTGGTGGTCCCGATGAACATGATGTTACCGGTCTGGCCGTGGAAAGTCTGCAGGCCCGAACCCCATTTTTCCCAGCTGTCGCCGAGTTTGCGCAGCATGTCGGTGGTGTAGTAGTTGCCCGGGGCGGGCTGAACACGCAGGGTATGGAATTCCTTGGATTCGGGGAAAACATCGCCGACTTCGGAGAAGCGGGGAATGATGCCGCCGCCGTATCCGAATACCGACACGGTGCCGCCTTTCCAGTAGCCCTTGCGGGTTTCGTAGGAGTGCTCGAGCTGGCCGAGCAGGGAATTGGTTACTTCTCGAATACGCTCGTCGGGGTGATCATCGCGTAGACGCTTGATGCCGGAAATAAAACTTGGCCAGGGGCCGTTTTCCAGTTCGTCCAGCATAGGCGTCGGATGTTGCTTATCAGCCATGGCCTTAACTCCTTCCAGTTGTATGTTGACCGGCGGTTGCGCTGTTCGCTCAGGTCCGCCGTGTTGGCAGTAAAAATTGCTTCGGTCTTCGATACGGTGATGAGCCGCAGTTCCCGCGCTGGAACCCGCATATCACGATGCGTAAACCCCTCATCTGGCGGAGTAGAAGTCTAGGAGTATGGGGCCACTCAGAGAACCCTACCCATGGGGTGTTCACCGTCTGCAACACTATCCCTAAAGAGATAGTGATCTGCGGGGCTGTTTGGGGCTGCGAATGATACGGCCCTCAGTGAAAAAATACCAGTTAAGCGGAATATCGGAATATTATCAGACGCTTATAAATTGATCGGGGTATAAAAAAGCTTCGGTAGAACCTGGATCGAGGTATAACCTTAGTAAAAACATAAGTTTTTCTGATTTGCGTATGGCTGAATCTGGTAAGATGGTTGTTCTCACATCGAGCGACACGGGTGGCATTTGTGACAATCTCAAGACCTGGGCCCATAAACGGCGACGTGAAAGGTTCGCCATTCGATCTGCGTAACGAACCGGCTTATCTCGCCTGGCGAGAGCGCAAGCTGGCCGCTGTTCCCCGCTCCATCGAAGAACAGTGCGTGACGATCCAGGACGCCAGTCGGCTCGACGGACAGGAGATGGCTGCTGTGCAGAATGCACTGCAACGCACCAATTTTGCCATTTACACCCTTAATCGAGATGTCGGCGAAGACAAGGTGCTGATTCGGCAATTGGGACGCCAGTTGGGTCTTGAGCGGCTGGACAACAACCTGTGCTCCGATGAAGACAGTATCACGTCGCTACAGGTCGTCGGCAAACGCCGTGAAGGTGAATATATCCCATACACCAACAAAAGGCTGAACTGGCACACTGACGGTTATTACAACAGCCTAGACCGGCAGATTCACGGCGTCATCCTGCATTGTGTGCGGCCGGCTGCGACGGGTGGAGAAAGTGTCCTGATGGACTGTGAAGTCGCGTATATACAGTTGCGCGACGAAAACCCCGATTACATCCGGGCGCTCATGGCGGCGGATGCCATGACCATCCCGCCGAATGTCCAGAATGGCAAAGAGATCCGCCCCGAGCAGGGTGGTCCGGTTTTTTCTGTGGCTGCTGACGGGCATCTGCATATGCGCTATTCGGCGCGGACCCGCAACATTGTCTGGAAGAACGATTCAACCACACAGACCGCGGTGGAATCCCTGCTGAACTTGTTTCAGCCGGATTCACCCTATATATTCCGCCACCGGTTGAAATCCGGTCAGGGTGTCCTCAGTAATAATGTGTTGCACTGTCGCAACTCATTTGAGGATGACGCGGCAAGCGGGCGGACGCGGCTGATCTATCGTGCCCGCTACTTTGACCGGATCATCGTTCCAGGGAGTAACTGACATGCTGTGTCTGAGTGAAGTTCTTCTGCAGCACCATGAGTTGCAGTCTTTCGATGAACTGGTCAGCGTCATCGAGGATAAGGCGCGTTCCGGCGAGCTGTTTTTTCAAATGGATGTTCGCCCGCCGTTTCACGATACCCCGGAAAGCTGGGAAGACAGGCTGGAGGCGGCTTTTGCCGTTGCCAATAAAGGTCGCCGCTGATTGCAGAGGACGTTGAAATGTACTGGGAAGACGAAAAAGACGAGAATACGCCATACGTGGTGCCCGACGATGTGGTTGATCTGGTGTACAGAATCAATTGCCGTAGTCTGCCGCTGGATCACGCACACAGTTTCTCGACGGCGATCCGCGATCACCTGTCCTGGATCGACGAGGAAGAGCGGGCTGGTATTCATCTGATTCACGGTGCGGAATCCGGCAATGGCTGGATGCGGCCGGACGACGCCAGCAACGAATTATTGCATTTGTCACACCGCTCACGCATGACCTTGCGCGTGCCGAAACATCGCATTGAAGATGCTCACACCTTGAGCGGGCAGAAGCTGGATATCGATGGCCACAGCCTGGAAGTCGGTAAGGCCAATGTGAAATTGTTCAGCACACTGCCTACCCAGTTTGCGCGTTATGTGGTGGTCCCGGAAGGACTTGGGCAGGAAGATGAGGAAGCCTTTATGGCGTATGCCGTGGAGCAGCTGCGGGAGCTCGGGATAAAGGTGCGTAAATTACTGTGTGGGCGGGGACACGCGATCCGGCACCCGGACGGTGACGTCCGTACCCGCAGCCTGATGCTGGCAGACCTCGACGTCGAAGAGGCCGTCACGCTGCAGCAGCAGGGGATCGGCGGGCACAGGACCATGGGCTGTGGCTTGTTCATTCCGCATAAGGGGATCAGAGCGGTGCACAAGATGACGGCAGACAAGCAGTCCTGAAGTTGCTGGCGGCACGCCTTTACATAGAAAAAGAATTAGCAATAGTCTTTAATCCATTGTAATTAGAGGAGAATATGCATGGCACTTGAAGTTGAAGGAAAAACCGTTGAAACAAACGAAAACGGCTATCTGGTTAACCTTGAAGACTGGAGCGAGGCTGTTGCCGCGGCCATCGCAGAAGTCGACAAACTTGAGTTGACGGAAAAGCACTGGGATATCGTCAACTACCTGCGTGAAGAACATTTTGACAACGGCGGCAACGAGCCCAACGAACGCACCATTCTCAAGGATATGGGTAAGAAATGGGGTTCCAAGCCGACCAGCAAGGACATGTATGCATTGTTTCCGGGTATGCCCAGCAAGCAGGGCCGCAAGATCGCCGGACTGCCGCAGAGTACGCGCAAAGGCGGATACTGAGTCTTTTTCGCCGTGCCGGTACTCCTCCCATTGGGGATATGGCCCAGATTAGCAACCCGTAATATAGTTTGCCGCAATCAGTGTGCGGCGTGTAACCGTTTGAATTGAACGCTTTGGAGGTAAAACCATGAGCGACAAGCAAGAGATGATCAAGAAGATGCTGGAGATGCAGAAGAAGTTCATCGAGTATGAACATAAAAACGGCGTGACCCAGGAAGAGTATTTTACCGCCGGCGAAGGGCACGAACTGCATAACTACCGTCAGGAATACATGGATCTGGCCAACAAACTTGTTGACGCTGCTCACGAAGAGAAAGGTTCGCACCGCTAAGCACCGTACTCTGTGAACGCAAACGGGCCGATGTGTAAACATCCGGCCCGTTTTTTAATGGGGGTCAGAGAGGAATATTTCCTGATATACCGCGAGCTTTAATTCCGTCACTCAGGATATTTGGAAATATTCCTCTCTGACCCCCATTAAATTTCGGCCCACATGCGTGTCAGGTTGACATAAACATGGTCTATCGTTGTGGTTTCAGCCGCATTCGGCTGGCTTTGTCGCAGGTTTTCCCGGGCCTGATACAGCTGAAACAGAAGTTCACGCTGCTGTGGGTCGCGCAGCATGCTCTGTGCCCAGGTGACGGCCACCAGGCGTTCACCGGATGTTACTTCATTGATGTGATGCAGGCTGGACGATGGATAAACCACGGCGTCACCCGCAGCGAGTTTGAGGCTTTGCTCGCCGAATGAAGTGCGGATGACCAGTTCACCACCCTGGTACTGATCCGGCCGGTTCAGGAACACCGTGGTGGATACATCGGAACGGTATTGGCCACCGGGTGGACCCATTACGGGGTCATCGACATGGTCGCCATAGCGCATACCTGCTGTGTAACGGGCATAGTAGGGTGTCGCAACCCGGCAGGGCATGGCGGTTGCCTGATAGGTCGGGTTTTGCAGCAGGCAACTCATGACCAGTTGATTCAGCCGCTCCATCTGGCTGGCACTGGTATGCAATTCTTCGTTATTCTTGACGCGCTTTGCCGTTTCGCCTGCAGATAGACGGCCATCGACAAACCGGCCGGCTTCGAGCAGTGCACGAACCTGCTGCAGTTGTTTGCTGTCCAGAACCCCTGGAATAACAGTTAACATGGTATTTCCTGAGCTGATTGGGTTGGAGAAAGTGTGATGATATTGAAATTGACCATTGATGATCAAACCTACGACATCGATGTTCCCGCGCAGCAGATCGAAGAGGCGGGAGAATTCTACGACAAGATGGATCAGGATATGGACAAGGGTTGGCAAATGAGCCGTTTCTGGGTGGAAAAACCCGACCTTCACCAGCGCTGCCAGATTGTTGCCGATAAAATTCTTGGTGCTTTTCACACCGAAAACCAGAAAATGGTCTTACTGATGGCGGGTTACATTCTCAGCCGAATCCCCCATATCGAGGAAGTCGTGGCGGATACCAGCGGTGATATCACGCTCACGGAAATCATTGCCTGATTATGCCAAGATGTTTTTGCATCAGATAATGCTGGATTTCATCAAACAGTAGAAATGATGGCTCGATGTTCCGGTAGCCGTGATGCTGATAGAAAGGAACAGCGGGTTCGCGAGCGTGTAATATGATTTTTTCCATGCCGCTTGTCATTGCCGCCTGTTCCAGTGCGGTGAGAACAAGCGAGCCATAACCCCGCCTTTCGTAATCGCTGTCCACGGCCATGTAACGAATCTGTCCACTGTGTTCATCCAGGCGGTGCAGGCGCCCCACAGCGAGGGCCCTCCCATCCTGTCGGCACACCATGCGGTGAATACTGCTGTCATCCGTTTCATCACGTTCACACCCGGTTTGCTGCCAGGGTGCACGCAGTATGCGCCAGCGCAGCTCATAATAAGCCTCCCACTCGGCGCTGCTTTCCGGCGTGCGTACTGTTACAGAATTCACTGTCAGGCAAAAACCACCCAGGTGGTGGCGATGTACTTCACGCCTGTCTGCAGGGTCACCGCGCGGTGTTCATGGGTCCAGAACGGCGGGAACAGCACCAGCTTGCCCTGTTCGGGTTTGATCTGTAAGTCCTGGAACAGAAATTCCGTTTCGCCACCGGGTCCCGCTACATCATTGAGATACCAGAGTGCCACCAGCTGGCGTTGGCTGAATTCGTGACTGCCGCCGTCGATATGCCAGTGATAGTACTCACCCGGCTTGTAGCGCTGAATGCCGTAGCCCATGTCCTTGAAGGGGCCCTTGAAGTAGGGGTAGGTTTCACGAAACTCAAGAATAGCCTGGCCGATTGAACGAAACAGCGCCTGATCGATATCTTTCCAGTGAGGTTTGCCGCTCACTACCAGATCGGTGGTTCTTTTTACATCGCGATCTTTGCCGACATCCTGACCGATGCGGCCTTCGTAGTGTTCGTCTCGGTGTTGTTCAAACCGTTCGATGGCAAGTCGGCACAATTCCGCACTGAGCGCGCCGGACTTTTCGAAAATGAACGTATTCGGTTTGACTTCAACAATGGTACGGAGCGGAGTTACAGTTTTAGTCTGAGACATGTGCCCGAGTCCAGGTAGTTTGGTAACAGCTTGCCCGACTATCTTACAGCTGTTTTTGCTCGATCAGTGACTCCATGTCCTGCCAGGCGGTCCTGACACGGCTTTCATGAAGCTGAATGAGTTGCTGCGCGACCTGCAGCCAGTGCTGCCGACCAGTGTCGACCAGATGCTCCAGCTGACGGACATCATTATATTCTACCCATTGATGATAGGCATCCAGCAGGGCGGGATAGATTTGTTTACGCATCCCGGACAGGTTGGCGAAATAGAAATGCAGTGCGGGTGGATGTGCCCGCTCAATCAGGCTGGGGAGTGTAGAGAGGGCATCGGCGAGGTGATCGCGAACCGCGCGTGCCATCAATTCCAGGCGTGAGTGTGGAAATGCCTCGATCATTTCGTGCCAGCTGTCGCCCAGTGCCTCACCAGCCCTGACTTCGCCAATCTCGTGCAGAACCAGCGATTCAATTTCTGCCTCCGTCATCTGATCCAGTGCGGCGTCCAGGTCATTATCGAATTCGTAGAAACGGATAGCGCGCCCCATGGCATTGTCCGGTTTGTTCCAGCGCCATTCCTCCAGTTTTTCCCACAACATGCGGCGCAGAGACTCGCGGCGAATGAAAATTTCTTTACCCAGGGACATTGCCGGTGGTGCCGACAGGTCACGCGCGTATTCTTCAGCGGAGATGTAAATACGGTAGCCCTGCTGTTCGATGGTTTTTTCCAGGCGCGCTAAGAAAAAGTGTGATTTGGCTTTATTACCGTAACCGGCACTATATAGCAGACCGTGTTTTCCCAGTGCTTCATTAACGGCGTTGGCATCAAACGGATCATGCCGTCGCCCGTCGATTTCAATCGCTGAGAATGACCGGTCTTCCAGCGTGCCCCAGAGTTCCTCGCGCGCAGTCAGCCACTCACCGAGTTCACTTTGTGACAACGTCTTGCCATAGGCATAGCCTTTCTCCCAGCGAAAATACTCCCGCATTTTCAACAGATAGACGCACATGGTGAAGTTGCCGGCAAACCGTGCATCAGAAATATGGCAGTTGTGCTGCACGGTGTCCCGCTGTTGCATAAACTCGCTGGGCAGTCGTGAATATTGGCTGTGTGTACGCAAGCTGAATACCCGACTAATTCACTATGGAATTTGATGCTACCATGATGTATTCTGGCGCGCCACTGTGTTTTGGAAGTACTTTTGTGCGTATTAGAAGCCGCTGGAAAGACAAGGGGAAAAAGCGTTCGCTGGAAGATGTGGCCGGTGCGCTGGCATTTATCGAGTGGCGGATAGCCGGGGCTGCCTTGCTTAATCTGGAGAACGAAGGCTTTCAGACCGACAGCCAGTCACAACGACTGGATGTGCTGCAGGAATTGTGCGCTTTTCTGATCCACGTCTCGGACCGGTTGATACACGCTACCATGAGCGACGAACAGCGCCAGCGCTTTATTATCGCTCTGGCGCTTAAGATGGCGGATACCTACCACGATAACCGGGTCGATGCCGAGGGACGCGGTCAGGATTTCAGGCAGCCATTTATCGACACACTCAATGTCCGCATGGCCGATTATGCGGATTTCCGCTTCCAGGATGGTGAGCCTGGATACGGCTTTAGTCGCTACCTCGGAGAGTGTGTAACGAACAGCATGGGACCCAAAGACCGCAAATGGATCAGCGACCAGGTGATGGAAATCGAAATACCTGAGATGTTGAAAACGTTGAAGAAAGGGCTAAACGGCCTGTTTGAGTCAGGCACCATCGAGCCGTCGGGCGAAGCCGGGCAGTCGGTGAATCAGAGCTGACGAACCGCGTCACTGGTCGCAAACGATTCAGGCATTGGAGGCAGACTGTTGAATTTTGCCGCTTCACAGTTACTGCTGTGCCGTCGCGCAGGATCTGGTAAGATTATCCAACGGTAACACATTGATAATAATAAACGTTGGGGCCTTGCCGTATGTACGAACGATTTTACGGACTCACAGAACGACCGTTTTCTCTGCTGCCTGATCCGGATTTTCTGTTTCTCGGGGAGAAACATCAGACGGCACTAGACCTACTCGAATTGACGATTTTCAATCAGACCGGGTTCTGTGTCGTCAGTGGTGAAATCGGCGCCGGTAAAACCACCCTGGTACGCGAATTGCTGAATCGTCTGCAGGACGATATTTGCGTCGGGCTGATTTCCAATACGCATCCATCATTCGGTGAACTGCTGCAGTGGATCATGGCGGCCTTTGATTTGCGCAGCGAGCCCACTGATCAGTTTGAACTGCATAAACGCTTTCTGGATTTCGTCATCCAGCAATATAGTAAAAACAAACGCACCCTGCTGATTATCGATGAAGCGCAGAATCTCTCTGTCTCGGCAATGGAAGAACTGCGCATGTTGTCCAATGTCAATTCCGAAAGGGATCTGGTGCTGCAAGTCATTCTGGTAGGGCAGAGTCAGTTGCGCGATAAGCTGCAGTTGCCGGAGCTGCAACAGTTTGCCCAACGCATCGGCGCAGACTATCACCTGACAGGTTTGGACGAACAGGAAACCTGTGACTACATCCGCTACAGGGTCACTCACGCGGGTGGCGCAGCAGATCTCTTCAGTGAAGATGCCTGCAGGACGGTGTACCGATGCAGTGATGGTATCCCGCGCCTGATTAACGGGATCTGTGATCTCTGCCTGGTGTACGGCTACTCGGATAATAGTACGCGGATTACACCGGAGCTGGTGAGGGAAGTCGTCAATGACCAGCGCGGCGGTCATATTCGCAGTTCGGCAGGCAGGCTTTTATCTCAGGCCGGTGGTCACGCTGCCAATACAGCCGACGCTTCGGCGTCGACTGGGGAAGCGGCGTTCGTCGAACATAAAAGTACAGCGCGACCACAAGCAGAGTCGGCCAGTTCGGGGTTGCCTGCCGGTCAAACGCCTGATGCTCAGAAAAAGGGGGCCAGCCGAGTGGACACAAGCCCTAAAGACACGGCGGCTGAAACCATCGTGGGTGCAATGGAGGCGATGTTGCTGCAGCAGCCGGTTACTGCTGGCGGGAATGGCGAAGCGGACTTACCTGGGCGCCACGGCCCCGTGGCGGAGGACGAACCGGCTGCCAGCAACAGCGCCAAAAAGCCTGTCGCTGCCATACCCCGGCTGGTTATGGGGTTGGTGTTGTTAATGAGCTTCGTCGTGGCCGGCTGGTTGTCATGGCGGATATGGGATGAGCGTTCTGTTGCCGAGACGACAGTCGCGGCCGATTCTGCAGCGCCGGCTGTTCCGTCAACAGCAGCAGACAATTCCGTCATCGATCCATTGACGCAGGAACACGCCAATATTCCTTTACAACGGCACGAAGCCGAACGCCTGCAACAGGAGCGCCAGGCTGCGGAGAAACGACTGGCCGAGCAGCGCGAAGCCGAACGTCTGCAACAGGAGCGCCAGGCCGCGGCG